>Ga0233425_10000210_pt1 | contig 152449 bp, 150 predicted proteins | sample Watercolumn_Towu_2_FD_181712 | JGI IMG/M metagenome (GOLD analysis project Ga0233425, IMG submission 181712) | Freshwater microbial communities from Lake Towuti, South Sulawesi, Indonesia - Watercolumn_Towuti2014_140_MG | ecosystem: Environmental > Aquatic > Freshwater > Lake | place...
CTCCTGCCGTGCGCGCGACATGAGGAGAAAGCATGTCCACCACCGTGGAGATCGAGGACCGCGACGTCCTCGCATCCGTCGGCAGGCACTGGGGCCTGCTGCTCTTCCTGGGGATCCTGACCCTGCTGGTCGGCCTCGCGATGATCTTCTTCACCAAGGAGAGCGTCATCACCCTCGCCGTGCTCTTCGGCGTCTACCTGCTCATCAGCGGCATCTTCCAGATCGTCCAGTCCTTCTCGCAGAAGGACCACCGCGCGCTGCTCGCGATCAGCGGCATCCTGTCGATCGTCCTGGCGATCTTCGCCTTCAAGAGCTTCCTCAACAGCGTCACGCTGCTCGCCATCTTCATCGGCATCGCGTGGCTGTTCCGCGGCATCACCGAGCTCATCGTCGGCCTCGGCGCCAAGGGTGTGGAGGGCCGCGGCTGGATGATCACCGGCGGCATCCTCGGCATCATCGGCGCCATCATCATCTTCGTGTGGCCGGCCGCCATCGGCGTGCTCGTGTGGATCGCGGGCATCATGCTCGTCGTCCTCGGCATCAGCGAGATCGTCGGCGCCTTCCAGGTGAAGAAGGCCGCCGGCGTCTGACGGCGCCCGCACTACCTCGCAGATCGTCCGACAGGGCTCACGGCTCGCGCCGTGAGCCCTGTCACGTCTCCTGCGGGAACCGCCGAGCGCGCCACGCACGGGCCCGGCCTCCCGTTCTGGAGCCCGTCCAGATCCGGCCGCCCGCGAGCAACATAGGACGCGGATCCTGGGGCAGAGTGGACGAGGGCGGCCACCGGCGGTCGCCGTCGTCGGACGCGTCCGGCGACTCGATGAGGACCGAGGTGTGAATCTGTGGTCGCCGAGACAAGCCAGACCCTCGACCGGGGGCTGACGGTCCTGGAGCTGCTCTCCGACGCATCCGACGGCCTGACCGTCACCGAGATCGCGGCCCGCCTGGGGGTCTCGCGCACCGTGGTGTACCGGCTCGTCGTCACCCTCGAGCAGCACGCGCTGCTGCGCCGCGGCGCCGACGGGCGCTGCCGGCTCGGCATGGCCGTGCTCGCCCTGGCCCGCCAGGTGCAGCCGGTGCTGCGCGAGGCGGCGCTGCCGGCGCTGCGCCGTCTGTCCGACTCCGTGGGCGCCACCGCCCACCTCACCGTCGTCGACGGCTCCGACGCCCTCGCCGTGGCGGTCGTAGAGCCGACGCGCTCGGACTTCCACGTGGCCTACCGCGTCGGCGCCCGCCACCCGCTCGACCGCGGTGCCGGCGGCAAGGCCGTCCTCGCCGGCCGGGCGACCGGCGGCAGGCCGTTCGAGCCCGGCTGGGTCGTCTCCACCGGCGAGCTTCAGCCCGGCGCGTTCGGCGTGGCCTCGCCGCTGCTCGGCGTCGCCGGCATCGAGGCCTCGGTCGGCGTCCTCGCCCTCACCGACCTCAACGTCGAGGACGTGGGGCCCAAGGTCCTGCGCGCTGCCGGCGAGGTCGCCCGCGCCCTGCGCTGACGCGCAGGGCCGTGACGGGCCCGACGACGGCTAGTAGCAGCCGGTCGCCGTGGCTGCGATGCGGTCGGCGCTGCGGCGCACGGTCAGACCGTCGTAGGACCGCGTGCGGTGCACGAGGGTCACGAACACCTTGAGCCGGCCGTCCGCACCGCGCGCGTAGCCGGCGAGGGCGATCGTGTCGAACAGCGACCCGGTCTTGCCCCACACCTTGCCCCGCGCGCACGACGTCGGAGCGGTGTCGTAGCGGTGGTAGGCCCTCGAGAGCGTGCCGCTCACCCCGCCCACTGGCAGGTAGGTGCGCAGAGGTGCGAGCGCGGGGTAGTTGGGCGACGCGGCTCGGCGCAGCAGGGCCGCGAGGCCGTTGGCCGTCATCCGGTCCTCGCGCGAGAGGCCGCTGCCGTCGCGGATGGTCCACTCCGTCGCCGGGATGCGCAGCGCCGCGAGCGTCTCGCGCGCCGTGGCGATGCCGCCGGCCCAGGTGGCCGTGTGCGCTGCCGCGAGCGCGTTGTTGCGGAACATCATCTCGGCGACGTCGTTGTCGCTCCAGAGCAGCATGTACTTGAGGATCGCGCCGGACGAGTTGCCGGTGATCTGCGAGACGACCGTCGAGGCGGCCGGTGCCTTGAGCCGACCGGCGTATCCGACCGACGGGGCGAGGTCGGTGCGTGCAGCGAGCTGCTTCTTCAGCGCCAGGTCGACGCGTGCGGTGAACCACTGGGCAGCGGACTTCGCGCCGTCCCACGAGTTGCGCAGGTCGCGCACGAGCGGGCGCACCGGCATGACCTCCGTGGGCAGGTAGGTGCTGCGCCAGCCGGCGGCGGCGGTCGGTGCCGCGAACAGCGTGTCGTCGAGCCGGACCGTGAAGGCGACCGGCGTGGGCGAGGCCGGCGGCGTGACAGGCGCGGCGGGGACGAGCGCCGCGAGCTTCGCGGCCGTGCGCACCGCCAGGGTGTCGAGCTGCGCACTGCTGAGCAGCGGGTCGCCGCCGCCGACGATGACGACCTCGCGCGAGGTGCGGCCGGTGCGCACGACGGTCGGGAACGTGCGGTCGGTGCCCATGAGCCGCAGCGTCGTCGCGGCGGTGAGCAGCTTCATGGTCGAGGCGCCGCGCATCTGCGTCGTCCAGTTGCGGCGGTAGCCGACCGCGCCGGTCGACGCGTCGGCGACGTAGATCGCCGGTGCGCGGTCGAGCGCAGGCAGCGCCGCGGCACGGCGCGGGAGCAGGTACCGCAGCCGTGCCTGCGCCGACTCGTAGGGCACGAGCGACGGCGCCACGACGGCGCCGCGCACGACGCCGAGCTGCGGGGCCGCGGCGGACGCCGGGGCGGACGACGCTGATGCCGCGGGCAGCGGCGCCGCGGCGCCGACGACGAGCGCGGCCAGCGCTGCGGCCGAGCCGGCGAACCGGCCCGCGCTGCGGCTCACCGGCAGCCCACGACGGTGGCGACGAGGCCGTCGAGGGCGTCGCGCGTGGAGGAGGCGCTGGCGGCCGTGTTGTTGACCAGGAACGCGAACGCCTTGAGGCGGCCGTCCTTGGCCTTGGCATAGCCGGTGAGCGTGATGACGCCGCCGATGGTGCCGCTCTTGGCCCAGGCGTAGCCGATCGCGCAGCGCGACGCCGAGGTGTCGAAGCGGCCGAAGCGGGTCGAGAGCGTGCCCGTGCGGCCGGCCACCATGAGCAGCCCGCGCAACGCGTTCATGCGCTTCTCGGTGGGCCGCTGCGCCGCCTGCATCACCTCCACGAGCATCTTCGCCGTCACGCGGTTGTAGGCGGACAGGCCGCTGCCGTCGGCGAACGACACGTTGCTCATGTCGATGCCGAGGTCGGCGAGGACCGCGTTCTCGGCCTTGATGCCGCCTGCCCGAGTGGCGGGCTCGCCCATCGCGATCGCGATGTGGCGGTGCAGCATCTCGGTCATGTTCGTGTCGCTCCACATGAGCGCCGTGCGGATCGACTCCCCGAGGGTGTGCCCGCCGTAGTAGCCCAGCATCGCCGCGCCCTCGGGCGCCTTCTTGCGGCCGTCGTACACGACCTTGGCGCGGATGCCGCGCGAGCGCAGCGCGGAGTCCAGCGCGTAGTCGAGCGAGACGGCGAACGAGCGGCCGGCGTCGCGCGTGGAGTCGTCGGTGCGCTGGCGGTCGAGCAGGAAGGCCCGCGTGCGGTTGTACGTCGTCCCGCCCCAGGCCGGGCCGCGGGTCGCGTCGCCGAACAGGGAGTCGTCGGCCCGCACGGAGTAGGTGATGGTCTGGTAGCGGTACGACTCCGGCAGGGCCGCAGCGAGCTTCTTGGCGGTGAGTCCGGCGAGGTAGCGCAGGCTCGAGCGGGTCAGCAGCGGGTCGCCGCCGGCGACGAGCACCACCTCGAGCGAGCGCGAGCCCTGGCGCGCCACGGTCGGGAAGGTGTGGCTCTTGCCGTAGAGACGCAGCGCGATCGCGGAGGTGACCGCCTTCATGGTGGACGCCGACTTCATCGAGACCGTGGCGTTCTTCGAGTAGATGTACTGCCCGTCGGTCGCGTCCATGACGCGGCCCGAATAGGTCCACCGCAGCCGCGAGTCGCCGTCGCGGGAGTTGAGCATCTTCCAGATGCGCGTCTCGGAGACGTTGGCGCCCTCCGGCGGCGTCGCAGCCTGCGCGGGGGAGGCCGCGACGAGCGAGAGCGGTACCGCGACGGCGGCGGAGACGACGGTGCTGATCGCGGCGGTGCGGGCCCGGCTGGTCCGGCGGATCACGAGCATTCCCCCTGGGGAGGTCGGCGGGCAGGACGTCGGGACGACGACCACCGTACGTTCTTCGACCGGTGGAGCAAGAACCTGCACCGCACGCGCGGGGGAGTGTCCGATGCGCGGGCACAGGCCGTCCCGGGGGCGGGGGAGCCCGCAGGGGCGGCGTCTGGTGTGCCTCAGGTGCTGGACGTGGCCGGCATGCCGCTGCCCGCAGCTGCCTGGAGCAGCGGCAGGACCCGGTGGCCCACCTGCGTGGCGAGGGCGATCGCCGTGGACGTGCGGGTGATGCCCTCGGTGGCCACCACCTGGTCGATGACGCGTTGGAGGTCGGCGTTCGACCGGGCCACGACGCGGCAGAGCAGGTCGCCGCCGCCGGTGATCGTGTGCACCTCGATGACCTCGGGGATGGCGGCGAGCCTGGCGCCGATCGCGTCGTGGCCGGACTGCGCGATCTCGAGGGTGACGAACGCGGTCACCGGGAACCCGAGCGCGGCCGGGTCGAGGTCGGGCCCCCAGCCGGTGACGACGCCGCGGGCTGCGAGCTTGTCGAGCCTGGCCTGCACCGTCCCGCGCGCGATGCGCAGGCGGCGGCTCGCCTCGAGGACGCCCACGCGGGGCTCGGCGGCGAACAGCGCCAGGATGGCGGCGTCCACACGGTCGACGGCGGACTCGGACATCTCGACCACTCCCTCGTCGCGGCAGCCGGGACGGGCCGCAGCCCGGACCGCAGTGCGCTGGACGATCTGACCAGGGCTCTGGCTCACGGTAAACCGCGTCCCAGACCGGAGGGCGGTCGCAGCCGGGCCCGGTCCTGTGAGGGCGGTCACGCAAGGCAAGCCTTCGTTTCCTGCAGGACGTCCCGCGCCGGCCCCGGTGGGAGAGCGCGACGGGCACCGTAGGGTTCGGGCATGGCGATGGCGCCCGGGTGGTACCAGGACCCGTTCAGCAGCAGCGGCTACGTGCGCTGGTGGGACGGGCAGCGGTGGGGCGCGTCCACGACCCTGCCCGAGGGCATGGCGCCGTCCGGCCCCGGCATCCCGGTCCCGCTGCCGCCGCCGGGCTCCACGGCGCCCGGCGCGCCCGTGCAGCCGCAGGTGCCGGTACCGCCGTCGGCCCCGCCGTCGTCGTGGCAGCAGGCGCCGCCTCCGCAGTGGGGTGCGCCGCAGGCCCCGCCGCCCCCGGGCGCGTACGGCTCGCCGCGCCCGCTCTCCGCCTGGTCGGCCGGAGCCCCCTACGAGATGGCCACGTGGGGCTCGCGCGCCGCGGCCCGCGTCATCGACGTCATCATCACGACCGTCATCTCCATGCCGTTCGTCATGTGGGTGCTGTGGCCGTCGTTCAGCGCGGCGATGGACGCCGTGTCGGCCGGCGGCAGCATGGATGCCGCGATGCAGGACTACCTCGCGCAGCTGTCCGACGTCGGCACCTCGACCCAGATCGCGATCATCACCGCGGTGGTCACGTTCTTCTACGAGGTGCCGCAGAACGTCCTGTTCGGCCGCACCCTGGGCAAGCGGGTGCTCGGCCTCAAGGTCCGCCAGCGCGACGACGACCGCAACCTCGGCTGGGGTGCGGCGATCCTGCGCTGGGGCGTGTTCACGGTGGGGCAGTCGATCCTCAGCTTCTTCTGGACGATCCCGGACTACCTCTGGCCGTTCTGGGACCGCCCGTGGCGCCAGACGCTGCACGACAAGGCCGCGCGCAGCACCGTCGTGCCCTCGCGGGACCCGTCGCGCCGCTGACGCGGCCCCCCGCTGCCGTCAGGGCCGGGGTCCCCGACCGGTGACGGTTCGGCGCGGGTCGTCGCGTCCTGCTGCCCTGCGGGCCCCGGCAGTGCCAGAGTCTGCGCCGTGACCGACAGGCCTTTCCCCGGAGGTGGCGCGTGAGCGTCGAGCAGCCCCAGGCCGCGAGCGCGCCCGCCGCTCTCGCCGAGCCCACCGCGAAGGTCGGCGTCCGCTACGTCCTGCCGGTGGTGCTGGCCAACCTCGGCATCATGCTGGCGTTCTACACGCCCATCCAGAACCTGCTTCCGCGCCTGGCCACCGAGGTCGCCGGCGACGGCGGCAAGGAGGCGGCGCTCGCGTGGATCACCGGCGTCGGTGCGTTCATGTCGGTGGTGGGCAACCCGGTCGCAGGCGCCCTGTCCGACCGCACGACGTCGCGCCTCGGCCGCCGCCGCCCGTGGATCCTCTGGGGCTCGGTCATCGGCGCGCTCGCCGTCGCAGCCCTGGCGTTCCAGTCGACCGTGCTCGGCCTCGCCGTGGTGTGGGGCGTCTGCCAGGCGACCATCAACGCCGCCTACGCCGGCCTCACCGCGACCGTGCCCGACCAGGTGCCGGTCAAGCAGCGAGGCATGGTCTCGGGCTGGATCGGCCTGGCCCAGACGCTCGGCATCGTCCTGGGCGTCGCCCTGGTGACGATGGTGATCCTGGCGCTCGACCCCGGCATCTACCTCACGTCGATCCTGCTGGTGCTGCTGATCATCCCGGTGGTCGTCACGCTCAAGGACCCGCGGCTCGACCCGGCCGACCGGCCGGACTTCCGCTGGGGCGAGTGGATCCGGAGCTTCTGGGTCAGCCCCAAGGAGCACCCCGACTTCGCGTGGGCGTGGATCACGCGCTTCCTCATGCAGCTGGGCAACGCGCTGGCCACGCTCTACCTGCTGTTCTGGCTGACCGACAAGGTCGGGCTCGACGACAAGGAGGCCGGCAACGCGCAGACGCTGCTCATCGGCCTCTACGCCCTCGGCACGATCGTGACCGCCGTGATCGCCGGCATCATCAGCGACCGCGACGGGCGGCGGAAGATCTACGTCATCCTCGCGACCGTGGTCATGGCGATCTCGGCCGTGCTGCTCGCGTTCTTCCCGGTGGTCAGCGTCGCGATGGTGGCAGCGCTCATCCTCGGCCTCGGCTACGGCATGTACCTCGCCGTCGACCAGGCGCTCATCACGCAGGTGCTCCCGCGCGCCGACGACCGCGGCCGCGACCTCGGCGTCATCAACATCGCCAACTCGGCACCGCAGGTGCTCGCACCCGTGATCGCCGCGCCGATCGTGACGAGCCTGCTCGGCTACACCGGCCTCTACCTCATCACCGCCGCGGTGACGCTGCTGTCGGCCGCGCTCGTCACGCGGATCAAGTCGGTGCCGTAGGGGGCGCTACGCCGACGGCGGGCTCACCCCGGGATCGGGGTCGGTGCGCAGCCGCGCGTGCAGGTGCTCGTCGTGGCGGCGGCCGTCGCCGTAGGTGTAGCTCTGCCGGGCCGTGCCCTCGTGGGCGTAGCCGCAGCGCAGCGCCAGCCGGCACGACGGCTCGTTCTCGACGGCGTGGAAGAGCTCGATCCGGAACATGCCGAGCTCGTCGAACGCGAACCGGGTCGCCGCCTCGACCATCGCCGTGCCGATGCCCCGGCCGCGACCGCGCGCGGTCAGCCAGTAGCCCACCTCGCACGTCTCGTTGACGAAGTCGAGCTGGTGCAGCGACACCTGGCCGACGACGGTGCCGTCGTGGTCGCGCACCACCCACGACGCGTGGTGCTCGTCCCACGTGGCGCGCGAGGCGATCCACAGCGGTGCCCGCTCCTCGACCGGGATCGGCGGGCCGCCCGGCGGGTTCCACACCGCGATGTCGGTGTCGCGGAACGCTTCGACGATGTCGGCGAGGTCGGAGTCGGCCGGCGTGTCCATGCGGTACGGCCCGATGTGCAGCACCGCGGGCTCGTAGCGCGCGTCGTCGGCGACGTCCTCCGCGCTCATCAGGCCGCGTCCGGCTCGAGCAGCCCGAGGGCCTCGAGCCCGTCCAGCACCGGCACGACGTGGTCGGTGCCGATCGAGACGAGCAGCCGGCGGACCGCTACGGCGTCGGCGTCGGCGAGGACGGCGAGGCGCTGCGCGTCGTCGGCGTCCTCGAGCAGCGACAGGACGTGCCCGGTGTCGCGCGCGTCGAGGGCTGCGCCAGCCGCAGCCAGCAGCGCCACCGCGCGGGAGCCCGACCATGCGCCGCCCGCGACCGAGAACGCCAGGCCGCGGCGTGCGCAGCCCACGACGAACTCGGCGAGCGCGCGGTCGCCGGGGTCGGTGCCGGTGAGCAGCAGGGCGCGCTCGGCGCCGTCCTCGCCGAGGACGTCGAGGGCGCCCTCCCAGCCCGGCACGAGGGGCACGGCCACCCACGCGGGCAGGGCGAAGTCGAGAGTGTCGAGGACGAGGCGCGCGGAGTCGGACGGGTGGCCGTCGAGGGGCAGCGCCACGTGCAGGCCCAGGAGCGCGACCCGGTCGTCGTCGAGCAGCACCGCGCGCGCCTCGGCCGCCTCCACCAGGCCGGAGTCGGCCACGAGGACGAGGTCGAGCGGCTCGGACCGCGGGTCGGCGTCGAGTGCGTCGAGCACGCCCTCGAGCCTGCTCACAGGGACGACCAGCGGGCCCACGGCTGCGGCGTGGGGGCCGCGCCGGCGGGCTCGGTGGGCGTGCACCGACCCGACGACGTCGTCGGCCCCGGCGAGCTCGTCGACCAGGCCGTCGACGAGGGCCGCGGCGGATCCGGGGGTGACGCCGGCGAGGGCTGCGGGGGTGGTGCTCATGACGGCCACGCTAGTGCGGCGGGAGCAGCGTCCGGCCATCGGTTCCGGCGGCACCGGTGGCCGGACGCTGCGGATCCTGTCCTCCTGCGGTGTCCCGCAGGGACCGTCGGTCTCGCAGGGATGGCCGGCCTGGACACGGTGCGAAACGGACTTCTAGGGTCATCTCGGGCACATCACGAGGTCGTCCAGGTCAAGTCCCGGGACCTGGCCGACGATGGTCCGGGAGAGAAGCCCGTACCGCATGCTCGATCCACGACGCACGCCCCTCGACCCCGGGAGACCACCTGATGCTCCGGCGCCAGCGCAGCAGCGGCACCTCCGCCAGGCCGGCCCGCCGACCGGTGCGGGTGGTGGCGGGCGCGCTCGCCGCGATGCTCGGTGCGGGCCTGCTCGGCGTGGCGCTCCCCGTCACCGCCGAGGCGGCCGACCCCGCGCCCCGCCCGATCATGAGCGGCTGGATCCCGTACTGGGCCACCTCCGACGGCGTCGACTCCCTGGTGGCCAACGAGGACCTGTTCTCCGACGTCTCGCCGTTCTGGTACTCGGCCCAGCAGCTGTCCAACGGCAACCTGCGCATCGCGCAGTCGGTGAGCTCGGCGTCCAAGGCCTACCTGCTCGATAACGTCCGGCCCACCGGCGTGCCGATCCTGCCGGCGGTCACCGACGGCATGGCCGCGCGCGAGATGGCCGCGGTGATGGCGAGCCCGACCAAGCGCGGCCAGCTGGTGAGCCAGCTCGTCAACGTCGTCGTGGCCAACGGCTACGACGGCATCGACCTCGACTTCGAGAAGTTCGCCTTCAGCGACGGCCGCAGCACCTGGACGACCACCCGCCCCGCGTGGGTCGCCTTCGTCAAGCAGCTGTCGTCGGCGCTGCACGCGCAGGGCAAGAAGCTCGCGGTCACGACACCGCCGCTCTACGACGCCGACTACGACGCGTCGTCCGGCTACTGGGTCTACGACTGGGCCGGCATCGCGCCCTACATCGACCGGCTGCGGATCATGGCCTACGACTACTCCGTGAGCGGCGGCAACATCGCGCCGTTCTGGTGGGTGGAGAAGGTGGTGGCCTTCGCCGTCACGCAGGTGCCGGCCAGCAAGGTCCAGCTCGGAATCCCGGCGTACGGGCGCAACGCGGTCGACAGCATCTCGGGCACCTGCCCCACCAACGTGCCCTCGAACTACCGCAGCACCCTGTCGTTCACCGCGGCCAACGCGTTCACGTCGATCCCGCAGGCCGACTACACGAGCACCTTCGTCAACCGCTCCGCCGCCGTGCGCACCTGGGTCGACCAGGACGCCACCGGCCGATCGATCCGCGAGACCCGGTTCACCTACCAGGTCAGGTACAAGGGCACCAAGGCCGACGGCACGGCCACGGAGTGCGTCGTCTACCGCTACGGCTGGTACGCCGGCTCGTCGTCGACCGCGTTCAAGGCGCGCCTCGTCGAGAAGTACCGGCTCGCGGGCCTCGCGCAGTGGACCGTCGGCGGCGAGATGTCGGGCCAGTGGTCGTCGCTGCGCAGCTACGCGCGGACCATCGCGCAGAAGCCGACGTCGGTCGCGGTCGACGCCACCGACGCCGCGCCGATCGGCGGCACCACCACGGTGCGGGCGCGGGTGGTCTCCGGCGGCGCTGCTGTGGCGGGCGCGAAGGCCACGCTCTACGCCAAGCCCATGGGCACGAGCACGTGGACGGCGGTCGCCTCCGCGGCGACGTCGAGCACCGGCGCGGTGGCGTTCAAGCAGACGCTCACCCGGGCGACCGACTTCCGCGTCCGCGTGAGCCCGGCCTGGGAGCGCTACTCCGGGTCCGGAGACGACAGCACCCGCGTCCAGGGCACGGCCACCGTGCGCGGCACCACGTCGATCTCGCAGGGCTCCACGGCCAAGGCGACCGTGCAGACCTCGCCCGTGCAGAACGGCCAGGAGGTCCGCCGCCAGGTCTGGTCGAGCACCAAGGGCTGGGTCACGCAGGACATCCGCACCACCAACAGCCTCGGCAAGGTCTACTTCCAGTGGAAGCCCTGGACGAAGAAGACCTACAGCTACCGGTTCGTGGTCGTGGGCACCACCAAGGTCGCCGGCACGACGGTGAAGCTCGCGCTCACCGTCCGGTAGCGCCGCCGCCTACGTCAGGCAGACGGCGGGGAGCTCGAACCAGCGCAGGTGCTCGAAGTCGGCGCTGACCATCGTGGCGTCGACGTCGGCGTCGGGCTCCGGTGCCGACTCCATGAGCTCGTGCGCCTCGGCGAGGTAGCGCTCGAGGTCCTCGAGCGGCGCACGGTCGTCGTGGCGGGGGTAGGTCAGCACGCCGTCGACGTAGTGCAGCTGCGAGAGCCGCAGCGGCGGCTCGACGGCGCCGTCGCGGTGGCGCCACCGCCCCGACGCCGCGTCGAACCGGTACTGCGGCACGAGCTTCCAGCCGTGGTCGGCCACCATCGCGACGGCCTGCACGACGTAGCGGAAGACCTCCTCGGACACGAAGTAGTTGAAGTTCACCCGCACCCAGCCGGGCTTGATGCCCTCGCAGCCGTGGGTGATCTCGCGCTCGAACTCGTGGCTGCGCTCGAGGTCGATGCCGAGCAGCCGGTGGCCGTAGGGGCCCGCGCACGAGCAGCCGCCGCGGCTCTGGATGCCGAACAGGTCGTTGAGCAGCGCCACCACGAAGTTGTGGTGGAGGTAGCGGCCGCCGGGGCGGCGCACGGTGAACGACACGATCGACAGCCGGTCGGCGTCCTTGTTGCCCAGGACGTCGATCGTCGGGTGCTGGTCCCACGCGGCGATCGCCCGGCGCAGGTAGTCGTGCTCGTGGGCGCGGATCACGTCCGTGCCGACGTTGCGCTTGAGGTCGAACACGAGGCCTGCGCGGATCGACTCGACGATCGCGGGGGTTCCGGCCTCCTCGCGGTGGACGGGGTCGGCGAGGTAGACGTGCTCGGCCGGGTTGACGTAGGCCACGGTGCCGCCGCCGACGACGACGGGCACGGAGTTGGTGAGCAGCTCGCGGCGGATCGCCAGCACGCCGGGGGTGCCGGGGCCGCCGACGAACTTGTGGGGCGAGAGGACGACGGCGTCCTTGTAGGTCAGCGGGTCCGAGCCGTTGCCGGCCATCGAGATGTCGAGGTAGGGGCCGGCCGCGGCGTAGTCCCAGAACGAGAGCGCGCCGTGCTCGTGCAGCAGCCGGGCGATGCCGTCGACGTCGGTGGTGATGCCGGTGACGTTCGACGCCGCGCTGAACGACCCGATCTTGAGCGGCCGCTCCGCGTGCGCGACGAGCTCGGCCTCGAGCCGCACGACGTCGATGTGGCCGTCGGCGTCCTCGGGGATGGTCACGACGTCGGCGATCGACTCGCGCCACGGGAGCTCGTTGCTGTGGTGCTCGAACGGGCCGATGAAGACCACCGGCCGCTGCTCGGGCGGGATCTGCGCGGAGAAGCCGTGCTCGCGGTCGAGGTCGGCAGGGATCCGAAGGTTGAGGATGCCGACGAGGCGGTCGATCGCCCCGGTGGTGCCGGAGCCGGTGAAGATCACGACGGCGTCGTCGCCGCAGCCGAGGCTCTCGGCGATGATGCCGCGGGCGTCCTCGCGCAGGCGGGTGGTCTGCAGCCCGGTGCCGCTGCTCTCGGTGTGGGTGTTGGCGTAGCGGGGGAGGACCTCGCAGCGGATGAAGTCCTCGAGGAAGCCGAGCGCGCGGCCGGACGCCGTGTAGTCGGCGTAGGTCACCCGTCGCGGCCCGAACGGGCCGTGCATGACGACGTCGTCGCCGATGACGCCGTCACGGATGGCGGCGAGCAGGGGCGGCTCGGGCAGGGACGGATCCCGCGGGGGGATGCGGAGCGGCTCGTCGGACACACGCCGAGGGTACGACGCCGCCGTGCGACGATGGCGCCCGTGAGCACCGCGCCGGTCGAGCTGGAGCGGCCGGAGTCCGACGCCGTCGTCGCGCCCGACCGTCCCTGGGTCACCATCGTCTGGAACGACCCGGTCAACCTGATGTCCTACGTGACCTACGTGTTCATGACCTACTTCGGGTACTCCAAGGAGAAGGCCGAGAAGCTCATGTGGGACGTCCACCACGAGGGCCGGGCCGTCGTCTCCAACGGCAGCCGCGAGGAGATGGAGGTCGACGTGGCCGCCATGCACTCGTACGGGCTCTGGGCGACCCTGCAGAAGGACGACTGACGTGGCGGTCCACGGCTTCCGCCGCTCGGGCGGCCGGGTGGTGCTGCGCGTCGACGAGATCGAGCGCGGCCTGCTCGCCCACGTGCTCGACCAGCTCGTCGAGCTCGTGGCGCCGGAGACGCCGGCCGACGCCGACCCGCTCGCCGCCCTCGTCTCGATCGACCCCGACGCGACCCGACCCGACGACCCGGCGCTGGCGCGGCTCCTGCCCGACGCCTACGCCGACGACGACGAGGCCAGCGCGGAGTTCCGCCGCTACACCGAGCGGTCGCTGCGCGAGCAGAAGGTCGCGCACGCCACCCTGGTGATCGCCGCGCTGTCGGCCGACGAGCGCAAGATCGTCGTCGCAGACCAGGACGTCCCCGCATGGCTCGGCGCGCTCAACGACGCCCGGCTCGCGCTCGGCACGCGCATCGGCATCACCGAGGAGACGCACCACCTGTTCGCCGACCTCGACGAGGACGACCCGCTCTTCATGGCCTACAACGTCTACGATTGGCTGACCTTCCTGCAGGAGACGCTGGTGCAGGCGGCGTTCGGCATCCGGTCCGAGCCGCCGCCCGGGGCCCAGCTCGACTGAGGGCCCGGCCCTAGGCTGTGCGCATGCTGCGGATCAGCCAGGAGCTCGTCGACCAGATGGTGGCCCACTGCCGGGCCGACCACCCCGACGAGGCGTGCGGCGTCATCGCAGGGCCGGCGGGCAGCGACCGCCCCGAGCGGTTCATCCCGATGATCAACGCGACCCGCTCGCCCACGTTCTACGAGTTCGACTCCCGCGACCTGCTGCGGCTCTACCGCGAGATGGACGACAACGACGAGGTGCCCGTCGTCGTCTACCACTCGCACACGGCGACCGAGGCCTACCCGTCGCGCACCGACATCAGCTACGCGTCCGAGCCCGAGGCCCACTACGTGCTCGTGTCGACCCGCGAGACCGGCACCGAGGACGGCCCGTACGAGCTGCGCTCGTACCGGATCGTGGACGGCGTCGTGACCGAGGAGCCGGTCGAGATCGTCGGCTGAGGCCGCGTCGCCCCGCTTGACCTGCGGGGACGCTGCTGCGAACGGCTCGCAGCGCCGGTCCGGATGATGGGACGGCGGCCGCTCGCCGGTTCGTGCGGGGGAATACCGGGCCCTACGCTCGGCCTTGGCACGGAGCACGACCAGCCCGCCCCAGCCGCCCGGCACGACTTGGAGACGCACCGCCATGGCCATCGAGGTCCGCATCCCGACGATCCTGCGCCCGTACACCGACGGCGCCCGCGCGGTCGAGGCGTCCGGCGACACCCTCCGCGCCCTCATCGCCGACCTCGACGCCCGCCACCCGGGCATCCAGGAGCGCATCGTCGACGACGCCGGCCTGCGCCGCTTCGTCAACGTCTACCTCAACGACGAGGACGTCCGCTTCCTCGACGGCATCGACACCGCGCTGTCCGACGGCGACGTCGTCACCGTGCTGCCCGCCGTCGCCGGCGGCTGACGCACCCCGCCGCCGCATGCGCTACGACTCCCTGCTCGCCTCGGTCGGGCACACCCCGCTCGTCGGCCTCCCGCGGCTCTCGCCGTCGGCCGACGTCCGGCTGTGGGCCAAGCTCGAGGACCGCAACCCCACCGGCTCCATCAAGGACCGGGCGGCGCTGCGGATGGTCGAGGAGGCCGAGCGCCACGGGCAGCTGCGGCCCGGCTGCACGATCCTCGAGCCGACGAGCGGCAACACCGGCATCTCGCTGGCGATGGCCGCCCGGCTCAAGGGCTACCGCCTCGTCTGCGTGATGCCCGAGAACACCTCGATCGAGCGCAAGCAGCTGCTGCGCATGTGGGGCGCGGAGATCGTGTCGTCGCCCGCGGCCGGCGGCTCCAACGAGGCCGTGCGCGTGGCCAAGCAGCTCGCCGAGGAGCACCCGGACTGGGTGATGCTCTACCAGTACGGCAACCCGGCCAACGCCCACGCGCACTACTCCGGCACCGGCCCGGAGATCCTCGAGGACCTGCCCACCATCACCCACTTCGTGGCGGGCCTCGGGACCACCGGCACCCTCATGGGCACCGGCCGGTTCCTGCGCGAGAAGGTGCCCGGCATCGAGATCGTGGCCGCCGAGCCGCGCTACGGCGAGCTGGTCTACGGCCTGCGCAACCTCGACGAGGGCTTCGTGCCCGAGCTCTACGACGCCAGCGTGCTCACCACCCGCTACTCCGTGGGCCCGCGCGACGCGGTGCGCCGCACCCGGCAGTTGCTGGAGGAGGAGGGCATCTTCGCCGGCATCTCGACCGGCGCGATCCTCCACGCCGCGCTGGGCATCGCGGCCAAGTGCGTCAAGGACGGCCGGCCCGCCGACATCGCGTTCATCGTCTGCGACGGCGGCTGGAAGTACCTGTCGACCGGCGCCTACGAGGGCACCCTCGACGACGCCGAGGATGCCCTCGACGGCCAGCTCTGGGCGTAGCACGGGCCGGGGCATCCCGGCTGCGTACGCGAGTAACCGCCGAGATGGTCGCTCCCGAGGCTCGGATTGCTACCACTTCGGCGGTTACTCGGGTCCGTCAGGCGGTAGGGACCTTGGTGAACCAGGCCTTGGCCTTGGAGCCGCTGGCGATGGCGAGGATCGCGATGTTGAGCACGAGCGCGAGCCAGCCGTAGGGCAGGCGGAACAGCGCGAAGACGATGTTGATGACCGCGAGCGCCTGGATGATCACCTGCGCGCCGGCGAGGCCGAACGACGTCGCCCGGGCCAGCCACACGTAGATGAAGGCCAGCAGCAGCGACAGCGCGCCGTTGATGAACAGGTAGAACCCCGGGATCGTCTGGCTGTTGCCGGCCGGGTCGGTGAGGGTCGGGTTCTGGCCGAACGGCGCGAGCATGAGCCAGACGCCGATGATCGCGTTGAAGATCGCCGCGATCCAGATCAGCACGACGATGAACGTGATCCCGCCCGGTCGCTTGGTGTCGGGTGACGTGGACGACATAGCCGCTCCGCTCCTTCGCCGGGCGCTCGGCCGCGCCCGGTCGTTCCGAGCATGGCAGAGCGCCCCGCGGGGCGTGGTCTGCGACACAGGCCGTGCGGGGACCCTCCTCGACGGGCCACCCGGCGGGCCGGATGCCCTTACAGTCCCGCTTGTGACGGACGCGCCCATCGGGATCTTCGACTCCGGAGTCGGAGGCCTCACCGTGGCCCGCGCCGTCCTCGACCAGCTGCCGCACGAGCCGGTCCTCTACGTCGGCGACACCGCGCGCGGCCCCTACGGCCCCCGGCCCATCCCCGAGGTGCGCGCCTTCGCCCTCGACGTCATGGACCACCTGGTCGACCAGGGCGTGAAGATGCTCGTCATCGCGTGCAACTCCGCCAGCGCCGCCGTCCTGCGCGACGCCCGCGAGCGGTACTCGGTGCCGGTCGTCGAGGTGATCCAGCCGGCGGTGCGCCGCGCCGTCCGCGTCACGCGGGCGGGGCGGGTCGGCGTCATCGGGACGCGGGCCACCATCGAGAGCGGGGCCTACGCCGACGCCTTCGCGGCCGCGCCCGACCTCACCCTGGTACAGCAGGCGTGCCCCCGGTTCGTCGAGTTCGTCGAGGCCGGCGTCACCGGCGGCTCCGAGCTGCAGGCCGTGGCCCACGAGTACCTCGACCCTGTCGCCGCCGCCGGCGTCGACACCCTGGTGCTCGGCTGCACGCACTACCCGCTGCTCGCGGGCCCCATCTCCTACGTCATGGGCGACGATGTCACGCTGGTGAGCAGCGCCGACGAGACCGCCAAGGACGTCTACCGCACGCTCACCGCGCACGGCCTCGAGCGTGATCCCTCGCTCCCGCCCCCGGTGCACCGGTTCCTCGCGACCGGCGACCCCGCACCCTTCTCGAGCCTCGCCCGCCGCTTCCTCGGACCCGAGGTCGCGGCCGTCGAGCACGCCACGGAGGTCGTGTCCTGATGCGTCTCACCGTCGTCGGCTGCGCCGGCTCCTATCCCGGGCCGGACTCGCCCGCCTCGTGCTACCTCGTCGAGCACGACGGCGCGGCCATCGCCCTCGACCTCGGCAACGGGGCGTTCGGCGCCCTGCAGAAGCACACCGACGCCTACGCGCTCGACGGCGTCGTGGTCTCGCACCTGCACGCCGACCACTGCCTCGACCTCACCTCGTTCTACGTGTTCCGCAAGTACCACCCGGACGGCCACGCCCCGGTGATCCCGGTGCTCGGCCCGACCGGCGCCGCCGACCGCATGGCCCGCGCCTACGACCTGCCGCCCGAGGAGGGCATGCTCGGCGAGTTCGACTTCCGCGACCACGTCGACGTCACCGAGATCGGCCCGTTCCGCATCACGACCGCCCGGGTCAACCACCCGGTCGAGACCTACGGCATCCGGGTCGAGGCGGGCGGCCGCTCGCTGGTCTTCAGCGGCGACACGGGCCTGTGCCCCGAGCTCGTCGAGCTCTCGCGCGGCGCCGACCTCGCGCTCTACGAGGCCTCGTTCCTCGAGCGCTACACCGACGTGCCGCCGAACCTGCACCTCACCGCGAAGCAGGCCTCCGAGCACGCCATGCAGGCGGGCGTGGGGCGGCTGATCCTCACCCACCTCGTGCCGTGGACGCCGCGCGAGGAGTCCGAGGCCGAGGCCCGCGCGGTCTACGACGGCGAGCTGCACCTCGCGACCCAGGGCCTCGTCGTCGAGGTCTGACGCATAGGGTCGCCCGCATGACCCGTTCCGACGGCCGCGCCGCCGACCAGCTCCGTCCCGTCTCGTTCCAGCGAGGCTGGCTCGACCACGCCGAGGGCTCCTGCCTCGTCTCCTTCGGGCGCACCCGCGTGCTCTGCGCGGCGTCGTTCACCGCCGGCGTCCCGCGCTGGCGCAAGGACTCCGGCCTGGGCTGGGTCACCGGCGAGTACGCGATGCTCCCGCGCGCGACCAACACCCGAAGCGACCGCGAGTCGGTCCGCGGCAAGGTCGGCGGCCGCACCCACGAGATCTCCCGGCTCGTCGGCCGCTCGCTGCGCGCCGCCATCGACCTCTCGGCCCTGGGCGAGAACTCGATCGTCATCGACTGCGACGTCCTGCAGGCCGACGGAGGCACCCGCACCGCCGCCATCACCGGCGCCTGGGTCGCGCTGTCCGACGCCGTCGCCTGGGCCAAGGGCCAGGGCCTGGTGAAGGCCGGCGTGGAGCCGGTCATCAACTCGATCGCCGCGGTGTCGGTGGGCATCGTCGACGGCGAGCCCCGCCTCGACCTGCACTACGACGACGACGTCGCGGCGGACACCGACATGAACGTCGTCATGACCGGCGACGGCCGCTACGTCGAGGTGCAGGGCACCGCCGAGGGCGAGCCGTTCGACCGCGTGCTGCTCGACGAGCTGCTGGCTCTCGCGGCCCAGGGCTGCGCCGAGCTCACCGACCTGCAGAAGGCCGCGCTCGCGTCATGACCCAGCGCATCGTGCTGGCGTCGCGCAACGCCAAGAAGATCGTCGAGATGGACCGCATCCTCGACGAGGCGGGCCTGCACGTCGAGGTGGTCGGCATCGACGCCTTCGACGGCGTCCCCGAGGTGGCGGAGACCGAGGCGACCTTCGAGGGCAATGCGCTGCTCAAGGCGCGGGCGGTGTGCGCTGCGACCGGTGTACCGGCCGTGGCCGACGACTCCGGCCTGTGCGTCGATGCGCTCAACGGGATGCCCGGGATCCTCTCGGCCCGGTGGAGCGGCGGGAAGGGCGACGTGGCGAACCTCGAGCTCGTGCTCGCGCAGCTCGGCGACACCCCCGACGAGCGGCTCGGCGCCCAGTTCCGCTGCGCTGTCGCGCTCGTGCTGCCCGACGGCCGCGAGGCCGTGGTGCACGGCGAGATGCCGGGCCGGCTCGTGCGCGAGCCGCGGGGCACCAACGGCTTCGGCTACGACCCGATCTTCGTGCCTGACGGCGAGGACCGGACCTCGGCCGAGATGCCGTCGGCCGAGAAGGACGCGATCAGCCACCGCGGCAAGGCGCTGCGGGCGCTGGTCCCCGTCCTGCGCGAGCTCCTGCCCGACGGGCCCTGACCCGCAGTCGCGGAGCGTCGTCGCGCGACGGCGGAGGGTAGTGCCGCCCGGGTTGCGGGTACCCCCGACCGGTGGACGCCCTGCCGGGCCCCCTTGTCCTAGGGTTCCGGTGGAGTTTCTGGCGGGCTTCACCGGCCCGTCCTGGGGGAGGACCTGATCGTGCGCTACCGCTTCTTGCCCAACCGTGGGGTACGGCTGCTGCAGAGGATGCGCAACCGGCTGCTGCGCCTGCGGACCTGGGCGTTCCGCACCCTCTACGGCATGGACCTCGCGCCCGACGTGCGCGTGTCGTTCAAGGCCCGGCTCGACAAGACGAACCCGAGGGCGCTGTCGATCGGCAGCAGCACCTACGTCGCCTTCGCGGCCATCATCCTGACCCACGACTTCTCGACGGCGCGCTTCGCCACCGAGTTCGAGGGGCGCACCACCATCGGCCAGCACTGCTTCGTCGGCGCGGGCTCCATCATCCTGCCCGGCGTCACGATCGGCGATCACAGCGTCATCGGCGCCGGGGCGGTGGTGAGCTCCGACGTGCCGGAGCGCTCGCTCGTCGTCGGCAACCCGGGCCGTGTGCTGCGCACCGGGATCATGACCGAGGGCTACGGCGTCATCATCGACCGCGGCCGGCCGGTCCAGGCCGACGCCGCCTGACGAGGGGCTCCGAGGGCAGCCCGCCGCGCGATCTTGTGCGGGAGGCGGGGCTCGAACCCGCATGCCCGTGGGCACAGGAACCTAAATCCTGCGTGTCTGCCAGTTCCACCACTCCCGCGCGGGGCCGAGCCTAGACGGGCGCCCCGGTGACGCGGTGGCGGCCCAGCACGAGCACGAGCCCGGCCAGCAGGCCGAGCCCGCCGGAGAGCAGGAGCGGCACGACACCGGCGCCGGCCCCGAGCGTCCAGGTCAGACCCGCCCAGAGGCCGGCGACGAAGACCGCGCCGTTGTTCAGCGACTGGAACACGCCCTGCGCCCGGCCGCGGTGCTCGTCGTCGACGAGGGTCGAGATCCAGGCCTTGCCGACGCCGTCGGTGAGGCCGGGGAAGAGCCCGTAGACGGCGAGCAGCACCCACACCCATGCGCCCGCCTCCACGAGGCCGAGGCCCGCGTAGGCGGCGCCGAAGGCGAGCAGCCCGAGGCCGTAGACCATCGGACGGGGCAGCCGGTCCGACAGCGCGCCCGCGGGGTACGACGACGCGGCGTAGACGACGTTGAAGACGACGTAGGCGAGCACCACCTCGGTGGTGGAGTAGCCGAGGTCGGACACCCGAAGCAGGAGCAGCGCGTCGGGGAAGTTCACGACCGCGACGCCGACGAGCACGAGGCACACCCGCCAGAACCGCCGCGGCAGCGGGCTCGGCGCCGGACGTCGCGGCCACGGCGCTGGGGGAGTCGGAGCAGGCGCAGGCTCCTCGCGGGGACGCCGTCGCTCGACGACGAGGAAGGTCAGCAGCACCGAGAGGACCGCCGGGACGACGGCCCACCACAGGACCGCCCGCACGTCGCCGTCGAGCAGCCACAGCCCGAGCAGAGCGACGAGCGGGCCGATGACGGCGCCGAGGGTGTCACCGGTGCGGTGGAATCCGAACGCGCGCCCGAGGTCGTCGCGCGGCACCGACGCCGCGATGAGCGCGTCGCGAGGGGCCGAGCGCACGCCCTTGCCCAGCCGGTCGGTCACCCGCCCGACGAGGACCACAGGCCAGGCCCAGGCCGCCGCGACCAGCACCTTGCCAAGAGCCGCGAGCCCGTAGCCCGCGGACACGAACGGCCGGCGCCGCCGTCCGTCCGACCACCGCCCCGCGACGTACTTGGAGATGCCGGCGGCGGCCTCGGCAGCGCCTTCGACGATCCCGAGCACGACGGGCGGCGCTGCGAGCAGCCCGGTCACCAGGAGGGGGAGCAGCGGGTAGAGCAGCTCGCTGGCGGCGTCCTGCGTGAGCGACACCACGGTGAGGACCACGAGGTTGCGGGTCAGCCAGCGCCGATGCACGGGGGAGAGGGTCCCACCCGGGACCGCGTGAGCGGCGTCACGTCCGATCAGGAATATACCCCTGGGGGTATACCCTTAAGAGGACGCGGGGCCGCGAGAGGCGCGGACGGCAGCACGAGGAGCAGGCATGAAGCGCGTGGTCGTGATCGGTGGAGTGGCCGGCGGGATGTCGGCGGCGGCGCGGCTGCGCCGGCTCGACGAGACGGCCGAGATCGTCGTCCTCGAGAAGGGCGGCGAGGTCTCCTTCGCCAACTGCGGCCTGCCGTACCACGTGGGTGGCGAGATCGCCGACCGCGAGGCCCTGCTGCTGCACACGCCCGAGACCCTGCGCGCCTCGCTCGACCTCGACGTCCGCGTGCGGCACGAGGCCGTGAGCATCGACCGCGAGGGCCGCACCGTCCGTGTGCGCGACCTCGTGTCGGGCACCGAGTCCGACCTGCCCTACGACGCCCTCGTGCTCGCCACCGGCGCCGAGCCGATCGTGCCGCCGCTGCCCGGCATCGACCGCCCCGAGGTGCGCACGCTGCGCACCGTCCCAGACGCCGACGTGCTCCGCGACATGCTGGCCCGCGGCGCCTCCCGAGCCGTCGTCATCGGCGCCGGCTTCATCGGCCTCGAGACCGTCGAGGCGTTCGCGCACCGCGGCCTCCAGACCGCGCTGGTCGAGCTCGCGCCGCAGGTGCTGCCGGCTATCGACCAGGACATGGCCCAGCTGGTCGAGGCCGAGCTGGTGCGTCACGGCGTCGACGTCCGCACCGGCGTCGGCTTCACCGCCATCGAGGACTCCACCACGGAGGGCCACCCGGTCGACGTCGTCCTCGCGGACGGCACGCGCCTGCCCGCCGACGTCGTCCTGCTCGGCGTCGGTGTGCGCCCCAAGACCACGCTGGCCGCCGACGCCGGCCTCGAGCTCAGCGACCGCGGCGCCGTCGTCGTGTCGCCGTCGCAGCGCACGAGCGACCCGCACATCTGGGCCGTCGGCGACGCCATCCAGGTGATCGACGCCGTCACCGGTGTGCCCGGCGTCGTGCCGCTGGCCGGCCCCGCGAACCGGCAGGGCCGCATCGCCGCCGACTCGATCGCCGGCCGCGAGGCCGTCGCCAAGCCCGTGCTCGGCACCGCCGTGGTCAAGGTCTTCGACCTGACCGCGGCCGTCACCGGCCCCACCTCGCGCCGCCTCGCGGCCGCCGGCGTGGAGCACCACGTCGTGCACCTGCACCCGGGCAACCACGCGGGCTACTACCCCGGCGCCAAGACCATCCACCTCGCGCTGCTGTTCACCCCCGAGGGGCGTGTGCTCGGCGCCCAGGCCGTCGGCACCGACGGCGTCGACAAGCGCATCGACGTCGTGGCCACCGCGCTGCGCGCCGAGATGACCGTCGACGACCTCGCCGAGCTCGAGCTGGCCTACGCGCCGCCGTTCGGCTCCGCCAAGGACCCGGTCAACATGGCCGCCTTCCTGGCCCAGAACGTCCTCGACGGCACCACGATCCAATGGTCCGCGCGCGACCTCGAGCAGCTCGGCGACGTCCTGCTGCTCGACGTCCGCTCGGCCCGCGAGTTCGAGTCCGGTCACCTCGTCGGTGCTCTGAACGTGCCGCACACGGAGATCCGTGAGCGCCTCGACGAGGTGCTCGCCGAGGCCGCGGGCCGGCCCGTCCGCACGTACTGCGCCAGCGGCTTCCGCTCCTACCTCGCCCACCGGGTCCTGGCCCAGGCGGGCGTCGACTCCGCGACCCTCGACGGCGGCATGCAGACCCTGCGGGCGATGCGGCCGGACGTCGTCCTCGAGCCCGGTCGTGGCGTCCGGGCGCTCGTCGGCACGGGGAGGTGAGACGATGACTCTGCAGCATCAGATCGCCCCCGAGGAGCACCTCGTGCAGATGGACCAGGAGTCGTCCGCGGCCGTCATCACGCGTCTCAAGCGCGCGCGCGGCCAGATCGACGGCGTCATCGCCATGGTCGAGGCAGGGCGCGACTGCACCGACATCGTCACGCAGCTCTCGGCGGCGTCCAAGGCCGTCGATCGCGCGGCGTTCACCGTCGTGTCGTGCGGGCTCACCGCCTGCATCGAGGCCGAGTCGCGGGGCGAGCAGCCCCCGCTGGCCCGCGAGCGCCTCGAGAAGCTCTTCCTGTCGCTGGCCTGACCCCCGCGGCCCCGGCCGCGCCCCACCCCTTCCGGCGTCCCGCCGTGGATGCCGCACGCACTGAGGATCCTGCTGCCGTGCCCGTCTCCCATGTCTCGCCGTCCGAGCTCGCCGCCGTCCTGGCCGCCGACCCCTCGATCACCCTCATCGACGTCCGCAACCCCGACGAGTACGCCGGGGGGCACGTGCCGGGCGCCGAGCTCATGCCCATGCACACGGTCCCGGTGCGCGTGCAGGACCTCCCCCGCCATGCGCCCATCTACGTCGTGTGCCACTCCGGCGGCCGGTCGATGCAGGTGTGCGCGTGGCTGGACAACCACGGCTACGACGTCGTCAACGTCGACGGCGGGACCGGTGCCTGGGCCCTGGGCGGCCACCCCCTCGAGCGCTGACCGATCTGGTAGTCGATCCGCGGGCTCTGCCGCGCGATCCGACTACCAGATCGCTAGACGCCGAGCTCCTTGCGGAGCTTGGCGACGTGGCCCGTGGCCTTCACGTTGTACTGCGCCACCTCGATCGTGGCCTTGCCCTTGCCGTCGACCTTCACCACGAACGTCGAGCGGATGACGCCGACCACCGTCTTGCCGTAGAGCTGCTTCTCGCCGTAGGCGCCGTAGGCCTCGAGCACCTCGCGCGAGGGGTCCGACAGCAGCGGGAAGGTGAGCGAGTCGCGCTCCCGGAACTTCGCGAGCTTCTCCGGCTTGTCGGGCGAGAGGCCCAGCACTGTGATGCCGGCGGCGTTGAGCGCGTCGAGGGAGTCGCGGAAGTCGCAGGCCTGCTTCGTGCAGCCCGGCGTCATCGCGGCCGGGTAGACGTAGAGGACGACCCGCTGGCCCTTGTACTGCTTCCAGTCGTGGACAGCGCCGGTGTCGTCGGGCAGGCCGAGCGGGGGAGCGGCGTCGCCGGGCTCGAGTCGGACGGTCACGGTGTCCTCCGGGTCGTCGGCCGCGGGCCCGGCGTCCGGGCCCGACATGCGGGTGCGGTGGTTCCGGGGGAGGGTATCTCCCGGGCCGGGGGCGCAGACCCTTGCTTGTTGCAAGTTGTTCGCAAGTGCAGAGGTCTCTCGTTAGGGTGTCCCAGTGATCCGCGTTCCTGCTCGTCGTGCCCTGCTCGTCCCCGCCGCCGCCGCGGCCCTGCTGCTCACGGCCTGCGGGTCGTCCGGGTCCGGAGCCCAGGGAGGCTCCGACGACGGCACGCTGACGGTCGTGACCACCGTCGCCCCCATCACCAACATCGCCTCGAACATCGCGGGCGATAAGGCCACGATCATCGGGATCGTCCCCGAGGGCACCAACTCCCACACGTTCGAGCCGCCGCCCCAGGCCGCGGCCACGATGGAGAAGGCCGACGTCGTGTTCGTCAACGGCCTGCAGCTCGAGGAGCCCACCTTCGAGCTCGCCGAGGCCAACGTGCCCGAGGGCGCGGTCATCGTGAAGATCGGCGAGAAGGTCCTGCCGGAGTCCGACTACATCTACGACTTCTCCTTCCCCAAGGAGGACGGCAAGCCCAACCCCCACCTGTGGACCGACCCGACGTACGCGATCAAGTACGCCGACGTCATCGCGACCACGCTGGAGGAGAAGGACCCCGCCAACGCGGCCTACTACCGCGAGAACCACGACAAGTTCGTGGCCAAGGCCACCGCGCTCTCCGACGCGCTCAAGGCCGACCAGGAGTCGCTCGCGCCCGACCAGCGCGAGCTGCTGACCTACCACGACGCCTACGCGTACTTCGCCAAGACCTACGGCTGGAAGGTCATCGGCGCGGTGCAGCCCTCGAACTTCGAGGATCCGCAGCCCAAGGAGATCGCTCGCCTCGTCGACCAGATCAAGGCCGAGAAGGTGCCGGTCATCTTCGGGTCCGAGGTGTTCCCCTCGAAGGTGCTCGAGCAGATCGCCAACGAGACCGGCGTGCGCTACGAGGACAGCCTCCGCGACGACGACCTGCCGGGCGCGCCGGGCGATCCGGAGCACTCGTGGCTCGGGCTCATGCGCTACGACTACCGCACCATGATCGCCGGGCTCGGCGGCACCACCGCGGCGCTCGACGCGCTCGACGTCTCCGACGTCGCGCCTGACGGAGCGGAGTACCCGCAGTGACCGCAGTCTCGGCGACGCCCCCGCTCATCGACGTCTCGCACGTCTCGTTCGGCTACGGCGGCCCGGCCGTCCTCGCCGACGTCTCGTGCACCGTCGTCCCGGGGCAGTTCACCGGCATCGTCGGGCCGTCGGGCTCCGGCAAGACCACGCTGCTCAAGCTGCTCCTCGGCACGCAGAAGCCGCAGCACGGCCAGGTGCGCCGCGCGGCCGGCATGGCGGTCTCGTACGTGCCGCAGCTCGAGACCGTGAACTGGAACTTCCCGGTCACCGTCGAGGACTGCGTGCTCATGTCGCGCAAGGCCCGCACGTGGAACCCGCGGCCGTCGAAGGCGGAGCGCTCCGAGGTCGCCGAGGTGCTCGAGCGTCTCGGCATCGCCGACCTCGGCCACCGCCACATCCGCGAGCTGTCCGGCGGCCAGCAGCAGCGCATGTTCCTGGCCCGTGCGCTCGTACGCCGCCCGCAGCTGCTGCTGCTCGACGAGCCGACGTCGGGCGTCGACGTGCAGACCCGCCACGAGGTGCTGCACCTGCTCGACGACCTCAACCGCGACGGCCTCGCGATCGTGCTCACCACGCACGACCTCAACGGCATGGCCGCCCACCTGCCCCACCTGATCGCGCTGAGCCGGCGGATCATCGCGAGCGGTCCGCCGGAGGAGGTCATCGTCCCGGGCGTGGTCGAGCAGGTGTTCGGCGCGCGGATGGAGATCCTCCAGCACCTCGGGATGCCGGTGGTCGTCGACTCGATGGACGACGACCCCGCGCGCCGGGCGAGCGCCTCGTGAACGGCATCGTCGAGACGCTGCTCGACCCCTTCCAGTACCAGTTCTTCGTCAAGGGGCTGGTCGCGGCCGTCCTCGCTGGGGCGCTGTGCGGCCTCATCGGCGTCTTCATCACGCTCCGCGGCATGAGCTACATCGGCCACGGCCTCTCGCACGCGATCTTCGGCGGCTACGCCGCTGCGCCGCTGCTCGGCATCCCGATCGTGCTCGGCGCCGGCCTGTGGGGCCTCGCGTCGGCGCTGGCGATCAACGCCGTCACCCGCCGCCACCGGATCGGCGCCGACGCCGCGATCGGCGTCGTCACCACCGCGTCGTTCGCGCTCGGCGTCGCCCTGCTGACCAAGTTCGGCAACAAGGGCCCGGCGTTCGACAGCCTGCTGTTCGGATCGATCAACGGCGTCGCGCTCGGCGACCTCTACCTGCTCGGCGGCGTCTTCATCGGCACGGTCGTCGTGTTCACGGTGCTCTACCGGCAGCTGCTGTTCTCGACCTTCGACCCCGACGTCGCCCGGGTGTCCGGCGTCAACGTCGGCTTCATGGACACGATCCTCATGATCGTGCTGTCCATGTCGATCCTCGCGACCCTGTCGATCATCGGCGTGACCCTCGTGGCGGCCACGCTCGTGATCCCGCCGGTGATCGCGCGGATGATCACCGACTCCTTCGCCCGGATGCTCTGGCTCGCGACGTCCATCGGCCTCGCCTGCGGCGCGGTCGGCATGTACCTGTCGTACCAGCTCGAGATCCCGTCGGGCACGACCATCGTGCTCACCAACGCCGCGGTCTTCCTCGTGGTGCTGCTGGTCAAGGGCGCCCGGGGCCTGCGCTCCACGGCGGGCATGGACGAGCACACCGACGCCTCGGTCACCTCGTTCGAGGTGCCGGCGGTCCGCGCGTGACCGGCGTCCTCCCGGCACGGGGCTACGGGCGATGATCCGGGTCCGCCCGGCCGTCGGAGCCCGGTTCGCGTAGGCTGCCGGGCGTGACCGAGGGACCTGCCGCCGTGGTCGGCGACGCTGCTGAGAAGGCCAAGGACGCTGCCGCGAAGGCGGCCGACACCGCCCAGGACGCGGCCAAGGACGTCACGGACGCCGCCGCGAAGGCTGCCGACGACGCCAAGGCCGCCACCAGCAAGGCGGCCGACTCCGTCAAGGAGGGCGCCGACAAGGCGGTCGCGCAGACCAAGGACGCCGCAGCCGACGCCAAGGCCGACCTCCAGAAGGCTGCGACCGACACCAAGGCGGCCGCGTCGAAGGCGGTCTCGGACACGAAGGCCGACGCCAAGGCCGCGCTCGACAAGGCCGACGGCGACAAGCCCGCGCCCAAGCCCGAGCGCTCGGTCGACGAGATCCGCGCCGAGCTCGACCAGACCCGCGACCGCCTCGCCCAGCGCATCGACGACCTCACCGAGTACGTCGCGCCCAAGAACATCGCCGAGCGCCAGGTGTCGAAGGTCAAGGGCGTCTTCGTCGACGAGTACGGCGGCATCAAGCCCGACCGCGTGCTCATCGCTGCCGGCGTCGTCGTCGGCTTCGTGCTGCTCATGGGTCTGCGCCGCCGCAGCCGCCGCGACTGACGCTCCTTCGTCGATCGCCCTCGCGCGCTAGAGGGCGAGCAGGGCGTCGAGCACCTCGCCCGCGATGTCCGTGCTCGTGTACGGCGTCATGCTCGTGAAGTCGGGCGCCGCGTTCACCTCGAGCACGCGCGGGCCGTCGCTCGTCATGAGGATGTCGACGCCGGCGTAGCCGAGCCGCAGCGCCCGCGCCGCGCGGATCGCGACCAGCGTCGTCTCCGAGTCGGGGTCCCACGCGCGCTGGGTGCCGCCGTGGCTGATGTTGCTGTGCAGCTCGCCCGGGGCGGCCCGTCGCTCGGTGCAGGCGACCACGCGGCCCGCGACGACGATGAGCCGCAGGCTCCGGCCGTAGGACTCCGACACCAGCGGCTGCACGATGAACGCGCCCCGGCCCTCGGCCGCGAGCTCCTGGTAGGCCGAGGCCGTCTCGTGGTGGTCGCGAACTGGCCGCACCCACCGGCCCTGCGCGCCGTGCGTGCGCTTGAGGACGAACGGGAACGGCTCCACCCGGGAGATGAAGACCGGGTCCTGCGAGCCGACCCACGAGCGCACCTGCGGCACCTCGCGGACGGCGAGGTCGATGGCTGTCCGCGCCTTGTCGTCGGCGGTCTCCATCGCGTCGACGTCGTTGAGCGACCGGGCACCCGCGGCGATGAGGGCGCGCCACGCGATGGCGGCGTGGTCGGCGAAGTAGAGGAGCACGGGTGCGAGGTGGGTGACCTCGACGGGCTCGTCGCCCTCGAGCACCAGCACGCCGGTGTCGTCGATGCGGGTGCGCAGGCGCGAGAGCTGCAGGGCGCGCGTGGGGATGCGCCGGGCCCGTGCGGCGTCGAGGAGCGCCTCGGCCGAGCGGTTGGGCATCTCGGTCAGGCCGACGCCGACCACAGCCGTCACGCGCCGCTCACCTCCCTGGCCAGGCCCAGGATCTCGGACGCGACGTCCGCGCCCGTCCATCGCTCGAGGTGGACGAAGCCGCCCCAGGCGTCGATCTCAGACACCACCACAGCCGGGCCCGCGGCGCCATCGGAAGCGAAGAGATCGACCGCGGCGTAGTCGAGCCCGAGCTCGGCCACCGCCGCCACCGCCGTCTCCTGCGCCGCCGCGGCCAGGGGCCCGCCGACCGGCTCGGCCGTGCCGCCGAGCCGGAGGTTGGCGCGCCACTCGCCGACCGCCGGCACCCGCCGCAGCACGGGCTGGCACCGCCCGCCGACGACGAACGTGCGCAGGTCCTGCGCCTCGACGAAGGGTTGCACGAGCCAGGGCCCGAGCTCGTGGTGCAGCTCGGCCGCCCGGGCCACCGCCTCGTCGTCCTCGATGAGCCGCACGTCGACGCCCTGCGAGCCGCGCGCGGGCTTGACCACCCAGGCCGGCTGCGGCCCCAGCCGCTCGGCGGCGTCCACCGCCGACTCCTCGGCCACGACCGTCGGGACCACGGGGATGCCGGCCGCGGCGAGGGCGGCCAGCGTGCGGCCCTTGTCGCGGCTCACGACCGCGCGCTCGAGCGGGTTGAGCACCGCGACGCCGTCGTGCTCGAGCACCTGCAGGGCCAGCCACACGAGCTCGAGGTGGCGGCTCACCGTGCGGTGCAGGACGGCGTCGACGTCGAGCGGCGCATCCCGCCACACCACCGACGACGCCGGGCCGACGACGACCTGCAGCTCGTGCGGCGGCACCTCGACCAGGTCGATGCCGAGGCCTTGCGCCGCCTCGCGGAACCGGGCAGCGGCATCGGGCAGCACGTCGTCGTAGGAGAGCAGCGCTGCCCGCATGGGCCCGAGCATGCCACGCGAAACGATCTTCCCCGCACCGTCCGAACGGTTGGCCTGCCGCAAGAGGCCCGGAGCGGCTGGAAGGCCGACGCTCCGGGCGCTGTGTTCTCCCGGCGGACGACCTGGGTTACAGGCCGGCCTGCTTGACCGCGGCCGTGGCCTGGGCCGTCGTGAAGCCCTCGAACTTCAGCTGGCTGATCAGGCTCGAGCGGCTGAACGAGCCGGTGTCGAGGTAGGACTGGGCGGCCTCCACCGCCTCGGTGTTCCAGTCACCGCCGGAGGCCTTCACGGCGGCGACGGCATCGGCCTTCGGGAAACCCTCGAAGACGAGCTGCTTGACCAGCCCGGTCTGGCTGAACGAACCGCTGTCGAGGTAGGACTGCGCCGACTCGAGCGCCTCGGCCTTGTAGTCGGCGCCGATGTTCTTCGCCGCGTAGGTGGCCTCCTTGGTAGAGAAGCCTTCGAACTTCAGCTGCTTGATCAGCCCCTTCTGGCTGAACGCGCCGGAGTCGATGTACGACTGCGCGGACTCGATGGCCTGCTGCTGGCTGACCGACAGCTCCGGCGTCGTCTCGGCAGGCGTCTCCGGCTCCTCCGCGGGAGGCTCCGACTCCTCGTTCGCCGAGCTCGAGGAGCTGCTCGCGGTCGGACTGCTCGAACCGCTTCCGAGATCCGCGGTCGCGCCGCAGGCGGAAAGGGCGAGCCCCGTGATGACCACCAGCGCCAGGCCGGTGATGCGACTGTTCATGATGTGGTCGTTCCCCCTTGTTTCTAGCCCCCCTACCTCGTGATCGAGGTGATCCGAGTCTGGCAAGGGGTACCGACAGAAGGCGCGCGGCGGCTTCCGCAGGGTCACCCGCTCGGATTCGAGGATCGCCGTTCACCCACGTGCGTGTCGGTTGCTCAGGGGTGGCTCAGCCGGTTCTGCGGCTGTTGATGGGCGCGGCCGTCGTCGGGCCCGGCCGCCTAGCCTGGGCGTGATCGCTTCTCGCCGCCGTCCGCCGGCCGGCTCATCGAGGCAGGGACGCCTCCCGCACTCCACCCGTGGTGCCCTATGCCCTCGGTCGACCTGTCCCTGCCCGGGCCCGCCCTCGAGCGCGTCCGCGCGCTCGTCCGCGACCGCGGCACCGACCCCCTCACCGACCCCGCCGCCGTGCGCGCCGCGATCCTCGACGTCCTCGACGGGCTCGCGGCCGAGGGCGGCGGCGACGTCGCGGCCGAGCAGGTCGAGGCGTGGGCCAAGGACCTGCACGACTCCGTCGCGGGCTACGGCCCGCTGCAGCGGCTCTTCGACGATGCCGACGTCGAGGAGCTGTGGTGGAACGAGCCCGGCCGCGTGTTCTGCGCGCGGAGGGGCCGCACCGAGCTGACCACCGTGGTGCTCACCGAGGGCCAGGTGCACGACCTCGTCGAGCGGATGCTGCGGACCTCGGGCCGCCGCGTGGATGTCAGCACGCCGTTCGTCGATGCGCTGCTGCCCGACGTTATCTAGGCACCCCTGGAAGTGTCAGGGGCTGTGGATCCTTGGAGCGCTCTCGGCGTGTCTGACAATCTGCTCAGGCGACTGTCAGTAGCGTGCAAAAGTGATCTTGGAGCCGGAGTACCGGCTGGATGAGGCGCTGCTCCCTGACGGGGTGACACGCCGCTTCGTTGTGGTGGATCGTCAAGATCAACTTCACATCGAGGCCACCCGCTGGCTCGGCTTCCTTGCAGACGTCGGCCGCTCGCGGAACACGGTCAAGGGCTACGGAATCAGGATTGCCTGGTACCTGTCGTGGACGGCTCAGATGGCTGACTGGCGCTCCGTGTCGGTTTCCCACCTCGCGTTGTGGCGACGGGTCGTGGCGAACACGCCGATAGTCAAGACCAACGGCAAGCAGACGCTCAGGTCCGCCAGGACTGTCGGGTTGTGGATGACGCCGGTGCGGTCGTTCTACGAGTGGGCGGACGCTGAGGGGTTGCTCTCGACCGACGTCGCGTCGCGCATGACGGAGGTGAAGTACTTCCCGCCTGGGACGCCAGCGGGTGGTGAGAACGGGGCCCATCGGCGTGTGCTCGCGCCGGAACTGCGACCTGCGCAGACCCCGGCCGAACCGGAGCCAGAGTGGATCGAGGACCCGGCTGCACGAGCGGCGCTCGAAGCCCTCGACCTGAATCTTCGCGACCGGTTCTTGGTCGACCTCATGTACTACACCGGCATCCGCACCGGTGAGGCGATGTCGCTGTTTACGCGCGACATGCACTTCGGCGGTGGGTCACCGGAACTCGGCTGCCGAGTCGCAGACCCTCACTTCCACGTGGTCCTCGACAACCCGGTCGAGAACGACTCATCCGCGAAGGGGTGCGCGCGCCTTCTGCACGTCAGCGATCACTTGGTCGAGCGCTACATCGACTACGTGTTGGAACGGCAGAGCATCTTGGGCGACGACGACGTGAGCCAGCACGTGTTCGTGAACCTCTACTCGGGAGATGAGCACGTCGGCCGAGCGATGACCGACCGGAACACCAGGGCGATGGTCAAGCGCTGCGGCCGTGACATCGGCTATCCGCTGTCTGGCCCGCACATCCTGCGACACACGTTCGCGACCAGGCTGGTTCGCGGCATCGGATGCGAGCCCCAGCCGTTGGACGTCGTGCAGGTCCTGCTCGGCCATCGCAGCATCCAGTCGACGCGGATCTACACGCACGACCTGGAGCAGGCGAAGAAGGACGCGATGATGGCTATCGCGCCGCGCGAGGTCGATCTGGGGGAGGCAGGGTGAGCAAGGCGGTGTTGAGGCCGGCGTCAGGGTTCTTGACGGCACCGGACGAGGAGAGCGCCGGGTCGTGGAGTGAGTGGCTTCAGGGGCGGATCATCCGCGACTGGCGACCGGGCCAGTTCGACTTCGACCGGCTGCTCTACGTCCCCGACCCCAATGACAAGCACACCGCCATCAGCGTGTGTGTCCGGCCCGGCTGCGGGATCCTGCTGCCCGCCGCGCTTCTGTGTCCGTCGTGTCGGAGCGAGTACCGCGACGTCCGCGACGAGATGTCGCTTGAGGACTTCGGCAAGACCCCGCGCGTCCGGGTCGTGGAGATGCGCTATGGCTGCCTGATCGAAGGTTGCGAGCGAGGGCATCAGCACCAAGGCCTTTGCCGCAACCACCTCACGACCTACCGGAGGGCGAAAGCCCAGGCCGATGCTCCGCTCACCGTCGAAGAGTGGGTGTCGACGAGTGCAGCGCGCGCCCTGCCCCCGACCGACAAGTGCCTGGCCGAGGTCTGCGGACGCGACCAGGCAGGACCCGACGGGCTCTGCACGTCGCATCGCACCCGGTACTTCCAGTGGCTCAAGGAGACCAGCGACGGGCAAGCCGGCACATCGGTCGATGTCTGGCTCCAGCGAGACGTCGAGCCACCGATGGACCCTGACACCCTCGCCACCTACGCGGCGGCCGCCGCCACGCCGTTCGCCTTGCTGCCCGACCCGCTGCGCTGGGAGTTGCTCTACGCGGTCCAGCAGCGCGACCTAGAGGGACGAGCGAACATCCGCCCGTTCGGCATCAGGTCGATCTACTTGCACCTGAGGCGGAACGGTTGGACCACAGCCGTCGGGATGAAGGACCTCAACCGCAAGCCGGACAAGAACCGCTACATGAACGGGATGCTCTCGGACATGCAGCGCATCATCGACGCTGCTCACCGAGAGTGGTCTGGTTCCGACGACCGGGACCCGCGCATCCTCTACTGGAGCGAACTGGAAGTCCGCCAGACCTCGCTGAAGTACGGCCCAGGAGCCAAAACCGACCTGACCGAGATCCAGCAGCCGTGGATCTACGAGTCGATCATCGACTGGGCGAAGCGTGTTCCTCGCGGAGTCTTCAACATCGACCACGTGGGCCGCGTCTGGACGATGGCCGACTCCGTCCTCAGGACCCGTGGGACGCCCACCAAGGCGCTCGGCGTCGCCGACATGGACGCGATCGTTAAGGCTCTTAAGGAGCGCTACCGCACCAAGGCGGCGCAGAAGAAGGCCTTCCACGCCATCACGATCCTCATCGAGTACGGACACCGTTCAGAGGAACTCCAGCACTACTGGGGGCAGATCCCTGCCCGGTTCAGCATCGACCCGGCACGACACATCACCGACACAGACAAGGGCTCCCGCAACGAAGACGAGCCGTTCCGGTTCGTTCCTCAGCCGATCATCGACTGGCTCATGGACCACCTGCACCTGATCGACCGCGGAGACCCATACCTGACGGCCGAGGCGCGCGCGATGATCTTCTTGCAGGAGCGGTGCGGCCGGCGGACGGGCGAGACCCTTGCCCTCGCGGATGACTGCATCTCCTACGACAACCAGGGCTCGCCCTACCTTGAGTGGACGCGCGGCAAGCCGCCCTACGGCCCTGGGAAGCGCCTGCCCATCCATCAGGAGACCCACGACGTCATCCGGGAGTGGCAACGCATCAAGGCCGAGGCCGGGGTGAAGTCGAAGTGGCTGTTCCCGTCCTCGGCATACGCCACCAAGGACGACCACTTCCGTCTGAAGGTGCTGTCCTCTCGGATCAGCGAACTGATCGCTCTGGTCAAGCAGCACGCCCCGTTCGTCGGGCCTGTCGAAGGTGCTGAGGGCAACCTCGTCTACTTCGACATGGACTCGATCGACCCCTACTCGTTCAGGCACGCCTTCGCGCAGCGACTCGCGGACGCCACCGACGCGGACGGCCGTCCCACAACGCCGCCCGATGTCCTTCAGGACTACATGGGGCACAAGAACTTCAACACGACCATGGCCTACTACGAGGTGACCGCCAAGCGTCGGAAGAAGGCGTTGCAGGGCATCGCACCGCGACGTCTGGCCTTGCACGGCAAGGTGGTCGAGGTCGATCGCGAGCGCGACGGGTTCACCAAGATCGCCGTGACCCACGGCAACTGCACCGAGCCGCAGAACGTCGCTGCGGGCGGCCACTTCTGCATGTTGGAGCACTCCTGCGAGTCCTGTCCGTTCTTCCTCGTCGACCCGCTGGAACGAGACGGGATGGTCGCCAAGCGGCATCACATCAAGGTCAAGTTGGAGCGGGCGAAGGCCATCAAGGCCCAGCAGCACGTCCTCGATCACTACGAGGCCAGGATCAAGGACTGCACCAACATCATCGACGGGATCGACGCCTACATCGACGGTCTCCCCGGCGAGGAACGCGACCAGATCCACGAAGCGCTGGACCGCATGGCGGAGATCCGCCGCCGAGCCACGGCACCTCGAACCATCGACCTGCGGGGGCTGCTCAGTGGAGGGACGCCAGATGCCGTCTGAGAAGGCCGTGGAGGCGATGAAGCGCTACTCCAAGGACAACTCCGCCAACCTCAAGCAGCACGTCCAGGATTGCGTCGCCCGGCTCGCTGCCGAGGGCAAGCGCATCAACATCACGGCTGTCGCACGAGAGGCCGGCGTCTCTCGTGAGTTCATCCACTCGCACCCAGACCTGCACGCACTGGTGAGCGCTCACAAGCAGACAGCGCGACCCCCGAAGGGCGCCGCCGAAGACGCCGTCGCGGCAGGCCTGCGGGCCGATCGCAACACGCTCATCGCGAAAGTCGCCAAGCAGAAGGCCCAGATCGACAAGCAGGCCCAACGCATCGCGGACCTAGAACGGCAGCGGAAACTCTGGCTCGGCAGCCAACTCGGGAAGTCCCTCATCGACCCGGAGGAACACCAGGAACTGCGAGTCACCAACGACCGGCTGATGGCAGAGAACACGGCTCTGACGCAGAAGGTCACAGAACTGACCCGCCTCAACACCATCCTTGAAGCCGACCTCAGAGCGTCCCGAGAGGCGCACATGGAGGCTGTCGCGGCGCAGGACGCCACAGGCAGCATCAGTCCCATGACGCGCCGAGGAAGCGCCTGACACGCCCTCAGCGGCCCTGGAGCGCCATCTGAGCGGTCGGAAGCAGCAGCGCCACAGGCAGGCCCGGTCGCGGGCTGATGCCCCACACATCCTCAGCGTCGAGCACCGAACCGACGAGGTCCTGGAGCGCAACGCGACGCTCCTCGGTGAGCCAGTAGTTCATCAACAGCAGATCCGCGCCCTCGGCCACCGCTTCCGCTGCCTCGTCCACGCGCATCGTCCACGTGAAGGGGATCAACCCAGCGAGGCGTCGCTCCACCGTCGAGTAACCCGACCCGGGCGAGGCCAACGCAACGACACCTCGCCCACGCTCGACGAGGAGGGCCACGGTGTCATCCAAGGAAGCCAACACCAGGGCCTCGCCCGTGAAGGTCACTACGCTCATGACCGCGTTATCGGGCGACTCCACGCACGGACCAAGAGGGGGCAAAGTGGCTGACCGCAGGGATGAGCAGATCGCTGACGCGCGCTGGAAGGCGCCAGAGGTCATCGACGCTCTGGCCCTGATCGTCCAGCGTGAGACACCGAGCGAACGGAACGGACTGGCTGCCGAACTGAGAGAACAAGCCGGCCGGCTCCGCGATGGGCTTCGCGACGAAGGGGACCGCGCGCAGAACCCGGACCACGTCCGTGAGTGGGCCAACACGCTCTGCCTGGCGCTTGGGCTTGCTCCCTGGGAGTCCGCCGACTGAGCCTCTTGCCTGACAGTCGCTGACAGCCCTGAAAGGGCTGTTCACGCACGAATCGGGCTTCTGAGGCTAGATAATGTACCGCTCGCGGCTGCACGTCGTCATCCCCGACGTCACCCGGCGCCACTGGGCCGTCAATGTGCGCCGGCACGTGCTGCCGGCGTCGCGGCTCGACGACCTCGTCGGCGTCGGCACGCTCACCACTGCGGCCGCGCGGTTCCTCGAGGCGTCGGTGATCGCCGGCCTCAACATCGTGGTGGCCGGCGGCACGCAGGCCGGCAAGACGACGCTGCTGAGCTGCCTGCTCAACGCCGTCCCCGCCGACGAGCGGGTCGTGACGGCGGAGGAGGTCTTCGAGCTCCGGCTCGACCGCCCCGACTGGGTCGCGATGCAGACCCGGCAGTCCGGCCTCGAGGGGACGGGCGAGATCACGCTGCGGCGGCTCGTCGTCGAGGCGCTGCGGATGCGCCCGCACCGCCTGGTGGTCGGCGAGGTGCGCCAGGCCGAGGCGCTGGACCTGCTGGTGGCGTTGAACTCCGGGATGCCGGGCATGACGTCGGTGCACGCGAACTCCGCGCGCGACGCGGTGACCAAGCTCTGCGTCCTGCCGATGCTGGCCGGCGAGAACGTCACCGCCGCCTACATCGTGCCGACGGTCGCGTCGTCGGTCGACCTCGTCGTCCACGCGGCCACCGGTCCCGACGGGCGGCGGCGGGTCCGCGAGATCGTCGCGCTGAGCGGCCGCGTGGAGTCCGGCATCGTCGAGACCACCGACGTGTTCGTCACGCGGCAGGGCGAGCTCGTGCGTGCCGACGGCTTCCCGCCGCACGCCGACCGCTACGCCGCGCACGGCATCGACCTCGCCCGGGTGCTGGGGGAGCGATGAGCGGCGCGCTGGCCGGGCTGCTGCTCGGCATGGGCCTCGTGCTCCTCCTGCTGCCTGCCTCGGACCGTCCGAGCCAGGTGCGCCGTGGCGCGCTGCGGCAGCGGCTCGACGCCGCTGGCTTGCCCGACGTCGCGCCCGTGCGGCTCGTGCTGACCTGCGCCGGTGCCGGGGCTGCGGGTCTGGTGCTCATGCTCGTGATCTCCGGCAGCGTCGTCGTGGCCCTGGCCTTCGGGGCACTGGCGTCGGTCCTTCCTGCCATGGCGCTGGGACGCCGAGCCTCGGCCCGACGACGGGCGCGCACGGGCGTGTGGCCCGACGCCGTCGACGACCTCGCCTCCGCCGTGCGCGCCGGGATGTCGCTGCCCGAGGCCGTCTCGGCGCTCGCGGAGCGCGGGCCCGCGCCGCTGCGGCCGGCGTTCGCACGGTTCGCGGCCGAGCATCGCGTGACCGGCGCGTTCGGCCCCTCGCTCGACCACCTCAAGGCCGAGCTCGCCGATCCCGTGGGCGACAGGGTGATCGAGGCGCTGCGCCTCGCCCGCGAGGTGGGCGGCACCGAGCTCGGACGCCTGCTGCGCACGCTCTCCGCCGTGCTGCGCGAGGACGCCCGCACCCGCGCCGAGCTCGAGGCGCGGCAGGCCTGGGCGGTCAACGCCGCCCGCCTCGCCGTCGCCGCTCCCTGGGCCACGCTGGCGCTGCTGTCGATGCGGCCGGGCGCTGTGTCGGCCTACGACTCGGCGGCGGGGGCGATGGTGCTGGCCGCGGCCGGCGTGCTGAGCGCCGTGGCCTACGTCGTGATGCGCCGCATCGGTCGGCTGCCCGTCGACGAGCGGGTGCTGGCATGAGCGCGCTAGGCGCCGCGGCCGGCGCGATGCTCGCGAGCGGCGTCCTGCTGACGACGTCGGCGGTGATGGCCCGCCGGGCGCCGTCGCTGTCCGAGCGCATCGCGCCCTACCTCGAGGGGCGCCGGACGCCGGATGCGCGCGACGACCTCGGCGCCCCGGTCGACGCCCCGGTGATCGTGCGGCTGCTCCTGCCGGTGCTGGCGCAGCTGAAGGTGCGGCTGCCCGCGCTGCTGGGCTCCGACGCCGCCCTCGAGGCCCGGCTCACGGCTGCTGGCGACCCGACGACCGCCGAGGCCTTCCGGATGCAGCAGATGCTGTGGGGCCTGGCCGGCTCCGGCTCGGTGCTCGCCGCCGTCCTCGTGATGGCGGCGTCCGGCCGACCTGTCCGTCCCGCCGCCGCCCTCCTTCTCCTGGCGGTGGCGGGCACGTTCGGCGTCCTGCTGCGCGACCGCCGGCTGACCGCGGCGGTGAAGCGCCGCCGCGAGGCCGTGGAGGCGGGGCTGCCCGTCGTCGCGGACCTGCTCGCCCTCGCCGTCGCCTCGGGGGAGTCGCCCGCTGCGGCCCTCGCCCGGGTCGCGCGCGTGGCGCACGGCCCGCTCGCCGACGAGTGCGGCCGCGCGATGCGCGATGCGCAGTCGGGCCTCGGCCTGGTCGCCGCGCTCGAGGCCATGGCCCGCCGCGTCGACGTGCCCGCGGTCGGCCGGTTCGTCGACGGCGTCGCGATCGCAGTGCAGCGCGGCACCCCGCTCGGCGACGTGCTGCGCGCCCAGGCCGGCGACGCCCGCGCGGAGCAGCACCGCGCCCTGCTCGAGACCGCGGGCCGCAAGGAGCTGCTGATGCTCGTGCCGGTCGTCTTCCTCGTCCTGCCCACCGTCGTCCTGGTGGCCCTGTTCCCGGCGATCACCTCGCTCGCCGTCCTCGGATCCTGACCCAACCGGAGGTACCCCGTGATCACCCGACTCCTCGCCCGGACGCGGCTCGCCGCACGCAGCCGCGACCGCGGCGACGTGCCCGGCTGGGTCCTCGTCGCCGTCATGACGGCCGGGCTCGTCACCGCGCTGTGGCTCGTCGCCGACGGCCAGCTCACCGCCGTGCTGCAGCACGCGATCACCTCGGTCACCAAGCCGTGAGGCGCGACGACGGCTCGGCGGTGGTCGGGTTCGTCGTCGTGGTGCCGCTGCTCGTCGTCATCGTGCTCGCCGTCGTCCAGGTGGCGCTCGCGCTGCACGTGCGCGCCACCGTCACCTCGGCCGCCGCCGACGGCGCCCGCGGAGCGGCGCTCGCGGGCGGCGACCCCGCGGTCGCGCGCGCCCGCATCCGCTCCGCGCTCTCCACGACGCTGGCCGACGGCGTCGTCGACGACGTCGTGGTGCGGCGCACGTCGACCGACGGCCTGGCGGTCGTCGACGTCGAGGTGCGATCGGTGCTGCCGCTCGTGGGGCTGCTCGGCCCGACGTCGATGGTCGTCCACGGGCACGCGCTGGTGGAGGGGGCATGAGGCGCCCGCGCGGGGATCGCGGCGAGGCCGCCGTGCTCGAGGTGCTGGTGCTCGGCGTCGGTCTGCTCGTGCCGCTGCTCTACGGCGTGCTGTCGGTGATGGCGGTGCAGTCGGCGTCGTTCGCGACGACGGCCGCGGCCCGCGAGGCGGCGCGCGGCTACGTGACGTCGGCCAGCCCGTCCGAGGGCGCCGTCCGCGCGAGGTCCGCCGCCGCGCTCGTCCTCGCCGACGCCGGCCTGCCCGGCTCGCGACCGACTGTGCGATGCGTCGGCGGCTGCCTTCAGCCCGGCTCACGCGTCGACGTATCGGTGCGCGTCGAGGTGCCGCTGCCGCTGCTGCCCGGATCGCCGACCGTCGCCGTCGTCGGGCGCGAGTCGATGCCCGTCGACCAGTACCGGGAATCGCCGTGACCCGCTTCTGCCGTCGCGTCCCCGGCGGCGACGACGGCTCGATGCTGCCGCTCGTCATCGGCATGGTCGTCGTGGTCGTCGCGCTGATCGCGGTGGTCACCGACGCCGGTGCGCTGTGGCTCGCGCGCCGGTCGCTGCAGTCGACCGTGGACGGCGCCGCCCTCGCCGGCGCCCAGGGCGTCGACCTCGCCGCTGTCTACGCCGGCGGGGCCACGGGCGATCTGGAGCTCGACCCTCTGCGGGCCCGGTCCGCGGTGCGCACGTACCTGCGGCAGACGCCGTCCGACCAGCCGGTGCGCCTCACCCGCGTCCTCGTCACCACGACCGAGGTCACGATCGACGCGCGGACGACGGTGAGCCTGCCCTTCACCTCGTTCCTCACCGGCCGCGGCGTTGCCGTCGTCGCGGAAGCAACAGCCGTCCTCCGCGTGCCATAGTCGCGCCCGACAGGAAGGGGGCGGACGTGCCGCGCATCGATGTCGCTGTTGCTTCGGCATCTCCTGACTGGGGGCCCCAGCCGGTGGTCGAGGTTCCGGCGGGCGCGGTGGCCGGGCTCGAGGATCAGATCTACCCGCGGCCAGCGATCGCCCGATCCGGCCGTCGCGCTCTCCTCGTAACGCTCCAGCGCCGGGGCGATGGCGTAGCGGTGGGCGACGAGAATCCGCTTCCGGTGCGGCCGAACGGGGCCGTGAGCAGGCGATTGGGGTTGGATGCCGGCTCGCGCTTCACCCTGGCGACGCCTGACGACACCGAGTTCGTCGTGCGCAGGGCTCGAGCCGACGATCTGCCGCGCGCCAACACGGTCTACGTGAGCCCCATCCGGTTCGATCAGCTGACACGGGATGCGCGCGGCGAGACGTTCCTCCTCGATGGCAGCAGCGTCATCCCGGTGGCTCTCAGGCCCAGGCAGGACTGTCTCGACACCGATGTGCGGATGAGCCTTCTGGCCCGGCTCACCACCGGGCTCGAACCAGAGGCCAGGGTCAGCCTCGTCGCGATGGATACGACTGGCGCCTCCGGCCTCGACTGGCGCCATGCCCAGCGTCGCGTCTCCACCCGCGTGCCCCGCAACCGGCTCGCGGCGGCGGCCATGGCAGCCCTGGGCGTCGCCATCTCGTTGCTCCGCAGGATCGACCAGGTGCTGGAGGCGCTCCTGCGGCCGCTCCTGCTAGCTCCCCTGCTGATGGTGCGCAGCGAGCAGGCGGAGGTGCTGGACGACGGACGCTCCGTGCTACGCGCTCATCCGGCGGTGCTCGGCTCTCTAGGGCTCCCGGCGCAGGGCGGCCAGGCCATCCTGCGATGGGGCCGGGAACAGATCGGCGTCCTGGTCCTTCCGAATGCTGAGTCGATGCAGTCGGCGGACTTGGACCGCTTCCGAGCCGTGGCGCAGCATGAGACGACGAGGCCGGAAGCCCTTCCCGACCATCTCGTGGTCCGGCTCTCGTCGACAGCCCGGGCGGAGCTGGAGATGCCGGCGCACGGCATCGTCGTCCTGAGGCGTCGTCTGCGGCCGCTCGTGCTGCGTCAGCTCAACGTGATCCTCACACCCCTGGTCGGCTTGCTGCTCGCAGGCCTCGCCGTGCAGTTCGGGGGACCTTCCGGCACCGACATCCGCTGGTGGCTGTGGATCGGCACTCCGATCGTGGTCTTCCTGGGACTGGCACCGATCCGCCTGTCGCGCCCCGGGAGGGGACGCTGGCCGTAACCGTGGTGAACGAGTGCGACCGCATTAGTCTCCTGGCATGAGCCACCAGGCCGAATGGCGTCCAGTCGACGGCGCAGCGGGAGGGTGGCAGGAGTTCTCCGGATCACCAGAGGTGCTTCTCAGCGCCGGTCATGCCGTCGAGCATGTCCGTGACGGGGCGATCAAGGCAGCCGAGGCGGGGAGCGCCGACGTCGTCCGCGACCTCGCCGAGGGGTTCGGCCTGTCCGCGGCGATCGCGGTGGGACCTCAGAGGGGGGATCCCAACTGGGACGAGGACTCTCCCTACGTACAAGCGCTTTGGGCGCGCAGCCCGGGGCTGCTCGTCGACCTCCACCTCATGAGGCCGCGCGGTGTGGACGTGTGCCTGGGGCTCGGTCCCGTCCAGGGATCCGTCGACGACGTGTGGCCGATCTTCGCCGCCGCCCTCGTCTCGTCGGAGTTCACCGTCTCGCTCAACTGGCCTTTCTCCGCCGGGCCCAGAACGGTCACGGGGAAGACGCAGCTCATCGGTCGCCGCGCCCTCCAGATCGAGATCAACTACGAGCTGCTGGACGAGCGGAAGCAACCGCTGGTGCTGGCCCTCGGTGCTGCATGTCAGGTGTTCGTGCCCGGCCGCGGCCTGGCCTGAACAAGCTTCTCGGGAGGACGTCGTGGTCGACTGCGTCGTGGTGGGGGCCGGGTTCGCGGGGCTGCGGGCGGCCACAGTGCTCGCGGAGGCCGGGCGCGACGTCGTCGTCCTTGAGGCGCGCGACCGTGTGGGCGGCCGGGTGATGGCCGGCGAGGTGGCGGGGCAGTCCATCGACGTCGGCGGGATGTGGCTCGGGCCGACGCAGAAGCGCCTCGACGCCCTCACCGCCGAGCACGGGCTCGAGCGCTACCCGACGTGGCTCGAGGGGGAGTGCACCGTCGGCTTCCGCGGACGGTTCGGCCGCGCGCCGGGCGAGGAGTTCGACCGCGTGCTGGGCACGCCGAACCGGCTGCGGCTGCTCATGCTCAGCCGGGCCCTCGACCGCGACGCGGCGAACGTCGACACCGCCGAGCCGTGGGCGCACCCGCGGGCGGTGGAGCACGACTCCGAGTCGGTCGCGTCGTGGGTCGCGAAGCGGACCAAGAGCGAGGACATCCGCGTCCTCATGAACTCCGTGGTGCGCGCGGTGTTCTGCTGCGAGGCGCGCGAGCTGTCGTACCTGTTCTTCCTCTTCTACTGCAAGGCGGCAGGCGGGCTGCTGGTGCTCCTCGCCGCCGGGCCGGGTGGTGCCCAGAACCTGCTGTTCCGCGGCGGCCTGCACCAGTCGGCGTCGCTGCTCGCCGAGGGGCTCGGCGACCGTGTGCGGCTCGGCACGCCGGTGACGGCCGTGCACCAGGACGGCGATCGCGTGGTCGTCGTGACGTCGTCCGGCGAGGAGGTGGCGGCCCCGCGAGCCGTCGTCGCGGTGCCGCCACCACTGGCTGCCGCGATCGACTGGCAGCCGGGGCTCCCGCAGAACCGGCGGCGGCTCATGGAGCGTCAGGCGATGGGCTCGACCATCAAGGCGTGGCTGGCGTACCCGGAGCCGTTCTGGCGGAGGTCGGGCCACAACGGGTTCCTCACCGACGACGTCTCGCCGTTCGACCCGGTCTTCGACGCGACGCCGCCGGGATCGCCCGTCGGGCTGCTCGCCGGGTTCTTCGAGTCGGTCGAGGGGCGCGAGCTCGCGGCGTCCGGGCCGGACGCGCGCAAGGCCGCCGCCGTCGAGGTGCTCGTGCGCCATCTCGGGCCCGAGGCGGCCGAGCCGATCGACTACGTCGACCAGGACTGGACCGCCGAGCAGTGGTCACGCGGCTGCTACGGCGCGACGATGCCGCCCGGCGTCCTCACCACCGTCGGCAACCTCATCCGGGCGCCGCACGGCCGCGTTCACTGGGCCGGCACGGAGACCGCGACGGAGTGGAGCGGCTACGTCGAGGGCGCGCTGCAGTCCGGCGAGCGCGCCGCGGCCGAGGTCCTCGCCATCCGCGAGTAACCGCCGAAGTGGTTGCTTACGAGGCCTGGAAAGCAACCACTTCGGCGGTTACTCGGATCAGGTGGGGCGGGCTCAGTCGGCGCCGAACTCCATGGCGGCGTCGTCGAGGGAGGCCACCTCGGCCTCGGTCTCGGCGTCGTCGGCGCGGCCGATCTCCTTGATGGCCGCGGCGCCGCCGGGCTCGGGGGAGCCGACGAGCTCGGCGTGGCCGCGGAGCTGGCCCTGGCCGGCGTAGAGCTCGAGCTTCTGGCGCGAGTCGGCGATGTCGAGGTTGCGCATGGTCAGCTGGCCGATGCGGTCGAGCGGGCCGAAGGCGGCGTCCTCGGTGCGCTCCATCGACAGGCGGTCCGGGTGGTACGACAGGTGCGGGCCTGCCGTGCGCAGGATCGTGTAGTCCTCGCCGCGGCGCAGGCGCAGCGTCACCTCGCCGGTGACGGCGCCGGCGACCCAGCGGGTGATGCTCTCGCGGAGCATGAGCGCCTGCGGGTCGAGCCAGCGGCCCTCGTAGAGCAGGCGGCCGAGGCGGCGCCCCTCCGCGTGGTAGTTGGCGATCGTGTCCTCGTTGTGGATGCCGTTGATCAGCCGCTCGTAGGCGATGAACAGCAGCGCCATGCCTGGCGCCTCGTAGATGCCGCGGCTCTTGGCCTCGATGATGCGGTTCTCGATCTGGTCGCTCATGCCCAGGCCGTGGCGGCCGCCGATGGTGTTGGCCTCGCGGACGAGGTCGACCGGCGTCGCGAACTCGCGGCCGTTGATGGAGACCGGGCGGCCCTCGACGAACGCGATGGTGACGTCCTCGGCGGCGATCTCGACCGACGGGTCCCAGAAGCGCACGCCCATGATGGGCTGCACGACCTCCATCGACTCGTCGAGGTGCTCGAGGGTCTTGGCCTCGTGGGTGGCGCCCCAGATGTTGGCGTCGGTGGAGTACGCCTTCTCCTGGCTGTCGCGGTAGGGCAGGTCGCGCTCGGTCAGCCAGGCCGACATCTCGTGCCGGCCGCCGAGCTCGCTGACGAAGTCGGAGTCGAGCCACGGCTTGTAGATGCGCAGCGCCGGGTTGGCCAGCAGGCCGTAGCGGTAGAAGCGCTCGATGTCGTTGCCCTTGAACGTCGAGCCGTCGCCCCAGATGTCGACGCCGTCCTCGTGCATCGCGCGCACCAGCAGCGTGCCGGTGACGGCGCGGCCCAGCGGCGTCGTGTTGAAGTACGCGCGGCCCGCCGACCGGATGTGGAAGGCGCCGCACATGATCGCCTGCAGGCCCTCCTCGACGAGGGCGTCCTTGCAGTCGACGAGGCGCGAGAGCTCGGCGCCGTACTGCAGGGCGCGGCCGGGGACGCTGTCGATGTCGGGCTCGTCGTACTGGCCGAGGTCGGCCGTGTAGGTGCACGGCACGGCGCCCTTCTCGCGCATCCACGCGACGGCCACGGAGGTGTCGAGACCCCCGGAGAAGGCGATGCCGACGCGCTCGCCGGCGGGCAGATGCGTGAGGACCTTGGACACGCTTCGCAAGGGTAGAGGCCGGTCCCCGGACGACGCCGGACGGGTCGCATGCCGAGACGCCGCAACCCCACCGCAGCGCCGGGGACGTGCGAGGGGCGGCACGCGGACCGCGTGCCGCCCCTCGCCGGGCCGGAGTGCCGGGAGGCTCAGGTGACCCTGATCGTCTTCGCCGCGGTCGACACAGCCGCCGTGTACGGGGTGACGGTGATGTTCTCCGCCCGCACGAACCGCCACTGCTGCGTCTTGCCCGGCTTGAACGTGTAGCTGACGCGTCCCGACGAGTTCGTGGTCAGGGTCGCGCGGGTGGTCCAGGCCTTGCCGGGCAGCTTGGTCTGGAAGGCCACCTTCGCGCCGGTGAAGTTGATGTAGGCGGCGCCGCCGTTGCGCTTGAGCGTGGCCGCGAAGGTGACCGAGCCGCCCTTGGCCACGGACGTCTTCGTGGCCGTGCCGGCCAGGGTGGTCTTGAGCACGAGGTACACGCGCTGCTTCGACCAGGGGCCGGAGGCGTAGATGATCCCGCCGGCGTAGTCGGTCTTGGACACCAGCGACCAGTTCTCGTCGAGCACGAACTGCGAGTAGCGGGGGCCCGTGCCGACCAGGGGCACCTCGATCCAGCCGGTCGTGGTCGTCGGGCCCGAGGTGCCTGTCATGCCCCAGACGGCGCTGAAGGCGTTGCTCGACAGCGCCGTCATGAACCCCACGGACGTGATGCTGGCCGGGCCGCCGTTGGTGCTGACCCGGGGGACGGGGAGCAGCCCGGCCACGCCGCTGCAGCCCTGGGTGGCGCGCACCTTGAACGACGTCGAGAACGTGCCGGGCGGGATCACGAACCGGCTCGTCGAGCCGCCGTACTCCCAGCCGGTGACCGTGGGGGTGGTGGTGTCGTCGTACGTGGCGTTGAACCCCGAACCCGCCCCGACCACGGAGGTGGGCTGGCAGCCCACCGGGACCCGGCTCGCGGGCCAGTCGGGCACCGTGACGGCGGACGCCGGTGCGGCCGTGCCGAGGAGGAGCGCGGCGGCCGCCCCCACGGCCGCGGCGCTGCCGAGCGTCTTCGAACGCAGCTTCATGAGAACCCCTTGCCCGTGGGGCGCGCCCCTCGCGCCCACCGCCTAGGGACGCTAGGGGGTCGGGCCCCTTGCGCCGCCAGACTGCGACCGGGCGACACGAAAGATCACTGCGCGTGCGCCGTCCGGCACGGATGGTGGATCGCCTCCGGTTCGGCCGGACCGCTGCGCGGCGACTACCCTGCACGCGTGGCTGCACTCGACCCGGCTGAGGCTCTCAAGGAGCTCGACGCGACCCTGACCAGCGTCGAGAAGGTTCTCGACATCCCGTCCATGCGCACGGAGGTCGAGCGGCTCGAGGTCGAGGCCAGCGCCCCGGACCTCTGGGACGACCAGGCCAAGGCCCAGCAGGTCACCTCGCGGCTGTCGTTCGTCCAGGGCGAGATCGGCCGCGTCACGTCGCTTCGCAGCCGCCTCGACGACCTCGCGGTGATGTTCGACCTCGCCGAGGAGATGGCCGACGCCGACACCCAGGCCGAGGCCGAGCGCGAGCTCGACGCCCTCACCAAGGCCATCGGCGAGCTCGAGGTCCGCACCCTGCTCTCCGGCGAGTACGACCAGCGCGAGGCGCTCGTCACCATACGCGCCGAGGCCGGCGGCGTCGACGCCGCGGACTTCGCCGAGATGCTGCTGCGCATGTACACCCGCTACGCCGAGCGCCACGGCTGGGCCCTCGAGGTCTACGACACCTCCTACGCCGAGGAGGCGGGCATCAAGTCCGCCACGTTCCAGGTGAAGGCGCCCTACGCCTACGGCACGCTCTCGGTCGAGCAGGGCACGCACCGGCTCGTGCGCATCTCGCCGTTCGACAACCAGGGCCGCCGTCAGACGTCGTTCGCCGGCGTCGAGGTGCTGCCCGTCGTCGAGCAGACCGACCACATCGAGATCCCGGACGACGAGATCCGCGTCGACGTCTACCGCTCGAGCGGCCCCGGCGGCCAGGGCGTCAACACCACCGACTCCGCCGTCCGCATCACGCACCTGCCCACCGGCATCGTGGTGAGCTGCCAGAACGAGCGCAGCCAGATCCAGAACCGCGCGAGCGCGATGATGGTGCTGCAGTCCAAGCTGCTCGAGAAGGCCCGGCAGGAGGAGCAGGCCAAGATGAACGCCCTCAAGGGCGACTCCTCGGGCTCCTGGGGCAACCAGATGCGCTCCTACGTGCTGCACCCGTACCAGATGGTCAAGGACCTCCGGACCGAGGTGGAGACGGGCAACACCGCCGCGGTGCTCGACGGCGAGATCGACGACTTCGTCGAGGCCGGCATCCGTTGGCGCCGTACCCAGCAGGGCTGACGCCTCCGCCGCGCGCTCAGTCCCCCCCCCCCCGGAGCTCCCGCTGCTCCGGACGGGGGAGCGGCTGCGCCTCAGCGTGGCTGACAGGCCGTGACCTGACCGATCGGCCCGGGGCCGAACGGGTGACGGCCAGCAGCGCAGTGTGATCACAACCCTTTACCGTCGACCTGTCCACGTCCTACTGTGACGGATGTGACGGATGTGACGAAGCCGGGAGGAGCTGCCATGACCAGCACGCGTCGTGCCGCGGCCCTGCTCGCTGCCGCCGGCAGCGTCCTGCTCGCGCCCGTCCTGCTCGCCGGCCCCGCGTTCGCCGACGAGACCCCGCTGCCGGACGAGCCGCCGGGCGGCGCCACCTGCGCGCCCGACATCCCCGCGACCGACTGCCAGCAGGAGGACCCGGGCTCGACGCCGTCGCCGAAGCCCTCCTCCACGAAGGCGCCCGCACTGCCGCAGACCGGCGGCAAGCCCGCGGGCTCCGGCACCGGCACCTCGGGCACCGGCACCTCGGGCTCGACGGGGTCGAAGGCCCCGACGCTGGCCCACACCGGCGCCTCGGACGCCGGCCGCCTGCTCGGCCTCACCGGTGCCGGCACCCTCGTGCTCGTCGCCGGCGCCAGCCTGGTCGCTGCCGGCCGCCGCACCGCCCGCGCCTGACGCGCCGCGGTCCTCATGCCAGCGCCCCAGATGGGGTGAGCTGCGCGCTCTGGCCCAGGTCGGGCTGCGACACGCGCTCCCACCGGGCCCGGAGATGCCGGAAGGCCCCGGGTGGGGGGATCCCGGGGCCTTCCTCCTGGAGGTCCTGCGCCCTGGGGGGACGAGGGCGCAGGCGCAGGTGCGGCGGGCTTCTCCGGGGCTGTTGCCCGGGAGGAGGGGGGTGCCCTCCGCGATCCCGAAGGTACGCGCGCACCAGGCGGGAATCGCGCCAGGAGACTCATGCCCTGCTCAAGAACCATGGTTCAGGACAGAGACTCCGCGCCCGCCCCTCCGGCGCCGTCCTCCCGGGCCCGCCCTGCCTCCGTCCGCGGGTACGCCGCACCGTGACCGAGCACAGGGAACGCGGGGGCGCCCGCCACGCGTCCGACGGGGGTCGGGCCCGTGCGCGAGGCGGCGTCCGATCTGCGTACGCCGCGCCCCGGGCGCGGTTGGCCGGACCACCGGGGTCCGGAACGTAGACTCGACGCGGCAACGAGCGGCCGCGCACGCCGGTCGCAACCCCGAGGAGCCCCCACCCGTGATCCGCTTCGACCACGTCACGAAGCTGTACGCCAGCCAGCAGCGTCCGGCCCTCGACGACATCTCGGTGGAGATCGAGAAGGGCGAGTTCGTCTTCCTCGTCGGGTCGTCGGGCTCGGGCAAGTCGACGTTCCTCAAGCTGTGCCTCAAGGAGGAGCGGCCCACCAGCGGCTCCATCCACGTCGCCGGCAAGGACCTCGGCCACCTCAGCCGCTGGAAGGTCCCGGCGCTGCGCCGCCAGGTGGGCACGGTGTTCCAGGACTTCCGCCTGCTGCCCAACAAGACGGTGTTCCAGAACGTCGCGTTCGCGCTCGAGGTGATCGGGCGCCCGCCGAGCCACGTGAAGAAGGTCGTCCCCGAGGTGCTCGACCTCGTCGGCCTCGAGGGCAAGCACGACCGCATGCCCGACGAGCTCTCCGGCGGCGAGCAGCAGCGCGTCGCTGTGGCCCGCGCGTTCGTGAACCGGCCGATGATCCTCATCGCCGACGAGCCCACAGGGAACCTCGACCCCTCGACCTCCGTCGGAATCATGAAGCTGCTCGACCGCATCAACCGCACGGGCACCACGGTCGTCATGGCGACGCACGACGCCGCCATCGTCGACCAGATGCGCAAGCGCGTCATCGAGCTCGAGGGCGGGCACGTCGTCCGCGACCAGAGCCGCGGCGTCTACGGCTACGCCCGCTGACCGACCCGACCGAAGGACCCTCACTCCGCCATGCGCGCCCGTCTCATCCTCGCCGAGGTCGGCATCGGCCTGCGCCGCAACCTCACGATGACCATCGCCCTGGTCATCACCTTCGCGGTGTCGCTCGGCCTGTTCGGCGGCGCCCTCCTGGTCCGCGACCAGGTCGAGGTGATGAAGGACTACTGGTACGACAAGGTCCAGGTCTCGATCTACCTGTGCACCAAGAACTCCGACACGCCGAGCTGCTCCGGCGGCGCCGTCACGCAGGCGCAGAAGGACCAGATCAAGGCCGACCTCGAGACCCTCAAGCCGCTGGTCGAGGAGATCTACTACGAGTCGAGCCAGGACGCCTACGTCCGGTTCAAGGAGCAGTTCAAGAACTCGCCGATCGCGCAGAACGCCAGCCCTGACGCGCTGCCCGAGTCCTACCGCGTGAAGCTGTCCGACCCGCAGAAGTACGACGTCATCGCCAGCGCCTTCACCGGCCGCCCCGGCATCGACAACGTCGTCGACCAGAGGTCGCTGCTCGACAAGTTCTTCCAGGTGCTCGGCGGACTGCAGCGCCTCGCGCTCGCGATCGCGGCGGCGATGATCCTGGTGACGGTCCTGCTCATCGCCAACGCCATGCGCGTCGCCGCGTTCAACCGGCGGCGCGAGACCGGCATCATGCGGCTGGTCGGCGCGAGCGACTTCTACATCCAGATGCCGTTCCTCCTCGAGGCGGCCATCGGCGCGGCGGCCGGCGCGGTCCTGGCGTCGTTCTCCCTCGTGGCGGTCAAGGCGCTGCTCATCGACCGCGTGCTGACGCCGATGTTCACCATCACGCCGTTCATCGGCTGGGACGCCGTCCTGCAGGCCTCCCTCGTGCTGCTGATCCTCGGCGTCGTCCTGGCGATGCTCACCGCGTTCATCACGCTGCGTCGCTACCTGCGGGTCTGATCGGGGTCCGATTCCCGGTCATGTGACCGGCGTCACAGCGGACAGGTCGCCCCGCCTGCCGATGCTGTAGATGACTCCGGTGCGCCGGCGGGTTAGCCTCAGTCCCAGGAGTCACAGCAGTCACACCAGTAACAGGCTGCGGCCCCGCATCCCGCACACTGCGGGTGGAGCGACGCAGACTGGACGGCGTCGCGATCAGGACGGAGGAGTGCCGGTGACCACCGCGGCTCCCGCGCGCCTGAAGCCGCGTCCGCGCACGTCCATCGCACTGCTCGCCGCCCTCCTCGCGCTGCTCGCCGCCTTCGTCGTCGCCCCGGTCTCCCGCGCCGACGACATCGGCGACAAGGTCGAGGCCGCCGAGGACGATCTCGCCGCCGCGAACAAGGCCGTGACGAAGGCCAACGAGGCCCTGGAGGCTGCCCGCACCCAGCTGCCGGCCGCCCGCGCCGCGCTGGCCGCCGCCCGCACCGATCTGCGCCAGGCCAAGAAGGCCGAGGCCGCCGCTGCTGCCGCCGCCGAGCAGGCCACCGGCGCCGCCATCGCCGCCGAGCAGCGCGTGACCGAGGCGCAGGACCGCATCGTCGACATGAACGGCCAGATCAGCGACCTCGCCCGCGCCGTCTACACCCAGGGCCCCTACGCCGAGCTCGCCGCGATCCTGTCGGCCCAGACGCCGTCGGACTTCGCCGACCACCTCGAGGCCGTCCGCTCGGTCTCGCGGTCGCAGAACAAGACCCTGGCCGAGATGCAGGCCGCCAAGGCCGAGCTCGCGCTGGCCCAGGCGCAGGCCGAGCAGGCGCTCGTCCGCGCCGAGGCCAAGCGCAAGGAGGCCCAGAAGGCCGTCGACTCCGCCGCGGAGATCACCGCGCGGGCCAAGGCCGCCAAGGCCAAGGTCGACGCCCTCGTGGCCGCCCGCGCCAACGCCCTCGCCGTCGCCGACAACCAGCGCGACAAGGTCAAGGCGCAGTACGACGAGCTGAAGAAGGAGCAGGCGCGCATCCGCGCCGCCGCCCAGGCCGCCGCCAACGGCGGGGGCGGGCGCTTCACCGGCGTCCCGAGCGGCAACCTGATCTGGCCGATCCCCGGCGCCACCACGAGCGGCCAGGTCGGCTGGCGCGTCCACCCGGTCTACGGCTACCGCTCCTGCCACACCGGCATCGACTTGAGCGGCGGCTACGGCACGCCGATCCTCGCCGCCGCCAACGGCCGCGTCGTGCTGCTGCAGAACGGCGGCGCCTACGGCCTGCACCTCGTGCTCGACCACGGCGGCAACCTGTCGACGATGTACGCGCACATGTCGCAGGTGGCCGTGTCCGCCGGCGAGACGGTGCGGCAGGGCCAGGTCATCGGCTACGTGGGCTCCACGGGCTTCTCGTCCGGCCCGCACCTGCACTTCGAGGTGCACATCGGCGGCGTCCCGTACAACCCGCTGGGCTGGTTCGGCGGCAGCAAGACCGTGATCTCCTGCTACAACCAGATCTGATCACCCGCCCGGAGCCCCGGGCACCGGATTCGCGGGGGAGCCGCCCCGCGCCCCTCACGTAGACTCGCCGATCGTGTCCCCCCTCCGCCGTGCCGGCCGTGTCGCGCTGATCGTCGCGCTCGTGGCTGCCGCGTACGGCGCGGGCGTGCTCACCGGCGTCGTCGGCACCCGCACGTCCGACCAGCCCGCTGTGGCCAGCCGGGGGGTGCTCGACGAGGCGGCCGACAAGATCATGGCCGACGCCGCCAGCCCGGTCTCGCGCGACCAGCTCGACCGCGCCGCCGTCGAGGGCATGCTCAAGGCGCTCGGCGACCGCTGGTCGGCGTACTACCAGCCCACGGAGTTCGACTCCTTCCAGGCCGGCCTCGACGGCCGCTACACCGGCATCGGCGTCTGGCTGCGGGCCGCCCAGGACGGCCAGGTCTACGTCGGCAGCGTCCAGCCCGGCACCCCGGCCGAGGCCGCCGGGATCCTCGCCGGCGACCGTCTGGTGTCGATCTCCGGCGAGCCCGTGCGCGAGAAGCTCTCCGACGTCGCCGGCCAGCTGCGCGGCGACGCCGGCACCAAGGTCACGCTCGTGGTCGAGCGCGACGGCGAGGAGTCGACCATCCCGGTCGTCCGCGCCGACGTCGCCAGCGACGACGTCACCGTGAGCCGCCTCAAGAGCGGCGTGCAGGTCGTCCGGGTCTCGGAGTTCACCCGCGGCGTCGGCACCGCGGTCCGCAAGGCCGTGTCGCCCGCGACGCTGAGCCAGCAGGCTCCCGAGGGCGTCGTCCTCGATCTGCGCGGCAACCCCGGCGGCCTGCTCACCGAGGCCGTCGAGGTCGCGAGCGCGTTCCTGGAGGGCGGCACCGTCGTCTCCTACGAGAAGCGCGGCGAGCCGGTGCGCCACCTCGACGCCGTCGGCGACGGCAACACCACCGTGCCGGTCGTCGTCCTCGTCGACGAGGGCACCGCGAGCGCCGCCGAGGTGGTCGCTGCCGCGCTGCAGGACCGCAACCGCGCGGTCATCGTCGGCGGCCGCACCTACGGCAAGGGCAGCGTGCAGGAGCCCCGCCAGCTGTCCAACGGCAGCGCCATCGAGCTCACCGTCGGCCGCTACCTCACGCCGTCGGGCCGCTCGCTCGACGGCGTCGGCATCGAGCCCGACGTCGTCGTCTCGCCGCGCCTCGGCGCGGCCACGGCCGAGCAGCGCGCGCTCGAGGTGCTCCTCGGGCTCGTCGCCGCCAGCGACCTCGCGGAGCGTGGGTGACATGGCCCGGGAGAGCGGCACGAAGCTCGTCGCGCAGAACAAGAAGGCGCGGCACGACTACCACATCGAGGCCACCTACGAGGCGGGCCTCGTCCTCACCGGCACCGAGGTCAAGGCGCTGCGCGCAGGCCGTGCCTCGCTCGTCGACGGCTTCGCGCAGGTGCAGAACGGCGAGGTGTGGCTGCACAACGTCCACATCCCCGAGTACTCGCAAGGCACCTGGACCAACCACGCCCCGCGCCGCACCCGCAAGCTGCTGCTGCGCAAGGACGAGATCAGCAAGCTCATCGGCAAGACCAAGGAGGGCGGCCTCACCCTCGTGCCGCTCTCGCTCTACTTCAAGAACGGCTACGCCAAGGTCGAGCTGGCGCTGGCGCGCGGCAAGAAGAACTACGACAAGCGCCAGACCATCGCCGAGCGCGACGCCAAGCGCGAGACCGCCCGCGAGATGGGCCGCCGCCTCAAGGGCCGTCCCAGCCGCGGCGCCTGAGCGCGCCCGCCTGCTCCTCGACGCCGTACCTCTCCTCGGCGCGCATCGCCGCGCCGCCCTGCTCTAGCCTCGGCGCACGCCGCCGTGCTCACGCTCCGTCGCCGATCCCGGGTCCCGGCCGGAGCAGCGAGACCGCCGTGAGCGTGGATGCGTGCTCCGCAGCTCGTCTCTCGGTGACGCTGGGTGAGATCGAGATTTCTCGAAAGTAATCCGGCCAGGCCCTCAAGTTCTTCGAGCAACGTGCCGATACATCTCCCTGCAGGGGTCTTCGTCCTGGAGGGGGAATCCATGGGCCGGGAGTTGTACGAGCACGACGTACTGACAGGGCTGCCCAACCGACGGGCGCTGCTCGTCAGGATGGCAGACACCGAGGCGGGGTGGCGGTCGCTGGCCTACGTCGACCTCGACGGCTTCAAGGGTGTCAACGACGTCTACGGCCACGGCCAGGGCGACTCCGCGCTACGGGGGTGCGCGGAGCTGCTCCGGTCAGGGCTGCCCTCGAGCTGCGAGCTGTTCCGGATCGGGGGCGACGAGTTCGCCGTACTGTCGCGCGTGTCGCCAGAGGCGCTCGCCGATGTCCTGGCCGTGCTGAACGAACGCGTCCCCGAGGTCGACGGCCTGGGCCTGACGTTCTCGGCGGGCGTGGTCCGCGTCGAGAACGGCGTCGTGACGCAGCAGCATCTGCACGAGTCGGATGTCGCGATGTACACGGCCAAGCGCAAGGGCCGCGGCCTCATCGAGCCGTACGGCGAGGACGCCGAGCGGTTCCGCCACGACCGCAGGGACCTCCTCGAGCGGCTCGAGCGGCTTCACGAGGACAACCGTCGGCTGCTCGAGCAGGCGTTGACCGACGACCTGACCAAGCTGGGGAACAGGCGCGCGCTCGACCGGCGGATGAAGCATGCGGACGCGCTGCGAGCCGCCGGCGATGGCGTCGCTGTGCTCTTCGCAGACATCGACGACTTCGGGCTCTACAACCGCCTGCACGGTGACTCGGCGGGCGACGAGGTCCTCACCGTCGTGGCGGAGGCGATGCAGCTGTGCCTGCGGGAGCACGACGTGTTCCGCAAGGGCGGCGAGGAGTTCGTCGCGCTGCTGGTCGATGTCGGTCACGGGCATGCGGCCGCGATCGCTGAGCGCTTGCGCGTCGCGGTCGAGGACCTGGCGATCCCGCACGGAGGGCCGGGCCGGCCGGTGGTGACCGTGACGATCGGCGTCGCGCTGGCTGACGACGCGACCTCGGTGGAGGAGGCACGAAACCTGGCTGGGCGTCGCGCGTACTGGCTCAAGGTCAACAACCGGCGCAACCAGGTGCTGGCCGAGGGGCCGCCGCCGGCCGACTGGACCCCGGACGAGGACCCGCCCGAGGACGACGCGGCGTAGACCAGCACCATCCAGAGCCGGTCGGCCGCCCCGCGCGTCCGAGGGGGGGGAGGCGGCTGGGCGGCCGGCCCTGGATCGGTGCTCGTCACTTATTGACCGACCGTCGGTCAACGAATTAGCGTCGCCCCCGTGGTGGGCACACGGAGGGCTGAGCAGGCGGAGGCGTCGCGAGCGGCGCTGATCGCTGCTGCGCGCTCGTGCTTCGCCGAGCACGGCTACGACGCCACCACGGTGGCCGAGGTGCTGCGCCGCGCGGGCATGGCCCGCGGCGCGCTCTACCACTACTTCCCGGGCGGCAAGGACGAGCTGTTCGCGGTCGTCTACCGCGAGGTCGACGACGAGCTCTACCGCCGGGTCGACGCGCTCGACGCCCCGTCGCCGCTCGCCGCCCTGCGCGAGAGCGCGGCCATCTTCTTCACCCTCTGCACGCGCGAGGAGTTCGCCCGCATCACCGTGCTCGAGGGCCCGCGCGTGATGGCCGCCGGTTCGCCGTACGGCGCCGTGCTCGGCCGCTCGCGCGCCCGCATGCGCGACGGCGTCGCCGCCGCGGTCGAGTCCGGGGAGCTCGCCGACGTCGACGTCGACATCCTCACCACCGCGCTCTACGGCGCGGTCCGCGATCTCGGGGCGCGCGTCGCGACGGCGCCGTCCCGCCAGCGACGCCGCGCGGCCGCCGAGGCTGTCGTCGTCGTCGACCACCTGCTCGACGGCATCGCAGCCGTACCCACCCCTCGCCGGGAGACCGCATGACCGACAACGCGTTCGACGACTTCCTCGACGGGTTCTTCCCCTACCGGAGGACCACTGAGGCGCACCGGACGATCCCGGCCGACCCGGTCTCACGGGAGCTGATTCTCGGCCAGATCACCGACATGGCCAAGCGCGAGGACGAGCAGGGCGACCGCGGCACCGTGAGCGGCAGCCTCTACTGCGGCGACCACGACCACTACGCCTTCCTCGGCGACGTGTTCGACCTCTACAGCCACGCCAACGTGCTGCAGCGCGACATGTACCCGAGCGCCACGAAGTTCGAGGGCGAGATCATCGCCATGACGTCGGACCTGCTGCACGGCACCGGCGTCGGCGTCGTCACCAGCGGCGGCTCGGAGTCGCTCATCACGGCGCTCTACTCCTACCGCGAGCAGGCCCGGGCCGAGCGCGGCATCACGCAGCCCAACGTCGTCCTGCCGATCACGGCGCACGTCGCGCTCGACAAGGGCGCGCACTGGATGAACATCGAGGTGCGCCACGCCCCGCTGACCGACGGCTACGTCGTCGACGTCGCGGCGATGGCCGAGCTCATCGACGAGAACACCATCGCGATCGTGGGCAGCGCGGCCAACTACGCGCACGGGCTCATCGACCCCATCGAGGAGCTGGGCGCGCTCGCGCAGAGCCGCGGCATCGGCCTGCACGTCGACGGCTGCCTCGGCGGCTGGCTGCTGCCGTGGGCCGAGAAGCTCGGCTACGACATCCCGCTGTGGGACTTCCGCGTCCCCGGCGTCACGAGCATCAGCGCCGACACCCACAAGTACGGCTACGCGCTCAAGGGCTCGAGCGTCCTGCTCTACCGCAGCAAGGACCTGCGCAAGCACCAGTACTTCACCTACCCCGACTGGCCGGGCGGCCTCTACCTCTCCCCGGGTCTCGCCGGCTCGCGCAGCGGCGGCATCATCGCCAGCACCTGGGCCGCGATCCTCGCCACGGGTGAGTCGGGCTACCTCGCCGCGGCCGACGGCATCATGAGCACCGCCGCCGCGATCAAGCACGGCATCCGCGAGATCCCGCAGCTCGAGGTGATCGGCGACCCGACGTTCCTCGTCGCGTTCAAGGCCGCGGGCGACCTCGACATCTACCTCGTCAACGACAGCCTCAAGGCCCAGGGCTGGCGGATGAACGCGCTGCAGCTGCCGGCCGCGCTGCACTTCTGCGTCACCCGCCCCAACACCCAGCCGGGCACCGCCGAGGCGTTCCTCGCGGCGCTGCGCACCGCGGTCGCGTACGCCGAGGAGAAGCAGGGTCAGCCCGCCGAGTCCGGTGCGATGTACGGCTTCGGCGCGGGCACGCCGCAGGGCAACGCCACCATCAACATGGTCATGAGCGGCGTCCTCGACGCGATGCACGAGGTGGCGCCCGACCCGCAGCCGGCGGCCTGACCGCCATGGGGGAGCGCTGGATCCTCGCGATCGACCTCGGCAACGGCGGGCCGAAGCTCGCCGTCGTCACCCTCGGCGGCGAGGTGCTGGCCACCGCGCACCGTCCCGTCTCGGTGCACATCGGCCTCGACGGCACCGCGACGCAGGACGCCGTCGAGTGGTGGGAGCGCCTCCTCGACGCCGCCCGCGAGGTCGTGACGACGACCGGCGCCGACCCCGATGCCCTGCACGCCGTCGCGATCACGGGGCAGTGGGCCTCGACCGTCCCAGTCGGCGACGACGGGCTGCCGGCCGGTCCCGTGCTGCTCTGGGCCGATACCCGCGCCCGCCCGCTCGTGCGCGACGTCGTCGGCGGGCCGGTGTCCGTCGCGGGCTACGCCCCGCAGAAGGTGCTGCCCTTCGTCCGCACCACCGGCGGCGCCCCGACGCCGTCGGGCGCCGACCCCACCGGCCACTCGCTGCTGCTGCAGCAGCGGATGCGCGACGTCTACGACCGCACGAAGGTCCTGCTCGAGCCGGTCGACTACCTCGGCCTGCGCTTCACCGGCCGCGCTGCCGCGACGCCGGCGTCGATGACCGCCTCGTGGCTCACCGACAACCGCCCCGGCGCCCCGCTCGGCTACGTCGACGACCTCGTGCGCCGCACCCGCCGCGACCGCGACCGGCTGCCCGAGCTGCTGCCCACCGGCTCGATCCTCGGCCCGCTGCTGCCCGAGGTGGCCTCGGCCATCGGCGTCGCCCCCGGCGCCCCGGTGATCACCGGCATCCAGGACCTCCACGCCGCGATCGTCGGTTCGGGCGCCGTCGCCCCCTACGACACGCACGTCGCCATCTCGACGACGTCGTGGATCTCCTCGCGCGTGCCGTTCAAGCGCACCGACGTCCTGCACTCGATCGCCACGATCCCCGGCCTCGACCCGGCGTTCCCCGTCGTCGCCAACAACCAGGAGACCGGCGGCGCCGCCCTGCAGTGGCTGCGCGAGATGGTCATCGCCCCGCCGGACGGCCTGCTCGGCGGCGGCAGCGGCATCGGCCGCGAGGGCATGGCCGAGGAGACGGTCTCGCCGTCGTACGAGGACCTGCTCGCGCTCGCCGCCACCGCGCCGATCGGCAGCGAGGGCGTGCTGTTCATGCCGTGGCTCAACGGCGAGCGCAGCCCGCTCGAGGACAAGCACCTGCGCGCCGGCTGGCTCAACATGAGCCTGCGCACCGACCGCGCGATGCTCGTGCGCTCGGTGCTCGAGGGCGTGGCCTTCAACGTGCGGTGGCTGTTCGACAGCTACCAGAAGTTCCTCAAGCGGCCGGTGCCCTCGGTGCGGATCCTCGGCGGCGGCGCGCAGAGCGACCTGTGGTGCCAGATCCACGCCGACGTCCTCGGCGTGCCCGTGCACCAGGTGGCCGACCCCCGTCATGCGCAGCTGCGCGGCATCGCGCTGTGGGCCCGGATCTGCCTCGGCGAGATCACGCTCGAGGACGTGCCGCCGCTCGTGCCCGTGGCCGCGTCGTTCCAGCCGACGTCGTCGGCGGCGTACGCCCCGGCGTACGCGGAGTACCGCAAGCTCGCGGGCACGTTGAAGGGGCTCTACCACCGCCAGAACGCCTGACGCCGTCGTCGCCTCCGCTCGGGCTCCGTCTCCGGATGCGGGGTGGCGGCGTCCGATCGATCCTGGGCCATGACCGAGTTCCTGGATCGCGCCGCTGCCGTCTGGAACCGGGCGGCAGGCTCGCCCGACGCCGGCACACGTGAGGGCTTCCTCCCCGGCGACGACGCGCTCGCCGACGTCCTGCTGCTCCACGGCTACGCCATGGGCGGTGGCCTCCTCGACGCCGTCACGTCGCTGCTGCCCGAGCAGGTCGAGGCCGCGGCCGACGGCTTCGCGCTGCTGGGCCTGCCCGCGGTGTCGTCGTTGGTCCGCGACGTGCGTTCCCGCGCGGCGACCGACGACCTCGATGCTTTGGGCGAGCTCGAGGTGGAGGCCAGCCAGGGCTACTACGCGCTCGTGCCTTCGGACTCCGCCCTCGACGGCCCGTTCGAGGCGCTGCTCCGCGACCGCCCCGAGCTCTTCGCCCCGATCTGACTCCCGGCCGGGGTGCCTGCCGCTACAGGCAGATCCAGCAGTAGAGGCGGCGTCCGTGGGCGTGGGCCCGGCGTGCCAGTGCGGCGGAGGAACTCCGCTGCGACGTCCGGGTCGCCCTCGTCCCAGAACTCCTCGGTCTGCAGCCACGGCTCGGCGACCTCGGCGAGCCGGTCGTCGGACGCCTCACGCAGAGCCGTGGTGAGCGCGTCGGTGAGGGTGACGACGAGGCGCTCACCGCCGTCGCGGTCGGCCACGACATGGCCGGAGCGGGGGTCGTCGACGACGTCGTCGTAGGGCCGTCCGGTCAGCAGCTCCTCGAGGGTGCCGAGCTGCACGACGGGGTCGACGAAGCCGTGCACCGTGTCGAACGGCTCGAGCACCTGCGCCCGCTCGGTGTCGTGCGGCGCGGGCTCGGCCCTCCGCCGGAACAGCCCCCGCCGCTTCGGCGTCGGCTCGTCGTGCTCGTCCTGGCCGTCACTGCCCGGGCCGGCGACGCGATCGACGGCGGTGGCCGCCTCGTCGTCGGAGGCGGCGGCGAAGTAGTCGAAGAGGACCCCCATGCGCCGCATCGTGCCCGACAGCACCGGTGGCGTGGGGCACTTCGCGCGCGGGCAGCCGAGGGCTCGGCGGGTGACGGGGACGTGCGGGCGCCCGGACCGGGCGTGACGAGTGCGGGCCCCTCCTCAGGGCCGGGTACTCGGGTCGGGCGGATGCACGGTCCAGTAGTCGGGGGCATGGGGGTCGTCGCCGGTCGCGAGGATGCGCCAGCCGCCCTCGTGGACGAGATGGTGGTGGCCGCCGCAGACCGGCCGCAGGTGGCTGATGTCGGTGGGGCCGTTCTGCGACCACGGCAGGACGTGGTGGATCTCGGACCGCGCTGCCGGGACGTCGCAGCCGGGGAACAGGCACGTGGGGTGGATCGCCGCGACGGCGGCCCGCTGTGCCGGGCTGACCGTGCGCCGCTCGCGGCCGACGTAGAGGACGGTTCGGCCGGTCTGGCGCAGGTGCGCCTCGGCGGCCGCGAGCCACTCGGGGCTGAGGACGGGCGCAGCGACGTCGGGCATCGGCTCGGCCGCGGCGTCGGCGTCGGAGCCGACCGGCGCGGCGGCGGGGCAGCCCTGCGCCGCGGCGGTGATGACGGTGGTGACGGCGGCGTCGCAGAGGAAGCGGGCCAATGACGTGGGCGAGACCGGCTCGGGGGTGTGCCGGCGCGGGTTGTGCAGCAGACCGCCCTGGGTGGCGAGCGTCGCGAGGTCGGCGGTGATGGTGACGCGGGGTGCGAGGCCATTCTTCGTGCCGAGCTCGCCCGACGCGAGCGCCTGCCCCGCGAGCGCGACGAGGGCGAGGGCGTCGAGGTGCGGCCGCTTGGCACGGCGCGCTCGTTGGGTCTTCGGGTCGTCGGGGTCGGCGCCCTCGGCGTCGCGCTGGTCGGCCGGCAGCTCACCGCGGCGGTACCAGCCCTCGACGATCTGGTCGAGCGCCGTCTGCACCTCGGCCGCGGCCTCGGCAGTGAGGAAGCCGCGGATCTCGACGCCGTCGCCGACGCGGGTGAAGACGAGGTGCTGCGCGGTGTGGGCCTCGATCTCGTCGGCGTTCGCGCCGTCGGGGTCGAGGACGAAGCGCAGGTGCTTGGCGGCGGCCTGCAGCTCGTCGGGCGTGAGGTAGCCGGCGAGGTGGAGGAGGAAGATCTCGCCCTCGCGACGGCAGTCCTCCTTCGCGCCCGAGGGCAGGCTCTTCACCGCGCGCTCGACGCCGACGGTGATGATCCGGGCCTGGTCGCCGCTGATCTCGCCGGACAGCAGGGCGGTGCGGGTGGCGGCGTAGTCGCCGAGCAGGGCACTGCCGCGGGCGACGAGCGCGTTGTAGGCGCCGGAGGTGACCCGGGCCTCCTTCTGCAGCCAGCGCGAGACGCTCACGTGGCCGTCGGGGAGCGGCATCGCCGACGCCTTCACCATCGCGACCGCGCACGCGGCCGACGCGTTCATCGGCTCGACCACGCGCACCAGCCGCTGGGCGACCTCGGGCAGGACCGCCTGGGGGAGGGCCTGCAGCGCCCCCTCGGCGACCAGCTCCGCCAGCTCGGCACCGGCAGCCTCGAGCACGCCGACGAGGGCCAGGGCCCGCGCGGCGGCGTCGTCCGGATTCCGATGCATGTTCGAACCCTACGACGACCCTCCGACAGTGCCGATCGGCCCAGACCCGTTGCGCCGCAACGGATCTGCTTATCCACAGATGTGTTCCGGGGACTTGCGCAGCCGGCCTTCGCATGCTCCCGGCTTACGGCTGCGGGATTCGGAGGAATCGTCCGTCGCCTGGTGCCGTTACAGTGGTCGTACAACTGCACAGGGGGTGATCGGTTTCGACTTCGTCTGTCGTGACGGGAGAAGCGGGCCGAGGATGCTGGTTATCTCGCTAACGATCCAGCGCCTAAATACAAGTGCCAATTCTCAGCGCACTGACTTCGCCCTCGCTGCCTAAGCGAGCCTGAAGTCCGTCAGCCCGGGGGAGTTCCCGCCCCGGTTCCTGGCGTCAGCTAGGGAACTCACTGCGATCCCGGTCACGGGGTGACGCAGGACATCACACAGTGACTGAGCCCGTCGGCAGCTTGCCTGCGTGACTGCCGGGGCCGAGAAAAGCACAGCAGGCTGCGCCCGGAGAATGCCCCGATCGCCAACGAAGGACGCGGGTTCGATTCCCGCCACCTCCACTCACCCCTTGCAACGACGAAGGCCCCGAGCTTGCTCGGGGCCTTCGTCGTTGCAAGGGGTGTCGACGAGGTGGCGGGAATCGGGAGGAGCGCCCGCGAGGTCGGCTCCTCCCGGCGCGCAGCGCCGCGCATCGGCCGGCCTCGCCCCACTACGACGGCTCCCGCCACCTCCACTCACCCGTGGGGTCAGGAAGCGAGTCGCCGGTGGCAGGTGAGTGACCGCGCCCGGCAGGATGGCCTTGTGGCGCAGGGGGATGAGCTGTCGGCCGGTTCGCTGGATGACGCGGCTCCCAGGGCTGCCCAGACGACGCGTGTACGCCGTGAGATCCGGGAACTGTTCGGCTGGATCGCTGTGTGGTTCGGCGTGCCGTTCGCGCTGCCGGCCTTCATCATCTACGTCCTGCTGCTCGGGTCGTCGCCAATCAACTTCTTCGTAGTCGTGCTGCTGGCCATCACTCCCTTGGTCACCACTTTCGTCGCGACGCGATGGGCGCTACGCGCATGGGGACGGCTAGTCGCATGCGCCGTGGGGTTGTGGTCGCTGACGCTGTCCTCCGGCGTCCTCATGCTCGTCCTCCTTGCTGGAGGCGTCGTTCATGTCTGAAGCAGCCGGTGTCTCGCGGGCGAGTAGATCAGGGGGAGAAGCGGATGCACGCAGGACCGGTTGATCTCGGCGATCTCGAGCGCGCGCCGCGGGATCGGCCGGCATGGTTCCTCGACCTGGTCGATCCCGACGTCTCTCCTGGCCGAGTCCACCCCAGGTTCTTCGACGCGATCGAGGCGAGCCCCGAGGTGGTAGCTGTCCGCGTCTATGGTTTGTCGCAGGCCGGCTTCGAGGAGCTGATGACCCGCTGCGGCGAACGCCTCGAGGCGGTGGATCTCTGGAAGTGCCCGCGTCTCGCTGACCTCTCGCCGTTCGAGGCCGCACCTCGGCTGCGCGTCGTCTCCATCTACTGGAACCAGCGGGCAACGCGCCACTGGGATGTCACGCGCACGCCGGACCTGTCATCGCTTCGGCTCTGGGATTTCACAAGGCTCCACCAGCTGGACGACCTTGCCTCGTCGAGCAGCCTTCGTGAGCTGGACTTCGGTGACGTCATCTGGCCGAAGTCCACGTACGAGACTCTCGAGCCGCTGCGCGGGCTGCACAGGCTGCGGGAGCTGAGCGTCCACCCGCGGCGTATCGACGACGGCCGCATCCAGCCACTGGCTGCGCTGTCGGGCCTCCGTGAGCTCGCCGTGCCGACCAACCTGTTCAGCACCGAGCAGTTCGCCTGGCTGACGGCGCACATGCCCGACACCGTCACGTCCAACGTGCTGAGCGCTGTGGTCCCCAGGGATTGGTCCGGTAACGACGCTTCCTCGATCGACGTGGTGCTCGTCGGCAAGGGCAAGCCGATCCTCCGTGCCGATCGAGACGCCGCGCGCATCGCCAAGCACGTGGCTGCGTTCGAGTCCTTGGTGTCCCGCTTCAAGAGCGACCCCGACCTGGAGCCGGCACCGACGACGACCCGGGCCCGAAAGCCGAGCGCCCAGGAGAGCGCACGCGACGAGGCAGGCTGACTCGACCCCCGCGCGCCCATGCGCCGCGCCGCTGGACGCGTCGTGCCGGTTCCGCGCACGATGGCTCCATGACGGGGGATCGGCGGATCAGCGACTACGACCGGACGGTCACCTTCTGGGTGGCCGGCTGGCTGTTCGCCGCCACCTGGGTCTGGTGGGGCGTCGAGCTCGTCCGTGGCGAGGGCGTAGGTCCTGGAGCCGTCACTGCATGGGTCGCCATGGGCGCGTACCTCTTGGCCGAGCGCTGGAGCCGCGAGGCTCGTCGCTCCCGTCCGCGCGGCCGATGGGTCGACGCCTGGCTGGCCGTCGACTCGCTGCGCTGGGCGGTGTGGCTGGCCTGGTGCGCCTACATTGTGGTCTCTGCGCTCGCCGGCGGCATCGGCTGGCGGTCCATGCTCTGGTTCGCGTTCGCATCGTTGAGCCTCGGGCTGATCGAGCCGTGGTTCAACCGTCGCGCGGCCCGCGAGCGGGCCGAGGCGTCGCCCGCAACGGCTGCCGTCTGACGTCTGACGTCACTGCGCGCTCACCCGGTCGGAGCAGTGAAGGGCCGCAGATCCGCGGAACTTGGACGGATCTTCGACGTTCGCTGGATGAGTCGGCCGCAGAGCCTGCCGATGATCGCCCTACCCGGACGATCGAGGAGCGCACGATGAGGATCGCCAACATCAAGGTCGCGGTGCCGATCGCGGCCGCCGCCCTGTTCCTCGGCTCCACGGCCGCGTTCGCCTCGACGCTGGCGCAGCCCGACCCGCTGCTGCCCTCGCAGGACGACATCCTCGTCCTCCCGTCGAGCAGCAAGACGCCCGAGGCCGAGTCCGACGACGCGAGCGAGAGCCTCGAGGCGGAGGCCACCGAGTCGGCCACGCCCGAGGCCAGCGAGACCGAGGCGCCGGAGACCGAGGCTCCCGAGGCCGAGGCCACCGAGTCGGAGAAGCCGGAGCCGACCCGCACCGCGAAGCCGACCCACAGCGAGCACGCCGACGACGACGAGGCCGAGGAGGCCGACGACCACGGCGACGACGACAGCGAGCACTCCGGCTCGGGCTCGTCGCACGACGACGAAGACGAGGCCGACGACGACGAGGACCACGGCTACGACCACGACGACGACTGAGCCGCACCACCAGACCAGGGACGACGGGCCCTCCCCACCAGGGGAGGGCCCGTCGTCATGTCAGGCGCAAGTCGATCAGTTTCGAAGAAGTGATCGCCCGAGCCTGCGTGGCAGGCTCCTCCACGTCGTTAGAGACCAGGAGGCAGCGATGGGCAAGGCAGTCGACTTCGTGAACGTGTCCACCGAGGGGCTCGAGTCCTCGCCTGTGGCCGATGCGCTCGCCGGCCTGCGGGCGAACGAGGCCCGCTACTTCAAGAACAAGTACGACCACGTCTTCACCGTCGAGCCCGCGAGCAAGGCCAAGAAGCTCATCGCCTACGTCGCGCGCATCCTCGAGGAGGAGCGCGGCCTCGTCATCGCGTCGAAGCCGCTCGAGGCCACCGAGTTCGTCGTCGACGGTATCCGCTGGACCTACGTGTTCTACGAGTCGGGCCTGTCGATCAACGTGCTCTACACCCTCGAGGACGCCGGCAAGCGCGCCGTCGGCTTCAAGCTCTCCGACGGCATGGAGGTGCCCGAGGAGCTCGCCGACAAGTTCAAGTTCGCGCGCCAGAAGTCCAAGCTGGCCGGCACGATCCGCGGCTCGTTCTTCGTCATCAAGGGCGAGTACTGACGCCGTCCGCAACGGACTCAGCAGGCGCGCTGGGGCTGGCAGGATCGACGCGTGGCTGTGCCTGCGGACGCGTGGATCTACGTCGTCACCGACATCGAGGTCGACGGCCCGGCGCCCGGCCGCAACAGCATGCGGTCGTTCGCGTCGGTGGCCGTCTCCCTCGACGGTACGAGGCACGGCCAGTTCGAGGCCGTGCTCGAGGAGCTGCCGGGAGCCACGCCGGACCCCGAGACCTACGCGTGGTTCCAGACCCAGCCCGAGGCCTGGGCCGCCGCGACCACCGACCCCGAGCCGCCCGCCGACGTCATGGCCCGCTTCGTCGACTGGGTGAAGCAGCTGCCCGGCGATGCGGCGTTCGCGGCGTCGCCGTTGGCCTTCGACGGGCTCTGGATCGACCACTACCTGCGCCGGTTCACGCCGTACGAGGCGATCCCGTGGCCCTACGAGCCCGACCGCCTCTTCGCCGGCCCGGGCCTCTGCATCCGCAGCTATGCCTCCGCCGTCACCGGCAGGCCGATCGCGGAGCTCACGGCGCCGAGCCTGCCCAGCGAGTGGCTCGGCGACGTGCCCCACACGCACCGCGCGATCGACGACGCCCTCGGCTACGCGAACCTGCTCGTCACCCTGGCCCGCATCGCGGCCGAGCAGCGGGCCCGGGCAGAGTAGGCCCGTGCGCGACGTCCTCCTGCTCGACCTCGACGGCGTCCTGCGGCGCTGGCCGCCGGTCGACGCCGCGGCCGAGGACGCCGCCGGCCTCCCGCGCGGATGCCTGCACGCCGCGGCGTTCGACCCCGCCGTCCTCGAGCCCGCGGTCACCGGCCGCATCACTGACGAGGAGTGGCGCCGCAGCGTCGGCGACGTCCTCGCAGCGGAGTACGGCGCAGCCGCCGCCGACCGTGCGCTCGAGGTCTGGAGCGCGACGCCGGGCGAGCTGGACGCCGACGTGCTCGCGATCCTCGACGACCTGCGCCCCGACGTCCGCGTCGTCCTCGCCACCAACGCCACCACGCGCCTGCGCCACGACCTCGCCCGGCTCGGGCTCGCCGACCGCTTCGCCGCCATCGCCAGCTCGGCCGAGATCGGCGCCGCCAAGCCGGCGAGCGCCTTCTTCGACGCTGCCCTCGCACTCGTCGGCGCCGAGCCGGCGCAGGCGCTCTACGTCGACGACACCGCCGCCAACATCGAGGCGGCAGACGCGCTCGGCATCGATGCCCTGCTCTTCTCCGATCCGGCAGTCCTCCGCGACTGGTTGAGGGGACACGGCGCGCTCGCCAGCCCCTGACCGTTCCACGACGAGGGCCGGTGCCGCGGTCTACGGTCAGACCACGAGGACCAGACCGAGGGGGAGCCATGGGAACGCTGTTCGAGGGCCCGGCCGGGGTGATCATCGGCCTGCTCTGGCTGCTGGTGATCGGCGTCGTCGCGGGTCTGGTCTGGGGCTTCATGCGCCGGACGCCGAAGCCCCGCGTCAAGGGACCCGATGGCAAGAAGGTCGACGCCCCGCCGGGCTGGTACCCGGCGCCCGGCGGTGGCGGCCAGCGCTACTGGAACGGTCGGGAGTGGACCGACCAGCAGGCGCCGTGACCGCAGCTCAGCTGACGCAGAACTCGTTGCCCTCGGGGTCGGCGAGCGTCACGTAGTAGCCCTCCCAGTCCTCCTCCTGCTCGAGCGTCCGCTGAAGCACCGACGCGCCCAGGGCGAGGAGCGAGTCGACCGTGGCGTCGACGATCGCGACCCGCTCGTCGAGGGAGAGGGAGTCGTCCCGCCGGGTGGGGTAGAGGTCGAGGTGCAGGCGGTTCTTCACCGCCTTGCCCTCAGGCACCTGCTGGAAGAACAGCGGCGGTCGGACGCCGGCGGGGTCGAAGAGCCGGTAGTCGTACCGGCCGGTCGGGCCGGCCTCCGCCAGGTAGTGGGCGTGCCACGGCTCGTCCCCGGTCGGGGGGACGGGCGTGTACTCCAGCGCGGCCGCCCAGAACTCCACCAGCCGCGGAGCGTCGCGGCAGTCGATCGTCAGCTGCCAGAACATCGGCCCACGCTAGCGCCGCCGAGCAGCGGTCCCGCCGCTCAGCGGACGCGAGAACGGCCTGAGCGTGACGTGCGCCGCGCCCATGTGGGGGACACGCGACGAGAAACCTGCTCGGCGCGCATAACCCCGGTGGCCCCAGGGACGATGACGCAGGAGACACAGCCCTGGCGCGGGCCCTCGAGGAGCAGGGCCGCGTCGCCCGTTCGGCTCAAGTACGCGGTCCCGTCAGTCGACGTGACCACGGGGGCAGCAACGGGAGACTCCGCACAGGGACGGGGGTGGTTGACGCGTGAGCGACTCGCGCGAGGAGCACGGGCACGTCCGACTGGCGACGGCGCTCGATATCGGCCTGTTCGTCGCCGGTGTGCTCATCGGCATCGCCGCCGTCGCCATCTGGCTCAGCCAGCCCCGGACCCAGTCGCCGTGGCTCGCCGCCGGGGCCATCGCGCTCATCGTCCTGCTGTCGCGCTTCCCGCTCACGATCCCGCGCGAGACCGGCGACGTCGTCGTCGGCTTCGAGACCTGCGTCCTGGTCTTCCTGCTGCTGACCGAGAACTCCCTGATCGGCCCGTTCGCGATCTGGTGCATCGCCACCACCATCGCCAACCTCAGCCAGAAGAAGGTGTGGCGCAGCCGCATCTTCAACGTCGGCATCACGATCATCTGCGGCGCGCTGCTCACCGGTGTCTACGCCGTCCTCGACCGCGAGACGGGCGATACGCCGACGGCGGCCCGACTCGTCGCGGTCCTCGTCGCGTGCGCGGCGTTCTTCCTCGCCGACCTGTTCCTCACCGCCGCTTCGCTCGCGATCGAGGACGGCTGCCGGCTCACCGACGTCGTGTCGTGGAACCAGCTCACCCTGGGCCTCGCCACGTTCGTCAGCGTCGACACCCTCGGCTTCCTCGCCGCGCTGCTGTGGCTGAGCGACTCGCAGTGGGTCGTCGCGCTGCTCATCGTGCCGATCGGCACGATCCTCATCGCCGTCCGCTCGGTCGGTGAGGCCCGGCGCGCCCACGGCCGCCTCGAGGGCCTGCTCGAGGCCGCGACCAACGCGCACGAGTGGGCCGACGACGAGCAGATCGAGAAGTCGCTCGTCGTCCAGGCCGAGAAGACCCTGCGCCACACCGCCGCCGAGATCCGCTCCGAGCCTCCGGGTGAGGGCGAGATCGGCGCTGCCATCTCCATGCCCGGCCGCCCGGTGCGCCACCTCGTCGTCCACCACCAGGTGGGCGGGCGCACGTTTGACGAGCGCGACCAGGCCGCGCTCGAGGCGCTCACCGCCGTCGGCATCTCGGCGTACAACCGACGCCGGCTCAGCGACGAGATGACCTACCTCGCGCGCCACGACGCCCTCACCGGCCTCGCCAACCGCTCCGTGTTCACCGAGCGGCTCGACCTCGCTCTGTCGTCGGGCCGCCAGCGGGCCGTCGCCGTCCTCTACTGCGACCTCGACGGGTTCAAGGAGGTCAACGACCTCCTCGGCCACCGCGTCGGCGACGAGCTGCTCGCCCTCGCTGCCGACCGCATCCTCGGCTGCATCCGCCAGGAGGACACCGCGGCGCGCCTCGGCGGCGACGAGTTCGGCATCCTGCTCGACCAGCTGCCCGACGTCGCGATGGCCCACGCCGTGGCCAGCCGCGTGCTCGAGGTGCTCAACGCGCCGTTCCACACCAGCGCCGCCGAAGTGTCGGTGCGCGTGTCCATCGGCATCGCGCTCAACGACGACCCGTCGGAGTCGGCCGAGATCCTCATCAACAGCGCCGACACCGCGATGTACGTCGCCAAGGCGCGCGGCAAGGGCCGCATCGAGATGTTCCGCCCCGAGATGCGCGAGGCCGAGCTCGACCGCCTCGAGCTCGAGGGCGCTCTCCGCGAGGCCGTGATGTCGGACGAGATCGTCGTCCACTACCAGCCGGTCGTCGACCTGCGCACGGGGCAGATCGACGGGTTCGAGGCGCTCGCGCGCTGGCACCACCGCACCCTCGGCTGGGTGCCGCCCGACGTCTTCATCGCCGCGGCCGAGCGCATCGGCCTGATCCGCCAGCTCGGCCGGCAGATCCTCGAGCGTGCGCACGAGGGCGGCCGCGTGATCGCGCGCTCCGCGGGCCACCCGGTGAGCCTCGGCGTCAACCTCTCCGCCCTGCAGGTCGCCGACGACGCGCTCGCGCTGCGCGTGCGCGAGCTGCAGGAGAGCCACCCCGAGGTGCAGCTCGTGCTCGAGCTCACCGAGGGCGTCATGCTCAGCAACGACCCGGCGACCGAGGCGAACATCCAGCGGCTCAAGGCCTCCGGCGCCCACCTCGCGATCGACGACTTCGGCGTCGGGTACTCGTCCGTCGGCTACCTGCACCGCCTGCCCGTCGACATCATCAAGATCGACAAGCTCTTCGTCGCCCAGGTGCACGAGCCGCGCTCGCGCGCGCTGGTCGAGGGCGTCGTGTCGATGGCTCGAGCCATGCGCCTCACGATCGTCGTCGAGGGTGTCGAGGACGGCGTCAGCGCGCGCACGCTGCGCGACCTCGGCTGCGACCTCGGCCAGGGCTACCTGTTCTCCAAGCCCGTCGACCTCGCCGACGCGATGGAGCTCGCTGCCGTCGGGCGGCTGGGCGAGGACGTGCTCGCGCCGCAGCCCCCTGCCGACCTCAGCACCGGCGCCTGAGCCGCATCCCACATCGACGTGGTCGGGGAGTGCTCCCCGGCACGGTAGGCTTCTCCTAGTTCGCCGGTCCCGGGTGGCACTGACCCCGCGGCGGAACCCTTCTCCCACGAGGGACGCGCTCCTATAGCGCAGCGCCCTCAGCCTCCGGCCCAGTGACCGGGTGCGGCGCTCCCGCCGGGATGCGCCACGGTCCGCCGCCCTCGACGGTGCGCGCCGCTCGATCCGAGCGGCCGCCGCCCGCTGCGCGCGGCCGGTCCGCACGACCTTGGAAGGTCCCTCTCGACATGAGCACCACCCCCATCGCCCCCGCGGGCTTCGCCGATCTCGGCGTGCCCGCCCGTCTCGTCGCCGTCCTCGCCGCGCAGGGCATCGACGAGCCGTTCCCGATCCAGGCCGCGACGCTGCCCGACGCCCTCGCCGGCCGCGACGTCCTCGGCCGCGGCCGTACCGGCAGCGGCAAGACCATCGCGTTCTCGCTGCCGCTCGTCGCCGCCCTCATGGCCGACGGCCGCCGCGCCCGCCGCTCGCGGCCGCGCGCGCTCGTCCTGCTGCCGACCCGCGAGCTGGCCACGCAGGTCCACGCGACCATCGCGCCGCTCGCCGCGGCCGCCGGCCTGACCTCGACGACGGTGTTCGGCGGCGTCGCGCAGTCGCGCCAGGTCGCCGCGCTCAACGCCGGCGCCGACATCCTCGTGGCCTGCCCCGGCCGGCTCGAGGACCTCATGCGCCAGAAGCACGTCGTCCTCGACGACGTCCTGGTGTCGGTGCTCGACGAGGCCGACCACATGGCCGACCTCGGGTTCCTGCCCGGCGTCCGCCGCATCCTCGAGGCGACGCCGAAGGGCAGCCAGCGCCTGCTGTTCTCGGCCACGCTCGACAACGGCGTCGACGTCCTCGTCCGCCGCTTCCTCAGCAACCCGGTGACGCACTCGGTCGACGACGACGCCTCCACCGAGCCCGACATCGAGCACCACGTGCTCACCACGTCGGCCGCCGACAAGCCCGGCGTCGTCCGCGATCTCGCCTCGGGCCAGGGCCGCGCCGTCATGTTCCTGCGCACCAAGCACGCCGCGCGCAAGCTCGCCCGCGACCTCACGCAGGCCGGCATCCCCGCCGTCGACCTGCACGGCAACCTCGCGCAGAACGCCCGCGACCGTAACCTCGCGGCCTTCCGCGACGGCAGCGTGCGCGTGCTCGTCGCCACCGACATCGCCGCCCGCGGCATCCACGTCGACGACGTCGCGCTCGTCGTCCACGTCGACCCGCCGGCCGAGCACAAGGCCTACACGCACCGCAGCGGCCGCACGGCCCGCGCCGGTGCCTCCGGCACCGTCGTCACCCTGCAGACGCCGGCGCAGCGCAGCGACGTCGCCCAGCTCGTCCGCAAGGCCGGCATCCGCCCGGCCCAGGCCGGCGTGCGCCCGGGCAGCCCGGAGCTGCTCGCGCTCACCGGCCCGCACGCCGACAAGGTCGAGCCCGCGGCCGCGCCCGTCCGCCAGGCCGGCACCTCGCAGGGCTCGTCGTCGAGCCGCAGCGGCCGCCCGTCGTCGGGCGGCAGGGGACGCGGCCGCGGCCGCAGCGGCGCAGCTCGCCAGGCCGAGTCGCGTCCGACGCCGCAGCAGCCGAAGGCCGGCCGGGCCAAGCCCGCGGGCCGCTCGTCGGCCGGCACCGAGACCCGTCGCATCTCGGCCGCGGAGTTCTCCGCCGGCGGCCGCCGAAGCCGCAGGGGCTGAGCGAGCGGCTGATTGCAGCCGGCGCACCGGCGCCGGAATCTCACGGGCCGGGAACCGGCCCGGGCATGGAAACGACCGAGAGTCTCCGACGGGGCGGGAGCAGCCCCGACGGAGACTCTCGGTCGTCGCCGCCTCCGCAGCCTGAGACGGCGAGGAAGATCCGCGCCCGTCGGCGCGGACCCCCTTCCCCCGTGGGCATCAGGCCCGGACGTGCTCCCGGGCTCGAGCCCCTCTTCGCTGTGCCCGGGCCTCCGCAGATCCGGTCACGGCCGCGCGGCCGGAGCCGCGCTCACCCCTGCAGTCGCAGCGCGTGCCCGCCAGGTCACGGGAGCCCCTCGATGTTCACCCGGGCGGAGCAGCGCCGTGCGGGACCCGGACGCCGATGCACCACTGGGAGCACAGCGGCACAGTGCCGAGGGGAGCAGCAGTTGTTCGGGAAGCGGGAGCCACGGAGCGGGGGCGGCGACGCCGACCTCGACCGCTGGCTCGACGCTGCCCGGGAGGGCGACCGCACTGCCTTCGGCTGGATCTGGCAGTCCCTCGCCGGCCGCGTGAGCGGCTACCTGCGCGGCAAGGGCGTCGAGAGCCCCGACGACGTCACCAGCGAGGTCTTCCTCGCGGCGTTCCAGGGCCTCGACACGTTCCAGGGCGACGGCGCCCGGTTCCGGTCGTGGCTGTTCACCATCGCCCACCACAAGGCCGTCGACGATCTCCGCCGCCGGCGCGAGCACGACGAGTACGACCCCGAGGCCGACACCCGCACCGCGCCCAGCGCGGAGTCCGACGCGCTCGACGGCATCCTCGACGCCGACGTGCGCGCCGCCCTGGAGTCGCTCACCGACGAGCAGCGCGAGGTCCTGCTGCTGCGCACGCTGGGCGATCTCTCCCTCGAGCAGGTGGCCGAGGCCACCGGCCGGACCGTCGGCGCGGTCAAGCAGCTGCACCACCGCGCCATCGCTGCAGCGCAGCGCGCCCTGGCCGAGCGGGAGTACACCCGTCCGGCGGCAGGGGCGCACTCCTCGGACGGCCGTCCGGGTGTACCTGCGGCCCGCCGCCCCGTACCCGCCGCCCAGGTCCCGGCCCACGCCGTAACCTCAGCGGCCTCTCGTGCGATGACGGAGACGTGATGGCTGGCTACGCGCACGCCGACGTGACGTCGCTGCTCCGCTCCTGGGCGGAAGCGCAGCGGCCGGTCCCGTCTGCCGAGCTCGCGGCCGTCATGGGCCCGCTGACCGCTCTCCCGGCGGCCATCCCCACGACTGTCGCGGCGAAGATCGCCGGTGCGACCCTCGGAACCAAGGTCGTCATCGCGGGCACCGCGGTCGGCCTCACCGCCGCCGCGGCCGCCGGCATCGCGGGAGCTGCCCGCTCCCACGCCGAGAACGGCCCGTCCGACCCCCGCCCGACCGTCGGTGCGCCCGTCGCCGTCGTCCCGCAGGAGAGCGGCGAGCCCGAGGACGAGCAGTCGCCCGAGGCCACCCCGAGCGCCGAGCCGACCGAGCCGGCCCAGTCCGCCGCCGAGACCCCCGCGCCCGGTGCGCCGGTCGCGGCCGGCGAGGACGCCGACGGCCAGGGCGACGACGCCCCCGAGCCGCAGCAGTCCGTGTCAGCCCAGGAGGGCGAGCACGAGGACGACGGCAAGGACGACGACTCCGACAAGTCCGACGGCCGCGACGACGGCAACGGGCAGGACGGCAAGGGCGGCGAGGCCTCCGGCTCCGGCGGCGCCGAGCCGAGCAAGGCCCCCTCCGAGGAGCCGAGCCGCACCCCGACGAAGTCGCCGAGCAGCAGCCCGTCGTCCGACGGCTCGCACCACGGCAGCACCAAGCCGACCCCGCCGCCGTCGACTGCGCCGACCAGCGGCACCGGCACCAGCGCGACGCCGAAGCCGACCACGTCGAGCCCCGCCCCGACGCCGACGAAGACCTCGGGCGGCGGGCGCGACGGCCACGGCGGCCACGACGACGATGACCACGACGACGACCACGACCGCAAGGACCGCGACGGCAAGGGCGGCGGCAAGCGCCGCTGATCCCCGCCGACCTCGCAGTCCGCACGATCTGCTCGACCGCACCACCGCCAGACCAGCACCACCGCACCACCGCACTGCAGCACCACCGCACTACCCAGCTCGACACCCGCCCCTGCGCCCCCCTTCCGCTGCGGGCCGGCGGGCGATGCTGCCTGCCCCGGACCGAGGTCCCGCGCCCCGCGCGCGACCGGCCGGGCGATGGCGGACAGCATCGTTGAGCCGTCCGGGTGAACCGCGTGCCGGCCGTAACCCCGCGCACGCGCAGAGCGATCACGCAGGTGAGAGCCACGCACCGGAAGGAGGTAGGACCATGTACGCGATGATGGGAGCCCACGACGGGCTGCTGACCTCGGCCCCCGCGCCGACCCCCACGCTCGAGCCGCTCGGGTCCTACAACCCGGAGCCGACGCCCTCGCTCATCGCGCCCGCTCCCACCGCGGCCACCCCGCTCGAGATCCGTCCCGCCGCCGTCGTCGAGGCCGACTCCGCCCGCCGCGTCAGCGACGCCATCGGCGCCTCCGACGTCCGCAACGGCGGCCTCTGGCACGTCGGCGTCTCCGCCTGGACCCGCTACGACCGCCCCTGGACGACGCCGGACGCTCCTGGCGACGCCGTCCTCGTCGGTGCCATCCACGTGCTCTACGGCACCCCCGGCATCTACGACGTGATGCTCTTCCGCGCGACCGTCACGCCGCAGGCCCACGCCGTCGGCTGGATCCCCGAGATGCTCTGCGACGAGGCGCTCGCCACCGTCGGCCAGTCGCTCGCCACCTGCGTCAAGGCGCAGCTCGGCAACACCCCGAAGCCCATCCGCTTCTGATCCGGCGATGGCCGCTCGGCCGATGCCCGCCGCCCCCGCCCGCCGGTACACCGTGACCATGCCCGTGAAGGCGCGCTGGCCGCTCGCCGTCGCCGTCGTCGCCGTGCTCTCGACCACGGCCTACGTCGGCTGGCTCAGCACGGGCCCCGACGAGCAGATCGACGCCGGCCTGGACTTCCTGTCGGTCGTGTGGGGGCCGCTGCGCGGTGTGCGGCTCGGCCTCGACCCGTACGACCCGGCATCGGCGGAGTACCTGCAGGCCACCGGCGTGCACCTGTTCGGCTCGGTTCACGCGCCCTCGCTGCTCACGGTGCTCTGGCCGCTCGGCGGGCTGGACGCCTCGACCGCCTTCCTCGTCTGGTCGGCGCTATCGGGCGCGATGCTGTGGGCCGCCGCCTGGCTGCTCGTGCGGCCAGACGGCCCGCGCCGGGCCGCGTGGACGATCGGCTTGGGCCTGCTGCTCACGGTGGTCGGCGCCGGCGAGTACGCCGCGCGGCTCGGCCAGGTGACCTCGTTCGCCGTCCTCGGCCTCGCGCTCGCCGTCCGCTTCCGCGGCCGCTGGCCTGCTGCCGTGGGCGTGGCCTGCATGCTCGTGTCGCCCCAGATCGGCGTGCCGTTGTCGATCCTCGCGCTGGCCGACCGCCGCACGCCCGACGTAGTGCGGGGCTGGCTCCTCACGCTCGTGCTGTCGCTCCCGGTGCTGTGGGTGGTGGTGCCCGCTGCTGGCGGCGTCCCCGCGTTCGCCGTGGGCGTCGCGCGCAACATCTCCTGGCTGTCGGGCGAGGTGAACGCCGCCAACCGGGTGGACCTCCCGGGCGTGCTCGGCCTCGGCGCCGCGTGGACGTTCGCTGCGCTCGGGGTGGTCGTGGCCGCCGCCCTCGCCTGGCGCCGCAGCGGCCTCGCCGCCGACGAGGTGGCCGTGCTCGCCGCAGCATCGCTGTCCGTCGCAGCCGTCTACGCCATGCCCTACTCGCTGACGCTTGTGCTCGCAGCGGCAGCGCCGGTGCTCGTCGTCGCTCGCCGCTGGGGGCTGGTCGAGCGGCTCGCGGCCGGCCTCGCCGTGCTGACGGCGCTGCAGACGATCGCCGTGCTCGGCGTCGTGGCCCCGGCGATCGGCGCGAACGTCCCGGGCCTGTTCCGGCTCATCGCCGGCGTCGAAGGCCTCCTGCTCGTGGCGATCGTCATCGCGGCCGTGGTGCGGCTGCGGTCCGGTGCCGTCGCAGAGCTGCCCGACCCCGCACCCGCCGCGACCGTCAGCAGCCCTGCCGTCTGAGGCGATCAGGTGAGGCGATCAGGCCTGCAGGTTCTGGTCGAGGAAGGCCAGCGTGCGGCGCATCGACGGCGCCCAGCCGCCGTAGAAGTAGTGGTTCTCGCCGCGGTACTCGTGGTAGGTCAGGTCGACGCCGGCCTCGCGCAGCGCGTCGCGCGTGGCCCGCGACCACGCGACGGGGCAGGTGTCGTCGACCGTGCCGTGGTGCATCATCACCGGCGTCGTGATGCGGTCGAAGTACGTCCGCGCGGAGACGCCGTCCCACCACTCCGGGTTGTCCTCGGGCGAGCCGTGCTCGCGCTCGATGCGCGCCGCGAGCTGCGACCGGCCGTCGTCGAAGCGGATCCACCGGTCGTAGTTGTCGACGGCGTCCGTGCTCACCGACGCGTAGGTGACCGCGGCGTCGACCAGCCCTGGCTGCGCGACGAGCGCGTTGAACACGACGCTGCCGCCCATCGAGCGGCCGAGCAGCGCCACCCGCTCGCCGTCGAGCCGCGCGATCCCCGATGACCGCACGGCCTTCACCGCGGCGATCGCGTCGCGGGCGTAGCCGAGGCGCAGGTCGACGTCGTTGCGCGGGTCGTCGTCGCTGCCGGCGTGGTTGCGGTAGTCGACGTGCAGGGCGACGTAGCCGTTGCGCGCCAGTGCGTCCTGCTCGCGCCGGAACCCCTGGCCGGTGACGTAGACAGCGGGGTCGATGTAGCCGTGCAGCAGCACGACGACCGGGAACGGCCCCTGGCCGCGGGGGATGTTGGCGATGCCCGAGATCGTGAGGTCGTCGGCGCGGTAGGTGATCGCGTAGCGCGTGTAGTCCGACGTCCGCGCGAGCACCTTGCCGAGCCGCAGGTCCGAGCCGACGACGTCCTCGCGCATGAGCGCCGGCAGCGACACCGGGTCGGCGACCGGCGGCAGCGCCTCCTCGGCCGCTGTGCCCGACGGCTCCGGCGTCGCGCTCGGGCTGGAGGCAGGAGCGCTCGACGACGGTGCGGGGGACGGGCTCGACGCCGACGGCGCAGCCGACGTCGTCGCAGGCGCATCGGACGCGGGCGCGCTGCAGCCGGCGATCAGCGCGGCGGCGACCAGGACGGCGGCGCTCGTCGCGAGGGCGGATCGGCGCATGCGACCAGCATCGCCCGGCATCCGCGGGCGCGCACGCCCGGGCAGGTCGCGGACCTGTCGCGGCAGCCGGGATCGCAGCCGGTGTCAGAGGCCGGGGTAGTGCAGCTCCACGACGTCGGGGTAGCTGCGGCGGTAGTAGTTCCACAGCTGCTCGCCGTACACCGGCGCGCTCGCACTGCCGGTGCCGCCCTCGCCCGCGAGCAGCTCCTCGCGCTTGGCCATGAAGCCGGCGTCGCGGTGGCGCGGGCTCGCGGCCACAGCCTCGGCGAAGCGGGGGTCGAGGTCGAGCGGCTCGAGCGTCGTGCGCAGGTCGGGGCCGTGGAAGTACGCCGCGGAGACGCGGTGCGTCGGCGAGATGACCCGGTGCGTGGTGGCGACGAGGTAGTTGCCGGTCATCGACTGCAGCGTCTCGCCGATGTTGACCACGAACGCGCCCTCGGACGGCGGCACGTCGATCCACTCGTCGTCGGAGTTGAGCGCCTGCAGGCCGCCCACCCCGTGCTGCAGCAGCAGGGTGAGGAACCCGGAGTCGTGGTGGCTGTTGACGCCGGCGCCGCCCTCGGGCGTGGGCGGGTAGCTGATGAGCTTGGCCAGCGAGAAGCGCCGGTCGCCGAACCGCTTCGCGAACACGTCCTCCGGCTGGTCGAGGCCGAGGGCCAGCGCGGCCATCAGCTCGTCGGCCGTGGTGCGGGCGCGCGCCAGGTACTCCTGCACGATCGCCTTGAAGCCGGGCAGCGCCTCCTCCGGCAGCCACTGGTTCGGTCCGTCGAGGCGCAGGTACGCCGGCAGTGCGTCGTCCGGCCACGGCTCGTTCTCGGTCGAGAGGTCGAGCTGCTCGCGCCAGTCGACCTTGTTGTCGGTGAGCTCCGAGCCGATCCGCTCCCAGCCGCGGAAGTGCCGCGACCTCTTCTTCTCGATCAGCTCCTTGGTCTCGACCGGCAGCTCGAAGAACGACTCGAGCGCCTCGAAGTAGCGGGCGACGAAGCCGGCGTCGAGCGGGTGGTCGACGAGGGTCAGGAAGCCGACCTCGTGGGCCGTGGCCACGAGCTCGTCGGCGAAGGCCTTCCGGTCGGCGTCGCTGCCCTGCCAGCGCGCGTAGGACAGGACCGGGATCTCGGTGAACGCGGCTGTGCCGGCCGTCGTCGTCATCGTGCTGCCTCCTGGTGCGTGCGACGGTCCAGCATCCCGCAGGCGGTCCCGCGCGGCCACGGCGGGCAGCGACCCGCGACCTCGTCGTGACGCGGGGCGCTGCAGCGCCCGTCATGAGCGCATCGATCGGGCTGGTGAACACACCGTGAGGAACCGCCGATCGGGTTCGCCCAGACGGCCGCGCAGAGCGCCACGCAGCGGAGCCGACAACGTCCCTGAAGACGTACGGACGCGCCGACGCGAGCACCACCAGCACGCACCGCAGCGACGACGAGGAGATGCGCGATGGGCACCGCAGTCCTGGAGCAGCGCGAGGACGGGGGCGACCCGCGCGGCAGCGCATCGGGCAGCACGCCGCAGTCGCGTCTGGTCATGCGGCTGCTGGCCGAGCACGTCCCGCTCACGCTGCTCGCCGACCTCGTCGACCCGTGGGGCCCGAGCTCGAGCATGGTGTTCGAGTCCGAGCTCCACCAGCGCACGGCGTCGCGCGTGTGGGAGACCGTGCGGGTGCCGTTCGTCGTCCCCGAGGGCGCCGGCACCGCGGCGTGCACCGGCCGGCATCCCGCGTGCGGCACCGATCTGCCATGCCCGATGAACTGCTGGGCCTCGCCGCTCGTCGAGCTCCCGCCGCTGGCGCTCTGAACGTTCTGCCCGCACCCAGGCCCTACGCCGAGGCGCGGGCCGCGCCGACCCGCTCGACCACCGAGGTGAGCGTGGCGCCGAGCGGGGTCTCGAGCTTGAGCAGCGCGTGGTCGTCGCCGCGCGTCGGGCCGTCGTTGACGATCGCCACCGGGATGCCCTCCTTCGCCGCGCGGACCACGAAGCGCCGGCCGGAGAACACCGTCAGGGACGAGCCGAGCACCAGCACCGAGCGCGCCGACGCGAGCCACGCGTAGGCCTGCTCGACCCGGGGCACCGGCACGTTCTCGCCGAAGTAGACGACGTCGGGCTTGAGCACGCCGCCGCACCGCAGGCAGTCGACGACGGTGAACCCGTCGAGCTGCTCCTCGGGCAGGTCGACGTCGCCGTCGGGGTTCACCGCGGTGATGGTCGCGCGCCACTCGACGTTGGCGGCGGTGAGCCGGGCGTCGAGCTCGGTGCGCGAGGTGAGGTCGCCGCAGCCGAGGCAGATCACGCGGTCGAGCCGGCCGTGCAGGTCGATGACCCGCTCCGCGCCGGCGGCTTGGTGCAGGCCGTCGACGTTCTGCGTGATGGTGCCCGCGACCATCCCGGCCCGCTCGAGCGCGGCGACCGCGCGGTGGCCGTCGTTGGGCTCGGCGCGCGTCATGAGCCGCCAGCCGACATGGCTGCGGGCCCAGTACCTCCGGCGCGCGACCTCGTCGCGCGTGAACGCCTGGTAGGTCATGGGTGCGTGGCGGCGCAGCGCTGCCCCCGACGGGCCGCGGTAGTCGGGGATGCCCGATTCGGTGGAGATGCCGGCGCCGGAGAGGACGAGGACGCCGCCGTCGGCGACGAGCTGCGACAGCGCGTCGAGTCGCTCGTCGTCGTCGCTGCGGTGCACCCGTCCATCATCCCGGTCCGGACATCGGCCGCACGCCGGCAGCGGGCCGATGCGCTGCGCCCTCCGCGAAACGGACGTGCCGTCCGAAGAGCGTTCGAGGGGTGGGAAGCCGCGCGCGGGCTCGCTACTTTCGCGCCCGGTCGCTGCGCCGCGGCGGCCCGCGCGGGCATGACGCCGAGTCCTGCCCGGCCCGCGCGCCGCCGTGCACCCGGGCAGGAGCGGGGGACCCAACCGGCCCTCGCGGGCCAGGGGTGAAGCCGGTCCTGCCGGACCGGCCGGCCAGCCTCCGCGGCCGAACCCGTCAGCTCACCTCGCAGGCGTGCCCCGGAGGATCTGCATGCCCGCTCGCCCGATCGCCCGCGCCCTCAGCGCACCCCTGCTCGGCGCCGCGCTCGTCGTACCCCTGCTCGGCGCCGCCACCCCTGCGTCGGCCGCCCCCGTCGTCCCGGCCGCTTCCGTGGTCTCGTCCGCCGTCGTCGCGCCGTCCGCCGTCCCGTTCCGGTGGTGGCGGATGCCGTACCTCTCGTACGGCGACCGCGGCCGCGCCGTCTACATCGTCCAGCGCAAGCTCGGCGTCCGTCCGACGTCGGCCTGGTACGGCCCGCTGACCCGCGCCGCCGTCATGAAGTTCCAGCGGTCGCGCGGCATCGGCGTCACCGGTCGCGTCGGCCCCGTGACGTGGAAGAAGCTCGCGGCCGTGCACCCGCGCTCGACCGGTGCCTCGCGCTCGCGCGTGCGCACGGTGTCCGGCCGGGTCTGCCCGGCGCCGGGCGCTGCATTCGGCGGCGGCTTCGGCGCCCCGCGCGTCGGCCACCTGCACCAGGGGATGGATCTCATGGGCCGCCGCGGCTCGCGCATCCTCGCCATCGAGAGCGGCTACATCCTGCGCGAGGGCCGCCAGTCCAACGGCGCGCTGCGCATCGTGCTGCAGGGCGTGAGCGGCTCGAAGTTCTTCTACGGCCACATGGACAAGGACCTCGTGCGCGCGGGCCAGCGCGTGACGCGCGGCCAGGTCATCGGCCTCATGGGCGACACCGGCTCGCCGGGCGCCGTCCACCTGCACTTCGAGTACTGGCGCTCCGGCGGCGAGTCCGACGCCGTCGACCCCGCGCCGCTCCTGCGCTCGATCTGCTGACCCGGCCCTCGGCAGTGGGGGTCGGAACGCGCTCTCTACGACGCGTTCCGACCCCCAGCTCGCGCACCTGGACGGTTGGGGGTCGGAACGCGCTCTCCACGACGCGTTCCGACCCCAACTCGCTTCCGGCCCCAGCTCGTGCGGGGCTACGGGAGATGGGGCATGACCTCGGCGGCGACGAGGTCGAGGTGCTCGAGGTCGTCGAGGTCGAGCACCTGGAGGTAGAGGCGGGCAGCACCGGCATCGGCGTAGGACCGGGCCTTGGCCACCACCTCGTCGGGCGTGCCCGCGAGCCCGTTCTCGCGCAGCTCCGCCACCTCGCGGCCGATCGCCGCGGCCCGGCGGGCGACCTCCGCCTCGTAGGCGCCGGCGCAGAGCACCTGCGACGCCGAGTAGGTCATCGACGCTGCCTCCCGGCCCGCGCGCTCGACGGCCTCGCGCACGCGCCCGAAGCCGGCAGCGGTGTCGTCGAGCGACGAGAACGGCACGTTGTACTCCGATGCGAACCGGGCGGCGAGCGCCGGGGTCCGCTTCGCCCCGGAGCCGCCGATGATCACCGGCACCGGCGTCTGCGCAGGCTTGGGGAGGGCGGGCGACCCGGCCACCGTGTAGTGCTCGCCGTCGAAGTCGAACGTCGAGCCCGTCGGCGTCGACCACAGGCCGGTGATGATCGCGAGCTGCTCCTCGAGCCGGTCGAACCGCTCGCGCAGCGGCGGGAACGGGATGCCGTAGGCCGCGTGCTCGGCCTCGAACCAGCCGTGCCGAGCCCGAGCTCCACGCGGCCGCCGCTCATCGCATCGACCTGGGCCACGGAGATCGCGAGCGGGCCGGGGAGCCGGAACGTGCCTGCGGTGACGAGCGTGCCGAGCCGGATCGTCGACGTCTCGCGGGCGAGGCCCGCCAGCGTGATCCACGCATCCGTGGGACCGGGAAGCCCGTCGCCGTCACCCATGACGAGGTAGTGGTCGGACCGGAAGAACGCGTCGTAGCCGAGCCGCTCGGCGTGCAGGGCGATGCGCAGCAGGTCGTCGTAGGACGCCCCCTGCTGCGGCTCGGTGAAGATCCTCAGCTGCATGCGTCCACCCTAAGCAGCGTGCGTCGGCCCGCTCTCCCGCGCAGTAGCACGGCGGAGCCCCGGTGCGGCAGCATCGCGGCATGGGTGACGGGACGACGCCGCCGCGCAGCCTGCGGGTGGCGGCGGTGCAGCTCGCGGCCGGGCCGTTCGACGTCGAGGCAGCGGTCGACGTCGCCGTGACCGCGATCCATGCTGCGCGCGGCGCCGACGTCGTCGTCCTGCCGGAGCTGGCGACGACCCGCTACGACATCAAGCGCCAGATGCACGACGTCGCCCCCATGCCGGGCGATGAGCAGTTCGAGCGGATCGCTTCTGCTGCATGGGGTATCGGCGCTCTCGTGGTGGTGGGCTTCGCCGAGCGGCAGGACGACGCGACCTACAACAGCGTGGCGGTGCTCGAGCGCGACGGGTCGCTGGCCGGCGTCCGCCGCAAGACGCATCTGTTCGCCGAGGAGATGAAGGTGTTCGCGCCCGGGTCGGCCATCGAGCCCGTGCCCACGTCCGTCGGCATGCTCGGTGTGGCCGTCTGCTTCGACATGGAGCTGCCGGAGACGATGCGCACCCTCGCCGTGCGTGGGGCCGAGCTCCTCGTCGTCAGCACCGCGAACATGGCGCCGTACGCGGCGTACCAGGACGTCTACACCCGCGCCCGGGCCATGGAGAACGGGCTGCCGCTCGTGCTGGCGAACTGGGTGGGCCGCGGCCCGCGGTTCGAGTTCGTCGGGCGGTCGCGCGTGGTGTCGCAGACCGGCGACGTGCTGGCCGACGCCGGCGACGACGGCCCGTCGACGATCTCTGCGGACGTGCTGATCCGTCCGATCGCCGACATCGACCCCTCGATCGACTACCTCGCGGTGAGGCGGCCCGAGCTCTACTCCTGAGCCACGGCCGCGATGCGCGGCGGCATCGCACGGCCGCGTGCGGGCTCCACCGACCCTGCGGTCTCGACCGCCGGATGCGTGCAGCCGGCCCAGGCGCCGTAGCGCTCGGCCAACGGGTCGGCGCTGATGCCGTGCAGCAGGACGCTGAGCAGCACCGTGAGCACCATGGTGGCGAGCACGGTCCGCAGCTCGGGGCTGGAGGGGATCGACTCGATCGCGAGGACGGCGAACACCACGGAGGCCAGACCGCGCGGCCCGAACCAGCCGATGAACCCGACCGTCGGGAGCCGGAGCCCCGACCCGAGCAGCGACAGCGCCACCGGCAGCATCCGCAGAACCGTGAGCGACAGCAGCGCGAACACCGCCGACTGCCAGGTGAGCGCGCTCAGGTCGGCGAGCGCGACGTAGCCGAACAGGCCCCAGACGACGTAGCCGAGGACGACCGACGTCCACTCGGCGAAGCGCAGCGCCTGCTCGGTGTCCTCGTCGGACTGCGCCGGCGCGAGCCGCGACGACCGGTCGAGCGCCCACGCGAACGCGGTGCCGGAGACGAACGCCGAGACGAATCCGTTGCCACCGGCGGCCACCGAGCCGTAGTAGGTGAGCAGCGGCACCGCGAGCGCAGCGACGGGCACGAGCGACGGCTCGGTCCAGCCGCGGCGCCGGCCCAGGCCCATGAGCAGGCCCGCGACGGCGCCGAGCACGACGCCGGCGACGAGGCCCTTGCCCAGCTCCTCGAGCGCCGAGATCAGCGGGCGCTCGGAGTCGGTGCCCGCGGCGATGGTGATCGCGAACAGCACGACGGGCGTGGCGAGGCCATCGTTGAGCCCGCTCTCCACGTTGAGCAGGCGCCGCACCCGCTGCGGCACCACCGGGTTGAGCACCGTGGCTGCACCGAGGCCGGCGTCGGTCGGCGCGAGGGCCGCGGCGACCAGCAGGGCGAGGCCGATGCCGAGGCCGGGGAAGAGCAGCCAGGCAGCGCCGTAGCCGAGCAGGATCGTGAGCGGCAGCCCGACGAGCAGCAGCCGCGCGCAGAGACCTGCGTCGGTGCGCAGCTGGCGCGGCTTGACCTGGGCGGCGTCGTGGAAGAGGACGACGGCGAGGGTGAGCTCGGCGAGCTCGCGGACCAGCGAGGCGTCAACCTCGCCCTCGACGAGCCGGGAGGCGAGGAAGCCCAGCGCGGTGAAGACGATCGGCGCCGTCAGGTGCAGGCGGCCCACGCGCGCGGACTGCGCCACGAACAGCACGATGACGAGCGCGAACACAGCCGTCGACGCAGCGGGCACAGCCCCTCCTCCGTAGTCAGGAGGAGCATGTCAGGGCAGGGCCCGAGTCCGGACCACCCTGCCGTTGCGGCGCGTCAGCGGGTGATGTTGACGATGATCGTGCCGGTGTAGACCGTGCCGTTCTGCGTGTACGTGTAGGTGACCGTGACATCGACGCGGGTGTCAGCGTTGCCGTTCACGTCGATCTCGATGTTGTTGCCGGTCCAGTAGACGTCGCCGACGTCCGGGGTCATCGAGACCGACGTGTTCGTCACGGTGCCGGACAGGTCGAGGATCCGCGTGGTGTCGCCGCGCTGGGCGTCCTCGTTGGTCGTCGGACGCGTCGTGGTCGGCGTGGGCGTCGGCGTCGGGCTGGTCGACGTGGGCCGCGGCGAGCTGCTCGTCGGCGTCGGACTCGACGAGGTCGGGGCCGGGGAGCTCGTCGTGGGCGCGGGCGACGTGGTCGTCGGCGTCGGGGCCGCCGTGGCCCCGGTCGTGGGAGCTGCACCGACATTGCCGACCGCGGTGCCGGTCTCGCCGTACTGCCCCTTCACCGCGGTCTGCAGCGCCCACGACCCCAGGATCACCACGGCCACGCATCCGGCGAGGATGAGGCCGTACTCGACAGCGGAGGCACCTGATTCGTGCCGCCCCGGCTTCAGGGCAGCGCGCAGTGATACGCGTCGGGACATCGCGTCGCCTCCAGGAACTTTCGAGGACGCGGTGGCGGACCGCGTCCCGTCGAGGGTATCGGCGGACGACCCAGGAACGCCGTCCGACACTGGGTCAACGGTGTCCGTCGAAGGGATGATCCGCAGTCGCCCAGGCGAGTGACGGCCCTGACCAGGCGTGCGCCGATGATCACTCTCCGCCGATCCCGAGCGCTGCTCCACGCTGGGCGGTTGGATTGACCGGTCAGCGGCGCGGGGCAGCTGCGCCGGGCAGGACGAGGAGGGCGCCATGCGCGTGGCGGTGACCGGGGGCCGGGGCAAGCTCGGGCGGGCGGTGGTGGCAGACCTGCGCGAGCACGGCCACGACGTCCACGTGCTCGACGCCGACGTGGGCACCGGCTACCAGCCCGGCGTCACGCGGGTGGATCTGCGCGACTACGGCCAGGTGGTCGGCGCGCTCACCCGCCTCGACGACCGCTACGACTCCGTCGACGCCGTGGTCCACCTCGCGGCCATCCCGGCGCCCGGGCTCGTGCCCAACGCCGCGACCTTCGCCAACAACATGGTCGCCAGCTACAACGTGCTCGAGGCCTGCCGGGTGGCTGGCATCCGCAACGTCGTCTGGGCCTCGAGCGAGACCGTGCTCGGGCTGTCGTTCCTCGACACCCCGCCGCCGTACCTCCCGGTCGACGAGCAGTACCCGCCGATGCCGGCCAGCGCCTACTCCCTGGGCAAGACGCTCGAGGAGGAGATGGTGCGGCAGTTCTCGCGCTGGGAGCCCGCCACCGTCTACACCGGCCTGCGTTTCTCGAACGTCATGGCCCCGGCCGACTACGACGAGTTCCCGTCGTGGCAGGACGACCCGAAGCAGCGTGCTTGGAACGCCTGGGGCTACATCGACGCCCGCGACGGCGCGCAGGCCGTGCGCCTCGCGCTGGGGCGCACCGATCCCGGCGTCGAGGTGTTCATCATCGCCAACGCCGACTCTGTGATGGAGAGGCCCAGCGAGGAGCTCGCCGCGGAGGTGTTCCCGCAGATCCCGTTCCGCGGTCACGTGGAGGGGACGGGCACGCTGTTGTCGATCGACAAGGCGCGCCGGATGCTGGGCTACGAGCCGCGCTACTCGTGGCGCGACCGGGAAGGGGCGTCATGACGATCCGCATGTACGGCACGGGCTGGTGCAGCGACTGCAAGCGCGCCAAGCAGTTCTTCGCCGAGCAGCGCGTGCCCTACGAGTTCATCGACGTCGACGCCGACGAGGCCGGCCGCAAGGTCGTGCAGGAGCACAACGGCGGCAAGGACATCATCCCGACGATCCTGTTCGACGACGGCGCTGTGCTCGTGGAGCCGAGCAACGCCGAGCTCGCCGCGCAGCTGGGCCTGCAGACCCGTGCCGAGCGGTCGTTCTACGACCTCGTCGTGGTCGGCAGCGGTCCCGCCGGGCTGACCGCCGCGCTCTACGCCGCGCGCGAGGGCCTCGAGGTACTGGTGATCGAGCGGGCCGGCGTCGGCGGCCAGGCCGGCATCACCGAGCGGCTCGACAACTTCCCGGGCTTCCCCGAGGGGATCGAGGGTGCTGAGTTCGCCGCGCGCCTGCGGGCGCAGGCCGAGCGGTTCGAGGTGGAGATCCTCTCCGCGCAGGAGGTCACCGCCGTCGCCAAGGACGGCGACTACCGCACGGTCTCGACCGCCGACGGCGCGACCTACTCGGCGTACTCCGTGCTGCTCGCGATGGGCTCGACCTATCGGCGGCTCGGCCTCGACGGCGAGGACGAGCTCATCGGGGCGGGCGTGCATTTCTGCGCCACGTGCGACGGCCCGTTCTACCGGGGCAAGGACGTCCTCGTGATCGGCGGCGGCAACAGCGCGGGGGAGGAGAGCCTGTTCCTCGCCCGGTTCGCCGACAACGTGACGATCGTGACGCGCGACGACCAGCTGAAGTCGAGCGCGGTGGTGCGCCAGAAGGTCGAGTCGACCGACGGCGTCGACGTCGTCACCGGTGCGACGCCGGTCGGCTTCGAGCAGCGCGACGGCCGGTTCGCCGGCCTTGTGGTCGAGTGCGACGGCGAGCGGCAGACCCTCGCGGCCGACGGCGCGTTCGTGTTCATCGGCCTCACGCCCAACACCGCGGTGGTGGCCGACCTCGTCGACCTCGACGACCGCGGGTTCGTCGTCGCCGACGCCGGCATGCAGACGTCGATGCCCGGGGTCTTCGTGGCGGGCGACGTGCGCAGCGGCTCGACGAAGCAGGCGGCGAGCGCTGCCGGCGAGGGCGCCGCCGCGGCGCTGGCGATCCGCCGCTACATCGAGCCCCTGGCGAGCGGCCTCGCCCCGGCCCACAGCGCCGAGCAGGCCTGATCCGCCCGACAAGGCCCGTCGGTCCCTTTCGGGGACCGGCGGGCCGTTGCACGCGGGGCTAGTCCGTGTCGTTAGGCACGAACTCGAGGATGTCGCCCGGCTGGCACTCCAGCACGGCGCAGATCGCCTCGAGAGTGCTGAAGCGGATGGCTCGAGCGCGACCGGTCTTGAGGTTGCTCAGGTTGGTCAGGCTGATGCCCACGCGGCTGCTCAGCTCGGTCAGCCGCATCTTGCGGCGCGCCAGCATCACGTCGAGGTTGACGACGATCGCCATGTCAGACCGTCAGCTCGTTCTCGAGGCGCATCTCGGCGCCGTTGTCGAACAGGCCGACCATCACCGCGGCGAACGTGAACAGGAAGACGGCGATCACCTCTCCGGCGCACCACGCGAGGAAGACCCCGGGATTCTGGCCGGGGGCCATGGCGATCGTCGTGGCGAAGAAGGCCACGAGGAGGTAGACGGCCAGCGCCCCGAAGCAGTTGCGCATCAGGCGCAGCAGCCGCACCGTCGACGGCGAGAAGCCTTCCCCTCGGGACACGAGCGAGGCGAAGCGCCACAGCGCCACCAGGGCGACGGCGGCCGGGACGCCGGCCACCACCGCGGCGAGGAACAGCGGCACCTGCAGGTGAGCCAGCGACGGGTACGAGGCCGCCATGTCGGCGCTGAACAGATAGAGGACTGCGTAGGCCAGCAGGGCGCCCATGCCGAGGAGGACGAGCAGCGCCCGGAGCGCCACAGTGTAGAGCCGCATAGCGATGATCGTAGGATGCTTGTTGTTTATCAACAAGAGTTTGTCGGAAGTCATGAGAAGAACAGGGGCTAGGCGTCAGGGTGGAGCGACACTAGTCCGTGCGGCACGATGGCGCGCATGGCGGACGGGGGCGGCGACGAGCAGGTCCTGCTCAGCGCACGGGTGAGCGACTTCGACGTGCACACGACGTGGGGCGCGCAGGCCGCGCAGCGGCGGCTGGTCCAGCGCGGCGACGTCGTCGTGTGGCAGGACGGCGGCCAGGAGCAGGTGTGGCGGCTGCCGGACCAGCCGGCCGATGACGCCGTTCCCACTCTGGCATCGGTGGTCTATGCCGCGACTGAGGCCGTGCTTCCCAACGGCGGAGGCGTTCCGGAGACGCACGTGCTGCTGGTCGGCGACGACGGGCGGGCGCTCGCGACAGTCGCTGTCGCCACGGTCGCGTACGGCGGCATGAGCGACGTCGAGCTCGAGAACCTGTGGCCGCGTGCGCAGTTCGAGGGTTTGCGGGCGCGAGGCGTTGCCATCGAGCAGACGGAGACCGCGGATCTGCGGGCGCTGAACGAGCATCTGCCCGGCGCCGTGCCGCATGGTCGTGCACTTCTCTACTCGAGGCGCGCCTTCGCGCTGTTCCTCGGGCTGCTCGCCGTCGCCATCGTCGTCGCCCTGATCGCCACGCGCGGCTGACGCCGAGCGGCTGATGGCGGGGCTCAGCCGAGCTCGAAGGTGGTGACGCCGTAGATGCGCTGCCAGGGGGTGGGCGGCGGGTCGCCGAGGTACATCCGGGCGCAGCCGAAGCCCTCGACGAGGCCGTGGCGCTCGGCGAGCGCCATCGCGTCGGGGTTGTTCTCGGGGACGTCGAGGAACAGCGGCTCGCCGTCGGCGTGCGCCGACAGCGCGGCGTAGAGCGACTCGGCGACGTCGGCGTCGCGGGCGAACAGCGGCCCGATCTTGAAGCCCTCGCGGGCGCGGCGGACGACGCCGGTGCCGGCGATCCCGCCGTCCTCGAGCGCGGCGAGCGCCAGGCCGTCGGCGGGGCGCGACCACTGCTGCAGGAATCGCGGGCGGGCGACGCCGAAGTGCTCGGTGTCGAACGCGAGCAGCGCGTCGGCGTCGACGTCGGTCTGCGCGACCAGCTCGTGCTCGACGACGAGCCCGGCGGTGCCGACGCCGGCCATCCGCAGGTTGCGGTGGCTGAACGCGAAGCCGAGGGTCGCGTAGTAGTCCTGCTGGGCGAAGACGCCGTCGAGCCCGATGGCCGCGCCGTCGTCCAGGCGCTGCTGCAGCCCCGAGATCGTCGTCCGTGCGATGAGCGAACCGATCCGCTGCCCTCGCAGGTCCGGGCGCACGATGAAGAAGCCCCAGAAGCCGAAGGCGCCGTCGTAGCCGATGGCCGAGGCGCAGCCGGCGAGGCCGTCCTCGCCGTCGACGCCCCAGAAGCCGTCGGGGTCCTGGGCCCAGAAGGCGTCGGCGTCGTGCAGGCCCGGGTTCCACCCCTCGGCCGCAGCCCACGAGACCGCCGTCTCCACCTCGGCGCGGGTCAGCTGCCGGACGACGTGATCGCTCATGCCCGCACTCTGGCAGCAGCCGCCGGTCGCGCGCCGGGGGATAACGCGGCGGCGTGCGGTCACCCGGTCGGGGCATCCCGTGCTGGCCCGGCGACCCGATGACTCCAGTACCGCACCCGTGACGGTCGTGGTCGAACGGACGACGTCCCGACGACCGCCGCCACGATCGGCGCCGTGGCCCCGGCCACGGGAGGGACAGCAGCCTGCGGCGCAGGCGAGGGCCGGCACCTCGGGGATGGTGCCGGCCCTCGTCAGTCCTACGGGCGTCAGGCCGGGCGCCGGCCGCTGATCCTCGACGTCACAGCGTCCGCCGCTGCGACGACGGCCGGCCCGAGCCGCTCGCGCGTGCGGCCGTCGGTCGAGCCGGGGAACGTCAGAGCCACCGCCGCGACCGGTCGTGCGCCGTGGTCGAAGACCGCCGCCGCCACCGACGCGAGCCCGTCGGTCACCTGGCCGTCCTCGTCGCTCCAGCCGCGCCGCCGCTCCGCCGCGAGCACCGTGCGCAGCTCGCGCAGCGACGACGGCCCGCGGCCGGTCCGCGTGGTGAACGCCGACTGCTGCGGCAGCAGGGCGCGCACGTGCGCGGCCGGCACGTGGGCGAGCATCGCCCGCCCGCTCGCCGTCAGGTGCGCGGGCAGCCGCACGCCGACGTCGGTCACGAGGGTCACGGCGTTGGCCGGCTGCTCCTTGAGCAGGTACACGGTCTCGGCGCCCTGCAGGATGCCGAGCTGCGCGGTGCGCCCGGTCTCCTGCACGAGCCGCGCGAGCACCGGCCGCGCGAGCCGCTCGAGGGGGTCGTGGCGCAGGTAGGCCGAGCCGATCTCGAAGGCCGCGACGCCGAGCCCGTAGGCGCGCTCCTCGGGCAGGTGGACGACGAAGTCGGCGGCCTGCAGCTCGGCGAGCAGGTGGTACGTCGTCGAGCGGGGGAGGCCGAGCTCGCGCGCGATGGCGGCCGCGCCCGCCGGGCCGGGCCTCGAGGCGAGGAAGGTGAGCACGCCGAGGGCCTGCCGGGCTGCCGGGACGCCGGCCATCGCCACCTCCGCCTGTCTGGGATACCAGACACTAACGCGCCGGACGCCGTTCCCGCGGGCCCCGGGCTGCGCTGCACTGGTCCCCACCAGCCAGGCACCGTCCGAGCCCGAGGAGTCCGACATGACCGCCGCCCCCGACGTCGCCGGCCCCCGTCCCGTCCGCGCCGCCCGCGGCACCGAGCTCTCGGCGCTGGGCTGGCAGCAGGAGGCGGCGCTGCGCATGCTCCAGAACAACCTCGACCCCGAGGTGGCGGAGCACCCCGACAAGCTCGTCGTCTACGGCGGCACCGGCAAGGCCGCGCGCGACTGGGCGTCGTTCGACGCGCTGCAGCGCACGCTCCGCACGCTCAAGGGCGACGAGACGATGCTCGTGCAGAGCGGCCGCCCGGTCGGCGTCTTCCAGACCCACGAGTGGGCGCCGCGCGTGCTGCTCGCCAACTCCAACCTCGTCGGCGACTGGGCCAACTGGGAGGAGTTCCGCCGCCTCGAGCACCTCGGCCTCACGATGTACGGCCAGATGACCGCGGGCTCGTGGATCTACATCGGCACGCAGGGCATCCTGCAGGGCACCTACGAGACGTTCGCGGCGGTCGCCGAGCAGCACTTCGGCGGCACGCTCGCCGGCACCATCACCCTCACCGCCGGCCTCGGCGGCATGGGCGGCGCCCAGCCGCTCGCGGTGACGATGAACGACGGCGTCGCGATCTGCATCGACTGCGACCCGCGCGCGATCACCCGCCGCATCGAGCACCGCTACCTCGACGTCCAGGCCACCAGCCTCGAGCACGCTCTCGAGCTCGCGGTCGAGGCGCGCGACGCCCGCCGCGGCCTGTCGATCGGCCTGCTCGGCAACGCCGCCGAGCTCGTCCCGCAGCTGCTCGCGATGGACGCGCCGATCGACATCGTCACCGACCAGACGTCGGCCCACGACCCGCTGTCGTACCTGCCGGTGGGCGTCGACTTCGACGACATGCAGACCTACGCGCAGAAGGACCCGCAGGAGTTCACGCAGCGCTCGCGCGAGTCGATGGCCCGCCACGTCGAGGCGATGGTCGGGTTCATGGACAAGGGCGCCAAGGTCTTCGACTACGGCAACTCGATCCGCGGCGAGGCGATGCTCGCGGGCTACACCCGCGCGTTCGACTTCCCGGGCTTCGTGCCCGCCTACATCCGCCCGCTCTTCTGCGAGGGCAAGGGCCCGTTCCGCTGGGCCGCCCTCTCGGGCGACCCGGCCGACATCGCCGCGACCGACCGCGCGATCCTCGAGCTGTTCCCGGACAACGCGAACCTGCACCGCTGGATCCCGATGGCGCAGGAGCGCGTGCACTTCCAGGGCCTGCCCGCGCGCATCTGCTGGCTCGGCTACGGCGAGCGCCACCTCGCCGGCCTGAAGTTCAACGAGATGGTCGCGAGCGGCGAGCTCAAGGCGCCGATCGTCATCGGCCGCGACCACCTCGACTGCGGCTCCGTCGCCTCGCCGTACCGCGAGACCGAGTCGATGCTCGACGGCTCCGACGCGATCGCCGACTGGCCGCTTCTCAACGCGATGGTCAACGTCGCGAGCGGCGCGTCGTGGGTGTCGATCCACCACGGCGGCGGCGTCGGCATGGGCCGCTCGATCCACGCCGGGCAGGTCGCCGTCGCCGACGGCACCGACCTCGCGGCGCAGAAGCTGGCCCGCGTCCTCACCAACGACCCCGGCATGGGCGTCATCCGCCACGTCGACGCCGGCTACGACCGCGCCGTCGAGGTGGCCGAGGAGCGCGGCGTCCGCGTCCCGATGCGCGAGCATGGCTGACGTGACCGGCTCCGGGACCCTGCTCGTCGACAACATCGGCGAGCTGGTCACCAACGACCCGTCGGCGGGGGAGGGCCCGCTCGGCGTCGTGCGCGACGCCGCGGTGCTCGTCGTCGACGGCGTCGTCGCCTGGGTCGGCCCGCGCGGGTCGGCGGCGGACGCCGACGCCGCGGTCGTCGACGCGGGCGGCCGGGCCGTGCTCCCCGGGTTCGTCGACTCGCACGGCCACCTCGCGTTCGCGGGCGACCGCGCCGAGGAGTTCGCCGCCCGGATGTCCGGGCAGGCCTACACCGCGGGCGGCATCGCCTCGACGGTCCGCGCCACGCGGGCGGCGTCCGACGCCGACCTCGAGGCCAATGTCGTGCGGCTCGTGGCCGAGGCGCGCCGGCAGGGGACGACGACGGTCGAGTGCAAGAGCGGCTACGGCCTGTCGGTCGCCGACGAGGCCCGCTCGCTCGTGGCGGCGTCGTCGCACGTCGACGAGACCACGTACCTCGGCGCGCACGTGGTGCCTGCCGAGTACGCCGACCGCCGCGACGACTACATCGCGCTCGTCGCGGGCGAGATGCTCGACGCCTGCGCGCCGCACGCCGGCTGGGTCGACGTGTTCTGCGACCGCGGCGCGTTCGACGTCGACGAGGCCCGCGAGGTGCTCGCCGCCGGGATCGCCCGTGGCCTGCGGCCGCGGATCCACGCCAACCAGCTCGAGGCCGGCGGCGGCGTGCGGCTCGCCGTCGAGCTCGGCGCCGCTTCTGCCGACCACTGCACGCACCTGTCCGACGCCGACGTCGACGCGCTCGCCGGCTCCGGCACCGTGGCGACGCTGCTGCCGGGCGCGGAGTTCTCCACCCGATCGCCGTACCCCGACGCGCGCCGGCTGCTCGACGCCGGCATCACCGTCGCGCTCGCAGCCGACTGCAACCCTGGCTCGTCGTACACCACCTCGATGCCGTTCTGCATCGCCGTCGCCGTCCGCGACATGCGGATGACGCCGTCCGAGGCGGTCTGGTCGGCCACGCTCGGCGGCGCCCGGGCCCTGCAGCGCAGCGACGTCGGGCACCTCGGCGTCGGTGCGCGGGGCGACCTGCTGCTGCTCGACGCACCCTCGCACCTGCATCTCGCGTACCGTCCGGGCGTCCCGCTCGTCTCGGCCGTCTACCGCCGCGGCCTGCGCGCCGCCTGATCCGTCCCGCACCACCTGCCCCGAGGAGCACCATGTCCGCGACCGTCGTCCACCTCGACGACCACGGCGTCCACGTCGACGACGTCCTCGCCGTCGCCCGCGGCGGCGCCCGCGTGGAGCTGACCGAGCGCTCCCTGTCCGGTGTCGCCGCGACGCGGGCGCGGATCGAGGAGTACGCGGCGTCCGACGAGCCGAAGTACGGCATCTCCACGGGCTTCGGGGCGCTGGCCACCCGCCACATCTCGCCGGAGCTGCGCGCCCAGCTGCAGCGCTCGCTCATCCGCTCGCACGCGGCCGGCATGGGCGACCCCGTCGAGCGGGAGGTCGTGCGGGCGCTGATGTTCCTGCGCCTCAAGACCCTCGCCTCGGGGCGCACCGGCGTGCGGCCGGTCGTCGTCGAGACCATGGCCGCGCTGCTCAACGCCGGCATCACGCCGCAGGTGCTCGAGTACGGCTCGCTCGGCTGCAGCGGCGACCTCGCGCCGCTGTCGCACTGCGCGCTCGTGCTCATGGGCGAGGGCACGGCGTACGGCCCCGACGGTAACGAGGGCCCGGCCGCCGAGCTGCTCGCGGCCGCCGGCATCGAGCCGGTGGTGCTCGAGGCCAAGGAGGGCCTCGCGCTCATCAACGGCACCGACGGCATGCTCGGCATGCTCTGCATGGCGATCGCCGACCTCGAGGAGCTGTGCGACGTCGCCGACGTCACCGCCGCGATGTCGGTCGAGGCGCTGCTCGGCACCGACGCCGTCTTCCGCCCGGAGCTGCACGAGCCGCTGCGCCCGCACCCGGGCCAGACCCGGTCGGCGGCGCGCATGCTCGCGGCCCTCGACGGCTCCGGCGTCGTGGAGTCGCACAAGGAGAACGACACCCGCGTGCAGGACGCCTACTCGCTGCGCTGCGCGCCGCAGGTCGCCGGCGCGGTCCGCGACACGGTGGCGTACGCCCGCGTGGTCGCCGAGCGCGAGCTGGCCGCCGCCGTCGACAACCCCGTCGTCCTGCCCGACGGCCGGGTGGAGTCCAACGGCAACTTCCACGGCGCGCCCGTGGCCTACGTGCTCGACTTCCTCGCCATCGTGTCGGCCGACCTCGCCTCGATCGCCGAGCGCCGCACCGACCGCCTGGTCGACCGCGCGCGCAGCCACGGCCTGCCGCCGTTCCTCGCCGACGATCCCGGCGTCGACTCCGGCCTCATGATCGCCCAGTACACCCAGGCCGCCCTGGTCTCGGAGAACAAGCGCTTGGCGGTGCCGGCGTCGGTCGACTCGATCCCGTCGTCGGCGATGCAGGAGGACCACGTCTCGATGGGCTGGTCGGCTGCGCGCAAGCTGCGCCGCTCGGTCGACAACCTGCGCCGCGTGCTCGCGGTCGAGCTCGTCGCGTCCGCGCGCGGCCTCGACCTGCGCGCCCCGCTCGAGCCCTCGCCCGTCACCGGCGCCGTCGTGCGCGCCCTGCGCGAGCGCGTCCAGGGCCCCGGCACCGACCGCCACCTCGCCCCGGAGCTCGCCGCCGCCGAGGCCTTCCTCGCCGACGGCGGCGTCGCCCGCGCCATCACCGAAGCCGGCCTCACGCTCCCGTAGCCGTCGTCCGCACGCAGCACCCTCAACTGCACAGGAACCGCGCGGGTGTTCTACAGAGCAGGGTGTTGGCGCGTGCGGGCGACACGTCAGCGGCAGTCGGCCCACCGACGCGGCGGAGCGAAGCGGAGACCGCCCGACTGCTCGCCCGCGCGCGCAGCGCGCCGCACTCGTCCGCCCCGGAGGACCGAAGGCTCGGGCCGATGCGCAGCGAGGCCCCGGGCCGCCCGGGCCGACGGCGAGCGCAGCGAGCAGGGGCGGACGATCGGGGCGAGCGGTGCCCCGACGCGGGGCCGACGGAGGAGGCCCCGCTTGGAGGGGCTCAGAGGATCGCGGCGGGGTAGCCGAAGAGCCAGCCCTGGCCCTCGTCCCAGCCCTGGCGGCGCAGGATCTCCCACTGCTCGGCGGTCTCGACGCCCTCGGCGACGCCGATGAGGCCGAGGCCGTGCGCGAGGCCGGCGAGGCCGGCGGCGAGGGCGTCGAAGCGCGACTCGCTGCGGCCGGTGAGCGTGCGTACGAACCGGGCGTCGAGCTTGAGGCCCGTGACCGGCAGGTCCTGCAGCAGCGAGATGGTCGAGAAGCCGGTGCCGAAGTCGTCGACATGCAGGCCGACGCCGACGTCGCGCAGCCTGTCGAGCGCCCAGCGCATCGCCTCGGGGATCGCCAGCGCGGTGGTCTCGGTGACCTCGAGGACGAGCCGCGACGGGTCGACCCGGTAGGCGCCGATCACCGAGAGCGTGTCGTCGAGCCAGGTCGAGCGGCGCAGGTCGACGGCGGAGACGTTGACCGACACCCGGCCGGGCAGCCGGCCCGCGCCCATGGTGCGGCAGACATCCTCGAGGACGAGCCGGTCGATGTCGGCGACGAGGCCGGAGCTCTCGGCGACCTCCATGAAGACGGGCGGTCCGACGACGCCGCGCTCCGGATGCATCCAGCGCACGAGCGCCTCGTGGGCCACCACCTCGCCGGTCGTCATCTTCACGATCGGCTGGTAGTGGACGACGAACTCGCGCCGGTCCACCGCGGTCTGCAGCGCGTCCTCGAGCACGAGGACATCGACGGACCGCTCGTGGATGCGCTCCTCGGCGAGCTCGACCCGGTTGCGTCCGCGCTGCTTGGCCAGCACCAGCGCGGCGTCGGAGTCGCGGAAGAGGCTGTCGGGCGTGGAGAGCTCGTCCGACATCGCGATGCCGATCGAGAGCGTCGGGCTGATCCGGTGGCCCTCGAGGGAGAGCGGCTGCGATGCGGCCCGGCAGATCTCGCGCGCGACGTGCTCGGCCATCCGCGGGCCGTCCACGTCGGCCATCACGACGACGAACTCGTCGCCGCCGATGCGGGCCACGGTGTCTGAGGGCCGGGCGCGCGAGGAGATGCGGGCGGCCATCACGGTGAGCAGCGTGTCGCCGGCCGCGTGGCCGAGCGAGTCGTTCACGAGGGCGAACCGGTCGACGTCGATCGTCAGCACGGCAACGCGGGATCCGTTGTGGCGCACGGTATCCAGGCCGTTCTCCACCGACTGCGCGGCGTAGGCGCGGTTGGGCAGGCCGGTCAGTGCGTCGTGGAACGCCTGGTACTCGAGGGTCTGCATCGCGACCTTCTGCGCGGTGATGTCCTCGATCTGCACGATCACCATCTCGGGCCGGCCCGCGGTGTCGCGCACCACCGCGCCCGCACGCCGCACCCAGATGACAGCGCCGTCGGCGCGCAGCAGCCGCACCTCGCCGACGATCGAGTCCTCGGTGCCGTCGAGAAGGCCGCGCCGCTGCTGGTGCGCGGTGCGGATGTCGTCCGGGAGGATCACGTCGTCGATCCGGTGCTCGGCGAGCCAGCCCGGATCGCGGCCCAGCAGGTCGCAGAGCGCCTGGTTGACGACGCGGAAGCGCCCCTCCATGTCGAGCACCGCCATGCCGATCGCCGCGCCGTGCATGACGGTGCGGAAGAGCCGCTCGGACTCCGCGACCGTCTCGAGCTGGCGGATCCGCTCGGTGACGTCGCGATAGGTCAGCACGAGGTGCTCGCCGGCCCGCGTCGCACGCACGTCGAAGCTGCGCTCGGCGCCCGTGCCCGGGTCCTTGAACTGGAACGCGTCGAACGTGAGCGGCTGTCCGGTCGCGTAGAGGTCGCGGTAGGCGCGCAGCGCATCGCTGTCGAGCGGCGACCCGACGATGTCGAGCAGGCTCTGGCCCGCGAGCGGCGGACCGCCGTCGGGGACGAGGGCCTGGGCCGCGGGGTTGGCTCGGACGACGACGAGGTCGACGAGCTCCCCGGCCTCGTCGACGACCGGACGCAGCTCGAGCAGCGGGTCGAGCAGGTTCTCCACGATGGCGTCGGCCATCGCGTGCGCCTGCTCGAGCTCGGAGACGGCGTCGTGCGCCGTCGTCCAGTCCACGACGGTGCCGACGTACTGGTAGGGGCCCGGGTTGCTGCGGTCGACGGCGACGCCGACCTGCACGATCTGCACCACCTCGCCGTCGGGCCGCACGAGGCGGTAGCGGTGCTGGTAGGTCCGCGCGTCGGTGGGCAGCGAGTCGCTGTCGGCCATGACCCGGTCGCGGTCGTCGGGGTGCACGAGCGAGTACCAGAGCCGCCCGCTCGGCTCGGTGCCCGGCTCGAGGCCGAAGATCTCCGACGCCGCGTCGTCCCATCGGGTCACCCGGTTCGCGCGGTCCCAGCGGAAGGCGCCGACGGCGTCGAGGCGCGCAACGGGCCCTGTGCTGGGCCCGGGCGCGCCGGGAGGCGGCGTTCCCCCGTCCATGGCTCACGAGGTTAGGGAAACCTGGCGCTCCGTGTCGCGGCGGCGCACGGGGGAGATGGCCGTGGGCGAAGGAACGACCGGTCACCCGCTCTGACCTGCGCAATCGCCCGGACGGCGAAGAGCCGCAAGGATTCCCGCCGCAATGGCGCTGCGCGGCGGCATCGTCCTGCGGCACCCTCAGGCATGCGCTGGTTCATCCGGGAGTACCACGACGACGACCTCGAGGCCGTGGTGCGGCTGCTCGACGCCACGTCCGCCCACCAGGGCAGCGTGTACGGCCTGTCGGAGGTCATCGCCGCCCTGCGCGACGACCAGCCCGCGATGGTCGCGCTGCTCAACGACGAGGTCGTGGGCGCCGTCGTCTCCGCCGTCTCGGGCGACCGCGCCTGGGTCGCGCGCCTGGCCATCGCCGAGGAGTGGCGCGGCAAGGGCATGGCGTCGGCGCTGCTGCTCGGCCTCGAGCGGGTGCTGCTCGACCAGCGCGTGCGCACGCTGTCCTACGTCCTCTCCGAGGAGGAGCAGCTCGCCGACGGCCTGGTCAACGCCGGCTTCGCGCGCCGCGCCGCCGTCGCGTACTTCGACAAGGTGGTGTCGGTCGACCGCCACGAGGCCGACGTGCTGGCCGAGCTCGGCGGCCAGGTGCTGCCCGGCCGGCTCTGGGACGACCTCGCCGGCATGCACCACGAGAAGAGCCTCATCGAACGGCGCGTGGTCGCGCCCCTCGACCGTCCCGAGACCGCGAGCCGCCACGGCGTCCAGCCGCCCCGCGCCATCGTGCTCTTCGGGCCTCCTGGCACGGGCAAGACGTCGTTCGCGCGCGCCATCGCCAGCCGCCTCGGCTGGCCGTTCGTCGAGGTGCTGCCCAGCGCGCTGCTCGCCGACCCCGCCGGCCCGGCGGCTGCGCTGCGGGCGACGTTCGACCGCATCCGCCGGCTGGAGAAGGTGCTCGTCTTCATCGACGAGGTGGAGGAGATCGCCGCCGTGCGCGGCGACCAGCCGACCAGCCCGGTGCACGGCCTCACCAACGAGCTGCTCAAGGTCGTGCCCGCGTTCCGTCAGCACGACGAGCGGCTGCTGGTCTGCGCCACCAACGACCTGCGCGCGCTCGACCCGGCGTTCACCCGTCCCGGGCGCTTCGACTACGTCATCCCGATCGGCACGCCGGACGACGCCGCCCGCAACGCCATCTGGCGCCGGTACGCCGACGCGTCCGCCGTCGACATCGACCAGCTCGTCGCGGCGAGCGCGTCGCTGACCCCGGCCGAGATCGAGCACGCCGCGAGGTCGGCGTCGCAGGCCTCGTTCGAGCGGGCGGTGTTCGCCGGCGTCGAGGGCGACGGCCCCACCACCGACGACTACCTCGTCGCCCTGGCCCAGGTGAAGCCCTCGGTCACCGACGAGGTCAAGGCCGCCTTCGCCGACGACGTCCGGGACCTCGCCCGCCTCTAGCCGGAGCCCCACCGACGTCGACCAGAAGCGTCAGCCGACCCGCGACCGCAGCGGGCGGGTGGGCCGGAGGGCGTGAGGCGGGGGCCGGAGCGCAGCGGAGGCCTTCGCCGAGAGGGCCGACTGCGAGCGCAGCGAGCCTGGCCCGGCCGGACGCCTCGACAGACCGACCCGACCTGACGCCGCGGCGGAGCGGAGCTTGCGGAGCGAAGACCGCCGCTCTGCTCGCCCGCGCCCGTAGGGCGCCGCACTCGTCCGCCCCGGAGGTCTGGAGCCGGGCCGATGCGCAGCGAGGCCCGGCGAACGGGCCGACACCTGCGAGCGCAGCGAGCGGGGCGGACGTCCGGGGCGAGCGCTGCCCCGACGCCCGCCGACGGAGGAGGCGGGCTTGGAGGGGCTAATGAAAGACTCTCGATGTGGCATTGAAGCGTCCTGCTCCGATGACGGCCCCGGGGCCGTCGGGCGGGGAGATGCTGCGCTCGATCTCGGTGATCCGGCGCGACCCGATCGCGTTCCTCACCCGGGTGCGGGCCGACTACGGCGACGTCGCACAGCTGCCCATCCCGCAGCCGCCGACCTACCTGGTCACCGACCCTGAGGCCGTGCGCCGGGTGCTGGTCACCAACGCCCGCGCCTACGGCAAGCGCACCCTGCAGTACACGACGCTCTCGCTGGTCACTGGCGACGGCCTGCTCACCGCCGACACGGAGGCTTGGCGCCCCGCCCGTCGCCTCGTGCAGCCGGCGTTCCACCGCGACTCGCTCGAGCTCGTGTCCCGCCACGTGCAGGACGCCGTCGACCGGCTGGTCGTGCGGTGGAAGGCCTCCGACGGCTCGGTGGTCGACGTCGACGAGGCGATGATGCGCCTGGCGCTGGAGGTGGTGGGGGAGTCGCTGTTCGGCAGCGACCTCACCGGCGACGCCGAGCGCCTGGCCGCGGCGACCCTCGACGCCCTCGACGTCGTGATCAAGAAGGCGCGGATGCCGCTGCCGGTGCCGCTGTCGGTGCCGACGCCGTCCAACGTCGTCCTGCGCCGGGCGGTGCGCCAGCTCGACGGCGCTGTCGACGCGATGCTCGCCGAGCGCGCGCAGCGCCCGCTGGCCGAGGGCGAGCCCGCGCGCGACATGCTCGACCTGCTGCTCTCGGCGCGCGACGACGACGGCTCGTCGCTGTCGGCGCAGCAGGTGCGCGACCAGGTCGTCACGTTCATCGTCGCGGGTCACGAGACGGTGGCCAGCGCCCTCACGTGGGCGTGGGACCTGCTGGCTCACGACGCCCCCGCGGCCGATCGGCTGCGGGCCGAGGCCGATGCGCTCGTCGCCGCGCCGTCGTACGAGGACCTGCCACGGCTGCCCTACACCGCCGCGGTGATGGACGAGACGCTGCGGCTCTACCCGCCGGCGTGGGTCGTGACCCGGCGGGCGCTGGAGGACGACGTCCTCGCGGGCGTCCCGATCGCGGCCGACTCGCTCGTGATCGTCAGTCCCTGGCTGGTGCACCGGCACGGTGCGGTGTGGGACGACGCCGAGGAGTTCCGCCCCGAGCGGTTCCTCGACGACGCCGGGGCCCGGCGCCGCGACCTCGCGACGTCGTCGGCGTACCTGCCGTTCGGGGCCGGGCCGCGGCTGTGCATCGGCCGCGACATGGCCCTGCTCGAGGGCGTGCTGGTGCTGGCCGGCCTGGCCCGGCGGGTCTCGCTCGAGCCCGTGGGCGAGTCGCCGCGACCGGTGCCGCTGGTGACGGTCCGCCCCGACGGCGGCCTGCCCATGCGCGTCCGCCTGAGGTGACGGGCCGGGGGCTTCCGCTGCCGCCCGTCGGTTCGCCTGACGTGACGGGCCGGGTCGGTGCTGTGTCGGCCGGGCGCCCGGCGCGTTCGCCGGAGGCGGCGGGCCGGGGGAGACTGTCCGCGTGACGAAGGGCTGGACCGACGCCAAGGCGCTGACGCTGGCGCTGATCTGGATCCCGTCGGTGCTCTGGCTCGACCGCTCCGCCGACCTGCTGGGCCAGCTCGCCCTCGGCGCGATCACCGTCGCGCTGCTGGTGTGGTGGCTCTCCCACGAGAGCATGCTCGTGCGCGCGCAGACGCTCGTCGTCATCGCGATCGCCGCGGTGATCGAGCTGGTTTTCTCGGGCGTGTTCGGCGTCTACGTCTACCGGCTCGAGCACGTGCCGGCGTACGTCTTCCCCGGGCACGGCCTCGTGTACCTCGCGGCGCTGTCGTTCGGCCGGCTCGACATCGTCCGTCGTCATGCGCGGCTCGCGATCGGGCTCGCCGTCGTCGCCGCCACGGGGTGGGCGTTCTGGGGCCTGCTCATCAGCGACCGCACCGACCAGCTCGGGTTCTTCTGGTACCTGTGCTTCCTGGCGTTCCTCAAGTGGGGCCGCTCGACGCTGACCTACGTCGGCGCGTTCGTCGTCGTCAGCTACCTGGAGATCCTCGGCACCGCGTGGGGCGTCTGGGAGTGGATGCCCTACGACACGATCATGGGCTGGGTGGCCCAGGGGAACCCGCCGTCGATCGCCGCCGGCGGCTACGGCTGGTTCGACCTCTACGCCATCCTCCTCGCGCCCACGCTCGTCAGGCTCTGGGAGTCGCGCACGGGCCGGCACCTGGCCACGTCGAACCCAGGAATTCCCGCAGAAACCGGGTCGGTTTCGCGGGATTAGCTGGGTTCGGCGTGGTCAGGACAGGGCGCTGATGACGGCGTCGTGGAGGACGCCGTTGGAGGAGACGCCGGAGCCGCGGTCGGGGCCATCGACGCCGTCGACGCCGGTGAACCTGCCGCCGGCCTCGGTGACCACGAGGCTGACCCCGGCGACGTCGTAGAGGTTGAGCTCGGGCTCGGCCGCGATGTCGACGGCGCCCTCGGCCACGAGGACGTGGCTGTAGAAGTCGCCGTAGCCGCGCACCCGCCACACCTGGCGCAGCAGCGCGTCCCACTTCGCCTGGTTCGCCTCGGGCACCCAGCGCACCTCGCTGTAGCCGAGCGATGCGTCGGCCAGCTGCGACACGCGGCTCACGTGGATCTGCCGGGTCTGCGTGGTGCCGGCGACGCCGGGCTCGCTGACGAACGCGCCGCCGCCGAGCGCCGCCCACCACCGGCGCGACAGCGCGGGCGCCGACACCAGGCCGACGACGATGCGCCCGTCGGCCTCCTGCAGCGCGATCACCGTCGACCACACCGGCACGCCGCGGACGAAGTTCTTGGTGCCGTCGACGGGGTCGACGATCCAGCGCCGGCCGCTCTCGCCGACGAGCTCGGCCTCCTCCTCGCCGAGGACGCCGTCCCCGGGGCGCTCCGCCGCCACGACCTCGCGCACCATCCGCTCGACCGCCTTGTCGGCGTCGCTGACCGGCGTGAGGTCGGGCTTGGTCTCGACGACGAGGTCGCGGGAGTTGAAGCGCTGCATCGTGATCGCGTCCGCGAGGTCGGCGAGGCGGTGCGCGAGCGCGAGGTCGTCGGCGAAGGGCGTGCTGGCGTCGGTCACGCGACGACCCTAGCCACGCCGTCCTCCGGCCCCGGGCCGCCCCCGGCGCGGGGGACGCCGCTGCGGGCGGTCGTCAAAGTTTCATCCAAGTCGGGCGTCGCAGCCCCACAGCGGGCGTTTCTGTGCTTACCGTCGACCCATGCTCGACACCATCACCGGCCTGCCGATCCACCCGCTGGTCGTACACGCCGTCATCGTCCTGCTCCCGCTGGCCGCGCTCGGCGCGATCCTGGTCGCCGCCCGGCAGCGCTGGGACCGGAAGTACGGCTGGCTCGTCGTGCTCGGCGCCTTCATCGCGCTCGGGTCGTCGGTCGTGGCCAAGGAGTCGGGCGAGAAGCTCGCCTCGCGTGTGGGGTGGCCCGAGGACCACATCGAGTGGGGCGAGAAGGTGCCGATCGTGGCCTTCGGCCTGTTCGTCGTCGTCCTCGTGCTGTGGTTCCTCGACCGCCGCGACCGCGACGGCCGCACCACGCTCACCAAGGTGGTCGCCGTCCTGACCGTCCTGGCGGCCGTCGGCGCGCTCGCGATCGCCGTGCTGGCCGGCCACTCCGGCGCCACCGCGGTGTGGAAGCCCATCGTCGACAACACCACGGTCGGATCCATCCCGGAGCCGTGACAGGCCCCCGCCTCCGCGTGAACTGGTGAGTCAGGCCTCGGGGTCGGCGGACTCGGGCTCGGGCGCGGCGTCGTCGCCGCCGGAGCGGCTGCGCAGCAGGCGGCGCAGCGAGTCGAGGCGCGCGCGCCCGCCGGGGCCGGCCGCACCGCTCGCGACGTAGTCGTCGAGCCCGCAGTCCTCCTCGTCGTGGGTGCACGCGCGCGGGCACTCCTCGGTGCCGGCCTCGAGGTCGGGGAAGGCGTGGATCACGCGCTGCGGGTCGACGTGCGCGAGGCCGAACGACCGCACGCCCGGGGTGTCGATCACCCAGCCGCCGCCGGGCAGCTCGAGGGCGACCGCCGACGTCGACGTATGGCGGCCGCGGCCGGTCACCTCGTTGACGTGGCCGGTCGCGCGGTCGGCGTCGGGCACGAGCGCGTTGACGAGCGTGGACTTGCCGACGCCGGAGTGGCCGACGAGCACCGACACGCGGTCGCGCAGGATCTCGGTGACGTGCTCGACGTCGACCGGCTCGGTGCCGTCCTGACGGGTGACGAGGAACGGCACGTCGAGCGCGCCGTACTGCGAGAGCAGCTCGTCGGGGGAGGCGAGGTCGCTCTTGGTGAGGATGAGCAGCGGGTCGAGACCGGCGTCGTACGCCGCGACGAGCACGCGGTCGATCATGCGCGGACGCGGCTCGGGGTCGGCGAGGGCGGTGACGAGGACGAGCTGGTCGGCGTTAGCGACGAGGACGCGCTCGACGGGGTCGTCGTCGTCGGCCGAGCGCCGCAGCACCGTCGTGCGCGGCTCCACCCTCACAACCCGGGCGAGAGTGTCGGGCTTGCCGCTCACATCGCCGACGAGCGCCACGCGGTCGCCGACGACGACGCCCTTGCGCCCGAGCTCGCGCGCCTTGACGGCGTACAGCTCGTGGCCGGGGTCGCCGGGCTCGCCGAGGACGAGGGTGAACCGGCCGCGGTCGACGGCGGTGACGAACGCGGGGTGGGCGTCGTCGTGGCGGGGGCGCTCCTTGCTGCGCGGCCGGGACTTCCCGCGACCCGGACGGATCCGGACGTCGTCCTCGTCGAGGTCGCGACGGCTCACGCGGCGGTGCCTCCGGCGCGGCCGAGCATGGCCGACCACGTGCCGACGAAGCCGGGCAGGGTCTTGCCCGTCGTGGCGACGTCGACGACCTCGACGCCGGGCACGGCGAGGCCGAGCACTGCGCCGGCGGTGGCCATCCGGTGGTCGTCGTAGGTCTCGAAGACGCCGGCGTGCAGCGGCCGCGGCCGGATGACGAGGCCGTCGTCGGTCTCCTCGACGTCGCCGCCGAGGCGGGTGATCTCGCGGGCGAGGGCGGCCAGGCGGTCGGTCTCGTGGCCGCGCAGGTGGGCGATACCGCGCAGCCGCGACGGTGTGGTGGCCAGGGCGCAGACGGCGGCGAGGACGGGCGTGAGCTCGCCGACGTCCTTGAGGTCGGCGTCGACGCCCTGCAGCGGGCCGCGGCCGGTGACGGTGAGGCCGTCGGGGCCGAGCTCGACCTCGGCGCCCATCCGCGCGAGCAGCTCGCGCAGCGCGTCGCCGGCCTGCGTGGTGCGGGTGGGCCAGCCGGGCACCGTGACCGATCCGCCGGTGACGGCGGCCGCGGCGAGGAACGGCGCGGCGTTGGAGAGGTCGGGCTCGACGTGGCGGTCGAGCGCGCGGATCGGCCCCGGGGCGACCCGCCAGGTGGCGTCGGTGGGGTCGGAGGCGTCGACGTCGACCGCGACGCCGTGCTCGCGGAGCATCTCGACGGTCATGTCGATGTGGGGCATCGAGGGCACGGGCGCGCCGCGGTGGCGGACGACGATGCCGGCGTCGAACCGGGGTGCCGAGAGCAGCAGCGCGCTGACGAACTGCGACGACGCCGACGCGTCGAGCACGACCTCGCCGCCGGCCACCGAGCCGGTGCCCTTCACCGTGAACGGCAGGGTGCGGCGCGCGTCGTCGTCGACCTCGACGCCGAGTGCCTCGAGCGCCTCGATGACGCCGCCCATCGGGCGGACGCGGGCGCGCGGGTCGCCGTCGAACCGGATGTCGCCGTCGGCCAGCGCCGCGACCGGCGGCACGAAGCGCATCACGGTGCCGGCGAGGCCGCAGTCGACGTGGGCGGGCCCGGTCAGCGGGCCGGGCGTGACGCGGACCGGCTGGTCGTCGTCGAGGCCGGCGATCCCTGTGCTACCGGCACGGGGGCTGCCGGCTCCGGTGCTGGCTGCGAGGCCCTCGATGCCGACGCCGAGCGCGGAGAGCGCGCGGCCCATGAGGACGGTGTCGCGCGCCCGCAGCGCGCCCTCGACCGTGGACGGGCCGTCGGCCAGGGCGGCGAGCAGCAGCGCGCGGTTGGTCAGCGACTTGGACCCCGGCACCCGGACGACGGCCCGCACAGGGCCGTCGGCGACGGGCGCCGGCCACGGATGGTCGTCAGCACTCACGCGCGCAAGGCTACCGATCCCTCCGACACCCCGTCCCCGCCGTTCCGGTCAGATGAAGGTGACCTTCGTGCACTAGACCGGTCGAATCCGGGCCTTCATCGCGTCGTCCGTCCACAGGCGTCCTGCCCCCAGAGGCGCGGGGGCTGTTGACGGCGGTCGCGATGAAGGTCCGGTCTGTTCGGGTCTATTGCACGAAGGGAACCTTCATCACGCACCGCCGGGGTGAGACGTCCGGGGTGCGGGGCAGGATGGGGGTATGTGCGGGAGGTATGCGGCGGCGAAGAATCCGGACGACCTGGTGGAGGAGTTCGAGGTCGTGGCGGTGCCGGAGAAGGCGCTGGCGCCGGACTGGAACGTCGCGCCCACCAAGGACGTGTACGCCGTCATGGTGCGGCCGCCGCGCGAGGACAAGCAGGCCGAGCCCCGCCGCGAGCTCGCCGTCGTCCGCTGGGGCCTGGTGCCGTCGTGGGCCAAGGACCCGTCGATCGGCAACCGGATGATCAACGCCCGGATGGAGACCGTCGCGGAGAAGCCGGCGTTCAAGCGGGCCTTCGCCAAGCGGCGCTGCATCCTCCCGGCCGACGGCTACTACGAGTGGTACACCCCCGAGGACGGCCCCAAGGGCAAGGGCGGCAAGCCCCTCAAGCAGCCGTTCTTCATCCGCCCGGCCGACGGCTCGTCGCTCGCGATGGCCGGCCTCTACGAGCTGTGGCGCGACCCCACGCGCGAGGACGACGACCCCAAGGCCTGGCTGATGACCTGCACGGTCCTCACTACCACCGCCGAGGACGCCGTCGGCCGCATCCACGACCGCATGCCGCTGCTCGTCGAGCGCGCGCGCTGGCAGGAGTGGCTCGACCCGGCCGGCGGGGGAGACGACCCCCGGCACCTGCTCGTCCCGGCCGCGCCCGGGCGCCTCGAGGCCTACCCCGTGTCGACGGCGGTCAACGACGTCCGCCACAACGGCCCCGAGCTCGTCGAGCCGCTGCCGCTCGAGGAGTCGCTCGTCGACGCCGGCGGCGGCAGCGCCGACGACCAGCCCAGCCTGTTCTGACGCCGCGATGCCCAAGCCCGCGACGCCCGTCGTGACCGACGTCGACACCCCCGTCGGCCCCGCGCGACTGCACGCCTACCGCGCGACATCTCCCCGCGCCCTGCTCGTCCTCGGCCACGGAGCCGGGCGCGGCACCGACACCGACGACCTCCTCGGCCTCGCCCGCGACCTGCCGGGGGAGGGCGTGGCCGTCGTCCTCGTCGACCAGCCGTGGGTCCTGGCCGGCCGCAAGGTCGCCGCGCCGCCGCCGACGCTCGACGTCGCCTGGCTGGCCGCCGTCCCCGCCGCCCGCAAGGCCGTGCGCGCCAAGGCATCCGTGCCCCTCGTGGTCGGCGGCCGCTCGGCCGGCGCCCGGGTCGCCTGCCGCACGTCGGTGCAGCTCGGCGCGGCCGGCGTCCTGCTGCTGGCCTTCCCGCTCGCCCCGCCGTCGGCGAAGAAGGACCCGTCCGGATCCCTGGCCGTCCGCCGCGCCGAGCTCGCAGTCCCGCTCGACGCCGGCCTGCCCGTCGTCGTGGCGCAGGGCGCCCGCGACACCTTCGGCGGGCCCGACGACGTCGCCGCCGCGGACCCGCGCGCCGTCGTCGTCGCCGTGGCCGGCGCCGACCACGGGCTCAAGGCCCCGAAGTCCGCTCCCGACCCCGGCCCGGTGCTGCTCGGCGCGGCCCTCGACGTCGTCCGGCTCGTCGGCGCCTGACCCGCCGTCGACGGGCCGGAGGGTCCGGGAGTGGGACCGGCGCGGCGGCCCCGCCTGCGAGGTCCCGGCCACGGCCCTCGACGTCGTGCGTCTCGTCGGCGCCTGACGGGCCGTCGACGGGCCGGAGGCACCCGTGCTCGACCGTCGTCCCGGCCCTGTCCGAGCAGGGACGAGGCCGTCCGGAGGGCGGTCGGGGAGCAGCGGGGAATGCCCCGCCGTAGCCGCCGTGTTCCACCCCGTGGCCGGGCGTCCGCCCCGCCAGGGGACCTGTGGGAGGGAACCGCGTGCTGGTGCTCACCGTGCCGGAGGACCGTCTCGAGCTGCCGCAGCAGGTCGGAGGGGCGTCCGGGCCACTACCCTCGCTGGTGATGACCTCACAGGACGAGGCGGCAGACGCCGTCACCGACGAGCTCGCCGAGGACCTGTCCGACGGCGGCAGCTCCACCGCGACCGCGGACGAGACCCCCGAGCAGCGCACGGCCCGCTTCGAGCGCGACGCCCTGCCCTACCTCGACCAGCTCTACTCGGCCGCGCTGCGGATGACCCGCAACCCGGCCGACGCCGAGGACCTCCTGCAGGAGACCTACGTCCGCGCGTTCTCCGCCTTCCACCAGTACAAGGACGGCACGAACCTCAAGGCGTGGCTCTACCGGATCCTCACCAACACCTTCATCAACGGCTACCGCAAGAAGCAGCGCGAGCCCCTGCAGTCCAACACCGACGACGTCGAGGACTGGCAGATGGCCCGGGCGGAGGCCCACACCTCCACCGGTCTGCGCTCGGCGGAGGCCGAGGCCCTCGACCGCCTGCCCGACTCCGACATCAAGGACGCCCTCGCGGCGCTGCCCGAGGACTTCCGCATCGCGGTGTACCTCGCCGACGTCGAGGGCTTCGCCTACAAGGAGATCGCGGAGATCATGGGCACGCCCATCGGCACCGTGATGTCGCGCCTGCACCGCGGGCGCAAGCAGCTGCGCGAGCTGCTCGACGACTACGCCCGCGAGCGCGGCCTCATCCCGGCCGGCGCGGGCGGTTCCAGCTCTGTGGACGGAGGCGCGTCATGAGCTGCGGCAACCCCCACGAGACGCCGTGCAGCGAGGTCCTGGAGACCGTCTCGGCCTATCTCGACGGCGAGATGTCCGAGCACGACAAGGCCCGCCTCGCCCAGCACTTCGACGAGTGCAGCCCCTGCCTGCAGGAGGCCGGCGTCTACGAGGAGGTCAAGGTCCTCATCGCCCGGTCGTGCGGCTGCGAGCCCTGCCCGGACGACGTCCGCGACCGCGTCCTGTCCCGGATCCGTGCGGTCACGATCACGTCCGACGCCTCCGGCACGGTGGCCTCGGTCACCGACGTCACCGAGGTCCGCTGGTCGGAGTGACCGCCGCCCGCCCGGCCGCCATTTCTCCCGCGGCGGCCCGGTGTGGGAGGATCGCCCGCAGACGTACGACCCATCCTCAGGAGTTCCGATGAGCAAGCGCGCCCGCAAGCGCCGCACCCGCAAGAAGAGCGGCGCCAACCACGGCAACCGTCCGAACGCCTGAGCGTCGAGGACGACGAGGACCCGATCCCCACTGGGGGACCGGGTCTTCTGTTTTTCTGGCCGCTGCGCGGCGGCGCCGTGTTTCCTGGCCGCTGGGCGGCGGCATCCGCGCTCGCTCCGCTCGCGGGTCGGCCGTGCGCGCGGGGCCTCCTGCGTCGGCCCCGGCTTCGGCCTCCGCGGATGCGGGAGCCCCTCGCCCGATACGTCGGGGCGGCCGCTCGCTGCGTTTCTGGCCGCTGCGCGGCGGCATCCGCGCTCGCTGCGCTCGCAGGTCGGCCGTGCGCGCGGGGCCTCCTGCGTCGGCCCCGGCTTCGGCCTCCGCGCTCGCTGCGCTCGCAGGTCGGCCGTGCGCGCGGGGCCTCCTGCGTCGGCCCCGGCTTCGGCCTCCGCGGATGCGGGAGCCCCTCGCCGGATACGGCGGGGAGGCCCTCCTGCGTCGGACCGGGCTGGCGCCTCCGGCCGCGCAGGCTGCGACGGGTCAGGCTGTCGCCCTGAGGCACGCCGGTCACGGGTCGGTTGGGGGTCGGATCGCGCTCTCTGCGACACGTTTCGACCCCCAACGTGGCGGGCGTCGAGGTTGGGGGTCGGATCGCGCTCTCTGCGACGCGATCTGACCCCCAGCTCGCGGGTCAGCCGGAGAGGCGGCGGTCGACGGCGGAGAGGAGGGCCAGGGCCACGGCGCGCTCCTCGTCGTCGCCCACGAGGGCGCTGCCGCACAGCAGGCGGGCGCCGACGGCCTCGTCGACGCGGAGCACGACCACGACGACGTCGTGGCGGCCGAGCACGTGCCAGGTGACCGACTCGAGCAGGGCGTCGACGCCGGCGATGTCGGCTGCCGCCGCCAGCGCGGCCTCGGCGACGAGCCGCGGACGGGCGGCGGTCGCGGCGCGGCCCTCCGCCTCGCCGGTCACCACCTCGTCGCCGACGAGCAGGTCGACGGCGACCCGCGCCTGCTCGCCCGACCGGTGCACCGACAGGCCGCCGAAGCGGACGGAGCGCGCCGGGCCGCGGGCGAGGTCGTCGTCGGAGGGCACAGCGGCCGAGGCGCCCGGAGCGTCAGCGGCGTCGGGGGAGGCGTCGTCGAGGTGCTCGACCTCCACCGCGACGCCGTCGCCCGGCTCGCCGTGCTGGGCCAGCAGGGCGGCCTGGACTGCGCGGAGCACATCGCGCGACGGCGGCACGGCCCCGCTGACCTGGGCGCGGACGGCGACTACGCGCCCGTCGGCGTCGGTGGTGACGCGCATCGACTCGATGCGCCAGCCCGGGCCCCCCTCGAGCGTCATCGCTCAGCCCGAGAGGCGGCGGTTGACCGCGGCGAGCACGGCGCGGGCGACGGCGTCCTCGGCGTCGCCGCGCAGCATGGCCGAGCCGCAGGAGGTGTGGGCGCCCAGGCGCGGCACCTCCAGCGTGATGACGGCGAGCGCCACCTCGCGGGCCCCGGCCTCGACGACCTGGGCGCTCTCCACCTGCGCTGGGATGCCGAGCAGCTCGGCGAGGGCGGCGAGGGTGGCCTCGGCGACGAGCCGGGCGCGATGGGCGGCCCCGGCCGGGCCGGACGCCGTCCCCTCGAACACGAGCTCGTCGACGGCGAGGGTCACCCGGGCGTGGGCGTCGAGGCCCTCGCGCATGACGACGAGGGAGTCCAGCCGCGGCCGGGGCGCGGGCCGCGCGGGCTCGTCCGCCGGTGCAGGCGCGCCCTCGGAGGAGCTCGACGGGACGGCTCCGGGCTCGTCCTCGAGCTGGACGATGCTGATGATCCGGCGGTCGATGGGCTCGTCGTAGTACGCCGCGGCCACGGCCTCGACGTCGCGGACGAACTGCTTCACCGGCTTCGAGGTGTCGGTGACGACGTGGACCTCGCGCGGCCTGCCCTGCAGGTCGAGGACGACGCGGACGTGCTTGACCCCGGGGATCCGGTGGAAGGCGGCGTCGTCCATGGCGGTCCGGCGGGTCAGCCCGAGAGCTTGCGGTTGACCGCGGCGAGCACGGAGCGCGCCACGGCGTCCTCCTCGTCGCCGCGCACGAGCGCGCTGCCGCAGAGCACCTGCTCGCCGAGGCGCGGGATCTCGAGGGTGATGACCGACAGCGCCGCCTCGCGCAGCCCGGCCTCGACGACCTGCGAGCTCTCCACCTGGGCGGGGATGCCGAGCAGGTCGGTGAGGGCCTGCAGCGTGGCCTGGGCGACGATCCGGGCGCGGTGCACCGGCGCGGCCGGGCCCTGCGACTGGCCGGTGAAGAGCATGCCGCTGATGCCGAGGGTGACCGTGACGACGGCGTCGCCGTTCTGGCGCATCACGTTGATGCTGGTGAGGGCCGGGCGCGGGTCGGCCTGCGACGGCGATACCGGCTCCTCCGCGGCCGGCGTCGAGTCGCCGACGTCGACGGAGTCGGCCTCGGTCTCGTCCATCTGCACGACGCTGACGATGCGGTGGTCGAGCGCGAGGTCGTAGTGCGTCAGGGCGACCGCCTGCACGTCGCGGACGAAGTCCTTCGGCGGCTTGCGGGTGTCGGTGATGACGTGGATCTCGGTCGGCCGGCCCTCGCCATCGGTGACCACGCGCGCCTTCCGCACGCCGGGGACCCGTCGCAGGGAGTCCTCGAGCTCGGGGAACAGGTGCAGGGCGGTCATCGATCCTCCGGTCGCAGGGGTTCGCCCAGAACGCTAAGGCCGCTGCCGAGCAGGCGGGGTGCGGGCGCGCCGGGAGTGACGCCCGTCCCGGGCACGATGCCGCCCGGACGGACCAGCGGCGACGCCGGCGCAGGCGCGGAGCGCGGCGTCGGGACGGGGGAGAGGTGGCTGGTGAAGCCCGGCCCGGGGCGGTCGTGGTCGGGCGTGCGGTCGGGCTCCGTGCTGGTCCCGCCCGGCATGCCCGTCGCACTGTCGACCGGCCCGCGGCCGCCGTCGGTCGGCGGGGCGAACGGGATGACGTCGGCGCCGCCGGTGCCGCCGGCGCCCTGGCCGGGGCCCGGGTGGGTGGCGCCGGTGGAGCCGCCGCCCCGCGGCGGGGGCGGGAACGGGTCGGTGCCGGTGGGCTCGGGGTCGGGCTCGAGGCCGTCCTCGTCGTCCGGCCCGGGTGCGGGCTGGGCGGCGTCCCAGGCGGCCTCGGACGACTCGAGGGAGTCCTGGGCGTCCTCGAGGCTGTGGCCGAGGATCACCAGCACCTGGGGGAGCGTCGCGCGGATGTGCTCGCGCAGCTCGTCGGTGCTCTGGCGCTGCCACCAGCGCAGCGTGCGGGCGGTGGGGCCGGTGACCCGGCCCTGGGCCTCGGCGGCGGCGAGCTCGGCGTCGAACTTCTCGGTGGCGAGGCCAGGGGCGACCGCGAGGAGGGCCTCGACGATCTGGTCGTACGACGGTGAGCGGCGCTGGCCGGACATCGCTGGCTGCCCCCTCTCGACCGCCCTGACGGCACCCGCGCTCCGGAGAAGGATGTCCGGTGGGCCCCGTGCTCTGGCGTGACCCTAACGAGGGGCGCACCGAGCGTCATCGGTGCAACGCCGCAGTGATCCGAACGGGGTACGCGACCACGGACAGTCATCACCCGGACGGACGAGGCGGGCGGGGCGTCCTGCGGGTGATGCTCGACATGCTCACCAGCGGATCACGATGGGGAGAAATCGGACACAAGACCCTTGACGTAACACCCTCCACTACTGAAACAGTGTGGGCGGCCCCTCGGGACGGACCCCCTGTCCGGAGGGCAGCACGCCTGCGCACGCTCCCCGGTCGTCGGGGTGCGGGTGGAGGCGGGCGCAGCGAGGATCCGGGCCCATGCCCGGGATGGAGAACTGAACAGCGGCAGGAACGGGATCGGCAGCCGAGGGAGAGGGACGGCTGTGGACCGCGCGCGGAGGCACCCTCGGCGCAGCCGAAGCGGGTCCACGGGAATCTCGGCAGGGCCCGGAGCGTCCTCGGACGCCCCGGGAGGTACTTCGCGAGCGGAGCGGAGCATGCACGGGCGATCAGCGGTGCCCGTGACATCACTCGCGAGGAGCTGATCCAGCACAATGAAGAAGATCGTCTCTGTCGTCGAGCGCATGCTCGGCGCTGAGGCCGGCTGGCGCTGGACCTGATCGGGTCCGGCGTTCTGACAGGCTGACCAGTCAGTAACGTCACCGGCCTCAGAGGTTCAAGTTCGGCCTTCTGCTGCCGATCCCGATCCTGCCGACGTCTTCATCCGGGGGCCGTGGGTTCGGGGAGGCACGACATGCGGGAGCTGCCGTTCGGCGCGCGGCTGTACGTCGCTGCCGTCGTGCTGGCCGGCGCCGTGCTCGTGGCCGGTGACGCCTACTACCTGACCACGGACCCCGAGCACCAGGGCGACTGGCTGACCGTCCTGGGCCTCTCCTTCCTCGTGCTCGTCGCGAACCTGCTGCTCACCCCGCTCCGCCGCGCTGTGGTCGACGCCCCGGTCGTGTCCATCAGCATCGACGTCCCCGTGGGCATCGCCTCGGTCCTCCTCCTCGGCCCGGTCGGGGCCCCGCTGGTCATGGGCGCGTCCGCCCTCATGCCGAGCACGACGAAGCTCCCGCTGTTCAAGAAGCTGTTCAACGCCGCGATGCTCGCGCTCGCCGCCTGGGTGGCTGCGTGGGCCTACACCTGGCTCGGCGGCGAGACGATCGTCTACGGCGAGCCGTTCGACGCCAGCAAGGTGATCTGGCAGATCCTCGTCGCCGCGCTGGTGATGGAGGCGGTCAACGCCGTCCTCATGGTCACCGTCATCGCCCTCACCGAGCACGTCTCCCCGCTGCGCGTGTGGTTCGGCACGATGGCGGAGTCGGCCCTCCCGCTGTTCATCTACTCGATCTTCGGCCTGCTCATCGCGGTCGTCTGGTCCTTCGCCGGCCCGATCAGCGCGGTGCTGGTCCTCGCGCCGCTCATGGTCGCCCGGTGGGTCTTCGCGCAGTTCGCCGCGCGCCAGGCGGCCTACGAGGCCACGATGCGCTCGCTCATCAAGGCCGTGGAGACCAAGGACCTCTACACCCGCGGCCACTCCGAGCGCGTCTCCCGCGCCTCGGTGCTCATCGGCCGCGCCTCGGGCATGCGCGAGGACCGCGTCACGACCCTGCGCTACGCGGGCACCCTGCACGACGTCGGCAAGCTCGGCGTGCCCACGCGCGTGCTGCAGAAGGCCGGCAAGCTCACCGACGAGGAGTACCAGGCGATCCAGCAGCACCCCACCCGGGGCCGCGAGATCACCCGGGAGCTCGAGTTCCTCGGCGAGGCCATCGAGGGCATCCACTACCACCACGAGCGCATCGACGGCCGTGGCTACCCGATGGGCCTCAAGGGCGAGGAGATCCCCGAGTTCGCCCGGATCATCGCGGTGGCCGACGCCTTCGACTCGATGACGACAACCCGCTCCTACCGCGGCGCCCGCAGCATCGAGGACGCCGTGCTCGAGCTGCGCCGCTGCAAGGGCAGCCAGTTCGACCCCGTCATGGTCGAGGCGCTCATCGAGGCCATCGAGCAGCACGGCTGGGACGTCACCGACACGCTGCCCGAGATCATCCCCGCACCCGTCTCCGAGTCTCTGCCCACGTTCGGCTCCGACGACGACGACCCGACGGCACGCGACTCGCTCGCGGAGCTGGTGGCCAAGAGCCGCGACGACGGCAAGCCCTGGGCGGGTGAGTGACCGTGCAGCGGCAGCAGAAGCCCGACATGCGCGTCGTCGGCCCCCTGATCTTCTTGGCCGGCCTGGTGGTCATCGCCTCGGTCACGATCGTGTACTCCCGCGAGCTGTGGCAGAACACCATCGCCGACGACGCCGTGCTCAAGACCTGCGGCGCGTTCGCGCTGTTCATCGCGGTGGGCGAGATCATGCGCCTGACGCTGCCCGGCGGCCGCGAGTCCGCCCCGCTCGCGTCTGCCGGCGCGCTCGCCTTCGCCCTGCTGCCGCTCTGGGGCGGCATCGACGGCACCAAGGGCGTGCCCACGCCCCTCGTGATCACCGTCGTCACCATCGGTTCGCTGGTCGGCGCGTTCCCGCGCGCCATCGCCCGCCGGGCCATCCACGTCGACGAGCTCGCCCGGCGCATCCTGGTGACGCTCGTGGCTTCGGTGCTCATGCACCAGGTGCTCATCTGGGCCGTGCCGCCCACCACCACGCTGCAGGAGCAGGCCGGCAAGGTGGCGGTTCTCGCCGCCCTCGTCGCCGCTCTCGCCTCCGTGGTCGACGCCCTGCTCGCCGCGGCGATCCGCTCCGGCAACGAGCGCGTGCCGATGCGCACCGCCGTCGTCGACGAGGCCCGCGCGCTCATCGGTATCGCCTCGGCCATCGCGGCGACCGGTGTCCTCATCGCGCTGTCGTACCCGCGGATGCACCTCTGGGCGCTGCCGATCTTCGCCATCCCGCTGCTGCTCACGCAGTTCTCGTTCCGCCGCTACGCCACGATCCAGGCCACCTACCTGCAGACCATCCGGTCGCTGTCGAAGGTCACCGAGGTGGGCGGCTACACCGAGACCGGCCACTCCCGCCGCGTCGCCGACCTCGCCGTCACCGTCGGCCGCGAGCTTGGCCTCTCGCAGCGCGACCTGGACGACCTCGAGTACGCCGCGCTCATGCACGACATCGGCCAGCTCTCGCTGTCCGAGCCCATCCCGGGCGGAGCCACCACGCTGGTGTCGCAGCTCGACCAGCGCCAGATCGCCGAGTACGGCGCCGAGGTGATCGCCCAGGCCGGCGTCCTCGACAAGGTCGCCGTCATCGTCGAGCGGCAGTCCGACCCGTACCGCCCCCGCCGCGGCTCGGTCGACCCCGACCTGCCCCTCGAGAGCCGCATCATCAAGGTCTGCAACGCCTACGACGACCTCGCCGGCACCTCGCTGGAGAGCGACCGCCAGCTGCAGGCGCTCGAGCGCCTCGCCCTCGGCACCGACCGCGAGTACGACCCCGTGGTCGTCGACATGCTCGCGGCCATCGTCATGCGCGATGCCGTCGCTGTCTGATTCAGCCCCTCCAAGCGGGGCCTCCTTCGTCGGCCCCGCGTCGGGGCAGCGCTCGCCCCGATCGTCCGCCCCGCTCGCTGGCGCTCGCCGTCGGCCCGTGCGGCCCGGGCCTCGCTGCGCATCGGCCCGAGCCTTCGGGCCTCCGGGCGGACGAGGGGGCGCCGGCGTCGCCGGCGGGGGCGAGCAGAGGGGCGGTCTCCGCTGCGCAAGCTCCGCTCCGCCGCGGCGTTCGGTCGCCTCGGTCTCGCGGGGCGTGCGGCCGGGCCTGGCTCGCTGCGCTCGCGGTCGGCCGTCTCGGCGAGGGCCTGCGCTGCGCTCCGGCCCCCGCCTCGCGGCCTCCGGCCCGCCCGCCCGCTGCCGGTCGGTGGCCCAGAGGGTTCTGCGAGCGGCCAGCCGTGCGAGGGGGAGGGACTGCGCGGCGGGGCCCTGGGTGCGGGATGGGGCTGGGTGGGCGTGCCAGGATGTGGCGTCCGTCGCCACGTGGGCGGCGTCGTGGAGGAGGACCTGTGGCAGCCGAGGTGTGCGCCGAGATGGTGGCCAACGTCGTGCAGGTCGTGGTGGCGGAGTCCGACCGGGTCGCCGCGGGCGACACGCTGCTCGTGCTCGAGTCCATGAAGATGGAGATCCCCGTCCTGGCCGAGGCCGGCGGCACCGTGGCCGAGATCAAGGTCCGCGAGGGCGACGTCGTCCAGGAGGGCGACGTCCTGGTCGTCCTGGCCTAGGACGAACCCCCAGCCGGCCCGGAACGTGGGGCCCGGCTCACCACAGGCGGGGCTCAAGGCTGGCACCCGTTCGGCCGATGCTCCCTCCGTGACGCAGATCGACGACCCCGCGCGCGCGGCGACGCAGGCCGGTACCGGCACGCCCGCCCACGCTGCCCCGTCGGCCGGCAGCCCGCTGCCGCCGTCGGGCCCGGGCACGCCCCCCGCCGTCCCTGCTCCTGCTGCGCCGGCGTCCTCGACGCCGTTCAGCCCGGCCCCGGCTGCCCCGGCGGCCCCGCGACCGCCGGACGCCCCCGCCGCGCCCGCTGCGTCCGCCCCCACGCCTCCTCCGGCCTCGACGCCGGCCCCGGCAGCCTCCTCGGCGCCCCTCGCTCCGGCGGCTCCGGCCGCCCCGCTGCAGACCGTCGCCCCGGCGGCCCCCGCAGCTCCCGCAGCAGCCGCCCCGGCAGCCGAGCGCACCGCGACCCTCGCCCCGGCCAGCCCCGCCCCGGCCCCGTCGTCGAGCACGGTCACCTCGCTGGTGTCCGAGGCCGGCCCGCGCCCGCCCGTCAGCGTCGTCCCGTTCCTGCGCGCCCTGGTCGAGACCGGCGGCTCGGACCTGCACTGCAAGGTCGGCTCGCCCCCGCGCATCCGCGTGGACGGCGTCCTGCGCCGCCTGCAGGTGCCGGAGCTCACCGCTGCCGACACCGAGCACATGGTCCACGAGGTGCTCCGCAGCGACCTCATCGACGAGTTCGGCCGCACCAGCGAGGCCGACTTCGCCTACGGCATCGAGGGCGTCGGCCGCTTCCGCGTCAACGCGTTCCGCCAGCGCGGCTCGGCCGGCCTGGTCTTCCGCCGCGTGTCCATCGGCGCGATCCCGCTGCAGGACCTCGGCCTGCCCGCCGTCCTCAGCCCGCTGTCGCTCGAGCCGCGCGGCCTGGTCCTTGTGACCGGCCCGACGGGCTCCGGCAAGACGACGACGCTCGCCGGCATGGTCGACAACATCAACCAGAACCGCGAGGTCCACGTCGTCACGATCGAGGACCCGATCGAGGTCCTGCACATCGACAAGCGCTCGATGATCAACCAGCGCGAGGTGCGCGTCGACACCAAGGACTTCGCCGTCGCCCTGCGCGCCGCGATGCGCCAGGACCCCGACGTCATCCTCGTCGGCGAGATGCGCGACCAGGAGACCGTGAAGGCTGCGCTCGCCGCCGCCGAGACCGGCCACTTCGTCATGTCGACGCTGCACACGACCGATGCGACCGAGACCATCACCCGCGTCATCGACTTCTTCCCGCCGCACGAGCAGGCCCAGATCCGCCTGACGCTCGCCGGTGCGCTGCGCGGCATCATCTGCCAGCGCCTCGTGCCGCGCGCCGACGGCCTCGGCCGCTGCGTGTCGATGGAGATCTGCATCAACACCGGCCGCGTCGCCGACGCGATCGCCGACCCCGACAAGACGAGCACGATCCACCAGCTCATCGCCGAGGGCGGCTTCTACGGGATGCAGACCTTCGACCAGCACCTCACCGAGCTGTTCCGCGACGGCGTCATCACCCTCGACGCCGCCATGGCCGCGTCGACGAGCCCGCACGACCTCACCGTCGAGCTCCGCCGCCTCGGCCTCATCGCGAGTTAGTCAGCCCCTCCAAGCCCGCCTCCTCCGTCGGCGGGCGTCGGGGCACCGCTCGCCAGATCGTCCGCCCCGCTCGCTGGCGCTCGCCGTCGGCCCGTGCGGCCCGGGGCCTCGCTGCGCATCGGCCCCGAGCCTTCGGTCCTCCGGGGCGCACGAGTGCGGCGCTGCGCGCGCGGGCGAGCAGTCCGGCGGTCTCCGCTCCGCAAGCTCCGCTCCGCCGCGTCGTCTGGCCGGCTCGGTCGCAGGTATGAGGGTCGCTGATCCGCTGGCCCTTGCAAGCCCGCCTCCTCCGTCGGCGGCGGGACCTGCAGCGTCATAGGTTGATCGTGTGATGCCTGCGATCGAGGTCGGGATGTCGGCTGCGCTGTCGTTCGTCGTGTCGGACGACGACACCGCGCTCGCGCTCGGGAGCGGCGATGTGCCGGTGCTGGCCACTCCGCGGGCTGTCGCGTGGCTCGAGGCCGCGACCGTCGAGGCGGTGGCGCCGGCGCTCGACGCCTCGCACACCACGGTCGGCAGCAGGGTCGACGTCGAGCACTCGGCGGCCACCGCCGTCGGCGCCGGCGTCGTCGCGCGGGCGTCCGTGGGCTACGTCGACGGACGGCTCGTCCGCTTCGAGGTGGCCCTCGAGGAGGTCGACGCCGACGGCGCCGGGCGCATCGTCATGAGCGGCCAGGTCACCCGTGTCGTCGTCGACCGCGACCGGTTCCTCGCCCGCCTGCGCCCGCCGGCGTAGCGGTCAGCGGCGGCCCATCACGACGGTCGAGGGGCCGGTCCCCGGCCCCAGCACGGCCCATCCCTCCGCGGCGTAGAGCTGCCGCGCCGGGTCGGCCGGGTCGTCGGAGGTCTGCAGCAGCAGCCGGTCGTGGGGGAGCCCGTCGGTGAGCGCGCGCATCAGCGCGCGGCCCAGCCCGACGCGGCGGGCCGACGGGACGACGCCGAGCGTCACCACCTCGAAGTGCCCGCCGAGCCACGCGTCGGCGACGTCGGGCGGGAGCGTCGTCCGGACGGTGTCGGTCCACCACTGGCCCGCGTCACCGGTGTAGCCGTAGGCGAAGCCGACGAGCGCGCCGCCGTCGTAGGCCCGCGCCAGCCGGAAGCCCGGCCGGGCGCTGTGACGGTCCCACGTGCCCTCGCGCCACGACGCGAGGTCGGCCTGGTCGTCGAAGACGGCGGAGTATGCGCCCCAGAGCTCGTCGACGTCGACGTCGCCGGGATCGGTGGTCACGGCGACGTCGGCCACGGGCCTACAGCTCCTTGGTGGAGACGACGAGCTCGACCGTGGGGACCGGCCACCACGTGCGGGCGTCGTCGCGGATGTAGCCGAGCTTCTCGTAGAGCCGCGCGGCCTTGGTGTTCCAGGAGATCACGCTGATGACCATGCGGGGGCTGCCCTGCGAACGCGCGGCGTCCTCCGCCGCTGCGACGAGGGCCTTCGCGATGCCGGCGCCCTGGACGTCGAGCCGCACGCCGACGTAGCGCAGCTCGGTCTCGTCGCCCGCGGCCACCTCGGCGCTGGGGGAGCGCCCGCTCGCGACGGTCGCCGTCCCGACGACGTCGTCGCCCCGCAGAGCAACGAGCACGGTGTCGCGGCCGGCGCGGCCGGCGACGTCGACCACCGAGGCCTCGTAGGCGGGGTTGGCGTCGAAGTGGCCCATGTCGCGGTAGGCCTCGGCGAGCAGGGCGGCGACGGCGGCCACCTCGGCGGGGTCGTCGGCCCGCAGCGGCCGGATCACGAGGGGAGGGGCGGCCGGGGCCGGGCTGGTCACGCGGGAGGGCCTTCCGGGAGGGGCGGCGTGCGATGTCTCACATGCCGGACGGTGGCGGAAACACGACGAGCGGTTCCGGTGAGCGTAACCGTCCTGTTATCGTCCCAGCAGCCGTCCGGAGCAGCGGGCGGCCGGTGCGGGCGACAACGCCGAGTCCTGCCCACCAGGCCCGCACCCCACACCGCACCGCTCCCGGGCAGGAGCGGGGGACCCACTTCCGGTCGTCGTCCTCGGACGGCGGCCTTGGGGTGAAGCCGGCCTCCGGGCCGGCCGGCCAGCCTCCGACGGCCGAACCCGACAGCTGACCCCGCAGGCGTGGCCGGAGGTTCTCTTCATGCAGGCTCGGTCTGCCCGCACGCGCACGATCGCGGTCGCGTCCGCCGTCGCCGTGGTCGTCGCCGGTCTCGGCGTCGTCTCGGCCAGCGGCAACGACGACGTCCCGGTCGTGGCCGCCGCGTCGTCCGTCACGACGACGTCCACCGACACCGCCGCCCGCTCCAGCGCCTCGCTGCAGCGCTCCCTGTCGGCCCAGTCGCGGATCTTCTCCGCGACCGCGCCGGCGGCCGAGAAGCGCACCGCCGCCTCGAGCCGCAGCACCACGCGCAAGCCCGCCAAGCCCAAGCCCACGTTCGTCGGGCCGATCGTCTGGCAGGGCATGCCCGCCCTCGAGCCCGGCGCCACCCACCCGGCCGTGAAGCGCCTGCAGAAGCGTCTCGGCATCAAGGTCACCGGCTTCTACGGCCCGATGACCCTGGCCAAGGTCAAGGCGTTCCAGGAGTGGCGCGGCCTGCCCGCCAAGGGCTACGTCGGTGCGCTCACCTGGCAGGCGCTCTACACCCCGGCCCCGAAGAAGGCCCGCACGACGTCCTCGGCGTCGCGCTCGCGCTCGTCGGCCCCGGCGCCGTCGGCCCCCGTCACGTCCGGCCGCGTGTGCCCGGCGCCCGGGTCGAGCTTCGGCTCCGGCTGGGGCGCTCCCCGCAGCGGCCACCTGCACGCCGGCGTCGACCTCATGGGCCCGCGCGGCATGCCGATCCTCGCGATCGAGTCCGGCACGATCATCCGCGCCGGCCGCCAGGGCAACGGCGCGATCCGCATCGTGCAGCAGGGCATCAGCGGCTCGAAGTTCTACTACGGCCACATGGACTCCATCACCGTCGGCGCCGGCTCCCGCGTGAAGCGCGGCCAGGTGATCGGGTACATGGGCGACACCGGCAGCCCCGGCGCCGTGCACCTGCACTTCGAGTACTGGAAGTCCGGCGGCGAGTCCGCCGCGGTCGACCCGTACCCGCTCCTCAAGTCCCTCTGCTGGTAGCAGCGGCCGCACGTCACAGCCCGAAGGGGCGGGAACCGACCGGTTCCCGCCCCTTCTGCTTCGCGCTGAGACCCGTCAGACGCCGGTGGTGTTCCGCGGATATTCCCCTACTGCCTCCTTCGTCGGCAGCGGGGGCCCATCGGCACTCAGACGCCGGTGGTGTTCCGCGGATATGCGATGGCCGGATCGGTGAGGACGTTGACGAGGTAGGGCACGCCGCTGGCGAAGGCGCGGTCGAGCGCCGGGCCGATCTCGTCGGGGCGGCCCACGGTCTCGCCGTCGCCGCCCAGCGCCTTGACCACCTCGTCGTAGCGCGTGCCAGGGCGCAGCTCGGCGGCCACGTCGTACTGGTAGAGGAACTGCATCGGGTGCTTCTCCAGGCCCCAGATGCCGTTGTTGCCCACGACCATGACGACCGGCAGGTTGTGCCGCACCAGGGTGTCGACGTCCATGAGCGAGAAGCCGGCGGCGCCGTCGCCGAGCAGCAGCACCACCTGGCTCGACGGGCGTGCGACGCGCGCGGCGACGGCGTAGCCGAGGCCGGTGCCGAGGCAGCCGTAGGGCCCGGGGTCGAGCCAGCCGCCGGGGCGCTTGGGCTCGACGTACTTGCCGGCGTACGACACGAAGTCGCCGCCGTCGCCGATCACCACGGCGTCGTCGGCGAGGCGCGGCAGGAGCTCGCCGTAGATGCGCGCGGGGTGCACGGGGTCGCGGTCGCTCGCAAGGTCGGCGGCGTCCTTCGCGACGGCCGACGCCGCGATGCCGCGCAGCTGCTCGGCCCACGTGTCGTAGCTCGGACGCCGCACGAGGTGCTCGACCGCCTCCGCCAGCGCGCCGAGCGACAGGCGCAGGTCGCCGACGACGACCGCCGCCGTGGCCGCCGTGCGCGAGAGCTGCGACGGGTCGTCGACGACGTGCACCACCTGCGCGGGCGAGGAACCCTCGCCGCCGCCGAAGACGCCGTAGCCGAGCCGGAAGTCCAGCGGCGTGCCGACGACGACCACGAGGTCGGCGCCGCCGAACGCCGCGCCGCGGGCGCGCGTGACGAGCAGGGGGTGCCCGGCCGGGACGACGCCGCGCCCCATGCCGTTGGCGATGACCGGGACGCCGAGCAGCTCGACGAGCCGCAGCGCCTCGTCCTCGGCGCGGCCGGCCCACACGTCGCCGCCGAGCACCACGACGGGCCGCTCGCTCTCGGAGAGCAGGCGGGCCACCTCGTCGACGTCGTCGGTGTCGGGCTCCGGCGCGCTCGGCGCGACGGCTGCGGCGACCGGCACGTCGGCCCACGAGAACAGCGTGTCCATGGGGATGTCGAGGAACACAGGTCCGCGGTGGGGCGACGCCGCGAGCGTGAACGCGGCCGACACCTCCGAGCCGATGGACGCCGTGTCGTGCAGCGTTGCGGCGCGCTTGGTCACCGGCGCGAGAAGCGGCGGCTGGTCGAGCTCCTGCAGCGCGCCCGAGCCCCAGCGGTTGTCGGGGGAGCGGCCGCCGAGCACGACGAGCGGCGACCCGTTGAAGTGGGCGGTGGTGATGCCGCTGACCACGTTCGTCACCCCGGGGCCGGCGGTGACGACCGCGAGGCCGGGCGTGCGCGTGAGCTTCGCGAGGCCCTCGGCCGCGAACACCGCGGTCTGCTCGTGGCGGACGTCGACGAGCCGCATCGGCGCCTCGCCCGACTCCACGCCCTGCTTGCCGCCGACAGCGGCGTCGTAGAGCGGGAAGACGTGGGCGCCGGAGAGCGTGAACATCGTGTCGACGCCGTGCGCGAGCGCGGCCTCGACAGCGTGGCGGCCGCCGTGGGTGTTGAGGCTGGGGGTCTGCTCGTCGGTCATGGGCGACAACCTACCCACCGGTAACCAGCGCTGCGCCAGGGTCAGAGCAGGTCGAGGTCGACGACCTCGTGCACCGCGCGGAAGCCCAGCCGCTCGTAGACGCCGTTCGACGTCGGGTTCGCAGCGTCGGTGAAGAGCATGACCGTGGTCGTCTGCGGCAGGACGGCCTCGACGACGCTCGCGGTGATCGCGCCCGCGAAGCCCTGACGGCGGTGCTCGGGCGGGGTGTACACGGGGCCGACGCGGGCCACGGCGCCGGCCGGGGTGTCGACGATCGGCGCATGCGCGGCCATCGACACCGGCACGCTGTCGACCTCCCAGAAGCGGTAGGCGTAGAGCCGCGACAGGAAGTTCTCGCGCGGGTCGGGCATCGTCGTGCCGGCGTCCTCGCAGAACCGGATCAGCCACTCGGTGGCGAGGTCGGCGTCGTCCTCGGTGGCCGGCCGGGCGCTTCCCGGCACCGGCGGCGGGGGCAGGTACTCGCCGAGGACGAGGATCCGCTCGAGCATCACCTGCGACGCGCGCCAGCCGCCGCCGGCGGCGACCTCGGCCGCGACGTCCGCCGGTCCGATCACCCCGGCCGGGTGCTCGTCCATCGCCCGCACGTGGGCACCGAGCGCGCGGGCTCCCTCGAGCGGCATCGGCCCGACGATGAGCCGGTAGGGCACGGTCCACAGCGCAGCTCCGACGACACCGCCGGCCCGCTCGACGAGGAACCAGTGCTCGCGCTCGTAGTGCCGTCCCTGGGCGACGCCGGTCGCCACCGAGCCGAGCACGTTGGTGCGCACCGGGTCGGCCGCGCGCAGCGACGCCGACCGCTCGAGGAACTCGAACGCCGTCGTCGGCCGCACCACCTGCACCGCCATCGGGCCTCCCGTCGTCGTGGCCCTCCAGCCTGGCCGCCGGGCGCGGCCGGGTCCACCGGATTGGGGGACCGGCCGTGCGGGATACCGTTGCGCCGTGGCCAGGCTGGACGACGTCGCGAGCGAGCGCACCGACCTCGGCGACGCCGACCTCGACCACCTGCGCTCCCTCGTCCGCGACTGGACGCTGCTGGCCGACCTCGCGTTCGCCGACCTCGTGCTGTGGCTGCCGACGTGGCACGGCGGCGGGTTCGTCGCCGCCGACCAGGTGCGCCCCACCACCGGCCCCACGACGCTGTTCGACGACGTCGTCGGGCAGTTCGTGGCCCGCGGGCGCCGGCCGCTGCTCGACCGCGCGATCGCGGCCCGCGGCGTCATCGCCGACCGCGGGATCGCCGGGCCCGCACCGGTCGAGGCCATTCCGATCATCCGCGCGGGCCGCATCCTCGGCGTCATCGAGCGGCACTACTCGCTGACCGACCGGCCCATCGGGCCGCTCGAGACCGCCTACCTCGAGGCCGCGGACGACCTCGCCGCGATGGTCGTCGAGGGCACGTTCCCCTACGCGCAGCCGCTGGCGCGCACGGGCTCGCCGCCCCGCGCGGGCGACGGCTTCGTCCGCCTCGACGCCGCCGGCGTCGTCGTGTTCGCCTCGCCCAACGCGCGGTCGGCGTTCCACCGCCTCGGCCTCGCGACCGACCTGCTCGGCACCGAGCTGGCCAAGACGGCCGCGCGCCTGGCCCGCCGCCCCGGCCCCGTCGACGAGTCGCTCGCGGTCGTCGCCTCGGGGCGCCGCGCGGGCGGCGCCGAGGTGGAGAACTCCGGCGCCGTCGTGACGCTGCGCGGCCTGCCGCTGCAGCGCGGCGGCGTGCACATCGGCGCCGTCGTCCTCGTGCGCGACGCCACCGAGATCCGCCGCCGCGACCGCCAGATCCTCAGCAAGGACGCGACGATCCGCGAGATCCACCACCGCGTGAAGAACAACCTGCAGACCGTCGCCGCGCTGCTGCGGCTGCAGGCACGGCGTATCGACGTCCCCGAGGCGCGCGTCGCACTCGACGAGGCCGTGCGCCGCGTCGGCGCGATCGCCGTCGTCCACGAGACCCTCGCCCACACGCCGGGCGAGAAGGTCGACGTCGACGAGGTGGCCGACAAGGTCGTGGCCCTCGTCCGCGACATGTCGCTGTCGTCGCGCGGCGTCTCGGTGCACCGCGTCGGCTCGTTCGGGGTGCTGCCCGCCGACATCGTGACGCCGCTGTCGATGGCGCTCTCCGAGCTGCTGCAGAACGCCGTCGAGCACGGCGGAGGAGCGGCCGTCCGCCTGCTGCCCTGGCGCGAGGAGGGCCGTCTCGTCGTGACCGTGGTCGACGAGGGGCCCGGCATCCCGGCCGACGTCGACCCGTTCTCCACCGGCAGGCTCGGCCTGCAGATCGTGCGCACGCTCATCACCGAGGAGCTCGCGGGCGAGCTCGACCTCGGCCCCGGCGAGGGCGGCGTCGGCACCGCCGCCCGCATCACCATCCCCTTGCGCGGCTGACGCGCTGCGACCGGCCTGCGGACGCCACGGTGCTCCGCGCGGGTGACCTGGGTCGCCGCGCGATAACGGTCCGATCGACCGATGCGTGAACCGCGCGCCCGGCGACGTAGGCTCGCGATGACCGGGGGGAGGGGCTCTCCGGCATCACGACGTCTGCCCTCATCCGGCAGCATGCCCGAGGGATTCCGCGTGACCCGTCCCCGCTCTGCCCGCACCACCTCCGCTGTTGTCGCCGCCGTCGGGGCAGCGCTCGCGCTCGCGGCGCTCCCTGGCCTCGCCACCACCTCGGCCAGCGCCGCCGTCGTGGTGCCGGCGGCCGCCCGCGACACCGGCGACGGCAGCCAGCACATCGTCTCCGCCGACGAGGCCCGCCGCGTCGGCCGCCCGGCCGGGCTGCCGTCCGACGCGACCCCGGCCGCAGCCGCCCGCGCGTTCGCCACGCAGCAGGCCGGCGCGCTCGGCGTCCGCGGCGAGCTCGCCGCCCGCCGCAGCGCCCGCACCCCGGCCGGCACGTCGGTGGTCTCGTTCGACCAGCGGTTCTCCGGCGTCCCCGTGATCGGCGGCCAGGTGGTCGTCGAGGTCGGCGCCGACGGCACGCCGAAGGGCGCGCTCAGCGAGACGCTCACGACGTCCGTGCCCGACCTCGCCCCCGGCCTCTCCGCGGTCGAGGCGTCGACCACGGCGGTCTCCGCGGTGGCCCGCGACCTCGGGCTCCCGGTCTCCACGCTGCGGGCCTCGGAGCCCCAGCTCTCGATCTACGACCCGGCGCTGCTCGACGCCCCGGGCACCGAGGGCACGCGCCTGGTGTGGCAGACCGAGGTGCGCTCGACCAAGCGCCTCGACGTGCGTCAGTACGTGCTGGTCGACGCCCGCAGGGGCGCCATCGCGCTGTCGTTCAGCCAGATCCACCACGCGCTCGACCAGGACATCTGCGACCAGGGCAACGTCCGGTCCACCGGCCTGAACTACCCGTGCGCCGACCCGGTGTGGCAGCAGGGCGACGGCCCCTCGGCCGTGGCGGACGTCAACGCCGCGGCCCTCAACACCCAGAAGACCTACGAGTTCTACTCGACCTACCTCGGCCGCGACTCCATCGACAACGCCGGCATGACGCTGGTGTCGACCGTGCGCTACTGCCCGCCCGACCCCGGGGACGGCAATCCGCCGCCCTGCCCCTACGAGAACGCCTTCTGGGACGGGTCCCAGATGGTCTACGGCGCCGGCTTCGCCAAGGCCGACGACGTGGTGGCCCACGAGCTCACCCACGGCGTCACCGAGCGCACGTCGCGCCTCTTCTACTTCTTCCAGTCCGGCGCCCTCAACGAGTCGCTGTCGGACATCTTCGGCGAGTTCGTCGACCAGACCGACGGCGTCGGCAACGACAGCTACGCGGTCAAGTGGAAGCTCGGCGAGGACCTCGGCGTCATCATCCGCGACATGAAGAACCCGCTCTCGACCGACCAGCCCGACTGGACCGGCAGCGCCAAGTACATCAACGGCATCGACCCCACGTTCGGCTACCTCGACGACGGCGGCGGCGTCCACACCAACAGCGGCGTGGGCAACAAGTTCGCGTTCCTCATCACCGACGGCAGCGCCGACTTCCGCAACTACGCGATCCGCGGCCTCGGCATCCCCAAGGCAGCGAAGATCATCTACGGCGCGGCCCAGCTGCTCACGACCGCGTCGGACTACAGCGCGTTCGCCGCTGCCCTCAAGCAGTCGTGCGCCTCGCTCAAGGGCGCCTCGGTCGTCACCGCCGACGACTGCAACCAGGTGACCAAGGCGATCAACGCCACCGGCCTCACGCTCTCCCCGGCCAACGCCAAGGAGCGCGCGGTGCCGCTGGCCTGCGCCTCGGGCTACAGCAACATCGTGACGTGGAAGGAGTCGTTCGAGACCAAGACCTCCTCGTGGACCCGCACCATCAGCGGGGGCCTGAGCGCGCAGAGCTGGTACTGGACGACGGAGAAGCCCTACGGCCAGGACTTCACCTACGCCACCGACGGCGACGCCAACCTGTGGGGCGACGAGCCCGGCGAGCCGGGCCTGGCGACGTTCACGATGACCTCGAGCATCCCGATCGTGAGGTCGTCGTACCTCACCTTCGACCACGCGTTCTCGTTCGCGCGGGTCGGCGGCGACTACTACGGGCGCACGCTCTTCCTCGACGGCGGCCGCGTGCTCTACAGCACCGACGACGGCCGCTCGTGGAAGGACGCCGGCCCGCTCATGGCGTCCAACGGCTACAACGGCACGCTCTACACGTCCTACTCCGGCACGGCCGGCAGCTTCAGCAGCGTGAACCCGCTCAAGGGCCGGTCGGCGTTCGTGGGCGCGAGCCAGGGCCACTGGCGCACCAAGATCAACCTCGGCGCGAGCGGCGGCTCGAAGATCCGGCTGCGGTTCCAGATCGGCACCGACGTCTCGTTCCCCGACTACGGCTGGTTCATCGACAACCTCCGCGTCGGCCACTGCGACAAGTACACGCCGCGGCTGACCGTGTCGACGACGCCGTCCACCGTCTACGGGCCGCGCTTCACGTGGTCGGCCACGGACGACGGCGTCATCGACCGCTACATCGTCCGCTCGCGCAGCGCTGCTGCCGGTGCTGCTCTGCCGGCGTGGGGCACCCCGGCGACGGTGAGCTCGGCGACCCGCAGCCAGACCTTCCCGGCCTCGCCCGGCACCGTCACCTGCCTGCAGGTGACGGCGGTCGACAAGGCCGGCCGGTCGTCGGCCGCGGTGGCGAGGTGCACGAGCAACCCGCTCGACGACCGCTCCCTGGCGCGCACGGGCACGTGGGCCGACACGGCGTCGTCCGCTGCCTACCTCGGCACGCTGTCGACGTCGTCGAAGGCCGGGTCGACTCTGGGCTACAACGCCGTCAACGGCAACGGCCTCGCGCTCATCGTCGCGGCCAAGCCCGGTGGAGGGACGATCGGCGTCTACCTCGGCACGAAGAAGGTCGCGACGGTCTCCACCGCGGCGTCCACCGCCGTGAGCAAGCGGACCGTCTACGTCGCCACCGGGAAGATGACCGGGGCCAACGTCCGGCTCAAGGTCGAGTCGCCCGGCACGGGTGTGGCCGTCGACGGGCTGACCGTCACGTGGTGACCTGAGGCGCCCCCCGTAGGGGACGCCGACAGCAGACGAGGAGGGCCGGTCCTGGCGGACCGGCCCTCCTCGTCTACGTCGTGGTGTCGATCAGAGGCCGGCCCGGGCCGCGCGGGCGCGCGCGTTGCGGCGCTTGAGCGCGCGGCGCTCGTCCTCCGACAGCCCGCCCCAGACACCGGCGTCCTGGCCGGACTCGAGGGCCCAGGCCAGGCACGTGTCGGTGACGGGGCAGCGGCGGCAGACGGCCTTGGCCTCTTCGATCTGCATGAGGGCCGGGCCGGTGTTGCCGATGGGGAAGAAGAGCTCGGGATCCTCGTCACGGCAGGCCGCCTCGTGGCGCCAGTCCATGCGTGTTCCTCCTGTGGGCGGTGCGGGTCGCACCGTGGGGGGTCGTGGTCCCGCTCCCGCATCTTGTGAACGCGGTCACGAGGTCCGAGCGCACCGTGGCCCCGCCTTCGCGGGGCCCTGGGTCGTTCGGAGGCGCCCGCCGCACCGTTGCGGCGGCGGACGTCGTCAACCCTCACACACCGTCTCGCGGGGTGTCCAGCATTCGTCCCAGTCCCTGAGACGAGAGAAGGGTCACCTTGCTCACAGAGCGTGAGATGACATCGGTTGCAGAGCGTCAGACCAGCACGGAGAGCGCCTGCGGCACGGAACGGAACGTGACGGCGCTCGTGGGCCCGGCGGCATCGCCGTCGATCTGGAGCAGGGTGGGCCGGGAGGCCTCGACGACGAGCTCGGACTGGTCGTGCAGGGAGAGCAGGCCGCCGAAGGGGAACACCGGCCGTCGGCGCAGCAGCATGTTGAGCGCGTGGCCCGCCGCGTGGACCGTCGCGAACGACCGTGGCGCGAACAGGTCGAGGCCGGCGTCGAACGACGCGCCGGGGCACGGCTCGACCGGGAACGGCCCGAGATAGGTCCACGGCGAGCAGTTCTGGACGATCGCGAGGAAGACGCCCGGCACCTCGGGGACGCCGCTGCGGCGCACGGTGAGCGCGGGCTCGCGGCGCTCGGTCTTGACCACCACGTGCGACACCGCGGTCTGGAAGTAGCGGGCGGGCGTGGCCTGCTTGCCCTCGGCCCGCTGCTTCTCCATGTCGTGGATGATCTCGGCGTCGACGCCGAGGCCGGCGTTGCAGAGGAACCAGCGGGTCTGCCCGTCCCACGTCGCCGTGCCGAGGCCGATGCTGCGCGTGCGCTTGTGCTCGATGGCCTCGAGCAGCGCGCCGGTGGCCTCGACGGGGTCCTCCGGCAGTCCGAGCGCGCGGGCCGCCACGTTGGCCGACCCGCCCGGGACGGTGCCGAGCGCGGGGACGTCGTGGCCGGGGCCGTCGGCGAGCAGGCCGTTGACGGCCTCGTTGACCGTGCCGTCGCCGCCGAGCACGAGCAGGTAGTCGAGGCCGTCGCGCCGGGCCTGCCGCGCGAGGTCGGAGGCGTGCCCGCGGCGGACGGTCTCGGCGACGTCGAGGTCGACGGCGCTGGCGATCGCGTGGGTGATGACGTCGCGCACCCGGGGGCTGGTGGTGGTGGCCCGGGGGTTCACCACGAGGAGCGCGCGCACCTGATGAGCGTACGTCGTGCCGTCGGGCAGGATGACCGGCGTGAGCGAGCAGCCCCGCGATAGCGCCGACGTCGGCGCCCCAGGCCCCCGGCCCCTGTCCCTTCTCGTGTGCGTGGCCGTGGCCGTGCTCGAGGCGGCGGCGGTGCTGGCCTACACCATCGGGATCCTCGCCTCGGGCCTGCAGAACCCCGGCTCGATCGCCGCGCCCTGGGTCGAGGGCGTGATCTACCTGCTGTTCGCCGGCGGCATCGCGCTCGTGGCGCGCGGGCTGTGGCAGTGCCGCCGCTGGTCTCGCACGCCGTTCATCACCGCGCAGCTGTTCGGGCTGGTCATCGCCTACACCCTCTTCTCCGGAGAGGCGTCGGCACAGATCCTCGGCGTCGTCGTCGGCGCGGTGTCGCTCGTCGGCCTGGTGATGGCGTTCGTGGCACCGACGGCGCAGGCGCTCGACACCTGACCGCGGCGGCTGCGGGCGGCTACTCGTCCTCGGTGAGGCCGCGCCGCAGGACCGCCAGCGACTTGGCCAGCAGCCGCGACACGTGCATCTGCGAGATGCCGATCTCCTCGGCGATCTGGCTCTGCGTCATGCCGTGGAAGAACCGAAGCACCAGGATCCGGCGCTCGCGGGCCGGCAGCGCCGCGATGAGCGGCTTCAGCGACTCGCGGTACTCGATGTTCTCGAGCTCGGCGTCGTCCTCGCCGAGGCGGTCGGCCAGGTTCGGCGCATCGTCCTCGCCGCCGACCTGGGCGTCGAGCGACGCCGTGCTGTAGGCCTGCGCGCCCTCGAGGCCCTCGAGGATCTCGTCCTCCGACAGGCCGAGGTGGGTCGCGAGCTCCGCCACCGTGGGGGAGCGGCCGGTGGTCTGCGCCAGCGTCGCGGTGGCCTGGCCGATGGAGATGCGCAGCTCCTGCAGCCGCCGCGGGACCCGGATCGCCCAGCCCTTGTCGCGGAAGTGACGCTTGATCTCGCCCACCACGGTGGGCGTGGCGTAGGTGGAGAACTCGACGCCGCGCTCGATGTCGAACCGGTCGACGGCCTTGATCAGGCCGATGGTGCCCACCTGCACGAGGTCCTCGAGCGGCTCGCCGCGGTCGCGGAACCGGCGGGCGAGGAACTGCACGAGCGGCAGGTGCAGGGTCACCAGGGCGTCGCGGGCGGCCGCGTGCTCGGGCGAGCCGGGCTCGCTGGCGGCCAGCGTCGCGAGCAGGGCGCGCTCGCGGGCACGGTCGGCGTCGCTCCAGCGGCTGCTCGTGCGGGCCTCGACCTCGGCCGTCTCCTCGGGCGTGAGCGCCTGCTCGGCGGCGTCGGACTCCTGCTGCGCCGCCGCGCCGTCGGCCGGCTCGAGCGGCTCGACGCCGTCGACCGGCCCGTCGGTGGCGCTGCCGTCGGCGGGAGCCGTGCCCTGGTCCTCGGCCATGCCCGCGGTCACGCCTCCACCCGGTCGCGCCGCGACGTCCGCAGCACGACGGAGACGACGTCGCCGTCGACCGCGGTCTCGACCTCGTCGACCAGCGCCGAGAGGACCGCCCAGGCGAAGGAGTCGGCCGGCGGCAGGGCCGCGGAGCGGGTGCGGGCCGTGAGCGAGACCGACAGCGACGCATCGGCGCCCGGCAGCAGCTCGCACTGCAGGTCGGTGCCCTCGACGGCGTCGCCGACGAGCAGCGTGGCCACCTCGTCGACGGCCAGCCGGACGTCCTCGAGGGTGTCGACGTCGTAGTCGAGGCGGGCGCACACCGCGACGGCGGTCGTGCGCACCAGCACGACCCACGCGCTGGACGCGGGGACGGTCAGGCGCAGGGGGCGGTTCACGTCGGCCACGCTAACGCGGGTCGCGACGGCTGTGGGGCGGCGGCGGCCGTGGATCTTGGTCGGCCCGCGTCAGACCGGGCGGACGCTCACCGACGAGCCCGGCCAGTGGACGACGACGGCGGGGCCGTCGGCGACGAGCACCTCGACGTACGCCAGGACCTTGCGGCCGCAGCCCGCCTTGGCCGGCAGCGAGACGGTGCCCTGCAGTTGCCGCGGCGCGTGGTGGCGCGCTGCCGAGATGCGCGACTGCGACGCCGTACCCGGCACCGACAGCGTGCGGCACACGGTTACGCCGTCCGGCGCGTACTGCCGCACCTTGAGCTCGGTGCGCACCGCCGGCCCGGCCGCCGTGTAGAACCACACACCGGTGCGGTCGCAGAGGTTCACCCGGTTCGTGGTTTCGTCGAACGAGCCGTAGCGGCCGGTGCACGTGGTCATCTGCAGATCGCCCGTGACCCCGAGCGACGTCGTCCCCGACGGCAGCGTCGTCGTGGTGCGGGCGGCCGCGAACCGCTTGCCCTTGAGCGCGAGAGCGGACTTCCCGAGCCACTTCTTGGTGCCGTCCGAGAGCGTCGTGTAGCGGGGGTTGGTGGCGGCGCCGGCGGCCACCTGCTTGACGACGGTGAACGAGCCGGGCTCGAGCACGACCTGGCGGGTCTCGCCCACGGGCGTGCCGGCCGCGTTGATCCGCTGCGCGCGGGCGGTGGCCCAGCAGACACCCTCCTGCGTCACTGTGAACAGCAGGCGCGGGGCCAGCCGGATCCGGTCGACCCCGGCGCCCTTGAGGGTGTTCGCGTACTGCCCGATGGAGCTCTTCGCGCCGCTCTTGTCGGCGCAGCCGACCGTCACCGCCACGAGGTCGACGGCGTCGACCGAGGTGTGTCGGGCGACGGTGTCCATGCTGACGAGGTAGCGGCCGGGGGCCAGCGGCCGGACGTCGGCCAGCGTCACCGACGGGCCCGGCACCGAGATCCCCGCGCCCGTGGTGAGCGTCACGCCGGGGAACGCCCGCACCGACGCCGACTCCGCGGCGTCCGACGGGGTGGCCGCGACCCCGAGCAGGCCCGCGGCCATGCCGGCGGCGGCCGCGAGCACGGCCACGCTGCGGCGGGCCCGATCGCGGGCAGGGCTGCTGGTCACGCGGGTCTCCTCGTGCTGCTGGGCCGCTCCGCGAGCGGCGCGGCCGGCGCTGACGACCCTCTCCCAGGCCCGTCGTCCCTGTGATCGGCCCCCGGACACCCCGGTTCGACCGTCTGAAGGGGTGACAGGCCGGCCACGGAGCGTCGTCGTCCGGGCCCGCGGATGTGGGGTGGGACGCCGTTCATGACCTACCCTGGACCCAGTCAGTCGCGGCGGCCGTGCGCTGGGGGACGCCCCCGCGGGCCAGGAGGTCCGAGCAGCCGCGCCGCTCTCGTAGGAGGACCCCGCCGTGCGGCTGCCCCGCGCCTACCTGCTGATCGCCGCCGCCGGCGTCATCGGCCTGCTGCTCGGCTTCGTCGACGCCCTCGCGCTGCCGCTCGCCACGGGCGCCGCCTGCGCCGCGGCCGTGGCCGCGCTGCTGGCCGCCCGCCGCTCCGGCGCGGCCGCCCAGTCGGCGAAGAAGGCGGCGGCCGCGGCCGTCGAGACGCGCGGGGGCAGCATCCGCGACCGCAAGCAGATCCAGGAGACGGTCCGCAACCAGGGCGACAAGACCCGCGAGCTGGTCAAGCACGTGCCCCGCTGGACTCTCACCCCGATCCAGCGCGAGCTGCGCACCACCTTCTCCCAGACCGAGGCCACCGTCGGCCTGCACTCGCTGCTGCGCCCGCGCGCCGCGATGCCGCCGAGCCGCGGCTGGGCCGCCAGCCCGGACGTCGTCCTCGAGCTCGTCCGCATCGCGCTGCGCGAGCGCCCGTCGCTCGTCGTCGAGGCCGGCAGCGGCCTGTCGTCGCTGTGGCTCGGCTATGCCCTCGAGCTGGTCGGCGACGGCGGCCGCGTCGTGAGCCTCGAGCACGACGCCGCGTACGCGGAGTCGCTGCGCGCCCGGGTGCGCGAGCACGGGCTCGCCGACCGCGTCGAGATCCGCGACGCCCCGCTCGTGCCGCAGACGGTCGAGGACCGCGAGGTCGTCTGGTACGACCCCGCCGCGCTCGACGGCCTGCACGGCATCGGCCTCGCGTTCGTCGACGGCCCGCCCGCGACCACCGGCTTCCAGGCCCGCTGGGCCGCGCTGCCCGTCCTATCGGACCGTCTCGCGCCCGGTGCGCGGGTCGTCCTCGACGACCTCATCCGCGACGAGGAGAAGCAGATCCTCGAGCAGTGGAAGGCCGCCCACCCGTCGTGGTCGGTCGAGACCTTCGCCCACGAGAAGGGCACCGGCGTGCTCGTCGTCGACGCCGCCCACGGCCCCGCCGGGGGCGCCGGGTGACGGTCGCTCCTCCCACCGCAGCCGTCGAGGCGCCCGCGGCACCGCCCGCGCGCACGCTGGACTACCAGCCCGCCCTCGACGGCCTGCGCGCGCTCGCCGTCGCAGCCGTGGTGGCCTACCACCTCGACTGGACGTGGGCGCCGGGCGGCTTCCTGGGCGTCGACACGTTCTTCGTGCTGTCGGGCTACCTCATCACCTCGCTGCTGCTGGCCGAGCACGCCCGCAGCGGGCGGATCTCGCTCTCGCGGTTCTGGGCCCGCCGTGCCCGCCGGCTCGCGCCGGCGATGCTCGTCACCTGCCTCGTCGTCGGCCTCTGGGCCGGCTTCGTCGCCGACAACGAGGTGGTCACCTCGGTCCGGGGCGACGTCTACGCCGCGGTGCTCTACGTCGCCAACTGGCGCTTCATCTTCAGCGGGCAGTCGTACTTCCAGGAGTTCAGCGACCCGTCGCCGCTGCTCCACACGTGGTCGCTGGCGATCGAGGAGCAGTTCTACCTCGTGTGGCCGCTGCTGGTGCTGGTGGCGCTGCTGCTGGCCCGCGGCCGCCGCACCGTCGTGTGGATCCTGGTGATCGCGGGCATCGGCGCCTCGGTCTGGGCCATGGCCACGCTCGGTGCCGACGGCGACCCGTCCCGCGCCTACTACGGCACCGACGCCCGCGCCCACGAGCTGCTCGTCGGTGCGGGCCTCGCCCTCCTCATGTGGAAGGTGGCGCCCGCCGCCCGCGCGCGCATCGAGGCGTCGTCGTGGCTGCGCCACCTGGTCTCGGCCGTCGCACTGCTGGCGTTCGTCGCGGTGCTCTGGGCGATGTGGCAGGTGCACGACTCCGACGTCGCGTACTTCCGCGGCGGCTCGCTGGTGTTCGCGCTCGTGGTCGCGCTGCTCATCGCCGCGCTCGACCTCGGCCGCAGCGGCCCGCTCCACCGGCTGCTGACGCTCGGCGCGATCGTGTGGATCGGCACCGTGTCGTACGGCCTCTACCTCTACCACTGGCCGGTGATCCAGTGGTTCGACGAGTCGAGCGGCCTGTCCGGCCCCACCCTCGACGCCGCCCGGATCGCCCTGATCGTCGCGCTGGCCTTCGTGTCCTACAAGCTCATCGAGGCCCCGGTGCGCTCCGGCCGGCTCTCGAGGTGGCTCACCCCCGGCAAGGTCGCGATCGTGCTTCCCGTGGCCATGGCCGGCGTGCTGCTCACGACGTACGCCGTCACCGCCGACGCCAAGGAGCCGGTGTGGGCCGGTGGCGAGACCGGCGAGATCACCGTCTACGGCGACCCCGCTGGCACGGTCACGGTGGCCGTCGTCGGCGACAGCATCGCCAAGAGCCTGCTCGACGCGCTCGACGCCGACGGCAAGCAGCACGGCATCCGGATCGTGTCCGGCGCCTGGTCGGGCTGCGGCACCGCCGGCGTCTTCCAGCTCGACCTCGACGGCGCCACCCCGTTCGAGTTCTCGCAGGACTGCGACGACGCCGTGCCGGCCCGCTACACGGCGCTGGTCGAGCAGTACCAGCCCGACATCGTGTTCGTGCACAGCGTCCGCGAGCGCTTCCCGATCCGTGCGTCCGACGGCTCGGTGCTCGAGCCGCGCTCGCCGGAGCACCGCAAGGCCGTCATCGCGGGCTTCGAGCGCAGCTACCGCGCGCTGTCGGCCGGCGGCGCCGACGTGTACTGGTCGACCGTCGTGTGGCCGGGCCAGCGCTTCAAGGGCAGCTGCTCCAAGCCCGAGAACGCCGAGCGCTGCGCGGCCGACGACGGCTCGGACGGCATCTACAACGCCATGAACGACGACATCCGGGACTTCGCCGAGGCCGAGAAGAACGTGAGGCTCTTCGACTTCGGCGCGATCGTCTGCCCGAACGGCCCGCCGTGCCCCACCGAGATGCAGGGCGTCATCCTGCGGTGGGACGGCTCGCACTTCACCGACCCGGGAGCGGCGATCATCGCGCCGATGCTGCTGTCCCGGCTGCTGTCCGACTCTGGGATCGAGGAGCCTCGATGAGCTCGACCGGCGGCCTGCGCCGTACGGCCTCGCGCGCGCGGAGCAAGGCCCGCCGCACCGCGCGCAAGGCCCGACTGTCGATGGGCGGGCGCCCGCGCGTCGGCCTCGTCGGCTTCTTCGACTTCGGCAACTACGGCGACGAGCTCTTCGTCGAGGTCTACAAGGAGCACCTGGCCCCGGCCATGGACATCGGCGTCCTGTACGACCGCCCGGCCAAGCCGTACTTCGACCGCCCCGTGGCCCAGGCCGTCGACGCCGTCGACGCGGTGGTCATCGGCGGCGGCGACCTCGTCGTGCCGTGGAGCCTGTCGGACCTCTACTGGAAGCGCGAGTACCTGCGCCGCCCGGTGTTCGTCGTCGGCGTCGGCGTCCCCGAGCGCGCGGAGGGCCAGCCCCACCCCGACGTCGTGGCCAAGCTCAAGAAGTTCTTCCAGCACCCCAACGTGCGCTACATCAGCGCGCGCGACGAGGAGTCGTGCCGCTGGATCGAGGAGAACCTGCAGCCGCGCGTGCCCGTGCGCCGCACCGCGGACATCGTGTGCTCGCTGACGCTGCCGACCGCGGAGCCGTCCGAGGACATCCTCGGCGTCGTCACCCGATACCGGCCCAACAACGAGGACGACTACACGCAGGTCGCCGCGCTGGCGAGGCTCGCGCAGGAGCGCGGCATGACGGTGCGCCACATCGTGCTGGCCACCGGCGACACCGGCCGCCGCGACGTCGACAACGCCGGCACCCTCGACGTGCCCGGCAAGACGATCGTCTACTCCGAGTCGCTCGACGACCTGTCGCGGGCGATCGGCGAGTGCCGGATGCTCGCGAGCATGAAGTTCCACGGCTCCGTCGTCGCCACGATGTACGGCGTGCCGTCGGTGTGCATGATGCCGACCGCGAAGAACCGCCGGTTCTTCGCCCGCATCGGCCGCCCGGAGCTGCTCTCGCACTTCACCAAGCCCGAGCTGGTCGGCTACCTCGATCCCGTGCCCGACCGCGTCGACCCGCAGGCCGTGGCCGCGCTGCGCGCCGACGCCACCGCCACGATGGCCGCCCTGCGCGAGGAGATCCTCACCACCGTCAAGGCCTGGTAGCACCCACCCGTCAGACTGATCAGGTTTGCGCTATAGAGCTGTATAGCGCAAACCTGATCAGCCTGAGCGAGGGGTTGCGGGCTCAGCGGGGGGCGTCGAGCCAGGTGCGGACGGCGTCGGCGAACTGGCGGGCCACGAGGTCGCGGTGGTGCGACGCCGAGAACGCCTCCGACGCCGCCCGGGCGGTGTCCGTGGTGAGCAGGGTGGCCGCGCTCTGCATGGCGTCGACGAGGCCGTCCTGCTCGTCGGCGTCGTAGGTGACCGTGAAGCCGTCGAGGGCGTCGTCGGACTCGCCCGACGAGCTCGGCAGCACGGCCGGCAGGCCGAAGGTGCACGACAGCGCGAGCGCGCCGCTGTTGAGCGAGCGCCGGTAGGGGAGCACCGCGATGTCGGCGGCGCGCATGAACACCTGCACGTCCTCCACCGGGATCTTGCGGAGGTCGGCGAGCACCGAGCCGTGGCGCAGGGCCCAGCGCTGGAAGCTCTCGGCCTCCTCGCTGCCGTCGGGGTTGCCGGCGACCAGCAGGACGTGGCGGCCGGGCTCGCGGCGGGTCAGCTCGTCGAAGGCGTCCTGCAGCTCGGGCAGGCCCTTGTAGGCCTTGATGGCACCGAGCATCACGTGCACCACCGGGCCGGGGCTGATGCCGAGCATCTGCCGGGCCGTGAGCTGCGAGATGTGGTCGGGGTAGGCGCCGTGGTAGCTCGGGTGCGCGACCGAGAAGACCTTCTCCGGCGGGATGTCGAAGTAGGGCGCGCACAGCTCGCGGGTGCGCGGGCTCATCACGTGGATGCGGTGCGCGAGATCGGCGACGCGCCGGCGTACGTGGACGTCGACGTCGGTGTACTCCGAGTCGTGGGGCAGCACGTTGTGCACGGTCCACAGCAGGCGGCCGCCGGCGTCGACGAGCTGCTCGAGCTGGTCGAGGTACTCGTCGGCCTGCCGCCGGGCCGCGGACTCCGACTCGGCCCCCTGGGTGGCGACGCTCAGCCAGTGCAGATGCGTCACGACGTCGACGTCGCGGCCGATCAGCCGGGTGAGCTCGAGAGCGGTCTCGTTGTCGTAGACGGCGACGGGGCGGATGCCGGCGTCGGGCAGCCGGTCGTACACCAGCTGCTGGTAGGGGTTGCCGCGGGCGACCGGCGCGTAGCCGAGCAGCGCGGGCTTCGAGGTGCCGGTCCAGTCGAAGACCGACAGCTCGCGCACGGCGTCGTCGACCGCGCCGCCCTTGTCGCGGCCGAGCAGTCGGGTGATGAGCACGTGGGGTCTCCGGTGGTCAGGCTCGCCCGGACAGGACGGCGTCGTAGGCGTCGGCGAAGCCCGCGGCCGAGGCCTCCCAGGAGCGCTCGGCGCGCACCCAGGTGTCGGCGGCATCGGCCATCGCGGCCAGCGTCTCGGGCGAGTCGAGCAGGCGCCGGGCCTCGGCGGCGAGCGACACGGGGTCGCCGGCCTTGAACAGGCCGGCACGGGTGCCGCCGCCCGAGATCTCCACGAGGGCGGGGAGGTCGGCCACGAGGTTGGGGATGCGCATGGCCATCGCCTCGAACGGCTTCATCGGCGACACCATGCGCGCTGCGCGCTCGTCGATGCGCGGCACGACGAACAGGTCGATCTGGGCGTAGTAGGCGGCGACGTCGTCGAAGGGCACCTTGCCGGTGAAGACGACGTGCTCGGCGACCCCGGCGGCCTTCGCGCGCTCGATGAGGCCGGGGCGCCGGTTGCCGTCGCCCACGATGAGGCCGGTGGCGGGGTAGCCCTGGCGCCGCAGCTCGGCGATCGCGTCGACGAGCACCTCCTGGCCCTCGCGCGGGTGGTCGAGGTTGCTCACGTAGCCGAGGGTCTTGGTGCCGGTGAGGCCGAGCCGCGCGCGCAGCGCCTCGTCGCGCTCCTGCGGCGCGAACCGGCTGGTGTCGACGGCGTTGGGCACGACCCGCACCTTGTCGGCGGGGACGCCGTGCTTGTCGATGATCTCGTCGCGCATCGGTCCGGACAGCGTGACGACGAGGTCGGCGGCGTGCATCATCCGCGACTCGGTCTCGAACCGGCGGCGGTAGTACTCGCCCTGCTCCATGTAGCGCACGTCGGCGGTCCACGTGGTCTCGAAGAACGAGCGCACCTCGTAGATCCACGGGATGCCGGCCCAGCGTGCGACGGCGTCGCCGACGAGCGCGGTCTCGTAGCCGCGGTGGCCCGAGCCGATGTGCAGCAGGCGCGGGCGCTCGCGCGCGACGACGCCGGCGAGGGCCTGGGCCGCGACCTGCAGCTGCTCGTCGAGGGGGAGGCGCCGCAGCGCCGCGCCGGACGACGGCAGGAGGTGCTGGTAGACGACCTCCTCGACCGTGCTCGACGCCGGTGCGTCCTCGATCCCGATGACGCCGGGGAAGCCGGGCATCGTCACACCGGTGACGGGGTGGCCTGTGCGGATGAGCCAGCGCAGCGTCTCGTGGGTGCGGGTGCAGAACCCGTTGTGCAGGTAGGGCCTCGACTCCTTGGCGAGGTAGATGACGCCGTCGCCTGCCGGGCCCTGCGGGGGAGCGGCCACGACGGTGGGACGCCAGGACGCGTCGGTCTCGATGAGCCTCGCGGCGGCGCCGCGCATCTGCGACCAGGGCTTGTAGCCGCGGTGCTCGAGCGAGCGGATCGTCGCGTGCTCGAGGGCGTCGCTGATCCGGCCCTGCTTGGCGGCCGAGCGGGCTGCCAGGTCGAGCAGCTTGGAGTTGGTGGGCCGCTTGTCGAGGCCGGCCTCGATGTAGCGGTCGGCGGCGGGGTAGTCCTCGGCGTCGAACCGGGCCTTGGCGAGGTCGGCCTCGACGTCGGCGCTGCCGGGCCGCAGCGCCTTCTTCAGGCTGCGCTGCACGGGCGCGGGGAGGCTGCGGTACACGGAGCGCGCACGGGAGTAGCGGGCCATCCGGCGGCGTCTCCTACGGTCGGGGCGGCGGGGACGGGGGCGTCCGCGGGCCCGGTCAGGATACCAACGGGGACTGCGGGTCCCGGTCCCGCGAAGGGCCGGGGGCCGTGGCCTCCCTCACGCGCTCTCGGGGCCCCCCGGGCCGGCCCCGGCGGCCAGCGCCGTCAGCGCCCTGCCGGTCACCCGCTGCACCGTCCACTCGTCCATCGGCTCGGCGCCGATCGAGCGGTAGAAGCCGAGGGCGGGCTCGTTCCAGTCGAGCACCCACCACTCGAGGCGCCGGTAGCCCCGGTCCACGCACACCTGCGCCAGCGTCTGCAGCAGCGCCTTGCCGTAGCCGGTGCCCCGCAGGTGCGGCCGCACGTAGAGGTCCTCGAGGTAGACGCCGTGCGTGCCGGTCCAGGTCGAGGTGTTGAGGAACCAGAGGGCGAAGCCGCCCAGCGCCGTGCCGCGCTCGGCGTCAGGGTGCTCGACGACGTGGGCGTAGGCCGCCGGCAGGCCGGACGGCGTCGTCGCTGCCACGCCGTCGGCCACGCCTCCGAACAGCAGCGCCGCGAGCTGGTCCTCGGTGGTCTCGACCTCGCGCAGGGCCTGCTCGTAGTCGGCGAGCTCGCGGATCATCGCGAGGATCTCGACGACGTCGCCGGGCTCCGCCGGCCTGATGCGCCCGGTCTGCGGGCCGTCCGTGCTCGCTGCCATGCGCAGCACCCCACCACATCGGGCCCGGGCATGCGACAGGGCCCGCGCCTTCCTCGAGCGCGGGCCCTGCCGTGGCTGGTGCGGCGGATCAGGCCTTCTTGGTCTCCCAGAAGATGGCGTCGATCTCGTCGATCTTGGCGAGCAGCTGGTCGGCGACCGCGACGTCGAGCGAGCCCTTGGTGCCGCCGGCGCCCGCGAGCTTGGTGGCCTCGTTGAACAGGGTGTTCAGGTTCGGGTACTTCTCGAAGTGCGGGGCCTTGAAGTAGTCGGTCCACAGCACCCAGAGGTGGTGCTTGACCAGGTCGGACCGCTCCTCCTTGATGGCGACGGCGCGGGCCTTGAAGACCTCGTCGTCGGAGGCGTGGTACTTCTCGATGCAGGCCTTCACCGACTGCGCCTCGATCTTGGCCTGGGCGGGGTCGTAGACGCCGCAGGGCAGGTCGCAGTGCGCGTGCACGGTGACGGAGGGGGCCAGGAGACGACGGACGGTCGTACGAAGCATGGGTGCTGCCTCTCGAAGTCGGTACGGGCGCGGGGGTCCCCGCTCGGGCGGAAGGGCGTCTGATCCGCGACACTACCCCCGAGGGGCGCCCGCGGCAGCAGGGGCGTCCCACCGGCCGGGCCCTCCGGCGCGGCCACCTTCTCGGGGGGAGGACGGCATGGCAGACGACGACGGCGTGGCCCTGCCCGGCCGCTGGCCGATCATGCGCGTCGACGTGGCGGGCTCCTCGATGGAGCCCACGCTGGCCGACGGCGACTGGCTGCTCTGCCGCATCCTCGGCTCCGGCCGCACGGTCAAGCCCGGCGACATCGTCGTCGTCCGGCGCCCCGACCGGCCCGAGCTGCTGCTGGTGAAGCGGGCCGTGCGCCGCGAGGACGCGTCGTGGTGGGTCGAGGGCGACAACCCCTCGGCCAGCGACGACTCCCGCGTGTTCGGGCTCGTGCCCGACGACCACGTGCTCGCCAAGGCCGTCGCGCGCTACCTGCCCAAGCCGCGCCGCCTCTAGCTCGTCTCCGACCGGTCCGGGCGCGACGGGTACGCGCCCGTGCGACACTCGACGCCTGCGGGCGACCCCCGCTGACCGGCAGCCAGGCCCGGTGCGGTGCGCACCCTTCCGCACCCCGGGCCCAGCGCACTCGCGACCCACTGCCGAAGGACCCCCTGATGAGCACCCCCGCCCAGCCTGCGCTGCCGCCCATGCCCGAGGGCGCGCCCGACTACTCCGACCCCTACGGCCACGACCCCGCGTTCCCGCTGCACCTGCGCGGGAAGATCGAGGTGCGGCCCACGGTCCGCGTCCGCGACAACGCCGGCCTGGCGCTGGCCTACACGCCCGGCGTCGGCCGTGTATCGCAGGCCATCGCGCTCGACGAGTCCCTGTCGTGGCAGTACACGTGGCGCTCCAACGCGATCCTCATCGTCACCGACGGCACCGCCGTGCTCGGCCTCGGCGACATCGGGCCGGTCGCCGCCCTCCCGGTGATGGAGGGCAAGTCGCTGCTGTTCAAGGAGTTCGGCGGCATCGACTGCGTGCCGATCTGCCTGGGCACCAAGGACGTCGACGAGATCGTCGAGACCGTCGCGCGGATCGCGCCGGCGTACGGCGGCATCAACCTCGAGGACATCTCCGCGCCGCGCTGCTTCGAGATCGAGCGCCGCCTGCAGGAGCGCCTCGACATCCCGGTGTTCCACGACGACCAGCACGGCACCGCCGTGGTGGTGACGGCGGCGCTGACCAACGCCGCCGCGCTGACCGGGCGCCCGCTCGCCGACCTCTCCGTCGTCATCTCCGGCGCGGGCGCGGCCGGCGTCGCCATCACCGACATGCTGCTCGCGGCCGGCGTCGGCGACATCGCGGTGTGCGACCGCACCGGCGTCCTCGAGGGCTCGCGCGCCGACCTCACCGACGTCAAGCGCAAGGTGGCCGACCGCACCAACACCGGCGGCCGCTCCGGGCACCTGTTCGAGGCGCTGCGCGGCGCCGACGTCTTCATCGGCGTCTCGGGCGGCACGGTCGGGCAGGACGTCGTCGCGTCGATGGCGCCGGCGCCGATCGTGTTCTCGCTCGCCAACCCCGTGCCCGAGATCCACCCCGACGTCGCGCACGCGGCTGGCGCGGCCGTCGTGGCCACGGGCCGCAGCGACTTCCCGAACCAGATCAACAACGTGCTCGCGTTCCCCGGCATCTTCCGGGGCGCGCTCGACGCCGGGGCCACGCGGATCACGGAGTCGATGAAGCTGGCCGCGGCGCAGGCGATCGCCGGCCTGGTCTCGGACCGACTGGCCCCGGACCGGATCGTTCCCGACCCGTTCGACCCGCGGCTGGCCTCGACGGTGTCGGCGGCGGTGGCCGAGGCCGCCCGGTCCGCCGGTGTCGTCCGGCCGTCGGCCTGAGGCACTAGCGTGCCCGGATGACGCGCATCCGGGTGCACAGCTTCGCGGTCTCGACCGACGGCTACGGGGCGGGGCCGCACCAGTCGGCCGAGGCCCCGCTGGGGGTCGGCGCCGAGCAGTTGCACGCGTGGGTGTTCGAGACCGCCTTCGGCCGCAGCATGATCGGCGCCGACGGCGGCTCGACCAGCGTGGACGACGCGTGGCTGCGGCGCGGCGACGTCGGCATCGGCGCCACCCTCATAGGCCGCAACATGTTCGGGCCGGTGCGGGGCCCGTGGCCGGACCTGTCGTGGCAGGGCTGGTGGGGCGACGAGCCGCCGTACCACCACGACGTCGTCGTCCTGACCCACCACCTGCGGCCCGACCTGCCGATGGCGGGCGGCACCACGTTCCACTTCGCCGACGCCGACCTCGAGGCTGGGCTGGCCCGTGCCGTCCAGTACGCCGACGGCGCCGACGTGCGGATCGGCGGGGGAGTGTCGGTCGTGCGCGAGGCGCTGCGCCGACGGCTGGTCGACGAGCTGCACGTGGCCGTGGTGGAGGCCCGGCTCGGCGACGGCGAGCGGCTCTGGGACGACCTCGAGGGCTGGCCCGAGGGGTACGAGCTGGTCGAGCGCGAGGCCGGCGAGGGCGCCGTCCACCTGCGCTACGAGCGGGGCTAGCTGACAACCGCGCCGAGGATGAACGGCGCGAAGTAGCCCACCACTGCGACCACGGCGCCGAGCAGCGCCGAGCGCCACCCCCCGCGCACGCCCAGGGCCTTGAAGCCGATCGAGGCCACGAGCCCGCCGATCACGATGCTGAAGATCAGCGTGATGAGCGCGAGGTTGGCAGCGCCCGACGACCGGCCGTCGAGCGCCGACAGCAGCTGCGCAGCGGAGATGAGGGCGCCCAGCGTGCCGAGCGCGCCGCCGCTGATGATGACGACCCACGCCCGGGTGCGCGACGGCGCGGGGGCCGGGCGCGCGTCGTCCGCCTCGTCCGCCTCGACGTCGTCGGTCTCGTCCGTCGCGGCGTTGTCGAGCGCATCGGGCTCGAGACCCTGCGGGTCGGCTGCGGCGTCGGCGGGCACTGCGTCGTCGGGCTGCGTCATGAGCCGATCCTGGCACGGGTGGCCGCGCCCCCGGTGCAGCGGCGGGACCGGCCGACGCCTGCGGCGGGGGAGCCCTGCGGGTACGTTCGAGGCATGTTCGCCGTCACCGCCACGTCGTTCGACGCCGCCGACCCGCTGTCGGGCCTGACCCTGGGCGAGGTGCCCGACACCGTCGTCCCGGACGGCTGGGTGCGCGTCCACGTGCGGGCCGCGAGCCTCAACCACCACGACCTGTGGAGCCTGCGCGGCGTCGGCCTGCGCGAGGAGCAGCTGCCGATGATCCTCGGCGGCGACGCGGCCGGTGTGCTCGACGACGGCACCCCGGTGATCGTGCACGAGGTGATCGGCGACCCCGACGCCGGCGGCGGCGACGAGACGCTCGACCCGCGCCGCACGCTGCTCTCGGAGAAGCACCCGGGGACGCTCGCCGACACCGTGGCCGTGCCGCGGCGCAACGTCGTGCCCAAGCCCGACGCGCTCACGTTCGAGGAGGCCGCCTGCCTGCCGACCGCGTGGCTCACGGCCTACCGGATGCTCGTCACGAAGTCCGGCCTCGCCACCGGCGACACGGTCCTCGTGCAGGGCGCGGGCGGCGGCGTGGCCACCGCGGCGATCCAGATCGCGAGCGTGCTGGGCTACCGCGTCTGGGCCACCAGCCGCGACGAGGCCAAACGCGCCAAGGCCCTCGAGCTCGGGGCGCACGAGGTGTTCGAGACCGGCGCCCGCCTGCCGGAGAAGGTCGACGCCGTCATCGAGACGGTCGGCGAGGCCACGTGGTCGCACTCGCTGCGCGCGCTGCGGCCCGGCGGCACCGTCGTCGTCTCCGGCGCGACCACGGGCCCCAACCCGCCGGCCGATCTCAACCGGGTCTTCTTCCTGCAGCTGAGCGTCGTCGGCTCGACGATGGGCACCCGCGACGAGCTCGAGGCCCTCGTGAACCTGTGCGTCGACACCGGCCTGCGCCCCACCATCGACGCCGTCTACGACCTGCGCGACGCCCGCGCCGCCTTCGAGAGGCTCGCCGGCGGCGACGTCGTCGGCAAGATCGTCCTCACCAACCACCCCGCCTGATCTGGTAGTCGGATCGCGCGGTAGAGCGCGCGTTTCGACTACCAGATCGAGCGGTGGCTCGTCGTGCGTCGGCCGTCGGCGCAGGGGGAGGATCGGGTCATGAAGATCGCCGTGTTCGGGGCCACCGGCGGGACCGGTGTGCAGCTGGTGGACCGGTCGCTGGGCCGTGGATGGGACGTCGTCGCCAGCGCCCGCCACGACGGCGCGCTGCTCGAGCAGGAGCGGCTGCGCGTGGTGGTCGGCGACCCGCTCGACCCCGACGTCGCGGCTGCCGTGATCGACGGCTGCGACGCCGTGCTGACTGCGCTCGGCTTCCACCGCAGCCTCCGCGGCCCGTCGTCGACGACGCTCTACTCCGACAGCGCACGCACCTTCACGGCGGCCATGGAGCGCACGGGCGTGCGGCGGCTGCTGTACATCACGTCCGCCGGGGTCGAGCTGGACGACCCCAGCGAGCTCTGGCCCTACAAGCACCTGGTCAAGCCGCTGTGGCTCGACGGCGGCTACGACGACATGCGCAGGGCCGAGGACGTCGTGCGGGCCTCCGCGCTCGACTGGACGCTCGTGCGCCCCGGGCGGCTCACCGACGGCGAGGCCACCGGGCGCTTCGCCGTCTCACCGCGCTACCGGCCCGAGCACGCCAACGCGGTCAGCCGTGCGGACCTCGCCGAGTTCATGCTGGACGCCGTGGCCGACGGCAGCTGGATCCACGGCACACCCACCCTGGGCACGCCCCGGGCCTGACGCCCTCCGCGCCGCACCCGCCGGGATCCCGCCTGATCTGGTAGTCGTTTCGCGGCCTCTGCCGCGCGTTTCGACTACCAGATCACGTGGTTCAGGACTTCGCGTCGGCCCAGGAGTCGGCGACGGTGGTGTCGGTGACGAAGCGGACGCCGCTGCCCGAGGCCCACCACGACGCCGTCGACTGCAGCGACCGCTCGACGACGTCGACCACGGCCGCGGCGTCGGCCTCCGGCGTCTCGACGAGCAGCTCGTCGTGCAGGCAGAGCACGATGCGTGCGGGCGTGCCGGCGAGACCGGCGCGGACGGTGCCGGCCCAGGCCTTGAACAGTTCGGCGGCCGCGCCCTGCACGACGGCGTTGCGCGCGAACCGGCCGAAGCTGTGCGAGCGGGTCGTGCCGGCGTCGTCGTCGGGCACCGCCCAGGCCGAGAGGCGCAGCAGCCGGCCGCCGTACGTGCGCAGGTCCTGGAACTGGCGGCCGCGCTCCTCGGCGCCGCGGAGGTAGGCCATCGCGGTGGCGTAGGCGCGGTCCATGTCCTTGAGCGCGGCCCCGGCGGTGCCGGAGGTCTGGCCGTACATCGCAGCCAGCACAGCCACTTTCGCGGTCGGGCGGTCGCTGCGCAGGGCGGCGGCGACGGGGGAGTACATGTCGTCCTCGCGCGCGGCGGCGGCCAGGGCGCGGTCGCCCGAGACGGCGGCGAGCACGCGCGGCTCCACCTGCCCGAGGTCGGCGCGCACGAGCACGTGGCCCGGCCGCGGCCGGATCGCGGGCCGCAGCTCGGCGGGCAGGCTGTGCAGCCCGGCCGTCGCGGTCATCCGTCCCGCGCCCTCGGCCGCGCCCCAGACGCCGCGCAGCCGGTCGTCGTCGCCGACGTCGCGCGCGAGCCAGCCCCAGCCGTACGTCGTCGCGATCCGCTCGGCCTTGCGCCACGCGAGCAGAGCGGCGACGCCGGGCGAGCCGGCGGCGTAGGGCTCGAGCCGCCACGAGCGCGTGTCGGGGACGTCGATGCCGCGGCGCACGAGCATCTCGCGCACCGTGGCGGGGTTGCGCAGGTCGACCTCGTCGCCGCCGAAGGCCCGCCACACCACCTCGTCGCGCGCCCGGCGTCCCGCAGCCTCCTCGGCGTCGCTCTGCGGCCGGGGGCCCACGGTCTCCTCGAGCATCCGCTCGAGCACCGCGCGGTCGATCGGCAGCCCGTCGATCTCCAGCTCGACGCAGAGCAGCGCGGCCATGCTCTCCGACAGCGCGGTGAGGTAGGGGAGCGGCGTGGGGCCGGGCGCGGTGCGGCGGTCGGGCAGCGCGCGGACGGCGTCCTCCTGGCGGCGCTGCAGGTCGAGCGCCAGCTCGGCCCAGCGCAGCGTCGCCGCGGGGTCCTCGGCCCAGCGGCCGCGCAGCCACTCGCGGGAGAGCTGGCCGTCGCGCCGCACGGCGTCGTCGGACTCGCCATCGAGGTCGAGCAGGGTCATCCCGCCGTCGGCGTGGTCGGGGATCTCCAGGCCTGCCTCGGCGGCCCACACCGCGCCCTCGTCGTCGCGGCCGAGCCCGTGCAGCAGGCGGCCGACGGCGCCGAGGTCCCAGCAGGCCCGCGGGCGGATGCCGCTGCTGACGACGTCGTACGCCGTGGCCCGGGCGCTCCACCAGACCCAGCGCGGCCCCAGGGCCTCGACCGCGGCCACCGCCGCGACGGCGTCGTCGGGTCCGGCGGCCGGGAGGCTGCGCGACCCGCCGGGCCACACCAGCGCGACCGAGCCGCGCCCGACCGCCACCGCCACCGGCGTCCCGGCCCCGACACCGGCCGACGCGAGGTCGGCCGCCAGATCAGCGGCCGGCGGAGGAGTCACCCGCCCACCGTAGGCCCGGCCACCCGCCGTCGATGAAGGCCCCCAAAGGACCGTCTCGTGCACGAAGCCCCTGGGCCCCCGCTGGTCGTGGCGGAGGTACGACGCCACGGTCAGTAGGCGACTTCATCGCGGATGAAGGTGACCTTCGTGCAAGAGACCCGTCGAATCAGGGCCTTCATGGAGGGGCTGGTCAGTCGTCGTCCTCGTCGTCGAGGCGGGCCAGCCAGACGGCGAGGCGCTCGACGGGGGTCTCGAACTCGGGGTTGAGGTCGACGAAGGTGCGCAGGCGCTCGGCCAGCCAGGCGAAGGAGACCTCCTCCTCGCCCCGCCGGCTCTCCAGCTCCTCGATGCCGCGGTCGGTGAAGTACATGGCCTACGCGAACGCCTCCGCGACGAGGGCGCGCTGCTCCACCTCGTGCACCTTGTGGGTGCCGACGGCGGTGGTCGCAGCGGCTGGGCGGGAGATGCGGCGCAGGCCGCGGCCGTCGAACGTCGGGGTGTTGAGCACCACGAAGCTCCAGGCGCCCTGGTTGGCCGGCTCCTCCTGGACGTAGACGAGCTCGGCGTCGCGCGGGAACGCGGCCAGCGCGGCGGCGAGCTCGTCGAGCGGCAGCGGCGCGAGGCGCTCGAGACGCACGATCGCGACGTCCTTGCGGCCCTGCTTCTCGCGCTCGGCCAGCAGGTCGTAGGTGACCTTGCCCGACGAGATGAGCACGCGCCGGACGCCGGACGCCTCGACCGTGTCGTCGGTGATGACGGGCCGGAACGTACCGGAGGTGAAGTCCTCCTTCGCCGACGTCGCGGCCTTGAGGCGCAGCATCGACTTCGGCGTGAGGACCACCAGCGGCTTGTGGTGCGGCGCGAGCGCCTGCCACCGCAGCAGGTGGAAGTACGACGCCGGGGTGGAGGGCATCGCGACGGTCATGTTGTCCTGCGCGCACATCTGCAGGTAGCGCTCGATGCGCGCCGACGAGTGGTCGGGCCCCTGGCCCTCGTAGCCGTGGGGGAGGAGCAGGGTGACGCCGGAGTGCTGGCCCCACTTCTGCTCGCCCGAGCTGATGAACTCGTCGATGATCGTCTGCGCGCCGTCGGCGAAGTCGCCGAACTGGGCCTCCCACAGCACGAGCGCGTCGGGGCGGGCCACCGAGTAGCCGTACTCGAAGCCCATCGCGGCGTACTCGGACAGCAGCGAGTCGTAGATGAAGAACGACCCCTGGCCCTCGCCGAGGTTGGCCAGCGGCGTGTACTCGCCGCCGGTCACGCGGTCGACGAGCACGGCGTGGCGCTGGCCGAAGGTGCCGCGCCGCGAGTCCTGGCCGGCGAGGCGGATGGTGCGGCCCTCGATGAGCAGCGAGCCCAGGGCGAGGGTCTCGCCCATCGCCCAGTCGATCGTGCCGTCGTCGACCATCTGCAGACGGCGCTGCAGCTGCGGTGCGAGGCGCGGGTGCACGGTGAAGCCCTCGGGGAGCGTCACCTGCGAGTCGGCGATGCGCTTCACCGTCTCGTCGCTGATCGCGGTGGTGACGGTGGCCGGGAAGGGCGCCGGCACCGGCGGGGCCGGCTTCTCCTTGGGGTTGGCCAGGGCGTCGCGGGTCTCGGTGAAGATCCGCTCCAGGTGCTCCTGGTACTCCCGCAGCGCCTGCTCGGCCTCCTCGACGGAGATGTCGCCGCGGCCGATGAGGCCCTCGGTGTAGAGCTTGCGGGTCGAGCGCTTGGCGTCGATGAGGTTGTACATGAGCGGCTGTGTCAGCGACGGGTCGTCGGCCTCGTTGTGGCCGCGGCGCCGGTAGCAGACCATGTCGATGACGACGTCCTTGTTGAACCGCTGGCGGAACTCGAACGCCAGGCGGGCGACGCGGACGACGGCCTCGGGGTCGTCGCCGTTCACGTGGAAGATCGGCGCCTGCACCATGCGGGCGACGTCGGTCGAGTAGACCGACGAGCGCGACGACTCCGGAGCGGTCGTGAAGCCGACCTGGTTGTTCACGACGATGTGGATCGTGCCGCCGGTGCGGTAGCCGCGCAGCTGCGAGAGGTTGAGGGTCTCCGTGACGACGCCCTGGCCCGCGAACGCGGCGTCGCCGTGCAGCAGGATCGGCAGGACGGAGAACGCCAGGCCCTTGTGGAGGATGTCCTGCTTGGCGCGCACGACGCCCTCGAGCACGGGGTTGACCGCCTCGAGGTGCGACGGGTTCGCGGCGAGGTAGACGTCGATCTCGTGGCCCGAGTCTGCGGTGAACGTGCCGCTCGTGCCGAGGTGGTACTTCACGTCGCCGGAGCCCTGCACGGAGCCCTCGACCTCGAAGTCGCCCTCGAACTCGCGGAAGATCTGGCCGTAGGACTTGCCGGCGATGTTGGCCAGCACGTTGAGGCGGCCGCGGTGCGGCATGCCGATGCAGGCCTCGTCGAGCCCGGCCTCGGCGGCCGCCGTGAGGACGGCGTCCATGAGCGGGATGACCGACTCGCCGCCCTCGAGCGAGAACCGCTTCTGGCCGACGTACTTGGTCTGCAGGAAGGTCTCGAACGCCTCGGCGGCGTTGAGACGGCGCAGGATCCGCAGCTGCTCCTCGCGCGCGGGCTTGTCGTACTTGCGCTCGACGCGCTCCTGGATCCAGGCCCGCTGGTCGGGGTCCTGCATGTGCATGTACTCGATGCCGGTGGTGCGGCAGTAGGCGTCGCGCAGCACGCCGAGGATGTCGCGCAGCTTCATGAACGGCTTGCCGCCGAAGCCGCCGGTGGCGAACTCGCGGTCGAGGTCCCACAGCGTCAGGCCGTGGCTGTGCACGTCGAGGTCGACGTGGTGTCGCTGCTTGTACTCGAGCGGGTCGGTGTCGGCCATGAGGTGGCCGCGCACGCGGAACGCGTGGATGAGCTCCTGCACGCGCGCGGTCTTGTCGATGTCCGAGTCGTGCGCGGTCGCGAGGTCCGGGGCCCAGCGGATCGGCTCGTAGGGGATCTTCAGCGCGTGGAAGATGTCGTCGTAGAAGCCGTGCTCGCCCAGCAGCAGCGCGTGCAGGTGGCGGAGGAACTCGCCCGACTGCGCGCCCTGGATGATGCGGTGGTCGTACGTCGACGTCAGCGTCGTGATCTTGCTGATCGCGTGGCGCGCGAGGGTCTCGGGCGCAGCGCCCTGCCACTCGGCGGGGTAGTCCATCGCGCCGACGCCGACGATGACGCCCTGGCCCTGCATGAGGCGCGGCACCGAGTGCACGGTGCCGATGCCGCCGGGGTTGGTGAGGCTCGCGGTGGTGCCCTGGAAGTCCTCGACGACGAGCTTGCCGTTGCGGGCCTTGCGGACGAGCTCCTCGTAGGTGGCCCAGAACGTCGCGAAGTCCATGTCGCCGGCGTTCTTGATGCTCGGGACGAGCAGCTGGCGGGTGCCGTCGGGCTTGGCGAGGTCGATCGCGAGGCCGAGGTTGATCGCCTCGTTCTTGAGGACGGCGGGCTTGCCGTCCACCTCGGTGTAGCCGTAGTTCATCTCCGGCATGGCCTTGAGCGCCTGCACGACGGCCCAGCCGATGAGGTGGGTGAACGACACCTTGCCGCCGCGGCCGCGGGCGAGGTGGTTGTTGATGACGATGCGCTGGTCCCAGAGCAGCTTCACCGGCACCGCGCGGACCGACGTCGCGGTGGGCACCGCGAGGCTCGACTCCATGTTGGTGACGACGCGGGCGGCCGGGCCCTTGAGGACGGTGGGCTCGACGGCGGCCACGACGGGCGCCGGGGCGGCCTCGGGCTTGGGCAGCGCCGGCGGCGGGGGCGGCGGCGTCGCGGGCTCGGGCTTGAGGACCTGGGGCGCCTCGTGGGTGGCGACCTCGGCGTCGGCGGCGACCTCGGCGGCCTCGGCCTCCGCACGGGCGGCGGCGCGGGCCGCTGCCGACGCCTCCTGGAGGGCGGAGTCGGCGTGCTCGGTGGGCACGTAGTCGGCGAAGAAGTCCCACCAGGCGGGGTCGACGCTGGCCGGGTCCGTCAGGAACTGCTGGTAGATCTCGTCCACCAGCCACTCGTTCGGGCCGAACGCGGCGGCGATGCGGGAGCTCTGGTCGGTCGGGTCCGACGTCGACATCGAGGTCCTTCGAGGAGATGCGGACGGCCCGGTGGCCACCGGGCCGGATCGCCGTCCAGCCTACGCCGGGCACGCCCCTGGACGGCGGGCGGCTGTTCCGCCTGGCGGAGGTGTCGCCCATCCGGCGGGACGGCGCGCCGGGCGGTCCCCCGGCCGGCCGTGGCGAGGAGCCGGGCGGTCCCGGGGCGGGGCGGATGCGCCCCGCAGCGCGGAGCAGGGGGCGGCCACGGCCGTCTGGCTCGTGGCGCGCCCCCTGCCTGTCGACGGGTCGGCGACCGGCCTGCTGTGGGAGGACCGCGAGGTCGTCCCCTGGTAGGCCCGGGTCAGCAGCGCCTCAGGTGACGTCGCGCTTCTGGGTGGTGAGCGCGGCGATCGTGCCGAGGACCGCAGTCCAGGCCAGCAGCAGGAGCGTCGCTCCCCAGACCGGCAGGTACTGGGCGTTGTTGAGCCCGGTCGTCTGCAGGATCCCCTGCACCGCACCGCCAGGGAGCCACTTGCCGACGTCGGGCAGGAACCCGACCACGAGCTGCTCCACGAGCAGG
>Ga0233425_10000211_pt1 | contig 152138 bp, 153 predicted proteins | sample Watercolumn_Towu_2_FD_181712 | JGI IMG/M metagenome (GOLD analysis project Ga0233425, IMG submission 181712) | Freshwater microbial communities from Lake Towuti, South Sulawesi, Indonesia - Watercolumn_Towuti2014_140_MG | ecosystem: Environmental > Aquatic > Freshwater > Lake | place...
CACCTGTGTGAGGTGTTGCACTTCGTTTGTGAACTCAAGGGGGTCCATTCGCGCAGCGCTGGAAAAATGGATTCCGGATCGAGTCCGGAATGACGAAGGTTTGAAAACGACCGAAGCACGACATTTCCAGCATGACGAACTTGGGGCGTCCGCTCCCACCCCAAAGCCGAAACTGTCCCGCTCACCCCTCACCGAAAATCGTCCCTTGACCCTGTAGCCCCTACAGGGTCCACAAACCCGTGCATCACCGTTTCGCAAAAGGAACAATCGATGCTCTCCCTGCTTCCCGCCATCCTGTTCGCCATCGGCATCCTCGCCACCCTCCTTCACGGCCGCGCCGTCGCCGCGACTTCGGGCGCCAGCGCCTGGGCCTTCCGCCACGCCCGCGGCGCGCAGCGCACCACGGGGCTCGCCTTTGCGCTATCGATCGCGGCCCTTGCGTTCGGAACGGCGCTGCTCGCGCTCGGCCGCATCGACCCGGCGCCCGCCGCGCTGTTCCCGGGATCGACGATCATCGCGGCGGGATCGCTGGTCGTCATCGCCGCGCAGCGCCAGATGGGAGCGGCATGGCGTATCGGGGTACGTCAGGGCGACGCGCCGCTGTTCGTTACGGCCGGCCTGTTCCGCTTCAGTCGCAACCCGGTTTTCGTCGGCATGATCGCCATGGCCTTCGGGGCGGCGCTGGCGCTCTCGGCGTTATGGGCGTGGCTTGCCGCTGCGGTCTTCGCGATCGCCTGCGCGCTGCAGGTGCGTATCGAGGAAGCGCATCTGGCGCGCGAATTTGGCGCGCGCTACGACGATTTCCGCCGCGCGACACCGCGCTGGCTGGTCTTTTAGAGTGTTTTCAAGTCAGGTGGGATCACCTGACGACTCGGAAAACACGGCAAAACAAGAATCTGGAGTGCCGGTTTTGATTCAATCAAAACCGAACGCACTCTAGTCGCCCGCGAAATCGAACGCGCTCACGCCCCGCTCGCCTTCGCGGAAACGCAGCGGGCGGCCCAGCGGCGGCATCGAGCGCTGGATGCAGCCGCTGCGCGTGCAGCGGCGGCAACCGAGCCCGATCGGCGTCGCGGGGCTGCGCATCAGGTCGATCCCGCGCGCGGCGATCAGGGGCGCCGCGACCTTCGCGTCGACCCCGACGCACACGGCAAAGCGCGCGGGCGTCCCGCTGCCGCTCGCGCCGGGGGCGGCGACCGAACGCGACTGGGTGAACCAGCGCGAGCCGTCTTCCAGCTCGACCAGATCGGCGATCACTTCGCCGGGGCGTGCAAAGGCTTCATGCATCCCCCACAGCGGGCAGCGCGCGTCGCCGTCGACCAGCGGCGACTGGCTCGCCCCCGCGTAGCGCTTGCTCCCCTGCCCGGCGCGGTCGATGCGCAGCATGAAAAAGGGCAGGCCGCGCGCGCCGACGCGCTGCAACGTCGTCAGCCGGTGCGCGACCTGCTCATAACCCGCGCCGAAGCGCCGCTGGAGCAGCAGCAGATCATAGCCGGTCGCATCGCACGCGCGCAGGAAGCGGCCATAGGGCATCATCAGCGCCGCGGCGAAATAGTGGATCAGGTGGCGCTCGAACATGCGGGCCGCCGCCGCTTCGGCGAACCCCGCGCCCGCAACCAGCGCGTCGATCTCGTCCTTCGCCTCGATCTGCGCGAGCGTCGCCGCCGCCTGAAAGGTGCGCGACGCGGGGCGCAGCAGCTCGTTCAGCATCAATTGCCGCGCGTGCCAGTCGAGCCAGCGCAGCCGGTCGGGCATCACGTCGCTCGGCAAGATCCGGATTCCGAGCTGGTGCCGCGTGCGCAAACGCTCTGAAATCGTACCATAAAGGTCGCCGCCCGCGAGCCGCAGCTCGTCGGCCAGTTCCTCGGCGCGCGCATCCAAATCGGGAAAATGGTTGCGCCATTGCTCGATCGCGCGGCGCACCGCGGCAACTTCGGGAGCATCGCCCTGCGCTTCGCCGCGTTCCTCGGGGGCGGCATCGAACAGGCGGGCGAAGGCAGCGGCGGTCGCGGGCGCGGTCTGCAGCCACTCCTCGACCTCCTGCGGTCCAATGCCGAGGTCGGCGAAGCGCGGATCGGCAAGCCGCCGCCGCAGCCCGGCAAGCCCGCCCGGCAAGTCCTCGGCGCCCAGCTTCGCGGCGTCGAACCCGAAGCGCTCGGCCAACCGCACGATCACCGTCGCCGACAGCGGCCGCTGGCCATGCTCGATCAGGTTGAGATAGCTCGGCGAGATGTCGAGCGCCTCGGCCATCGCCGCCTGCGTCATCGCCGCCTCGCGCCGCACCTTGCGCACCGCCGGCCCCGCAAACACCCGTCGCTCCGCCATGAATTGTAACTTTCTTTACAACTTTACATGACAATTTACACCTTATCGCCGTATTTCACAAATATTATTGACAAAGCTTTTCACTTTGCGCGGCACCTTCGCCAACTTCCACCCATCACCTCTCCACAAGGGATTCGAACGATGGGCTACACCGAAGACATGGCGCAGGCAGGCCGCCTCATCCGCGACTATGACGGCACCTGGGACGGCATCAGCGGCGAAAGCGTCGCCCGGATGCGCGCCCAGAACAAATTCCGCACCGGGCTCGACATCGCCCGCTACACCGCGCGCATCATGCGCGCCGACATGGCCGCCTACGACGCCGACCCCGCCAACTACACCCAGTCGCTCGGCTGCTGGCACGGCTTCATCGCGCAGCAGAAGATGATCTCGGTCAAGAAGCATTTCGGGACCGTCAAGGGCCGCTACATCTATCTCTCGGGCTGGATGATCGCCGCGCTGCGCAGCGAATTCGGCCCGCTGCCCGACCAGTCGATGCACGAAAAGACCAGCGTCCCGGCGCTGATCGAGGAAATCTACACCTTCCTGCGCCAGGCCGACGCGCGCGAACTCGGCATGTTGTTCCGCGACCTCGACGCCGCGCGCGCCGAGGGCGATGAGCTCAAGGCAAAACAGGTCCAGGCTGCGATCGACAATCACGAAACGCACGTCGTGCCGATCATCGCTGACATCGACGCCGGCTTCGGCAATGCCGAGGCGACCTATCTGCTGGCGAAGAAGATGATCGAAGCGGGGGCTTGCGCGCTGCAGATCGAAAATCAGGTTTCGGACGAAAAGCAGTGCGGCCACCAGGACGGCAAGGTCACGGTGCCGCACGAGGACTTCATCGCGAAGATCCGCGCCTGCCGCTACGCCTTCATGGAACTCGGCGTCGAGGACGGCATCATCGTGACGCGCACCGACAGCCTCGGCGCGGGCCTCACCAAGCAGATCGCCTATTCGAAGGAACCCGGTGACCTCGGCGACCGGTACAACAGCTTCCTCGATTGCGAAGAGGTCGAGGGCGCGGGCAACCCCGGCGACGTCCTGATCAACCGCGACGGCAAGCTGATGCGCCCGAAGCGCCTGCCCTCGAACCTCTATCAGTTCCGCCCCGGAACCGGCGAGGACCGCTGCGTCATGGATTGCATCGCCAGCCTGCAGAACGGCGCCGATCTGCTGTGGATCGAGACCGAAAAGCCGCACATCGAACAGATCGCCGGCATGGTCGACCGCATCCGCGAGGTCTTCCCCAATGCGAAGCTCGCGTACAACAACTCACCGAGCTTCAACTGGACGCTGAACTTCCGCCAGCAGGTTTACGACAGCTGGGCCGAGGAAGGCCGCGACGTGTCCGCCTATGACCGCGCCAAGCTGATGAGCGTCGATTACGACGACACCGAACTCAGCGAAGAGGCCGACAACCGCATCCGCACCTTCCAGCGCGACGCGGCGAAGCGGGCGGGCATCTTCCACCACCTGATCACGCTGCCGACCTATCACACCGCGGCGCTCAGCACCGACAATCTCGCCAAGGAATATTTCGGCGACGAAGCGATGCTCGGCTACGTCAAGGGCGTCCAGCGCAAGGAAATCCGCGAGGGGATCGCTTGCGTGAAGCACCAGAATATGAGCGGCAGCGACATCGGCGACGACCATAAGGAATATTTCGCCGGCGAAGCCGCCCTGAAGGCCGCGGGCAAAGACAATACGATGAATCAGTTCGCGGCTTGACCAGTTCGGCGCGAGGGGCCCGTTGCACCCCCTCGTGCCACCCGGTTTGGCGCGGAGCCCTTGCACAAATGCTTCGCGCCTCCCGAGCTTTCCTGGGGAGGAAAGCCTGCCCGCCGGAAGCCATCGGGCCTCCGGCGGGCATTTTCGTCGTTTGTGACGTGAACATGACAACGTTTACCCTTGCCCCGCGCGGCTGACCTCGGCATCATGTTGCGATGCACAACAAGAATCCCCCCTCGCCGGAGGCTCGCGCATGAGCGACACGCGCCTCAAGATGATGGAAGCGATTGCCCGGCGCCGCACCGTTACCGCCGACTATAACGGCAACCGCATGACCCTCGCGCCGCACCAGCTGTTCGAACGTCACGGCGACCTGTTCGTCAGCGCGCTCAATCTCGGCAAAAACTGGCGCGAGGACGAGGAACCGCGTCTCGGCCTGTTCAAACTCGACGGCCTCGGCGCCGCCGAAGTCGAAGAAACGGGCTTCGATCCGCTGCCGACCTTCGAAGCGGCCGCCCCGCGCGATGACGACGTCCTGCTGATGGCGGTATAGGGCGGGCGCGGCGCCCGCCCCCTGTCTCCGTCAAGCCGCGGCGGCCTCGTCGGGCCTGGTCTTTACAAGCGACCAGACGACGCCCCCCGCGATCAGCGCCACCGTTACGCCCAGACTGATGAGCGGCGGGAATTTTCCGCCGCCAAGCACGAAATCGGCGATGAAAATCTTCGACCCGATGAACACCAGCACCAGCGCGAGCGCATATTTGAGATAGTGGAAGCGATGCACCATCGCCGCGAGCGCAAAGTAAAGCGCGCGCAGGCCGAGGATCGCCATGATGTTCGACGTATAGACGATGAAGGTGTCGGTCGTGATCGCGAAGATCGCGGGGACGCTGTCGACCGCGAACACCAGGTCGGCAAGGTTGATGACGACCAGCGCCAGAAACAGCGGCGTCGCGGCGAGCGCGAGCTTCCCGGTCTTCGTATCGGGCACGCGGACGAAGAATTTCTCGCCGTGCAGTTCGTGCGTGATCGGGATGTGGCGCGACAGCCATTTGACGACCGGGTTGCCCGCAACATCCATCGGCTTCTCGCCCGCGAACAGCATCTTGATGCCCGTGAACACGAGGAAGGCGGCGAACACATAGAGCAGCCAGCCATATTCGGTGACCAGCGCCGCGCCGCCCGCGATCATGATGCCGCGCAGCACGATCACCGCGACGATGCCCCAGAGGAGCGCGCGATACTGGTAGCGCGGCGGAATGGCGAAGGTCGCGAAGATCAAGGAGATGACGAAGATGTTGTCGATCGACAGCGCCTTCTCGATGAAGAAGCCGGTATAATATTGGAGGCCGGCCTCGCCGCCCTTCTCGATCCAGATCCACGCGCCGAACGCGAGTGCGATCGCGATGTAGAGCGCCGAGAGTTTCAGGCTCTCGCCGATCCCCATCTCTCTATTCTCCTTGTGGAGAATCCCGAGATCGAACGCGGTCAACGCGACGACCAGGCTGATGAAGGCGAGCCAGAACCAGACCGGGGTTCCCAGCCAGTCCGCGAAGAGAAATTCCATGATGATGATCCCTGGGATGCGCCAAAGGCGCCGTCCCTTCCCCGTGGCGGGGAGCGGGGCAGCGTCTCCGGCTTGATCTTATGGTGGATTAGATGGCGGGGACGGGCTGGCGCGACAGGCTCGCCAGACGCTTGCGCACCGCGAGCTTCAGCGTTTTCAGCCGCAAGAGCCGGAATGGATCGGCGCCGCTGCGCCGATGCTCGCGGCGCAGCGCATCGTCGATCTGGCGATGCAGTTCGGTCAGCCGGTAAAAGCGCGATTTGAAAGTCATAGGGGCCTCCTGATTGATGAAATCAAACAGGTGACGCCGATGCCGGACCCGGGGTTGAGGGGGGAGGTAGGCCAAGCATCGGTGTCACCCGATGCGGTCCGACATCACGTGGCGGAAGAGACTTCCGCCGACGCCAGAGGGGCCCGGCCCGCATAGCTGCGATATAGGATAGCGCCGGACGCGTTGCAAGGCTTTGCCCCTCACCCTCCGGTCGTGCTAGCCCATCAGGGCATCGGATCACCGAGCTGTGGGGAGAAAATATGACCGTCCGGATCGACCATGATGGCCCGGTGACGATCGTCGCCATCGACCGGCCCGCCAAACGCAATGCCGTCGATCCGCTCACCGCGCTGGCCCTCCGCGAAGCCTTCACCGCCTTTGCGAAGGACGATAACGCGCGCGTCGCGATCCTGACCGGCAGTTCAGGCCAGTTCTGCGCGGGGTTCGACCTCGGCGCGGTTGGGACGTCGCGCTACGATCCCGAAGGGCCGGGTCCGATGGGGCCGACCCGTATGCTGCTCGAGAAACCGGTGATCGCCGCAGTCGAGGGTCACGCTGTCGCGGGCGGGCTCGAACTCGCGCTCTGGTGCGACATGCGCGTCGCGGCGGAAAGCGCCATATTCGGCGTCTATTGCCGCCGCTGGGGTGTGCCGCTGATCGACGGCGGCACCGTGCGCCTGCCGCGTATCGTCGGCCAGGGCCGTGCGATGGACATGATCCTGACCGGCCGACCCGTCGCCGCCGACGAAGCGCTGCGCATCGGACTTGCCGACCGCCTGGTCGCCGACGGGCAAGCCCTCGTCGCCGCGGTCGAGCTCGCAAAGCAAATCGCGGCTTTCCCGCAAATCTGCATGAACAGCGACCGGCTCAGCGCATATCGCCAGTGGGATTTCGACATCGAAACCGCGCTTGCGCACGAAGCCCATGCGGGCGTCACGCCGCTTCGCGAAGGCGCGGCGGCGGGAGCCAAGAAGTTTACCGAGGGCGCCGGCCGCGGCGGCAGCTTTGCACCATGAAGTGAGACTGGCGACCAAGGGGTGGGAAGCGGACGACTCGCACTTTTTGTCATCCCCGCGAAAGCGGGGACCCAGAGCGTTCGTAGGCTGACCCCACTCTGGGTTCCCGCTTTCGCGGGAATGACAAGGGAAAGAACGGGCGCGTCGGCAACCGGTCGCCAGCAGCCGTCCATCATCGCAGGCTTATCCGGTGCGCGATCGTCGACCGCTTTGCCATTGCCGGACCCATGATAAATGCCGGCGACAAAAACAGCTCGCGATCAATCGATGCGATTGAAATGCGTCGTTTCCAGTCTTTGACGACTGTCGCCGGACCAGACGATGGTTTCCGTCATCGATTTTCGATCCTTGGCGACGGTATAGACACGCGTCGACACCCGCGCGCCCGCCTTTCCCAGCGTCATGACCAGCGTGTTGGGCGCCGGCTGTCGCAGCGCAACGCTGTCGATGAAGTCCATATTTCCGGTGACCGGTACCGGGACGCCATCCAGGGCGGCGGTCGATTCCGCATGGCTGCTGGAGCCGTCGGGCGCGACGATTTCGACGCGCGTCGTCCATTTGCCGTCTTGCGACGCCCGGAAGGTCATCGTCACCCGTTGCGGGCGCTCCTCCTCCGGCAACCGCGATGCGTCCAGCGACCAGCTTCCGGCGAGCGGCGGTCGGCGCCATGCCGTGCTGTAAACCGTGTCCCGCTTGGCGGGCGGATCGGCGGACGGTGCGACCGCGATCATCAATCCGGCAGCGGCAATGGGTAGTGCGATAAGCATGACGATCATTCCTTTCGAGCCGCGAACCCCGATGGCCGCGGCGTGCCCCGGACCCTTTCCGGCGGCGCGCCGGTTCGAAAGATCGATATTTTCGTCACAAGTTTTTTGGAGGTCCAGCAGCCGCGCCAGTTCGCGGCTGCTGCCGACGCCCGTCTTGCGGCGGGGGGAGCGCAAACGCTCGTTGATCGATGTTTCCGACCGATCGAGACGCGCGGCGATCGTCTTCACCGTATGCCCGGCGGCCAACAGGCGCAGAATTTCCTTTTCCCGGTCGGTGAGGCGTGCAGACAAGCCGGGAGCAGATTCAGGGGCAGGCATGTCGTTTGCTCACCACAGCGTCACGAACAGGTCCATCCCAATTTATTTGGAGAACGGCACCGCGGCCCGGCAACGCGGCCGATGGCCCAACGGGTCCGGCGCTGCCGTCACGTCCTCGGCATCAGCTTCATCGCCATTGCCGTCAGCGCCTCGGTCGCTGTCGAAATGACGACGGGCGCGTCGGGCGCCCAGAAGGGCGAATGCAGGCTCGGCAACGTCCGGCCTTCCTTCTTCGCTGCGTCATATTCGGCCTGCGGGACCCCGCCGACCCAGATGATCAGGCTCTTGATGTCCTTATTCTCTTCGCGCGAGAAGCGGCTGAAGTCCTCGCCGCCCATCACCGGCGGCAACTGCATGACGCGCTTCTCGCCGAAACGGGTCTTGAGGAAGCCCGCCATTTCGTTGGTGAAGTCGACCGTGTTGAACATCGCGGGCGTGAATTCGTCCTTTTCGACGGTCACCACCGGCATCTTGTCCTCCGGCATGCCCGCCGCGATCGCCTCGCCCTTCGCGATCCGCGCAATTCCGTCGAGCAGCTTCGCCCGCACTTCGTCGGTGTAGCTGCGCACCGTCAGTTGCAACCGCGCCTCGTCCGGAATGATGTTGTGCTTGGCGCCCGCGTGGAAGCTGCCGACCGTCACCACCGCGCTGTCGAGCGGACTGATTTCGCGCGAAACCAATGTCTGCAAGGCCGTGACGATCCGGCTTGCAAGCACGATCGGATCCTTCGTCGCCTGCGGATAGGCGCCATGCCCGCCCAGCCCCTTCACGAGGACATCGACGCTGTCGACGTTGGCGAGCGCATAGCCCGGCGTATAACCGATCATCCCCGCCGGAAACTGCGCGGCGTCGTGAAAGGCGAGCGCATATTGCGGTCGCGGGAAGCGGGTATAGAGCCCGTCCGCCAACATCATCCGTGCGCCCGCGCCGCGCTCCTCCGCGGGCTGCCCGATCATCACCAGCGTGCCCGACCAATTGTCCCTGTTCGCCGCCATCAGCCGCGCGGTGCCGATCCACGCCGTCATATGCGTATCGTGCCCGCACGCATGCATCACGCCCGTCTCGACGCCTTCCTTCGTCGTTACGCGGACCTTCGACGCGCCGGGAAGCCCGGTCTGCTCGATCACCGGCAGCGCGTCCATGTCGGCGCGGACGAGCACCACGGGACCGGGTCCGTTTTCCAGCACCGCGACGACGCCGGTGCCGCCGACCTTCTCGGTGACCTTGAAGCCGAGCTTGCGCGCCTCCGCCGCCAATATGCCCGCCGAGCGGACTTCCATGAAACTGAGTTCGGGATTGGCGTGGAGATCCCGGTAGATTTCCATGAGCGACGGCATCTGTTTCTGCACCTCGGGCGCCAGCTCCTGCGCCGCCGCGGGCATCGAGAGCGCGAGCGCAGCCACGCCGGTCCACCATATCCGCATCGTCATTTCCCCTGTTTCAGCCTGCAGGCACGAGTTCGATCACGTCGAGCAGCGATTCATAAGCCGGCGCCGGCAACACCAGCCGCCAGCGATTGTCGCCGATCCGCTCGACCAGCCCCGCCATGTCGCGCATCCGGTCGGTGCCGTAGCTCAGCGGCATCGTCTCGTCGCCGAGTTCGAGCGTGCCCAGAAACACCTGCCGGTTGAGACTGTCGGGAAAGACCAGCCCCACCGGCCGCTGCGATCCGGTCAGCTTGGTCAGGCTCATCAGCCCCTGTTCGGACGCCACGCGACAGTCGAACCAGCCATAGGCGACATAGGCGAGCGTGCTGCGCCCCTGCGTCCCGATCTTGACCGTGCGGCACCGGTAATCGCCCGCGGGAAGATGCGGGTTGGGCAGCGCCGCCCCCGGCTGCAGGAGAACGCCCTCGCGATCGATATCCCCGCCGAAGCCCTTGGCGCGCGCATCGGCGAGCGCGGCGGTCCAGCTCGAATACCAATTGCGAACGCGCTCGCGATCCCGATCGGTCGCGGTCGCGCGCCAGGTTCCGGCGGTCTCGGCCGCCGGCGCGGGCGTCGGCGCATCGGCTTCCGAAGGCGGCTGCGCCGCGATCGTGGTGCAAGCGCCGAGTCCCAGCGCACCCGCGCAAAGCATCGAAAATTTCGGGATGCGACCCCCCATTGCCCTTGCCTCCTGCCCGGCGTTTTGCCGGAGCTTAGGAGGCGAAAGGCCAATGCTCAAGCGCGATGCTCAGGCCGCGGTCCAACCGCCGTCGACGCTGAGGTTTGCGCCGGTGATGTTCGCCGCCTCGTCGCGCGTCAGGAAAGCGGCGATCGCCGCGACCTGCTCGACCGTCACGAACTGCTTCGTCGGCTGCCCCGCAAGCAGCACGTCGTTGATCACCTGCTCGCGCGTCATGTGCCGCGCTTTCATCGTGTCGGGAATCTGGTTTTCGACCAGCGGGGTCCAGACATAGCCAGGGCTGATGCAATTGACCGTGATCCCGGCGTCGGCAACCTCCAGCGCGACGGTCTTGGTCAGGCCGGCAAGCCCGTGCTTCGCGGTGACATAGGCCGATTTGAACGGCGAGGCGACGAGCGAGTGCGCCGAAGCGGTACCGATGATCCGCCCCCATTTCTTCTTGCGCATTCCCGGCACGGCGTGACGGATGGTGTGAAACGCCGCGGTCAGGTTGAGCGCGATGATCATGTCCCATTTCTCGGGCGGAAAATCCTCGACCGGCGAGACGAACTGCATCCCGGCATTGTTGACGAGGATGTCGACCCCGCCGAGATCCTTGTCGGCGCGCTTGAACATCGCCTCGATCTCGTCGGGCTTGGTGAGGTCGGCGCCGTCATAGACAGCCTTGCCGCCGTTCAGCACCGCCAGCGCCGCGCGCTCGGCCTCGATCGCGGCCGCCTCGCCGAAGCCGTTGATGATGATATTCGCCCCCTCGGCGGCGAACGCCTTTGCGATGCCGAGGCCGATGCCGGAGGTCGATCCGGTGACAAGGGCGGTCTTTCCTTGGAGACGCATGATATTTCCTTTCAGGCGGGGGGATTTTTCGGGGAGATTCAGCCGTCTTTCGGGCGCAGCATGTCCGACTGGACGGCGAAGCTGTCGGAACGTCCCTCGACGATACTTTCGGCGAGCAATTGCCCGCCCTTCATCGCCGCCTCGACCGCATCGCGGCCAAGCGCCCAGTTGACCTCCATCGTCGAACGCGAAAATTCGAAATCACGCGCGCCCGTCTGCCAGGCGGGCGGCTGGTGGATCAATTGCACGACGTTGAGCGCCTTGCAGTCGACCATCTTTTCGACCGCCTTCACCTCGGGCAGGTCGCGCGCTTCGGGCGGCAGTTTCCTCAGCATCCGGTCGATCAGCCGGTGCTCCTTGCGTCGCCGCACCAACCCGTCGGAGATGCGCCGCGTGCGGCTCGAATAACGGATGTCCTTCTCTCGCGACCACGCCTCTTCGAGGTCGCGCGGGCGCTCGCCACGCGCCGGAAACAGGTCGACCTGAAAGACGAGCATGTCCTCGTTCGCACTCTCGACGACATGCTCGAGCGGCGTGTTCGACACGATGCCGCCGTCCCAGTACCAGACCCCGTCGATCTCGACCGGCGGCAGTCCGGGCGGCAGCGCGCCCGACGCCATGATGTGCCGGGCATCGATCGTGTCGGTGGTCGTGTCGAAATAACGGAAATTCCCGGTCTCGACGGCCACCGCGCCGACTGACAGCCGCACCTTGCCATTGTTGAGCCGGTCCCAGTCGACCAGCCGGTCGAGCGTCGCGGCCAGCGGCTCGGTGTCGTAAAAGCTCACCGCGGCCGGCGTCTGCTTCTCGGCGAACATCGGTGGCGGAATACGGGGGACGAAGAAGCCGGGCACGCCGAAGGTCGCGACCTGCGCTGCCGCGCCCAGATGCGTCCATTCGCGCAGCAGATCATTGTCGGCGATCGGCAGCGGCGGCAGCGCGGACGACACGCCTTCCCAGAATTGCCGCATCTTGCCAACCGCCTCGTCGCGCGGATTCCCGGCAACGATCGCAGCGTTGACCGCGCCGATCGAGATGCCAGCGACCCAGTCCAGCTCGATGCCGAGATCGATCAGCGCCTCGTAAACCCCCGCCTGAAACGCCCCGAGCGCGCCCCCGCCCTGAAGGACGAGCACGACCAGATCGGGAAGCGGGAGGGCGGCGCGGGCGGCACGGCGGGGCATGGACTCGGACGATCCTTTTCTGCGTTGGCACCCGCGCCTTTTGTGCACCGCAGCAGGAGCAATTGCAAGGCGTGTGTCACGGCGCGAAGCCCCTTCCAATTGCAACGCGCTGCTGCCACAATCGCCTCCGCACAGACATTTAGCGGCGGGAGAGCCCCATGCGCCTCGACGATTATGATCCCGGCGACGACATTCGCGACCTCGGACGGGGAGGCGGCGGGTTCGGCGGCGGTGGAGGCGGCGGCATGGGCGGCTTGCTCTTCGGCCTGCTGCCGATGCTGCTCGGGCGAAAAATGGGCTGCGGGACGATCCTGCTGATCGGTGTCGCCGCGTTCTTCCTCCTCGGCCCGGGGTCGAGCATGCTGAGCAGCGGCACCGCCGATCCGATGGCCGACAGCCGCGGCGCACCACAGGGCGTCGCGTGCGACACGGCCGCCGAAAAATTCGCCTGCAATGTCTTCGGCTCGACGCATCAGGTGTGGGGCAGCCTGATAACCGGCTACCGCAAACCGACGCTCAACTTCTTCACCGATCAGAATCGATCGGGCTGCGGCGCCGCGCAGTCGGCAATGGGCCCTTTCTACTGCCCCGCCGATCAGGGCGTTTATCTCGACACGCAATTCTTCAACGAACTCGCGAACCGCTTCGGCGCTGCGGGCGACGCCGCACAGGCCTATGTCGTCGCGCACGAGGTCGGCCATCATATCCAGACGATCACAGGAATTTCCGATCAGGTTCGCCGCGCACAGCAACGCGCGTCGCAGGCGGAGGGCAATGCGCTGCAAGTCCGCATGGAGCTGCAGGCCGATTGCTACGCCGGCGTGTGGGCGAATCGCGCCCGCAACAAGGACGGGCAGACCGTGATGGAGCCGGGCGATATGGAAGAAGCGATGCGCGCCGCCAATGCCATCGGCGACGACACGCTGATGCGCTCGGCGGGCCAGCGCCCCGTCCCCGAAAGCTTCACCCACGGCACGAGCGAGCAGCGCATGACCTGGCTGCGCCGCGGCCTGCAGACGGGGGACCCGCGTCAGTGCGACACCTTCGACGCTTCGCTCTGATCGCAGCGGCGGCGCTCGCCGCCGTCCCCGCTTCCGCCGAAACCGTCTATGTCCGGACCGGGCGGCTGATCGACGGCCTGTCGAACGAGGTGCGCACCAGCCAGTGCGTCACCATCGTCGACGAGCATATCAAGGCGGTCGAGCCGTGCGGCAAGGCGCCCGACGGCGCGACGATCGTCGACTGGTCGGCCTATACCGTCCTGCCCGGACTGATCGATCTCCACACGCATCTCGCCGACCTAGGCCAAAGCGCGGACCTTGCCGCGCCCATGAAAGCCTCGCCCGCCGAGACCGCTCTCGTCGGCGCGCGCAACGCTCGGGTTACACTCGACGCGGGCTTTACCAGCGTACGCGACGTCGGCACCTATCGCGGTCTCACCGACGTGGCGCTGCGCAACGCGATCGATCGCGGCGACGTGCCGGGGCCGCGCATGTGGGTCGCGGGCGCCTATCTGACCATTCCCGGCGGCGGCGGCGAACTCAACGGCGTTGTGCCGAACGACCAGCTTCCGCCCGACATGCGGCTCGGTGTCGCGGCGACGCCCGAGGAAGCGGCGGAAAAGGCCGCATATCTGCTCGACCACGGCGCCGACTTCATCAAGGCTATCGCGACCGGCGCCGTCCTCGCGATCGGTACCGAACCCGGCGCACCCGAGCTCACCGAAGACCAGCTGCGCGCGATCGTGCAGGTTGCCCACGCCCGGGGTAAACGCGTCACCGCGCACGCGCACGGTGCGGTCGGCATCCGGAATGCGATCAACGCCGGGGTCGACAGCATCGAGCATGCCAGCCTTGCCGACGAAGCGACGTTAGAGCTTGCGAAGAAGCACGGCACCTGGCTCGCGATGGACATCTACAACGGCGACTACATCGACGATGTCGGCACGAAGGAAGGCTGGCCGGAGGAATATCTGCGCAAGAACCGCGAGACCACCGACACCCAGCGGGCGGCATTCAAACGGGCGGTCGAACTGGGCGTCAACATCGGCTTCGCGACCGACGCCGGGGTCTATCCGCACGGACTCAACGCGCGGCAATTCGCCTATATGGTCAGATACGGCATGACCCCGATGCAGGCGATTCAGGCTGCGACCGGCCGCGCATCGGAGGAGATGGGCCGCGCCGACGTCGGCGCGATCGTACCGGGGCGCTATGCGGACATGATCGCGGTCAAGGCCGATCCGCTGAAAGAGATACGGTCCCTCGAAAAGATCGACCATGTCATGAAGGGCGGCGTTCTGGTCCGGTGACGACGGGTTGCGGTCGATCGATCCGCACCGTGGCAGATGACCGGTGTCGACCGGAAGTTGTCTTTCCTTGTCTCGTCACCCGGGACTTGATCCGGGGTCCATTCGCGCAGCGCTGGAAAAATGGATTCCGGATCGAGTCCGGAATGACGAAGGTCTGAAAACGGCCGAAGCACGACATTAATAGCATCGCCGCAGCCAGCATGACGAGCTTGGGGCGACCGCTTCCAACCCCAAAGCGGAAGGAGCGAAGGAAAAGCCGAGCGCTCAGCCCTTCTTTTTGCGATGGCTTTCGAGGTCGAGCACGGCGTTCTCGCCGCCCTCGGGCAGCAGCCCGAGCCGACGGGCGACTTCCTGATAGGCTTCGACCTCGCCGCCAAGGTCACGGCGGAAGCGGTCCTTGTCGAGCTTCTCGCCCGAAACCATGTCCCACAGGCGGCACCCATCGGGACTGATCTCGTCGGCCAGGATGATGCGACTATAATCGCCGTCCCACAAGCGCCCGAACTCGAGCTTGAAGTCGATCAGGCGAATGCCGACCGCAGCGAACATCCCCGACATGAAGTCGTTGATGCGGATCGCCATATCCTGAATGTCGTGCAATTCTTCCTGGCTGCACCAGTTGAAGCAGGCGATATGCTCTTCGGCGACGAGCGGATCGCCGAGTGCGTCGTCTTTGTAGCAATATTCGATCAACGTGCGGGGAAGCTGCGTTCCCTCCTCGATCCCGAGACGCTTCGACAGCGAGCCCGCCGCAACGTTGCGCACGACGACCTCGATCGGCACGATCTCGACCTGACGGATGAGCTGCTCGCGCATGTTGAGACGGCGGATGAAGTGCGTGGGCACGCCGATCTGGCTTAGCAACGTGAAAACATGCTCCGAAATCCGGTTGTTCAGCACGCCCTTGCCGTTGATCGTCCCGCGCTTCTGCGCGTTGAACGCGGTCGCGTCGTCCTTGAAATACTGGATCAGCGTGCCGGGCTCGGGCCCCTCATACAGGATCTTGGCTTTGCCTTCGTAGATCTGGCGGCGGCGGGCCATGGGCGGGTACTTTCTGTCGGAACCAAATGAATGGCCCCGGCGATGGCGACTCAGGAAAGAGGCGCGGCGCCGGGGCGGTCGGGCGCCCTATAGCGGCAAAGAAACCGCACGTCATCCCCGGCGATCTTTACGCTTACGTAAACTAGAGCTTGCCTTGGTGCACGCCGCTTGCAACCATGTCCGAAAATCGGAGGAGAGTGAAATGAGTTTCGACCAGATTCGCCTCGACAGGCATGAAGGCATCGCGCTGCTGACCCTGCACCGTCCCGACCGGATGAACGCCTTCACCACCGAGATGATGCTCGAAGCCGTGGCCGCGCTCGACGAGTGCGACGCCGACGACGCGGTGCGCGCGGTCATCTTCACCGGATCGGGCGATCGCGCCTTTTGCGCCGGAGCCGACCTCGGCTCGGGGGCCTCGACCTTCGATTACGACAAGCGCACCGACAAACTGGCGACGCTGCCCGACGGCGCGTCGGCGAGCCCGATCCGCGCGGATGGCAGCATCGACTGGTCGCACCCGCTGGTACGCGACTCGGGCGGGCGGCTGTCGCTGCGCATTTTCGAAGCGAAAAAGCCGGTGCTGGGCGCAATCAACGGCGCGGCGGTCGGCATCGGCGCGACGATGACGCTGCCGATGGACGCGCGCCTTGCGAGCGAGACCGCGCGTTACGGCTTCGTCTTCGCACGGCGCGGCATCGTACCCGAAGCCGCGTCGAGCTGGTTCCTGCCACGCATCGTGGGCATCGCGAACGCGGTCGACCTCTGTTATTCGGGCCGCCTCATCTCGGCCGAGGAGGCGCGCGAAAAAGGCCTTGTCCAGTCGGTCCATGCGCCCGGCGCGCTGATCGACGCCGCCATCGCCAAGGCGCGCGAGATGACCGCAGACAGCGCGCCCGTCTCGGTCGCGCTGACCCGCCATATGCTGTGGCGCATGATGGGCGCGCCGCACCCGATCCAGGCCCATCGCTGGGACAGCCGCGCAATCTTCTCGCGCGGACGCAGCCCCGACGCGGCCGAGGGCGTCACGAGCTTCCTCGAAAAACGCCCGCCCAACTTCACCGCAAGCGTGGCGAACGACTATCCCTGGTTCGACGAGTTCGAGGAATCGCCGCCCTATAGCTAGGGTCAGGACCCTAAACCGCCTCGAACATCCGCCGCCCGTGCCGCGCGGTCATGCTGTGCGTCGATTTGAGTACGGGCGTATGGCTGCGGATCGTCTCGACGCTGTGCCAGTTCGCGGTCACCGCGTCGCGCGTCAGCTGGACGGTGACATAACCGCGATCCTCGGTATTCGCCCATTTGAGTTCGGGTGAAGACCCCAGCAGGCCGCCGACGCGCTGCGCGTCCGAAATGCCCGGCGTATAATGTTCATAGCCCGGCGAAGTGACGCTGTGGCCACCGATCTCGATCCCGGCGGGACGCCCGCCTTCGGCGAGGTCAAAGGCCCATGCGTTGTGCGAATCGCCCGCAAGACTGACGAAATCGGCGTCGGCCGCCTGCGCCGCGGCGAGCAGGCGCGCGCGCGCCGCAGGATAACCGTCCCACGTATCGAAACTAAGCGGAAGCCCGGCCTTTGCGACAAGCTGCCCCGTCTCGACGCGGCGGCGCACCGCGGGGGACATATCGGGCCCGAACCAGTTCACCACGTCGGGCGGCGTGAAGAGGCTGCCCATCAGAACCTGCTGGGCGCAGATCTGCCAGCGTGTGCCCGATTTTGCGGATTTGGCGATAGCGTCGGTCAGCCATTTCTCCTGCTCGACCCCGAGCATCTGACGCGGGGGGTCGCGATAGGCCGTTTCGGCAAACTGCCGCAGTTTCGCCGCAGCATCGCCGCCGCCCGCCACGATCGCGTCGACATCGAACGGGCGATCGCGGCCGGTGATCCGCGTTTCGGGGAGGAAGATCGTCGCGAGATCGCCGACCTCATATTGGCGCCAGCGGCTGTCGTCGACAGGCATCCATTCGCGATAGGCGCGCTCGGCCGCAGCCTTGCGTTCCGCCCATGCTCCCTCGCCTTCATTGTGGTTCTCGGCGCCGTCCCGCCACGCATCGTTCGCGAATTCATGATCGTCCCACTGTGCGATCATCGGGAACAGCTGGTGCAGCCGCTGCAGGTCGGGATCGCTGCGATAGGCGGCATAGCGCAGGCGATAGTCGGCGAGCGCCACGATTTCGTGCGTCGGCTGGATCGATCGGCCGGGAAGCGCTTCGTCGAGCGAGGGATATTCGCCGACGCGATATTCATAAAAATAGTCGCCGACATGCGCGACCAGATCGATGTCGCCGCGCGCCGCCGCGTGGGCATAGGCATTGAACCAGCCGAAGGGCAGGTTCGAGCAGGAAAAGAGCGCGATATTGAAGGCGCTTGTCGGCCCCTGCGGCAAAGTGCGCGTGCGGCCGACCGGCGACGTGGTGCCGTCGGGGGCGACGAAGCGATAGAAATACCAGCGGCCCGGCTCGAGCCCGTCGACGCGCAGCTTTACCGTATGGTCATTCCCGCCGTCGGCATCGGCGCTGCCGCCCCCGACGACGCGTGCAAAATCGGCCGTCTCGGCGACTTCGGCGGTCAACCGCGCGCTCGACGGCGCGGCATAGCGCGTCCAGAGCAGAATGCTCGTCGGACCGGGTTCGCCGCTCGCGACATTGTGCGTGAACCCCTGCGCCATCGCGGCGCGCGCGGCGCCGGGCAGCGCAAGCGCGGCGAGCCCCGCGGTGCCGAGTTTGATAAGCAGGCGGCGGTCCATTTCGCCCCAAAGCTGGTGCATGACATAGTCTCCCGGATTCGCCGGGTCTTTGCCCGGCTTTTGTTACAGCTTGGCGCCCGGACTGCCGACTAGCCGCTGATCCCGAGCGCGAGCAGCAGCAGCATGAACATGATCACCGAAAACAGGCTGAAAAAAAGCAGGAGGGTCGCGCGCGCCAGCGACCCGAACCGCGACGACCGATAGGCGCCGCGAAGCTGCCGGTACATATGGAACGGGACATAAAACATCGCGAGGAAGGTCGCGACACCGCCGAAGATCGTGAGGTTCAGGAGCCGCACCGCGACGAACAACAGCAGCATGAAGCTGATCGAGTAAGTGACAAAGACGAAATGGTCATAGGTGTGGAAGCGGCGGCTGAACGGATAGAGCAGCCACATGAAAGGCAGCGACAGCGGGATCAGCGCCCAGGCGAATTTATAGGCGTTCGCCTGAAGCTTGTAGAGAATTAGCGCCGGGTTGGCGAAAGCCTTCTCCAGACCGTGATCGATAAAGGGCACCCCGGTGTTGACCTTGTTGCGCGTGATGAAGTCGGCGCTGGTGGCGACCTGCTGCTCCGGATCGTTCAGCACCGGCGGCCCCGCGGCGCGCTCGGCGTCCCGTTCGGCTTCGCTGCGGCTGCGCGAGATGCCCAGATAATCGGCACTTTTCTGAAGGATTTCGCGTTCCTGCTCCAGCTTCCGGCGATCCGCGCGCGGCAGGTCGGCTTTTGCAAGCTCGGCGTCGATCCGGTCGACTTCCGCCTGCATACTGTCCTTGATCGCGGTGGTACGGGTCTGTTCGGCGGCCGCCTTGCTGAGCCCCTCGCTCACCCCGCCGCTGCCGACCATCGCCAGCACCGCATAGGTCAGGAACACCGCAAAGAGGAACAGCGCCAGCGGCGAGATGAAACGCGCGCGTTCGCCGTGGATATAGCGGCGCGTCAGGTCGCCCGGGCGCCATGTCAGCAGCGGCAGCGTGTTCCACAGCTTGCCCTCGAAATGGAAGATCGCATGGACAAGATCGTGCCCGATCGCCCCGAAGCTGCGATGGACATCGGCCCGCTGCCCGCAGCGATGACAGTGCGAGCCGACGAGGCTGGTCCCGCAGTTGAGGCACCGGAGACCCTCATGCCCCGCCGGGCCGCCATGTTTCGGCTCGACCGCAGCGCCCGCCAGCCCGGCCGTGATCGCCGCCCCGATGCTCTCGATATCCCCGCTCATGCGCCCTGACTAGTGGCGCGCGCGGCGGCACGCAACGGGGCTTTCGGGCTCCGGGCAAAACATGATAGGGGCGGCGTCATGACCGCCGAAGCCCTTGCCACGCCGCGCCTTATCGATGCCGATGCGTTGATCGCCGAAATGGGCGCGCGCGCGCGCGTCGCCGCAAAGATCATGGCCGTCGCGCCGACCGGCGCAAAAGCGGCCGCACTGCGCGCCGCCGCAGCCGAATTGCGCGCACAGGCACCGGCGATTCTCGCGGCCAATGCGCGGGATATGGACGCGAGCAAGACAGCCGGCCTGTCGTCGGCGATGCTCGACCGGCTGCGGCTCGACGAGGGGCGCCTCGCGGCAATCGCCGACGCGGTCGAGGATGTGGCGGGTCTTGCCGACCCGGTCGGGCGCGAGATTGACCGCGCCACCCGACCCAACGGCATGGAACTCAGCCGCGTGCGCGTCCCGCTCGGCGTCGTCGGCATCATCTATGAAAGCCGCCCCAATGTGACCGCAGACGCCGCGGCGCTCGGCCTGATGTCGGGCAATGCCGTGATCCTGCGCGGCGGCAGCGAGGCGGTGAACAGCAACCGCGCCATCCATGCCGCGATGGCGGCGGGGCTGGAGGCAAGCGGCCTGCCCGCCGACGCGGTGCAACTCGTGCCCGTGCAGGACCGCGCGGCGGTCGGCGCACTGCTCCGCGCGCAGGGGCTGGTCGACATCATCATCCCCCGCGGCGGCAAAGGGCTGGTCGCGCGCGTGCAGGACGAGGCGCGCGTGCCCGTGCTCGCGCACCTCGACGGAATCAACCATCTCTATATCGACGGCGCCGCCGATCCGGCGAAGGCGGTCGAACTTGCGGTCAACGCCAAGATGCGCCGCACCGGCGTCTGCGGCGCGACCGAAACGATCCTGATCGATCGCGCCTACCCCGCCCCGCTCGCGATCGTCGACGCGCTGATCGCGGCGGGCTGCGAAGTGCGCGGCGACAAGGGCGTCGCGGCGCTAAGCGCGCATGTCGAGACCGCAGCGGCGGGCGACTGGGACACCGAATATCTCGATGCGATCGTCTCGATTGCGCTCGTCGACGGCCTCGATGGCGCGCTCGCGCATATCGACGCGCATTCGAGCCGCCATACCGACGCGATCGTCACCGAGGACGACGAGACGGCCGAGCGTTTCCTCGCTGAAGTGGACAGCGCGATCGTCATGCACAACGCCTCGACGCAGTTCGCCGATGGCGGCGAATTCGGCCTCGGCGCCGAAATCGGCATCGCGACCGGCCGCCTCCATGCGCGCGGCCCGGTCGCGCTCGAAGGGCTGACAACGTACAAATGGCTGGTGCGCGGCACGGGGCAAGTTCGACCTTGAATCATTTGTATACAAGTGATACAGAGTCTTGATGAATACGACCTCGCCCATTTCAGCGCGCGTCGATGAGACGACCCTGAAAGACCTGGACCGGCTGGCCGAAGAGCTCGACCGATCGCGATCATGGTTGGTCGCGCAAGCGGTTAGCGAATATGTGAAACGCGAAACCGAGTTTCTGGAATTCGTCAAAGTTGGCGAAAACGAAATCGAGAACGGCGATTTTCATACCCAAGGCGAAATGGAAGCGTGGATAGAGGACCGCATTTCCAAACGAGCCGGGAAAGAAGAACGCCGATCGTGACATCTGGAATAGTCTGGGCCCCGAGCGCCCGGTCCGACCTTGCACGCATCGATCTCTACTATAGTGAACTAGATCTCGAATTCGCCAATCGCACAGCCCGCAATGCAGTTGCGGCGGCGAAGTTTCTTCAGGCGAATCCGCACGCGGGACCGAAGATCGATGGCACCGCCTATCGGAAATGGCACGTGCCGGAGACTCCCTTCTTGCTGATCTATCGACCAGAAAAAGGCACAATTCGCATCCTTCGCGTGCGTCATGCCCGCGAAGACTGGCAATCTGACCGATGATCACCACCGGCCTCCTCGGCGGCAGTTTCAACCCCGCGCACGGGGGCCATCGCGCGATCAGCCTCAACGCGATCGACGCGCTGGGACTCGACGAACTGTGGTGGCTGGTGTCCCCGGGCAATCCGCTGAAGCCGGCGAAAGGCATGGCCCCGCTGCCCGCGCGGCTCGGATCGGCTCAGCAAGCCGCGCGCCGCTCGCCGGTCCGGGCAACCGCGATCGAGGTCGAACTCGGCACACGCTATACCGTCGATACGTTGAAAAAGCTCGTTCGCCGCTACCCCAATCGCCAGTTCATCTGGATCATGGGCGCCGACAATCTGGTCCAGTTGCCCCGATGGCGCGACTGGCGGGGAATTGCCCGACTCATGCCGATTGCGATTGTCGCGCGTCCGGGCTATAATGGCCGGACCCACGCTGCGAAGGCGATGGGATGGCTGCGGCGCTTTGTCCGGCCCGCGGACCAGAAATGTCGATGGACGGACTGGAGACCGCCTGCCCTCGTGTTCCTGCGTTTTTCGCCCGATGTGCGATCCGCAACTGCAATACGGCAGGCCAACCCCCGCTGGTTCGAGAGCTATGCAGGCCGCGCCATGCGCGACCCCGTCACGCATTCGCGGCTGGCCATGGATGAAAGGAACGAAATAGCTTGATAGCCGCCAGTAAGGATGCCGCGCCTGCCGCCGCAACCGCCCCCGCGTCTTCGGACGACAGCGTGGAAGCACTCCACGCGCTGATCCTCCACCAGCTCGACGAGGATCAGGCCCAGGAAACCATCTCCATCCCGCTTGCCGGCAAGAGCAGCATCGCCGATCATATGGTGATCGCCAGCGGCCGGTCGACGCGCCACGTCTCGGCGATCGCCGAAAAGCTGGCGCAGCGCATCAAGCAGGAAGCGGGCCGCCATGTCCGCGTCGAGGGCTTGCCCAACGCCGACTGGGTGCTGATCGACGCAGGCGACGTCATCGTCCACCTGTTCCGTCCCGAAGTGCGCAGCTTCTACAACCTCGAACGCATGTGGTCGTTCGGCGACGCGCCGCCGGTTACCGCGGTAAATTGACGGTGCCATTTTGTTCGGGCTAACGTCCGAACGCAAGCGGCACCAGCCCGCTCCCCCACCCGGCCACCCACAGGCTACTATCGTCGGGGAGGCCCTTCGACGCCACGCGTCGTCTCCGGGCGGTGGGGGAGCGGGCTGGTGCCGCTTCCGCCAGGAACAAATATTCCATGTTGCTGCACATCATCGCGCGCGGGCGCATCGGGCGCGGGCCCGAGGCCGAGCTGGTCGAGCGCTATATGAAGCGCGTGACCTGGGCGCAGAAGATTTCGGAGCTTCCCGATACCGGCGGGCGCATCCCCGCCGCGGCCGAGAACAGCCGCACCATATTGCTCGACGAGGGCGGCGAGCAGCTCTCATCGCTGGAATTTGCCAAATTGCTGGAAAAATGGCGCGATGGCGGCGTGCGCGAAGCGCGCTTCTGCCTGGGTACCGCCGATGGCTTCACGCCGGACGAACGCGAAGGCGCCGACAAGGTCATCGCCTTCGGCCGCGCGACCTGGCCGCACCTGATGGCGCGCGCGATGCTCGCCGAACAATTGTGGCGCGCGACCAGCATCGTCGCCGGGCACCCCTATCACCGCGAGGGCCGGCAATGAGGCGCGCGCTGGCGACGCTGGCGCTGGCCGTGACGGTCGCGGGCGGGGCACTCGCCATCGCACAAAGCGACGTTTTCGATCCCGACGCGATCGCCGCGAACGAGCGTCAGCAACTCCTGACCGCCAAGCAGCAATCGGCCGAGGCGATGGAACGCAGCGCCGCGCTCGAAGCGCAGGCGACTGCCGCGCGGAGCGAAGCCGACCGGCTGAAGAAACGCAGCGCCGCGCTCGCCGCGCGCATCCAGTCGGCGGAGGCCGACATCAACGCGGGCGAAGCGCGGGTCGCGCTGGTGGGCCGGCGTGTCGCAGCGCAGGAGGCGCGTCTTGCCGAACAGCGCCGGCCTTTGCTCGAACTCACCGCGGCGCTCCAGCAACTGTCGCGTCAGCCGCCGGTCAGCGTCCTCGCGCAGCCGGGCTCGCTCGCCGACATGGTCCATGCGCGCGCGGTGCTCGACGCCGCGATGCCGGTGATCGCGCAGCGCACCGCAGGGGTCCGCCGCGAACTCGTGCAATTGCGCGCGACGAAGACCCAGCAGGCGATCGCCCTGAAGGCTCTTGCCGCCAGCAAGACCCAGCTCGCCCGGCGCCGCGACGCGCTGACGCGGCTCGAGAATGAAGGCCGCCTCCGGTCGCGCGAATTGATGAGCAGCGCGCAGCTCGAGGCCGACCGCGCGCTCGGGCTCGGCGAAAAGGCGCGCGACATCGTCGACCTGATGGACACGCTGGAGATCGACAGCGCGACGCGCGGCGAACTTGCCGAACTCGCCGGCCCCCTGCCCCGTCCGCGCGATCCGACGAGCGCGGCGATGATCGCCGCGCCGCCCGCTCCGGCCGAAGCCGAGCTTGCGCGCGGCGCTTACCGCCTGCCCGTCGTGGGGCGCATCGTCGCCGGGCTTGGCGAGGTCAATGAAAGCGGCGTCCGATCGCGCGGTATCACCATCGCCGCGCGCCCCGGCGGGCAGGTGGTCGCGCCCGCTCCCGGCCGGGTCAGCTTTGCCGGCGATTATCGCGGTTATGGCAAGATCGTGATCATCGACCATGGCGGGGGCTGGACCTCGCTCGTCACCGGAATGATCGCGCTGTCGGTCGGGGTCGGCGATACGCTCGACGCCGGGACGCCGGTCGGCCGCGCGGGATCGCAGGACAGCCGGATCACCATCGAATTGCGCCGGGCCGGCCGCCCGGTCGATATCGTGGCGATGCTCGGCTGAGACGCGCGTTAATCGCCCGTTCGGGGCCTGCCCCGTATCGGGATGAGCGCTTGACGCCCTCATAAATCCATAGGACGATGGACCGCCGGGATTTATAAGGCGAGGTGCTTCCTCGCGGATTGAAAGACGACCATGACCGAATCGACCAAGACCCAAGCCTCCCCCAAGCGCCGCTTCGCGCTGTGGCAGGGCGCCGCTGCCTTCTCGACCCTCGCGCTCGTCCCGCTCGCGACCGGGGCGATGGCCACGGTCGACGCATCGACGCAGGAAGAAATCTCGCGCTTCATGGACGTCTTTCTCGAGGTCAAATCCAACTATGTCGAACCCGTCAGCGACGACAAGCTGATCGAGGGCGCGATCAACGGGATGCTCGCCAGCCTCGACCCGCATTCGGGCTATCTCGACGCGCGCGACTATTCGAACCTGCGCACCCAGACCGACGGCGAATATGGCGGGCTTGGTCTGTCGGTCACCATGGAGGACGGCGTCGTCAAGGTGATCGCCCCGACCGCCGACACCCCGGCCGAACGCGCGGGCATCAAGGCGGGCGACTATATCACCCACATCAACAAGGAACTGATTTTCGGGCTCACGCTCGACGAGGCGGTCGAGCAGATGCGCGGGCGTCCGGGGACGAAGATCGACATTACCGTCGTGCGCGAAGGTCAGGACAAGCCGATCGAAATGTCGCTGACGCGCGAAATCATCGACGTGAAGCCGGTGAAGTGGGAAGTGAAGGACGACGTCGGCGTGCTGACGATCACCAGCTTCTCCGCCGACGCGACGCGCGACCTCAAATCGGCCATGGTCTCGGTCGAAAAATCGCTGGGCCGCAAACCGCGCGGCTGGGTGCTCGATCTGCGGTCGAACCCTGGCGGGCTGCTCGACGAAGCGGTCGGCGTCAGCGACCTGTTCCTCGACCGCGGCGAGATCGTGTCGCAGCGCGGGCGCAAGAAGGGCGACATCGAACGCTATTTCGCCGAGGCGGGCGACATGACCGGCGGCGCGCCGGTGATCGTGCTGATCGACGCCGGCTCTGCCTCGGCCTCCGAAATCGTCGCAGGGGCGCTGCAGGACCAGCATCGCGCGGTGATCATGGGCGAACGCAGCTTCGGCAAGGGATCGGTGCAGACGGTGCTGCCGCTGACCGACACCACCGCGCTCCGCCTTACCACCGCGCGCTATTACACCCCGTCGGGCCGCAGCGTGCAGGAAGGCGGGATCGAGCCCGACATCCGTGTGCCGCAGCTTTCGGACCCCGATTACAAGAACCGCCCGCGCTTCCGCGAGAGCGACCTGCGCCGCCACCTGATCAACGAGAAAAAGGTCGACAACAGCCTGCTCGAAAAGGACGAGAAGGACGATCCGCGCTTTACCGCCAGCGCCGCCGACCTGAAGGCGAAGGGTATCGACGACTATCAGCTCTACTATGCGCTGCAGACGATCGGGCGGATCGGCCCGAACGCGCCGCGCATGGCACAGGGCGGCAAGCCGCCGGTGAAACCGGCCGCCAAGCCGACCGCGCGCAACTGATCGTTTCGAGGGGTCGTCATGTTGAAATCGCGTCTCGCCGCGCCGTTCGTCGCGCTCGCCGCGCCGTTGCTCCTGTATGGCGGCGCGCTCGTCTCGCAGTTCGGCTTCGGCCTTCATCCGTGCGAGATGTGCTATTGGCAGCGCTGGCCGCACCAGGCGGCGATCGTGCTCGCGCTGCTCGCGCTGCTGCTGCGCAGGAATGACGCCGCAATGCGCACGCTCACCCTCCTCGCCGCGGTCGCGATCGCGATCAGCGGCGCAATCGGAGTCTTTCACGCCGGGGTCGAATATGGCTTCTGGGAAGGGCTGACGACGTGCAGCACGACGCAGACCGGCCCGATCACGCTCGACAGCATCATGGCGGCGCCGATCACGCGCTGCGACGTTCCGCAGTGGACCTTTGCGGGCGTCTCGCTCGCGGGTTTCAATGCCATCTTCTCGCTCGCCGCCGCCGCGCTCGTCTTGACCTTGCTTCGCCGCGGGCGCACATCGACAGCATGAGCAAGCCGACGAAAAACGCATCGATGATCCGTGTCGATCAGGCGGGCGAATATGGCGCGACGCGCATCTACGCCGGCCAGCTCGCGGTGATGGGCGACCGTCATCCGATGGCGCGCGAGATCGCGCACATGGCCGAACAGGAAGAGCGGCACCGCAAATTCTTCGACGCGATGGTCGCGCGGCGGGGCGTGCGCCCGACCGCGCTGCAGCCGGTGTGGAACGTCGCGGGCTTCGCGCTCGGCGCGGTCACTGCCGCGATGGGTCCGCGCGCCGCGATGGCGTGTACCGCCGCGGTCGAGACCGAAATCGACCGCCACTATCGGCACCAGCTCGAAGAACTCGGCGACAGCGACCCCGAACTCAGCGCCGCGGTCGAGGATTTCCGCGCCGAGGAGCTGGAGCATAAGCAAGCGGCGCTTGCGGCCGGTGCCGAAAGCGCGCCCGGCTATCCGCTGCTCAGCCTCGCGATCCGCGCGGGTTGCCGCGCAGCCATCGCGCTTTCAAAACGTATATGATGGCGAAGCGTATCGGATGGAATTCGAACGATCCTGCCCGTTCAGCACGGATGCAGGCTTAGGGTGCCAAGCCCGCCCAAACAGGATGAAGGATAAAGTGATGACCCGCCTGCCGCTCGCCGCGCTCTTTCTTGCCAGCAGCTTCGCCGCGCTTCCTGCTGCCGCGCAGGACGCTGACACGACGAATGCCGAGAAGATCAACCAGGTCATCGTGTACGGTCAGGACAAGTGCGAGGCGTCGAGCCCGGACGAGATCGTCGTCTGTAACCGCCTGCCCGAACAGGATCGTTATCGCGTGCCGCAGATCTTTCGCGGCGGCGACCCGCTCGACCCGCGGAACCAGGCGTGGCTCAATCGCGTGACCTCGATGGAGCGCGTCGGCCGTTTCGGCACCGACAGCTGCTCGCCCGTCGGCCTCGGCGGCTTCACCGGCTGTACCCAGCAGCTCGTCGCGGGCGCGAAGGCCGAGCAGAAGGCGGCGGACAAGACCGACTGGCAGGCGATGATCGCCGACGAGCGTGCGAAACGCCTCGCGGGCATCGACGCGGCGGCGGCCGAGGTCGAGGCGGCGGTGACCGCCGAGGAAAAGGCGCTCGCCGAACGGCAGAAGGCGGCAGCAGAACTCGAGCGTCAGGCGAGCGGTCAGGCCCCTGCCCCCGCTACGCCCGATGTCGACGCGGGCGACCTGCCGGTTCCGCCGAAGAACTGAACCGTCAGCGACCGCGCGGCGTCCAGAGCGCCGACCCGCGCCCTTTCCACCACCGCAACAGCAGCCCGAGCGCGACCCCGACGCCGATCGCGATCGTCAGATCGGCGAAGACGGTCAGCACAAAGGTCAGCACGAGCAGCAGCAGCTCGTCCTTCGGGAGCGCCAGATGTTCGCGCCATTTCCCGGGCTCGGCCATATTGAGCGCCGTGACGAGCAACACCGCCGCAAGCGCGGGCAGCGCCAGCGCGCCCGCCAGATTTCCCGCGACGAGCACCACGGCCAGAATCACCAGCGCGTGGACCATCCCTGCAATCGGCGACCGTCCGCCCGCGCGGACATTGGTCGCGGTGCGCGCGATCGCGCCGGTTACCGGCAGCCCGCCGAACAGCGGCGTGACGATATTGGCATAGCCCTGCGCCAGCAGCTCGGCACTCGGCCGGTGACGACCGCCGAACATACGGTCGGCGACGATCGCCGAGAGCAGGGACTCGACGCCGGCGAGAAAGGCGATGGTGAATGCCGAGGGCAGCAGCGCGATGATCCGATCCTGCGTCAGCTGCGGCCAGTGCGGCGCCGGCAGGCCGGTCGGCAGTGCGCCGAAGCGCGACCCGACCGTGTCGACGGGAAGATGCAACCACAGCACCGCGAGCGACGCGAACCCGACCGCGATCACCAGAACCGGCCAGCGCGGCCGCCAGCGGCGCAGCAACAGGATGGCGGCGATCGTCGCGGCGGTGATGCCGAACGCAGCGGGGTTCAGGGTCGCGCGCGCCGCCCACAGCGCCTCCAGCTTCGGAATCATGTCGGCCGGAACCTTGCCCGCCGAAAGGCCAAGCGCATCCTGAAACTGGCTGACCGCGATGATCGCCGCAATCCCGATGGTAAAGCCGTCGATCACCGGCTCGGGGACCAGTGCGATCAGCCGTCCGGCGCGAAAGAAGCCCGCGATCACCAGGATGATCCCGGCCATGATCGTCGCGACGATCAGCCCGTCCATGCCGTGGCTCTGGATCACCCCATAAACGACGACGATGAAGGCGCCGGTAGGCCCGCCGATCTGGACCTTGCTGCCGCTGGTCGCGGAGATGATGAAGCCGCCGATGATCGCGGTGACCAGCCCGACGAACGGCGTGCTGCCCGAAGCGATGGCGATCGCGATGCACAGCGGCAGGGCGACGAGCGCGACGCTGATCCCGGCGAGGGCGTCGGCGCGAAACAGCGGCCAGCTGTAGTCGCGCATCGTATCCAGCAGCTTGGGCCGGCGCATCGCATCTCCTTCGGCTGAAGTCCGCCGAGAGCGCTATGCGTCGGCCCCGCGCCGGGTCAAGGCATGACCGTCAATCGAGCAGATATTTCTGCCAGAAGATCAGCGACGTCCAGAACTGATAATCGGCATTTTCCTTCTTCGCGAAGCCATGTCCCTCGTTGGTGCCGACGAGGTGCCACGCCGTGCCGCCCTTGCCGCGCACTGCCGCGACGATCTGATCGGCCTCCGACGCCGGTACGCGGGGGTCGTTCGCGCCCGTGACGACGAACATCGGCTTGCTGATCGCCGAAACGCGGGTCAGCGGCGAGATTTCCATCAGCTTCTTGCGCTGCGCAGGCACGCGCTCGTCGCCATATTCGACGCGGCGCAGGTCGCGGCGATATTCCTGCGTATTCTCGAGGAAGGTCACGAAATTGGAGATCGCGACGATGCACAGGTTCGCGCGCAGCCTGTCGGCAAAATGGGTCGCGGCGGCATAGCACATATAGCCGCCATAGCTGCCGCCGGTCAGGCCGAAACGGCTCGCATCGAGCCCCTTGTCCTTCGCGAGGCTGTCCAGAAAGGCGCCCATGTCCTTGACGCTGTCCTCGCGTTTGAACGGACCGTTGTCGAGCCCGACGAAGGATTTGCCATAGCCTGTCGAACCGCGAACATTGGGATAGAAGAGCGCCACCCCCATTTCGTTGAGCAGATAATTGTTGCGACCCATGAAGCCCGGACGCGACTGGCTTTCAGGTCCGCCGTGGACGCTCATGATCAGAGGACGCTTGCCGGGGAATTTCGCGGGGTCGGGACGGTAGAGGAAACCCGACACTTCCAGCCCGTCGAAGCTCTTTACCTTGACCAGCTCGGGCTCGACATTCCGCGTGACGTCGAGGCCGCCGGTCTCGCTCTGCGTCCATCGCGTGACCTTCAGCGTTTTCGGGTCGACGCTATACGCATCGGTCGCGCTGCGCGCCGAGGTGAAGCTGAAGCCAACCTCGCCCCATGGCGCGATGCTCACCCCGCCGATGACACCCGCCGGCAACTCCACCGTGCGTACGGCTCCGCTCTTCGGATCGAGCAGCCGCAGCTTCGACATGCCCGCTTCGTTGACGACATAGGCGATGAAACTGCCGTCGTCGGCGATGTTGAAGCTGGTCACATCCCACTTTTCGGCCGGTCCCCGGGGGGTGAACTTGCCCGTCGCGGGATCGAGCGTGCCAAGCCGCTGGAAATCGGATGCTTCGTCGCTGGTGATCCAGACCGTGCCGTCGGGGGCGAATTCGGCACCTCGATGCGCGATCACCTTCTCATGGTCGCCGATCGGCGTCAGCGCGCCGGTCGCAAGGTCGAGCCGGAACAGGTCCGACTTTTCGACCGACACATATTGCGAAACGATCGCCCAACTCTTGTCGGGCGAGAAATCGCTGACCGCCCAGCCGCCCCCCGCGACCTGCGCGATCATCCGGTTCGATGCGCGATCGCGCGGGTCGATAAGGTAGATGTCGCTGTCGCGGCCGTTGCGACGCGTCGATGTGTAGGCGAGCGTCGAGCCGTCCTTGCTCCATGCATTATAACCGTTGCGGCTCTTTCCGTCGGTCAGCAGCTCGAGCCGCCCGTCCTTGATCGCATAGAGCTGGAAGAACTCGTTTCCGCCGACGTCCTTCTGGACGACCATGATGTCGGCCGTCTTCGGCGACCAGGCGCCCGAACCGACGGGCTCGGCCTCGAATGTCAGTTGCTGGCGTGCGCCCATCGGCGCCGCGACACGGTGGATCTGCGCAGTGTTGCCGAAACGCGTCGCGATCAGCATCGACCGATCGATCTGGTTCCAGCCGACGAAGCTGGCGCTGCGATTTTCCATATAGGGCCGCGTCGCGACGGTCAGAGCAGCCGGAACCTCGGGAACGCCGTCGGCGATCAGCGCCGCGGGCTTGGGCTCGATTGCCGGCGCGTCGCCCTCCGCGGCGAGTGCCGGTGCAAGCGGAAGAGCGAGGGCGGCCAGAATGGCGAGATGACGCATGATATTTCCCCAGTTGCTTGATGCGAGTGGACGCAACTTAGACGGCACGACCCCCGCCGATGGATGCAGGGCTTCGACCAACGGCGCTCCGCGCTCGACCGCCTGCAGCCCGCCCGGCGCAAAAATCGGGCCAATTATCGCCGTTTTTGCAGCGATTTGGGCACTCCGGCGCGATTTCGTTGCGAATCCGGGACGAATCGAATGCATTTTTTAACGAATCGCGGGCAGAGTGTCTTGACTTGGGAATTTTTGGGGCAAATCGTGCGGTTTCTGGGAATCGCCGGCCGGGGAGGCTGAAAAACATGGCATCGACGTTCGGACCGCGCCTCTGGCGCCGATCGACTGCAAGCGTACCGCCGGCACGCAGCCTTGGCCGCCGCATGACCGTTCACGCCGCCGCCGCCCTCATCGCCTTCGCCGCGCTTCAGGTCTGGCTCGTCGCCAGCGCCGTTTCGGCCGGTGCCCCTTCGGCGCTCATCATCGTTGCGCTGATCATGCTCGTCGCGCTGGCGTTGCCGATCGCCCGGATGACCGAACGGCACTGGTATCACCTCAGCCGCCAGGCGCTGGCGAGCCGCGGGCTTCATCAGCGCTTCCGCCGCGATACGCGCCGGCTGTGGGCGGCCGCACTGATCCTGCCCTTCCTCTGGGTCAGCGGCGCGATGGCGGCGACCGACGCCATCGCTGCGATCGCGCACTAATTCATCGACTTTAATTTTTGACGCTGACCCGCGCGCCGTATAGGGCGCGCGCATGCTGACCGTTGCCGAAGCCCTCGACCGTGCGCAGATGCTGTGCGACGCCGCGACCAAAGCTGGCGCCGACGCCGCCGACGCGCTCTATTATTGTAATGCCGCGACCTCGGTCTCGATGCGCCTTGGCGCATTGGAGGATGTCGAGCGCTCCGAAGGACAGGATATCAGCCTGCGGGTCTTCGTCGGGCAGCGGAGCGCCAGCGTCTCGACCGCCGACATGGACGCAGGCGAACTCGCCAAGCTCGTCGAGCGCTGCGTGGCGATGGCGCGCGAGGCACCCGAAGACCCCCATGCCGGTCTCGCTCCGCAGGACTTGCTGTTCAAGGGCCCCGTCCCCGATCTCGATCTCGACGACGGCAGCGAGGCCGACCCGCAGGCGCTGCGCGAAGCCGCCCTCGCGGTCGAGGAAGCCGCGCGCGCGATCGCCGGCGTGACCAACAGCGAAGGCGGCAGCGCGAGCCACAGCCGGACGCGCTTCGCGCTCGCCACGAGCCACGGCTTTGCCGGCGGCTATGGTTCGAGCGGGCATAGCGTGTCGGCGAGCGTTATCGCCGGCGAGGGCGCGTCGATGCAGCGCGACTATGGCTGGCACAGCGCGCACCACCTTGCCGACCTTGAAAGCACCGCCGAGATCGGCGCGCGCGCCGGGACACGCGCGGTCGCCCGCCTCAATCCCGGCAAGGCGCCGGTCGGCAAACTTCCCGTCATCATCGATCCGCGCGTCGGCGGCAGCATCGTCGGCCATCTGCTCGGCGCGATCGCAGGCCCCTCGATCGCGCGCGGCACCAGCTTCCTGCTCGGCAAGGAGGAGCAGGCGCTCTTCGACAGCAGCATCCTGATCCGCGACGAGCCGCACCGCCCCCGCGGCCTGCGCAGCCGCGCGTTCGACGGCGAAGGCCTGCCGACCGCAGCGCGCGACATCGTGACCGGCGGCAAGATCACCGGCTGGCTGCTCGATACGGCTTCGGCCAAGCAGCTCGGCCTTTCGCCCACCGGTCATGCGAGCCGCGGCGGCGGCGCATCGGGGGTAAGCGCGAGCAACCTTCACCTCGCCGCGGGCAGCGTGAGCCCCGCGGCGCTGATGGCCGACATCAAGCAAGGCATCTACGTCACCGAACTCATCGGCCAGGGGGTCAATCCCGTGACCGGCGATTACAGCCGCGGCGCGTCGGGCTTCGTCATCCGCGACGGCGCAATCGCCGGCCCGATCGCCGAATTCACCATCGCGGGCAATCTGGTCGACATGTTCGCCGCGCTGATCCCGGCGAACGACCTCGAATTCCGGCACGCCACCAACGTCCCTACCCTCCGCATCGACGGCATGACCGTCGCGAGCGCCTAAGGCGCTCCGCCGTGCCGGGTCGCAACCTTGAAGCCGTAATCGCCGCGACGCGCGAGGTCGGCGATATGGCGATGGCGCGCTGGCGCGGCGAGGGCAAGGCGGTCAACGTCTGGAACAAGTCGCATGACAATCCGGTCAGCGACGTCGACCTGGCGGTCGATGCGCGACTGAAGGCGGTGCTCGGCGCGATGGTGCCCGAAGCCGGCTGGCTCTCCGAAGAGACCGCCGACAATGAGGACCGTTTGGCGTGCCGCGCCATGTGGTGCGTCGACCCGATCGACGGCACGCGCGATTTCATCCGCGGCCGACCCGGCTGGTGCGTGTCGGTCGCGCTCGTCGTCGATGGCACGCCAGAGCTGGGGGTGCTCTACGCCCCCGCGCTCGACGAACTGTGGGTCGCCGAAAGGGGCAAGGGCGCGACCCTGAATGGCGATGCGCTGCGCGCGAGCCGCCGGATGATCTTCGACGGATCGCGCGTCCCCGCCGACAGCCTGCCCAAGATCGACCGCGACCTGATCATGGTGACGAAGCCGAACAGCATCGCGCTGCGCATGGCGCTCGTCGCCGACGACCGCGCCGACCTGGTCGCGACCTTGCGCTGGGGGTTCGAATGGGACGTCGCCGCCGCGGCGCTGATCGCGACCGAGGCGGGCGCGACCGTCACCGACGCCTTCGGCGAACCGCTCGTCTTCAACACCCCTCGTGCGCAAGCCTTCGGCGTCATCGCCAGCGCCCCGGGGATCCACCGGGCCGTCGTGGGGCGCTTGCGCGACCGGGCGGTCGAGCTTACCTCGCGCTCCTGACCCGCGAAAGCCGTGTCAAACCGCCGCAGTCGGCTTGACTTTCCGCCCGACTCGCCTTACCTGCGCACCATTCCGACAGCCTGACCGGACGGCGAAACGCTGCAAGCGTGTTCGTGGTCCGTTTTTTGCGTTGGAAATCAGACGCTTTGAGATGGGGTCGTTGCCAGCGGCCCTGTGGAGCAGGAGAAAGTTACCAATGGCACGTATCGCGGGCGTCAACCTGCCCACCAACAAGCGCGTTATCATCGCGCTCACCTACATCCACGGCATCGGTCGCAAGACCGCCGTCGACATCGCCGACAAGCTGGGCATCGACCACAGCCGCCGCGTCCAGGACCTCAGCGACGCCGAGATCCTGCAGATCCGCGAAACGCTCGACGCCGACCATACGGTCGAGGGTGACCTTCGCCGCAACACGGCGATGAACATCAAGCGCCTGATGGACCTCGCCTGCTATCGCGGCCTGCGTCATCGCAAGGGCCTTCCCGTCCGCGGCCAGCGCACGCACACCAATGCGCGCACCCGCAAGGGCAAGGCGAAGCCGATCGCCGGCAAGAAGAAGTAAGCCGGTTTTTCGCGCCGGTGGCCGCCCGCAAGCGGCTGCGCCCCGGCCCGCTTTACGGATTTAGGTTAGGATTTCATCATGGCTCGTGAACCGCAGCGCCTTCGTCGGCGCGAACGCAAGAATATCTCGTCGGGTGTGGCCCACGTCAACGCGACCTTCAACAACACGATGATCACCATCACCGACGCGCAGGGCAATGCGATTGCCTGGTCGAGCGCCGGCATGATGGGCTTCAAGGGCAGCCGCAAGTCGACGCCCTATGCCGCGCAGGTGTGCGCCGAAGACGCGGGCAAGAAGGCCGCCGAACATGGCGTCCGCACCCTCGAAGTCGAAGTCAAGGGCCCCGGTGCCGGCCGTGAATCGGCGCTCCGCGCCCTGCAGGCCGTCGGGTTCCACATCACGTCGATCCGCGACGTGACGCCCATCCCGCACAATGGTGTCCGCCCGGCCAAGCGCCGCCGCGTCTGACGCCGATTACCGGAACGGTGGCCTTCGGGCCGCCGCGCCGCCGCAATACCTCCGCGGGACCGCTGCCGACCCCAGCCGTTCCGCCACTAGCAAAGGGAAGTCCATGACTGTCAATATCCGGAACTGGCAGGAATTGAAGAAGCCCAGCAACCTGGAAATCAAGGCCGGCGGCGACGGCAAGCGCAAGGCGACCTTCGTCGCCGAACCGCTTGAGCGCGGTTTCGGTCTGACGCTCGGCAACGCGCTGCGCCGCGTGCTGCTGTCGTCGCTCCAGGGTGCGGCCATTACGTCGATCAAGATCGAGAATGTTCTGCACGAATTCTCGAGCCTCGCCGGCGTGCGCGAAGATGTCACCGACATCGTCCTCAACGTGAAGCAGATCGCGCTCAAGATGGAAGGCGAAGGCCCGAAGCGGCTTCAGCTTTCGGCGACCGGTCCCGCGACCGTCAAGGCGGGCGACATCATGGTGTCGGGCGACATCAAGGTGATGAACCCGAACCATGTCATCTGCCACCTCGACGACGGCGCGACGCTGAACATGGAACTCGTCGCCGACACCGGCAAGGGTTACGTCCCCGCGACCGCCAACCGTCCGGCCGACGCGCCGATCGGCCTGATCCCGGTCGATTCGCTCTACTCGCCCGTCCGCCAGGTCGCCTACAAGGTCGACAATGCGCGTATCGGCCAGGAGCTGGACTTCGACAAGCTGAGCCTGACCGTCGAAACCGACGGTACGGTCACCCCGGAAGACGCCGTCGCCTATGCGGCGCGCATCCTCCAGGACCAGCTGCAGGTCTTCGTCCACTTCGAAGAAGCGATGAACGACAGCGGCCTGATCGGCATGGCGGCGCCCTCGGCCGCGGCCGAGGAATCGGACGTCAACCAGCTCAACCGCTTCCTTCTCAAGAAGGTCGACGAGCTCGAACTGTCGGTCCGCTCGGCGAACTGCCTCAAGAACGACAATATCATCTACATCGGTGATCTTGTTCAGAAGACCGAAGCCGAAATGCTCCGCACGCCGAACTTCGGCCGCAAGTCCTTGAACGAAATCAAGGAAGTGCTGTCGTCGATGGGCCTGCGCCTCGGCATGGACATCCCCGGCTGGCCGCCGGAAAATATCGAGGAAATGGCCAAGAAGCTCGAACAGGAGCTTCTCGGTTAAAAGATGGCCGTCGCCCCAGCGAAAGCTGGGGCCGCTATCGTGGCATCGTGCCGCGAGCGATCCAAGCTTTCGCTGGGATGACGATTTCGGGAATGGGTCGGCCCGCACATCGACCTGGTCTGGGCTACCTCACACGGGCCCTTAACGAACGAAGGAATGGATTATGCGTCATAAATCGGGTGGCCGGAAGCTGCAGCGCACCGGCGCGCATCGCATCGCGATGTTCCGCAACATGTCGGCCTCGCTCATCAAGCATGAGCAGATCACGACGACCGTCGCCAAGGCGAAGGAACTGCGCCCCTATGTCGAAAAGCTCGTCACGCTGGCAAAGCGGGGTGGCCTCGCCAACCGCCGCCTCGCGATGAGCCGCCTGATGGACGACACACAGCTCACCAAGCTGTTCGACGTCCTCGCCGAGCGTTACAAGGATCGCAACGGCGGCTATACCCGCATCATCAAGGCCGGCATCCGCGCCTCGGACGCGTCGCCGATGGCGATCATCGAATTCGTCGACCGTGACGTCGATGCCAAGGGTCAGGATTCGGGCCCGGTGCTGACCGAGGACGAATACGAAGACGCGTAAGCTTCGGCTTCCAGCGAATGGATCAAGGGCGGCGTCCGCGAGGACTGCCGCCCTTTTTCATGCCGACAATGATCTCGTGGGTCCGGCTCGCGCCGAAGTCGCCGACGAACCTCAGCTATAGGAAACGGAAAGCGTCTGCTTGCGACGCCGCGCGCGCATCGCGCCGCCGACCGCAGCAAAGCCGATCAGGAACATCGCCCAGGTCGCGGGCTCGGGCACCGCCGAGGTCACGACGGCCTTGATGATCAGATCGTCATAATCATTGTCGGCGCCCTGGATCTGGTCGTCGTAACCGAAATAGAAGGTCGAAACGGAACTGCCGCTCTTCTGCATTTTGGTCAGGAAGATGCCGAAGCCGTCGTCCCCGACCGTCGCCGACTTCCCGCCGACGCTCGAGAAATTCAGGCGGCCGGCGAGACTGCCGGCATTGAACGCGCCGCTGCCGATCGAAATCGGCGCGCCGAAATTGTTCTGGAAGGGGGTGTTCTCGCTCTTGATCAGATTGGGGGTCGAAATCGTCGCGAAACTGTCGTTGAAGCCGCTTTCCGACCCGAGCAGATAGAAGGTGATGATCGAATTTTCGGTGAGGACCAGCGAAACGTCGTCCGCCGAATATTTCGTGAGGCCCAGCGCGTTCAGCTGCGACTTGAAATCATTGCTGCTCGAAATCGTCACCTTGTCGTCGAAGCTGATCGTCACGGCGGCCTGCGCCGCGACGGGAAGCGCGGATGCAAGGAGCAGGGCCATAGCGGCAAGCGGTTTCTTCATGTCTTTATCCCCCACGCCCGGCGCACCCTTCATTCGGTCCCTCACGCCCGGCGACTCGGAGGCTTAGCATTTCCGAAACCATGAAAGTAGGGCGGCCCGGAAGATGTGCCGAACTGATACATGCTGATTTGCGGCGATCCTTTTGCCGACGATCGCAGCCCGCGCCCGGCTGTCGAGCGTTCCGAAGCGGCCCCGCCGGCAGGCCGCCGAAAATATGGCCGACGCCGCGATGGATGCCCAAATCCGCTTGCCCGGCCTCTTTCTATCCTTACATAATGGCGCACGATTGTTGCTCCGACGATGAGGATCGCCTTGCCATGCCCCGTAAAGATATGCGCGCGCCGCTTGCGCTGGCCGCGCTGATGATGACGCCCGCCGCTGCGCCGACCGCAGCAAGCGCCACCGATTCCGCCGCGGCCCCTGCCCCGGCGCTCGCCTATCCGGCGACCGAACGCGGCTCGACGGTCGATCGGCAATTCGGCGTCGACGTCGCCGATCCCTATCGCTGGCTGGAGGACGACGTCCGCGTCAATCCGAAGGTCGCGGCGTGGGTTGCCGAGCAGAACAAGGTCACCGACGCCTATCTTGCAACGCTTCCCGGCCGCGAGGCGTTTCGCAAGCGGATGACCGAACTCTATAATTACGAACGCTTTGGCCTGCCGACCAAGGCCGGGACGCACTATTTCTACACGCGCAACGACGGGCTGCAGCCGCAGTCGGTGCTCTATGTCCGCGACGGGCTGAAGGGCGAGGGCCGCGTGCTGATCGACCCCAACAGTTGGGCAAAGGACGGCGCGACCGCGCTCGGCGAATGGAACCCATCGGAAGACGGCAAATATCTGCTCTATTCGGTCCAGGACGGCGGCACCGACTGGCGCATCGTCCGCGTCAAGGACGTCGCGACGGGGCAGGACACCAGCGACGAGATCCGCTGGGTCAAATTCTCGGCGCTCGACTGGGCGAAGGACGGCAGCGGCTTTTACTATTCGCGCTTCCCGGAGCCCAGGGAGGGTCAGGCCTTCCAGTCGCTCAACGAAAATCATGCCGTCTATTTCCACAAGCTCGGCACGCCGCAGAGCGAGGACGTGCTGATCCACGCCACCCCCGACAAGCCGAAGCTCAACCACAGCGCGGTCGTCACCGACGACGGCAAATATGTCCTCGTCGTCTCGTCCGAAGGGACCGACGAACGCTATGGCCTGACGCTGCATCCGGCGAAGGGCGGCGCGGCGATCCCGCTCGTCGGCGACTATGCAAACAATTGGGAATATGTGACCAACGCGGGAAGCCGTTTCACCTTCCTGACCAACAAGGGGGCGCCGCGCGCGCGCCTTGTGTCGCTCGACATCCGCAAGCCCGGCGAAATCACAGAACTGGTCCCGGAGAGCCGGTCGACGCTCGTCGGCGCCTCGCGCGTCGGCAACCGCATCATCCTGTCCTATCTCGGCGACGCCAAGTCGCAGGCGGTGATGATCGGGCTCGACGGCAAGCCGATCTCGGCGATCCGTCTGGCCGATATCGGGTCGGCGAAGGGCTTTGGCGGCAATCCGCAGGATGCGGAAACCTTCTATGAATTTTCGAGCTACGCGACGCCGACGACGATCTTCCGCCTCGATACGGTGACCGGCAAGAGCGAGGTGTTCGCCGCGCCCAAGCTGACCTTCGACCCGAAGCAATTTTCGGTCGAGCAGCGCTTCTATAAATCGAAGGACGGCACCGAGGTGCCGATGTTCGTCGTCATGAAGAAGGGGCTCGACCGCAGCAAGGGCTCGCCCACCCTCCTCTATGGCTATGGCGGCTTCAACGTGTCGATGACCCCCGCCTTTTCGCCCACCAAGCTCGCGTGGATGGACAAGGGTGGCGTGTTCGCGGTCGCCAACCTGCGCGGCGGCGGCGAATATGGCAAGGCGTGGCACGACGCCGGCCGGCTCGACAAGAAGCAGAATGTCTTCGACGATTTCATCGCCGCGGGCGAATATCTGATTGCGGAAGGGATCGCCGGCAAGGGCCAGCTCGTCATCGAGGGCGGATCGAACGGCGGGCTGTTGGTCGGCGCCGTGACCAACCAGCGCCCCGACCTGTTCGCTGCGGCGCTGCCCGCGGTCGGCGTGATGGACATGCTGCGCTTCGACCGCTTCACCGCCGGCCGCTATTGGACCGACGATTATGGCTATCCGTCGAAGGAAGCCGATTTCCGGAACCTCCTCGCCTATTCGCCCTATCACAATATCAGGGACGGCGCGGCCTATCCCGCGATCCTCGTCACCACCGCCGACACCGACGACCGCGTCGTGCCGGGGCACAGCTTCAAATATACCGCCGAGCTACAGCATAGCGAGATCGGCCCCAAACCGCACCTGATCCGCGTCGAAACGCGCGCCGGTCACGGGTCGGGCAAGCCGGTCGACAAGATCATCGCCGAGGCGGCCGACAAATATGCCTTCGCCGCCAAATGGACCGGGCTGAAGGTCGAATAGGGAGCGCCATGTCCTACGCCCTGTCCTTTTCGGCAACCCATCCCGCGACGCTCTGGGCCGAGGCGGCGGACGCGGCCGAGGCGCTCGTCGCGGGCGAGCCCGACGGCATCGCCAATATGGCGAATGTCGCCGCGCTGGTCTGGCAGGCGATTCCCGACCTCAACTGGGCCGGCTTCTACCGCTTCGACGGGACCGAACTTGTCCTCGGCCCGTTCCAGGGCAAGGCCGCGTGCATCCGCATTCCGCTCGACAAGGGCGTGTGCGGCGCCGCGGCGCGCCTTCGCGAGACGCAGCGCGTCGAGGATGTCCACGCTTTTCCGGGCCATATCGCCTGCGACGCCGACAGCCGCAGCGAGCTGGTCGTCCCGATCGTCGCCGACGGGCGACTGATCGGCGTCCTCGACCTCGACAGCCCGTCGCCGGCGCGCTTCACCGCAGAGGATCAGTCGGGCGCCGAAAGTCTCGTCGCGCGCATCGCCGCCGCATTGGCACACTGACCCAAATCGGCCTGACCCAAATCGGCCTGACCCAAATCGGGACGCAAAACTCAGGGTTAACAGATTCGCGAGAATCGCCTTGATTTGATAACAAACTGTTAACCAGTCGCTTGCCGACGCATCGATGGGCGCGGCGCGGCCAGGGTAACAGGGAGTTTAACATGCGCACGATCTTGCTTCTGGGGGCGGCCGTCGGAACGGTGTTGCTGACGAGCGGCGCGGCCCGTGCCGCGGATCCCGCGCCGAAGCTCGACTATGACGCTCCCGCGGCCCCCGACGTCCGCGTCTATACCGGCTATCCCGACCGCGTGCCCGGCGAGGCCGACTATCGCCACGTCGACGGCGGTTACGATGCCGAGGGCCGCTGGACCGGAAGCTGGACCGGCACCTATGACGCGCCCGACGGTCGTCGCTACGAAGGCACTTACGAGGGCACGGTCGAGGGCCACGGCGCGGGCTATCCGCCGCCGCCCTATTATGATCCCTATTACGGCGGCCATCCCGATCCCGAGGATGCGGAGATGGCGCGTCGCTGCGGCCGGGGGGGCGCAGCGACCGGAGCGGTTGTCGGAGGCGTCGTGGGGGGCGTCGTCGGCAACCGCGTCGCCGGGCATGGCGACCGCACCGCGGGCACGCTGATCGGCGGCGGTGTCGGTGCGCTGGCCGGCGCCGCGATCGGCAACGAAGCCGACAAGAAGAAGTGCGACGAATGGTGGGAGAGCCGCGGCCGCCATCATCAGGGCGGCTATGCCTGGCATCATGGCGGCACCTATCCCGGCGCCTACTCGTACAGCAGCTACGGTTACGGCTACGGCTGGTACACGCCGGGCGTCGTCGTCACGACGATCGTCAACGGCGCGCCGCTGGTCACCGAGACGGTCGAGACCACGACCAAGACCTATTATGAAAATGCGCCGGTGCGGAAGCGCTATGCTCCGAAGAAGAAGTGGAAGCCGAAACCGAAACCGCGCTGCGTCTGCTGAACGACCCCGACTGGTCTGGTCGCCGTAACGAGGTCCCGTCAGGCCCGCCCTCCGTCCGGAAGGCGGGCCTTTCCTTTTGTCGCGGGCGCGCCACGGTTCAGCGGCGCGAAAGCATGGCGGGCGTAACAGCGGATCCTGTTGCGGGTGGGAGCGTCCCTTGCCCGCGCCTGCGGAGTGTCCCGCCCATGCGCAAGTTCACCGGCCTCGCCACCGCGACCGCGATCGTCATCACTTCGGTCGGCGTCAGCGCCGCCCCTGCCGAGGCCCGCGACCGCTATGGCCACGGCTATGGCTGGGGCCACCGTCACCGCGACAATATCGACGCCGGCGACGTCATCGGCGGCCTCCTGATCATCGGCACCATCGCCGCGATCGCCAGCGCCGCGAGCAAGGGGAAAGCCGATCGCCGCGACCGCGAAGACCGTTATGACCCGCCCTATCGCGAGCCGCGGCAGGATGCGCCCAACTACGACCCGCCCGTCGATGATGCACGTCCCTATGGCGACGGCACGACCGAAGTCCGCCCCTATGGCAATGGCGAGGCCGAAGCCCGCGCCGCCGACGCCTGCAGCTGGGCTGTCGAGGGCGAGATGGGCGACGACGCCCGCGTCGACAGCATCACCAAGACCGAGCCGAACAATGGCGGCTGGTACGTCACCGGCACCGCTTCGCGCCTCGGCGGCGAAGTGCGCAGCTTCGGCTGCAGCTATCGGAGTGGCCGCGTCGTCGACGTCAGCTTCGGCTGAACCGATCGGGCCGGGGAAAAGGGCTCTGCGTCGGCGGCGCGGAGCCCTTTCGCATATGAACGTCAGCAAAACCAAGGCTTAACGCCAGATAAGCGCCGGGTTCAGGACGGCGTCACGGCCGACTCGGTAGAAGGATGACAACAGGCCGCACGGGTGCCGCCTGCGCTATCTGGAGACCGAACCATGGCTGTAAATACATCTTGGACCAAGGCCGCGATTGGTGCGGCCACCGCCGGCGCGATGCTGGCGAGCGCCGCCCCCGCCGCCGCGCGCGACCGCTACGACCGCGACGGCATCAGCGCCGGCGAAGTCATTGCGGGCGCCGTCGTGCTCGGCGGGCTCGCGGCGATCCTGTCGTCGAACAACGATCGCGACCGTTACGACGACCGTTATGGCCGTTACGACGATCGCTACGACCGCGGGCGCTACGGCAACGATCCCCACTACGGCTATGGTTATGACTATAACCGCTATGGCAACAGCCGCAGCGCCGTCAGCCAGTGCGTGAATGCCGTCGAGCGCGGGACGAGCCGCTATGGCCGCACCGACGTCACGCAGGTGACGAGCATCGACCGCAAGCGCGACGGTTATCGCGTCAAGGGCCGCGTCGTCGTCCGCGACGGCTATGGCGGCCGCTGGGGTCGCGGCGGCGCCTACGACAAGGGCAAGTTCAGCTGCGACGTCCGCTATGGCCGCGTCGTCGACGTCGACTATTCGGGCCTCGGTTAAGCCCGGACTTTGGAAGAGCGCCGACTGGCCCGCCGGCACCCGGGTGTCGGCGGGCCCTCTTGCGTCGGCGCGGGGCAGGCCGCATGAAGCATCATGCTCAGAGCCACCTTCGCCGCCGCGCTGCTCCTCGCCGTGCCCGTCGCCGCTTATGCCGGGGATACCGCGCCCGCCCCCGATCCCGCGCGCCTGAAGGCGCTGGTCGAGAAGCTTGTGTCCTTCGGCACCCGCCACACCTTGTCGTCGACGACCGATCCCAAGCGCGGCATCGGCGCTGCGCGCAATTGGGGCGCCGCCGAATTCCAGCGTATTTCAAAGGCGTGCGGCGGCTGCCTGACGATCGAGCGGATCAGCGACCGCTTCGAAGGACCGCGCGCGCCGTCGGGCGTGATCGTGCAGAATGTCCTCGCGATCCAGAAGGGCAGCGATCCCGACCGCGTGATCATGATCGCCGGCCATATCGACAGCCGCGTCAGCGACCCGATGGATTTCACCGCCGACGCCCCCGGCGCGAACGACGACGGCTCGGGCACCGCGCTGGTCCTCGAGGCAGCGCGCCTGCTCTCGAAGGACAAGCATCGCGCGACGATCGTCTATGCGCTGCTCTCGGGCGAGGAGCAGGGGCTGTGGGGCGGCAAGCTGCTCGCCGCCCATGCGAAGGAAAAGGGCTGGCAGGTCACGGCGATGCTCAACAACGACATCGTCGGCGGCACCCGCGGCACCGACGGCACCGTCGTTGCGGACCGGGTCCGCGTGTTCAGCGAGGGCATTCGCGCCTCCGAGGATCTTGCCGCGCAACTCGCGCGGCGCAGCATCGGCGGCGAGGATGACGGGCCGTCGCGCGCGCTCGCCAAGGCGGCGGTGCGTGCGGCGGCGGCCAATCCGGCAATCGGGCTCGACGTCCTCGCGGTGCGCCGGCCCGACCGCTTCCGTCGCGGCGGCGACCATCTTCCCTCGCTCGAGCTCGGCTATCCCGCGATCCGCTTTACCGTCGGGATCGAGAATTATGACCACCAGCATCAGGATCTGCGGGCCGAAAACGGCCGCAAATATGGCGACACGGTCGACGAGATGGACTTTCCCTATCTGGCGCGCGTCACTGCGCTCAACGTCGCCCTCGCCCGCGAACTCGCCGACGCGCCGGCCGCGCCCGAACGCGTCAGCATCGACGGCGCGGTGAGCTCCGACACCGTCGTTCGCTGGACGCCCGTTAAGGACGCCGCGGCCTATCGCGTCCACTGGCGCCGCGCCGATCGCAACGACTGGTCGGATTCGCGCGTCGTTCCGTCGGACGGCGCTAACGAATTGATTTTGCCCGCGATCATCGTCGACGACAATTTCTTCGGGGTTTCCGCCATTTCGGCCGACGGACACGAAAGCATCGTCACGTTCGGCGGTTTGCCGCCGACGAAATAATTAGAAAACAGCACAAACGAAAATTTACCTTCGCGCGTTATGGCAGCGATGGGACCAAAATGACCGCCTGGCGTGGGTGACGGGCGGTGAAGAATGTTGGTCGCCTATGTCGAGTCCAGAGGCCCCTACGGCCTCATCAGCGCCGGATGAAAAGCGCCAGCCGCGGCAGTCGCGTCTGGTAAAGGGGTCGCTCGGCTGCCAGCGACTCGGGCGGTTCGACGTCACCATCCGCAATGTCTCCGAAACCGGAATCGGCGGGCAAGGCCCGCACAGCCTTAATATCGGCGAGCGGATGACGGTGTTTCTGCCCGGCCACGAACCGATGCTCGGCACGGTACGCTGGGTGTCGGGCAACCGCTTCGGGCTGGAAACCGACAAGCCGGTCGAAACGATGCGGCTGCGCGCATCGCATGGCGACGACCTGCGCACCGCCGACAGCATCGCCGACTTCCAGATCGTGCCGGCGCCCAAGCTCGATACCTGGCGGCCCGGCCTGACCCGCGCGACGTCGCTGCCCGGGCATTTCGGGCGCAAGCGGTAAAGCGGGCGGAAGGCGCCGTTGCGGGCGGGGAGCGGACGTTCCCCATCGCCCGGAAACCGTCATCACGACTTTTCCTGCGCGGCCTCGGACTAGACAGTTCCCTCTTCGCGCTCGGCCTGCTGCCGCGCCCACATGTCGGCGTAGAGCCCGCGCATCGCGAGCAGTTGGTCGTGCGTTCCGGTCTCGGCGACTCGGCCCTTCTCGAGCACGACGATCCGGTCGGCATTCACCACCGTCGACAGGCGGTGCGCGATCACCAGCGTCGTCCGCCGCTCGGCGATGCGTTCTAGCGTGTCCTGGATCGCCGCCTCGGTGCGGCTGTCGAGCGCGCTCGTCGCCTCGTCGAGGATCAGGACCGGCGGGTTCTTGAGCAGGGTGCGCGCGATCGCGACCCGCTGCTTCTCGCCCCCCGACAGCTTCAGCCCGCGCTCGCCGACCTCGGTCTCATAACCCTGCGGGAGCAGCGCGATGAAGCCGTCGATCGCCGCGCCCTGCGCCGCCGCGGCGATTTCCTCGACGCTGGCGTCGGCGCGGCCATAGGCGATGTTATAGCCGATCGAATCGTTGAACAGCACCGTATCCTGCGGGACGATACCGATCGCGGCGCGCAGGCTTCGCTGCGTCACCGCCTTGATGTCCTGCCCGTCGATGGTCACGCGCCCGCCCTGCGGGTCATAGAAACGGTAGAGCAGCCGCGCGATCGTCGACTTGCCCGCGCCCGACGGCCCGACGATCGCCAGCGTCTTCCCCGCCCCGACCGCGAAGCTGACGCCGTTCAGGATCGTCCGGTCGGCCTCGTAACCGAAGACGACATCCTCGAAACTCACCGCGCCGCCATTGACGACGAGCGCGGGCGCGCCCGGCGCGTCGCTGATCTCGGGCGGGGTGTCGATCAGACGGAACATCGCCTCCATGTCGATCAGACCCTGGCGGATCGTCCGGTACACCATGCCGAGCAGGTCGAGCGGGCGAAAGAGCTGCGCGAGCAAGGTGTTCACCAGCACGACGTCGCCGACCTTGTACGCGCCGACCGACCAGCCCCAGACGGTATAGGCCATCGTCCCCGCCATCGCGGCGTTGGTGATGAAGCTCTGCCCGATGTTGAGCCAGGCGAGGCTGTTCTCGCTCTTTACCGCGGCGCGGGCATATTGGTCGGCCACGTCGCGGTAGCGCGCAGCCTCGCGTTCCTCGGCGCCGAAATATTTCACCGTCTCGTAATTGAGCAGGCTGTCGACGCTGCGCCCGATCGTCAGCGTGTCGAGGTCGTTCATCCGCGTGCGCAGCGCGTTGCGCCAGTCGGTCACCCGCCGCGTGAAGATGATATAGACGACAACCATCAGCGCGGTCGCACTGGCGAGGCCAAAGCTGAACTTGGTCCAGAAGATGATGAGCACCGCGGCGAGCTCGATGATCGTCGGCGCAATGTTGAACAGCAGGAAATAAAGCATCGTATCGATGCTCTTGGTGCCGCGCTCGATCACCTTGGTGACCTCGCCCGTCCGCCGCGCAAGATGGAAACGCAGCGACAGCGCGTGCAAATGGGTGAAGGTGGCGATCGCCAGTTCGCGCGTCGCATCCTGCCCGACGCGCTCGAACACCACATTGCGGAGGTTGTCGAACAGCACCCCGGCGAAGCGCGCGCCGGCATAAGCCAGCACCAGCCCGATCGCGAGCGCGACGCCGTCTTCCATCCCAGGCGCCATCCGGTCGATCGCGGCGCCATAAAGGAAACCCATCGACAGCTGCACGCCCTTCGACGCGAGCACGATCAGCGCGGCCAGGACGATACGCGCCTTGTGCTCGGTCTGCCCCGCAGGCCACAAATAGGGCAGGAAGCGCCCCAGTGTCGCAAGCGCGGGCGGTTCGCGGTTGCGGTCGGCGGAGGTGGCGGTATCGGGCGGCATGGTCGCCCCATGTAGGGACGCACGGGCCATCCGCCAAGCGTTCTGGCGCGGCGGGGGCGAATGCCCGGTGTCGGGCGGTTGCGGACATCAATCCTCCCTGTGGCGAAGCCATGGGGAGGTGGCAGCGCGACGCGCTGACGGAGGGGCTATGGCGCAACGTTGCGGCCCCTCCACCATTCGCTTCGCGAACGGTTCCCCTCCCCATCGCTGCGCGACGGGGAGGATTGGCAGAAAGCGACTGGAAGCACGACATCTCTACCATCGTCATCCTGAACTTGTTTCAGGATCCATGGTCCTCCCTTTCCTTAAGCGCTGCGCCGGACGAACGCTCAGTCCATGGATGCTGAAACAGCGAGGCCATCGCCGCAGCCAGCATGACGAGAATTGAATGACAGCTTCCCACCCCAAAGCCGACACCGCCTTCAAATAAGCCTTTCCTACATTATCCTGCTGTGCCAGCCTTCATTCGGCTGTTGCATCTGGTGGACCAACGCAGCCCCGCGGGCGCGATGCGTTCGGCAATCCCCGCGGCCGAAAAGGGGGGCGCACAAGGCTGAACTTTCCTGAACTTTGAAAACCCATGCCGCGATGGCCAGGGGCGGAAAGCCGCCCCCAAAAGCCGACCCGGGCGGGCTCCGCTTCGCGCGTTCAGCGGGGCTTGGCCGGCCCCATCAGCCGGACGATGCTCTGCACCAGCCGTCGCTCCTCGCGCGTCGGCTGCACCGCGACGACCTCGGCTGCTTGGGTGCGGCGTCCGAACATCGGCCGCCGGCGGGGTAGAAAGGTCGCATAACGCATGGGGAACGCCTCGCTCGCGCGGCCGCCCCCCGGCACCGCAATGGATCTGGTCCCCGCCCGCGATCCTCGCTCGGCGCGCTTGCCCAAATCTTAACGACTAAGGTTATTGCTTCCTTTGCGGCACATTGAAGGTGCCGGTGACGCGTCCGTTGGTCCCGCCGGTGACCGGATTGCCGTCGGGCCCGCGTGCGGCGCCGCGCCCGTCGACCGTTGCGCGACCGCTGGTGAGATCGATCACTAGCCGTCCGCCCGTCAGATGGTTCGCGCCCTGTTGCAGCTGGACGTTGCCGACCATCGTGATCAGCCTTTTGTCGAGATCATAGATCGCGACATTGCCCTTGGCGGTCTCGTCGCCCTTGTTCACCGTCACGCCGCCGGTCGCGTCGAGCCGGTTGACGTCGGTGCCGCCCGCCCGCGTATAGGCGACGGTCATCCGCGGCGCGCGCACCGTCAGCCCCGCCTGCGTCACCGTCACCCCGCCCGACAGCACGACGCGGTCGGCGCGATCCTGCACCTCGATGCTGCCCGCGTCGAAATCGACCGGCGCGTTGCTGTTGTGGTTCGCGAGCGCCTGCGCCTGCGCGGCGCCGCCGCCCTGCCCCGTGCTCAGGATCGCAAGGCTGGCGAGTGCGAAGCCCGCGCCTGCGAGCAAGCCGCTCTTCATCGTCCAAAGCCCCTTCATTTGCCCAGCGCTCCCTGGTTGATCCGCAGCCGCGCGTTGCCCGTCAGCCGCACGACGCGCCGGTCGAGATCGGCCGACAGCTGGTTGGCCGAAAATTGTCCGATATTCAATGCGCCGTTGACACCGCCGGTCCCGGCGAGGCTCCGGCTTTTAAGGTCGATCGCCACGTTGCTCGCGTCGAGCCGGTATCCGCTCGCGCTGCGCACCCGCACGGTCCCCGGCACCGACACCTTCTCGGTGTCCATATCATATTGCCCCTCGGCCGCGGCGATCGTCGCGGGGCCGTCATTGAGCTTGATTGCGCCCGACAGCTGGCTCATCCGCACGATCGGCTCGGCCGAACTCTTCTGTACGGCGCTCCCGGCGAGCAGCGCGAAGGGCTGGCCCTTCGAATCCTGGCCGCGATATTCGGCGCGCGTCACCTTCATCCGCTCGCTCGCCATGTCGACCTTGTCCTTGGCGAGCAGGAAGCTGATCTCGGTACGCTGCGTGAAGGGCGAAAAGACGAGCACCGCCGCGATCACCCCGATGACGAGCGGCAGGCCGAAGCGCAGGATGCGCACGACGCGGTCATGGCTCGACCCGCTGGCGGCCCACATGCGGCGCATGGTGCGATCATGTTCGGCGCGTTCAGACATTCGCGAATCGCTCTTCTTACGTGTGCGCGAAGATATCGATTTCGGGCCAGCCGGCGAGATCGAGCGCCGCGCGCGTCGGCAGGAAATCGAAACAGGCCTGCGCCAGATGGGTGCGCCCTTCGCGCGCAAGCCGCACGTCGAGCACGTCCTTCATCGCATGGAGGAAGCGCACGTCGCTCGCCGCATAATCGCGCTGCGCTTCGGAAAGTTCCGCCGCGCCCCAATCGCTCGATTGCTGCTGCTTCGACACCTCCTGCCCCAGCAACTCGCGCACCAGCTCCTTGAGGCCATGACGGTCGGTGTAGGTACGGACCAGCTTCGAGGCGATCTTGGTGCAATAGACGGGCGCCGTCACGATCCCCAGCGCATGCTGGATCGCGGCGATGTCAAACCGCGCAAAATGAAAGATTTTCAGCCGGTCCGGATCGGATAGCACGGCCTTCAGCACCGGGGCGTCATAGGCGCTGCCGGGGCCGAAGCGCACGAGATGCTCGTCGCCCGACCCGTCGCTGATCTGGACGACGCACAGCCGGTCGCGCAGCGGGTTCAAACCCATGGTTTCGGTGTCCACCGCGACCGCGCCGGGTCCCAGCGCGCCTTCGGGCAGATCTTCTTCGTGGAAATGGACAGTCATGGACCCGCCTTAGGCGAAGCGGCCCCGCCGCTCAATGACTGGTTTCCCCGTCCGCGCACCCCTTGCCAAAGCGCGCGGTAAAGCGTGCAAAATTCTGCTCCGGCTTTTTGAATTTTCTGTTCGCAGCCTGTGGATAATTAGGTTATATCTTGCGCTGTGTGTGGCACGGGGCGAGTCTGTGCCTGTGGTGAGTTGCGTCCCCGTCCGGCGCAAGGAGCCGGGTAAATGGGGTGCGGACGACCGAAAGCGACTATCAAGCAATGAGTTTCAACAAGGATCGCCGTGGCCATCGCGGACGCGGCAAGCGCGATGACTTCGGCAATTTCGACAGCTTCGAACCTGCGCCCTATGGCGGCGACAGCTATGGCGGGCGCGGCGGCTTCGGCGACCGCGATCGCGGCGGTTTCGGCGACCGTGGCGGCTTCGGCGGCGGCGATCGTGGCGGCGGCTTCGGTGGTGGGGACCGCGGCGGCTTCGGCGGCGGACGCGGCGGCGGGATGCCGGCGCAGGTCGTCGGCGAAGGCCAGGGCCAGGTGAAGTTTTTCAACCCGTCGAAGGGTTTCGGCTTCATTGCGCGCGACGACGGCGGCGAAGACGTGTTTGTGCACATCAGCGCAGTCGAACAGGCGGGGCTTCAGGGTCTCGCGTCGGGCCAGCCGCTTGCCTTCACGCTCGTCGAGCGCAACGGCAAGGTGTCGGCAATCGACCTCAAGATCGAGGGTGAGCCGATGCCGGTCGAGGAATTCGCTCCGCGCCGCGACGATCGCGGCCCCGGCGGCGATCGTCCGGGCGGCGCCCGCGGCCGTCGCCAGCTGACGGGCGAGCGCACCTCGGGCACGGTGAAATTCTTCAACACGACGAAGGGCTTCGGCTTCATCGCGCGCGACGACGGACAGGCCGATGCCTTTGTTCACATCAGCGCGGTGCAGCGCGCCGGCATGGCGGGCCTCGAGGAAGGCGACCGTGTCGCCTTCGACATCGAGGTCGATGATCGCGGCAAGTTCGCCGCGGTGAACCTGCAGCCGTCGCAGGACTGAGTCCCGACGCGATCGATACAGGAAAAGGGCGGCCTTCGGGCCGCCCTTTTTTGTTGGGCGCTTTCTGCTTGGGCACAAAGCCGGCTTCGGCAGGTTGGCGGATGTTCACGCCGCCCGGACGAAAAAGCCAAATGAAAAAGGGCGCCGCGATGCCGCAGCGCCCCTTTCTCGAATCAGGATCCCGAACGGGAGACGGTCTTACTTGATGCCGTCGCGCTCCATCCGCTTGCGCTCCATCTTGCGGGCGCGGCGGACAGCGGCGGCACGCTCGCGCGCGCGCTTCTCGCTGGGCTTTTCGTAGTGACGACGCAGCTTCATTTCGCGATACACACCCTCACGCTGCAGCTTCTTCTTGAGCGCGCGAAGGGCCTGGTCGACATTATTGTCGCGAACGATGATCTGCATACGCCGTGTCGTCTCCTGTTCGTCAAACGGCCTGTGTCCCCGGCTTCGTTCCGGTTCGCCATAGGTCGCCGATATTCGGGCAATAAAAGAAGCGCCGCAAAAGCGCGACGTTCCGATGGAGCGCCACTAAAGGGATTCGCGCCGAAATGCAAGCCCCCACGCGGCAAAGCGCGACAATCATGCCCCGGAAGCGTCCCGGGCGGGATTGTACAGCCCCCTTTTGCTGTGGCATAGGTAGCAGGACGAAACCGATAGAGGAAGAGGACTGCCCAATGGCCACGCAGCTCAAGCGCAACAGCAAATACAGCGAAGCCGAATGGACCGCGCGGCAGGAACTCGCCGCCTGCTATCGCATCTTCGCGATGATGGGCTGGGACGAGATGATCTTCAACCATATCACGGTAAAGGTGCCTGAAGAGGATGGCGCCTTCCTGATCAATCCCTATGGCATGCACTTCAGCGAAGTCACCGCATCAAGCCTGATCAAGATCGACATCGACGGGAACAAGCTCGACGCCGACAATCCTTGGCACGTCAACAAGGCGGGTTTCGTCCAGCACAGCTTGTTCCACCGCGTCCTGCCCGACGCGCATGCGATCATCCACACGCACACCACCGCGACGATGGCCGTCTGCGGGCTCGAAGGCGGACTTCAGCCGACGAACTTCTATGCCTGCAATTTCATGGGCCAGCTTGCCTACCATGATTTCGAGGGCGTAACGGTGCGCGAGGAAGAGGGCGAGCGGCTGGTCGAGCATCTCGGCGACAAGCGCATTCTGATGCTGCGCAATCACGGCCCCGTCGTGATGGGCAAGTCGCTGACCGACGCCTTCATCAAATATTGGGCGCTGCAGCGCGCGTGCGAGATCCAGCTTGCCACGATGAGCATGGGCAAGCCGATCCTGGTCAGCGACGATGTCATCAAGGTCCATCAGCGCGACCTTTATATGGCGGCGATCCCCGGCCAGTCGGGCAAGGCAGAGTTCGACGCCATGGTGCGCAAGGTCGACAAGATCGACACGAGCTGGCGTGACTAATCCGAAGGTTTCGCTAAGGCGGACCGCATGACGCGCTTCTCGGTCAACGACCGCCCGGTCGAATATCGCATGGACCCCGAAACGCCTCTGCTGTGGGCGCTGCGCGATGCGTCCAACCTGACGGGCACCAAATATGGCTGCGGCACCGGCGACTGCGGCGCCTGCACCGTCGACATCGACGGCGAGGCGATCCGCAGCTGCCTCGTCACGATCGCCGAGTGCGAGGGCCGGTTCGTCACGACGATCGAGGCGCTGTCGCGCGACCGCAGCCATCCGGTGCAGCAGGCATGGGTCGCCGAACAGGTGCCGCAATGCGGCTTCTGCCAGTCGGGGATGATCATGGCCGCCGCCGCGCTGCTGCGGAAGAACAGCAACCCGAGCGATGCCGAGATCGATGCGGCGATGACGAACATCTGCCGCTGCGGCACCTATCCCCGGATTCGCACGGCAATCCGCCGTGCAGGCCGGGTTATGCGCGGCGAGGAACGCATCGCCGCCGCGCCGCCGCCGGGCATTCGCCCCGCCGACGCCGCGCGCGCGGTGCCCGCGCTCAGGACCCCGCATGGCGACTAGCGGATCTGCCGCTCCGTTCATCTAGCTGAACCGCAGGCAACAGCGATGTTCAGGCGCTAATCATCTTGCCTCCGGTAACTTTCGATTCATCTTCCCGATCGGCTGGGTGCCGGATGGGATTCTGGAGTAGAGCCGAGATGAAGAAGATGTTCGGAGGGCTGCTGATCGCAGCGACGATCCTCACCCCGATAGCGCCCGCCGCCGCCCAGGCGAATGGCGAGCGCATCCAGATCGCCCAGCGCGGCGATCGTGGCGGCGAACGCGGGCCGCGCGGTCCCGAAGCGCGCCGCGGCGACTGGAACGGCGGCGGCCAGCGCGTCGAGCGCCAGCGGGGTCAGAACGCACCGCAGACGCGGCAGGCCCAACAGGCGCCGCGCGGTGACCGCGGCGGCAATGGCTGGGACGGCCAGCGCCAGCGCAGCGACGGGCCGCGACAATGGCAGGGTCAGGGTCAGGGTCAGCGCGGCGACGGCCAGCGTCCGACCCAGCAATGGCAAGGACAGCGCGGCACCTATGACCGCAACAACGACGGCCGCACCGACCGCCAATGGGATCGCAATCGCGACGGCCAGGTCGATCGTCAGTGGGACCGCAACGACAACAACCGCGTCGATCGCCGCTATGACCGCAATCGCAACGGCGATCTCGACCGCCGCTGGGATCGCAACAACGACAATCGCGTCGACCGGCGCTGGGACAACAACCGCAACGGATATGTCGACCGGCGCTATCGCGACGGCCGTCCCGGCAACAATTGGAACCGCGGCTGGCGCGACGACCGGCGCTACGACTGGCGAAGCTACCGCGACCGGAACCGCAGCTATTATCGGATGCCGCGCTACTACAACCCTTATCGCGGTTATGGCTACACGCGCTTCGGCATCGGATTCACGCTCGGGTCGCTCTTCTACAGTCAGCGCTACTGGATCAACGATCCCTGGTATTATCGCCTGCCGCCGGCCTACGGCGACTATCGCTGGGTCCGCTATTATGACGACGCCTTGCTCGTCGACGTTTACAGCGGCCGCGTGGTCGACGTGATCTACGACTTCTTCTGGTAATATCCTTTCGGTTATCAGAGGCAAACTGAGGGGCCGGCCTTCCGGCCCCTCTTTTTGTCGACCCGCGTTTACCGGCTTGCCCTCCCCTGCCCGCCGCGCCACCATCGCGTGGCAACATGAGGGGAGATATCATGCGCTCAATCCGACTGGTCGCGGCGGCGACGCTCGCACTGCTGGGCGAGACCGCGATCGCCAAAACCACCGTCATCTATGCAGGGCGCGTCATCGCCGACGCGAACAAGCCGGCGCTGGGGCCCTCGACCGTCGTCGTCACCGACGATCGCATCACCGCGATCGCGCCCGGTCGCGGCGAGGCGCCCGCAGGCGCCGAGATCGTCGACCTGGGCGACAAGACGTTGCTCCCCGGCCTGATCGACCTCCACGTCCACCTGACCGGCGATCCAGGCGGCGATTATCGCAGCGAAGCGGTCGATCCCGACGAATGGGGCGTCGTCGTCGGCGCCAAGAATGCGCGCCTCACATTGCGCGCGGGCTTCACCACCGTCCGCGAGGCTGGATCGGCGCAATATACCGCCTTCGCGCTGCGGCGCGGCACTGCCGAGGGGATGATCGAAGGTCCGCGGATCGTCGCGGCCGGGCCGCCGCTGTCGATCATCGGCGGGCATGGCGACGTCACCGGCTTTCGCGAGGACGTCCACGCCGTGCTCGACCAGGGCTATACCTGCACCGGCGCGGTCGAATGCGCCGAGAAGGTGCGCAAGGCGTCGCGTGCGGGCGCCGACGTCATCAAGATCACCGCGACCGGCGGCGTGCTGTCGCAGCAGGGGCGCGGGCTCGAAGGGCATTTCTCGAACCCCGAACTCGTCAGCATCGCCGATACCGCGCATTCGCTGGGATTGAGGGTGATGGCGCACGCGCACGGCGCGCGCGGGATCGAATCCGCCGCAGCAGCGGGAATCGACAGCATCGAGCACGGCACCTTCGCCGACGACGCAGCGCTCAAGGTCATGAAGGCGAAGGGAAGCTATCTCGTCCCGACGCTGATGGCGTTCGAGGGCATCAAGGAGCGTCTCGGCAAGGGCATCTATACCCCGACGGTCGAGGCCAAGGTGCGCATGACGATGAACGATGTCGGCAAGGCGGTGGGGCGCGCCAAGGCGCTGGGCGTCCCGGTCGCCTTCGGCACCGACGCCGGCGTGTTCGAGCATGGGCGCAATGCGGGCGAATTCGCCCTGCTGGTGAAATATGGCCTGACCCCGCGCGAGGCGCTGGCGAGCGCGACGACGGTCGCCGCGAAGCTGCTGTCGATGGAGGATCAGATCGGACGGATCGCGCCCGGCCTGTCGGCCGACATGATCGCCGTCGCGGGCGATCCGCTGAACGATGTCACAGTGCTGGAGAAGGTCGACTGGGTGATGGTGCGCGGCCGCGCCGCCGACTGACCGTCGCTCACGCGGCGCGGTGGACGCGCGGACGAACCGCCTTCGCCTTGACGGGGCGGACGAGCGCCCCCGTATCCACCGCCTCGGCAAACTGCACCCCGACGCGGCTTTCGGTCGACCAGCGGGCCCGGCCGTCGACCCGCACCTCCGGCGTAAATTCGAGCGACAATGGCGTTCCCTCGGGCACGTTCCACAGGCCTTCGAGCAGCGCGCCGCGCGAAGACAGGTTGCGCACGATCGCTTCATAGCGATGTCCGCCGCTTTCGACCTGTATCGTGCGGAAGGTGCGGACGCGCGGCTCGCGGGCGCTCTTGAACCCGCGCGCGATGACAAGGCCGCCCCGCTCGGCCAGCAGCGCCTCCACCTCGTCGATATCCATCGGCTTGCCGTAGATATAGCCTTGAACATGGCTGCACCCCAGCCCGCGGATCAGCGCGAGGTCGTCGTGCGTCTCGACCCCTTCCGCGGTGGTTTCCATCCCCAGCGCGTCGGCGAGCCCGACGATCGACGAGATGATCGCGGCGTTCATACTGTTCCTGTCGGCCGCGCCGAGCACGAAGCTCTGGTCGATCTTGATCTTGTCGAACGGCGCCTTCTTCAGATAGCCGAGCGCCGAATAGCCCGTCCCGAAATCGTCGAGCGCGAGGCGGACGCCAGTGCGTTTCAGCTTCTGGAACATCTCCAGATTCGCGGGGCTTTCGTCGAGGAAGACCCCCTCGGTAATCTCGAGCTCGAGCTGGCCGGGCTCGATCCCCGCCGCCGCAACAGCGTTCAGAATCGTCACGGGCAGCTTCTCGTTCGCGAACTGGCGCGGCGAGACATTGACCGCAACGCGGTAGTCGGGGCCCAGCCGCGCGATCGTTGCGCAGGCGGTGCGGATGATCCACTCGCCGATCGGAATGATCAGATTCGATTCCTCGGCGATCGGGATGAACTTCGACGGGCTGACGATCTCCGCCGACTTCCGGCGCCAGCGGATCAGCGCCTCGAAGCCCGAAATCCGCTCGCTCTTCACATCGACGATCGGTTGATACAGCAACTGCAACTCGTCGTTCGCCAGCGCATCGCGCAGCGAATCCTCGATCGCCTTCCGCTCGCTCGCCTGATTGTGCATCGCGTCGGCATAGAAACGGTGGACGCCGCGCCCCGCGTCCTTCGCGGCATACAGGGCGAGGTCGGCGTTGCGCACGAGCGCCGAGGCGGTCACGCCGTCGCCATCCGATATCGCAATGCCGATCGACGAGCCGATCCTTACCTGTTCATTCTCGATCGCGAAGGGTTTGGCGAGGCTGAGGATGATGGCGTTGGCGATTCCGGCCAGCTTCTCGGGCTCGACGATCTGCGGCAGCACGATCTGGAACTCGTCGCCGCCGAGACGGCCGACCTGCCCCTTGTCGCCGATGATCTGCGTGAGTCGACCCGCGACCTGTTGCAGCAACTGGTCGCCCGCGGGGTGCCCCATTGTATCGTTGACCGCCTTGAAGCGGTCGAGGTCCATTAAAAGCAGCGCGCACGGCTGCTCCTGTCCCGCATGGTTGCGTAGCGCGCGTTCGAGCAATTCGGTGATGTGCAGCCGGTTGGCAAGCCCCGTCAGCGTGTCGTAGCGCGCGAGCTGCTTGATCTCGCGTTCGGATTTCTTCTTGTCGGTGAGGTCGGTTCCCGAGCCCCGAAAGCCCTGAAAATTGCCGAGCTCGTTGCTGATCGGATGCCCCGAGATCGACCACCAGCGCTCCTCGCCCGGCACCGCCGCCAGCACCGTGAGTTCGTTGAAGGGCGTGCGCGACGACAGGCTGAAGCCGAGCGTCCGCTCCTCGCTCTCGTCATTGCCCAGCCGCTTGCGGATGATCTCGGTGAACGGACGGCCGAGGACGTCGGACAGCGAGAGGCCGAGTTTCGCAACGACAGTCGGGGAAATATAGACGAGGTTGCCGTTGCGGTCGGTCTCCCAGAACCAGCCGCGCCCCGCGCGCTCGAAATCGCGCATCAGGCCGAGCGCGCGTTGCTGTTCGCTGATCGTCAGCCGGCTGGCGCGCGTCATGCGCATTTGCTGGCGGACATCGTGGCGCAGCATTATGACGAGCAGGCCGAGGAAGACGAGCCCGGCGACACCGAAGGGCCAGGACGCGATCCCGATCGTGCCGCCGACCGCGGTCGCGCCGGCGAAGGCGAAGAAGGCGGGGCGCTGGATCGCCGACGCCGCCGCCGCGACAAGGATCACACCGAGCTGGACCGCGGAGAAAGCGTCGAAGTAGAAGCGCCCGTCGTGGACGGCGACCGCGGAGAAAGTCGCCGCCGAACCCAGCATCGTTCCCAATGTCACGAGCGAGAAGCAAATGGCGAGAATGGCCTGGATGCGGTTTACGGGCAGCTTGCGCCAACCGCGCGACATCTGGCCGATGATCGTAAGCGCCAGGTCGCAGACCAGCCCGGCCCCCATGACGAACCACTGCGAAGGATGGCGGAGAAAGCCGTCGACGCCCGGGAAAAAGGCGAAGGAGAGAAAAGCGAGCGTGCGGGCGAAAAAGACATAATGCCACAGCTGCGCGACGCGGAGCAGGCGCATCGCGAACTCGGGCGTCGCGAACGGCGACACACTCCCCCGCATATCGCGATCGGCCGGCCGCAGGATATGATGCTTAACCCCCAAAAAATACGCCCTAATCCGCTCAACTGCCCACTCCCGTCTCTGTCGGGAAAGGGGTTTCCAAATCCTTACCGGCAGCGCCCCCGTTTCCCCCGATCCTGTGCCAAAACGGAAGGGGTTGGGTTTCGGATCGCAACGGGTTAAACTGGTTTCATGCCTGCCGTCCGCCTGCTGCCGCCCGACCGTTTTTTCGACCGCGCCGAATGGGCCGCGATCACCGCGCCGTCGCGCTGGCGCGGCTCCTGGCTCGTTGCCCATGCGTGGATCGTCAGCATCGCCGCGGTCGGCCTCGCCGCATGGAGCGGCCATCCGCTTGCCTGGCTGCTTGCCGTGATCATCGTCGGCGGGCGCCAGCTCGGCCTCGCGATCCTGATGCACGAGGCGGCGCACGGCTTGCTCCACCCCGGTCGCAAGGTGAATAACTTCCTCGGCCAGTGGTTTACCGGTGCCGCGATCGGGTCGGACCTGATCGCCTATCGCACCTATCATCTTCAGCATCACAAATTCACGCAGCAACCCGAAGACCCCGACCTGTCGCTGTCGAAACCTTTCCCGACGACGCGCGCAAGCCTTTGGCGCAAGGTGCTGCGCGACCTGACCGGCCAGACCTTCGTCAAGCAGCGCATGGCGCAGTTCGGCTTCGCCTTCAAAGGCCTGAAGGCGATGCTGCGCGGCGAAACGGCTGAAAAGGGCCGTGCGAGCACCAAGGCGGGGACGCCGTTCAACAAACAGTCGGACGACGGCATGACGTCACCGACGATCGACGTCGCGGGCGCGATGGCGGTGACGCGTGCGGTGGGGCGTTTCCTGATGGTGCAAGTGGTGCTGCTGTCGGCCTCGCTCGCGCTCTATGGCTGGACGCCCTTTCTGCTGTGGCTCGCCGGGCTGGCGACGACCTTCCAGCTTTACCTTCGCATCCGCAACATCGCCGAACATGCGTGCACGACGACCGGCAGTCAGGATCCCTTCACCCATGCACGCACGACCTATGCCGGCTGGATTGCGCGCGCGACGGTCGCTCCATATTGGGTGAATTATCACGCCGAGCATCATCTGTTCATGGGTGTGCCCTGCTACCGCCTGCCCGCCGTCCACGCGATGCTGGGGCAGCAGGACAAGCATCCGGCGATGACGATCGCGCCGAACTACCGCGCGGTGTTGCGGCAGGTCACGGCAAAGGCCTAGAGTGTTTTCAAGTCAGGTGGAATCACCTGACGACCCGGAAAACACGGCAAAACAAGAATCTGGAGTGCCGGTTTTGATTCAATCAAAACCGAACGCACTGTAGAGCGCGATGACATGATTTTGCCCCACCGTGATTGCCCCCGGAAGCCCGCCGGACAGCGGCGCGTCTCTGGACCGGGCTAGTCGGCCAGGATCAGCACGCCGTCGGCGAGCCAGCGCCCGAGCCAGGCGGCGAGCGCTTCCATCGCCCCCGCCTCCCCCATCGCGGCGATGACATGTGCGCTGAGGGCGGTGAAGCTGGAACCGGCTTCGAACCGCGCCAGCGCGTCGGCCTCTGCTTCCGGCAGGCTACGGAAACTCGGCTGCTGCCCGCTCCGCCAGACGAGCAACGCGACAGGCGACGCAAAGGCTACTGGCTCGGGCGGTTCCCGTTCGGCATCGAGCGCGCTCCACAACGCTGCGACGTTGAAGCGCACCCGAAGCAATCGCACAGAGGGATGCAGCGCGAGGCGCTGCTCGATCCACGCGTCGCCAAGCGCGCCGACCGCCGCGGCATCTAGCACCGCGGTGTCGCGCGCATCGAAAGCATGGCGGAGCGCCCAGTCGAGCGCCGCAAGCTCGGCAAGCTCGCCGTCAGCGGGAAAATGTTTGGCGAGGAAGGCCTGCAACGCCTCGCCATAATAGCGCAGGTTCCGCGTCGTCGAGGGATGCGCCTTCACATAGGCTTGCGCGATATTGTCGAATTGCTCGTCGCCCAGATAGGCGTGGAGCCGCTCATAATGATCGGCGAGGACGCCGGTCAGGCTGGCGCGGTAATTATTGCGATAGATGTCGAGCCGTCGGCGGGCGCCGACGCGGCCGTCGTCGACGATCAGTTCCTCCGCGTCGGCGTCGTCGCCGACAATTCCGGCGAGGAAGCGCCGCTGCATCTCGCGCAGCGCTTCAGGCATGTTCAGTTTCCAGCGCGCGCGCCGAGAGCGCCCGGGCGCAATCGAGTTCGGCGAGCACATCGGCAAGCGGCGGAATGGCATCGTCGCGTTCGATCATCGTTGCGACAGATCCGAACCGCCTGATCGCGCTCGCATAAAGATCCCATACCGCATCGCAGACGTCGGTATCGTGCGTATCGATGACATGATCGCCCATGTCGCTGTGCCCGGCGAGGTGCATCTGCTGGATGCGATCCGCCGGCAGCCCCGCCAGATAATCCTCGGGGTCGAAGCCGTGGTTGCGCGCGCTGACGTAGATATTGTTGACGTCGAGCAGCAGCAGGCAGTCGGCACGCTCGGCCATTTCGGCGAGAAAGTCCCATTCGCTGCGGTCCGACGAGCGAAAGGTCACATAGCTCGACGGGTTCTCGATCAGGATGCGGCGGCCGAGATAATCCTGCACACGGCCGATGTTCTCGACGACGCAGTCGAGCGCGGGCGCGTCATAAGGGAGCGGCAGCAGGTCGTGCGTGTTATGCGCGTTGATTCCGGTCCAGCAAAGATGGTCCGAAATCCAAAGCGGTTCGACGCGACTTTCAAGGGCTTTCAACGCAGCAAGATAGTCCATGTCGAGCGGCTCGTCGGACCCGATCGAGAGCGACACGCCGTGCATGACCATCGGGTAGTCGGCGCGAATGGCGTCGAGCATCGCAAGCGGCTTGCCGCCCGGCACCATGTAGTTTTCGGAAATGATCTCCAGCCAGTCCACCGGCTGGGGCCCGCGCAGGAAATCGGGATAATGATCGGGCCGCAATCCCAGGCCGAAACCGGGCGAAGGCGCGGTCTTGCGATCGGGTTCAATCACGCATCGTCTCCATGGCGAACGGAAGGGTCCGACACGCGGCCGGACCCGTCCGCCTTCGCGTCAGACGCCGATCTTGCCGCCATCCGTCAGGCACTTGCCCGCGGCGATCTTCTTGAAGCCCTTGCCCTTGCAGCTGTTGGCGCCGGCGCAGCTGTTGCCCGCCGTGCTGCAGCCCGAATCGCCGCTGCACGAAGCCGCTTCGACCTTGCAGTCCGACGATCCCTTGCAGCCGTTGACGCCATAGCATTTGACCGTGTCATTGGCCCCGATCTGCTTCGGCAGCGGCTTGTCTGCGGCGATGGCCGCACCCGAAAGCGCCAGCGCAGTCGCGGAGGCAGCGATAAGTCCGGCGAGTTTGTTGCTGTTCATCTTGCGATCGTCCCTTCCCTTGGTTGTCCAGATAAAGGCGGGGCGACTCGTCGCCCCCGTGCTTTTGTCACACGACCCGAGAGCCTTGTGGCATGATCTGGATCACAGGCGAAGGGATTTCCCGTGCGGCAGGACGGTTCGCCGCACGGGAAGAGGGGATGATCAGTGCAGGATCAGCGCAGAATCAGCCGAGATCGCCGATCACGCCGCCGTCCGACAGGCACTTGGCCGCGGCCATCGCCTTGAAGCCATGGCCCTTGCACTCGTTCTGGCCCTTGCATTCGTTCGACGCGGTCTTGCAGTCGGCGGTGCCCTTGCAGCTGTTGACGCCGTAGCAATGAACCAAATCCTTGGCGCCGACCGCGGCGCCCGAGCTGCCCGCAGGAGCGGGCGCGGCCATGGCAGCGCCGGCGAGCGCGAGGGCGGTGGCCGAAGCGGCGATGGCGGCGGCGAACTTGTTGCTGGTCATGATGATTTCCTCCGAAGACAGGATGGCGCGGCACGATGCCGGTCCACGGAGGGATATTCGGGTGCGCCGAAAGAAGGTTACAGCGCCGCCGCGTTTATCCGGCGTTCGACACGAAGCGCGCGCCCGCGCGGTCCTTCACCGTCGTTTCGGGGTCGAAGATCATGCCGTTCATCGCGATATAGACCCCGGGCGGCAGCGTCTGCGCGGCGGCAAGCGCGAAGCCCACGTTGAATTCGGCATCGCTTGCGCGCACCGACGCGGGTTGCATCGCCCCCGTCATCACGATCGTTTTGCCCTCGATCCCCGCAAGCACGCGGCCCGTAACGACCATCGTGTCCGTTCCGTGCGTCACGAGAATGCGGTCGGCATCGCTCGCGGCGACCGCAGCGCGGATCGTCTCGCGATCGGCGTCGGTCAGTTCGAGACTGTCCTTGCGCATCAGTTGCGTCACGCGGTGCGGGACATGCACATTATTCTCGCGCAGCATGTCGGGGATCGCCGCGGGGCCGATCTGAAATTCCGACAAGGCATCGAAATAGACCTTGTCGATCGTCCCGCCGGTGGTGAAAATGTCGATCACGCGCATTCGTCCTGCACCGGCGAAGCGGGCGTGCCGTCGGGAGCAGCGAACGGCTGCTTGAAGGTGAAGGCTTCGGGACCCGGCCCGATCGCTTCGAGCATCGCAAGCCGGGCCATCCCCTCCGCCACCGTCGGACGATGGCCCGCCGGCACCCACCACAGCACCTGATAGACCGCCATATGGTCGAACCATTCCTTGCGCCGCCGCATGATCGAAAGATGTTCGGGCTGGCGATAGACGAAGGCGGCGAGCGCATCGAGGTCGCGCCACACCGACATGTTCGGGATGACCAGCGGATCGTCGGTGACGGCCACATCGGTCGCGTCATTGCCCTCGCCGGTCAGCCGCCAGATGAAACCGTCGCTCGCCTCGGCGATCGCATTGACGCCGTCGAGCGCCGCCATGAAGTCGCGGTTCGCGACATGGTCGGCGGGCAGGCGGAAGCGCGCGATGTTCATCTGCGCGAGTTCGTAAGCCGCCATGCCCGCCTCCCTTATGCCAGCGCCTCGGCGATCAGCCGCCGCGTATTGTCGATCCCGAACAGCGCGATGAAGCTGCCCATGCGCGGACCCGCGCTCGATCCGAGCAGCGTCTCGTAAAGCGCCTTGAACCAGTCGCGCAGGTTTTCAAAGCCATAGGCCTCGTTCTTGCCGATCTCGTACACGATATTCTGGATATCGTCGGCCGAGGCGTCGGCGGGCAGCGCCGCGAGTTTCGCGTCGAGTTCGGCAAGCGCCGCGCCTTCGCGGCCGTGCGGCTTGCGACGGTTCAGCGTCGGCGCGACATAGTCGCGGTTATACGCCATCGCATTGTCGATCAGCCGGTCGAGCTCGGGATAGGTCGCAGCATTCGCACCCTCGACATATTGGCCGAGGTAGCGCCAGATCTGGTCCTTCGACGCATCGGCGCCCATGACCCCGACGAGGTTGAGCAGCAGGCCGAACGTCACCGGCAGTTCGGCGGTCGGCATGTCTTCGCCGCGCGCGACATGGACGTGATGCACCGGGTTGCCGAGCTTCTTGTCGGGCTCCTGCGCCGGATAATTGCCGCGCATCTGCAGATATTCGTCGACCGCTTTCGGGATGACGCCGATGTGGAGCTGCTTCGCCGCCTTGGGCTCGCGGTATGCGAAGAAGGCGAGGCTCTCTTCGCTGCCGTAACTCAGCCACTGCTCGAGACTCAGGCCATTGCCCTTCGACTTCGAAATCTTCTCGCCCTTTTCGTCGAGGAACATTTCGTAGATCAGCCCCTCGGGCTTTTGTCCGCCCAGCGCGCGCGCGATCTTGCCCGACTGGATGCCGCTGTCGGTCAGGTCCTTGCCGTACATCTCGTAATCGACGCCGAGCGCGACCCAGCGCATCGCCCAATCGACCTTCCACTGCAGCTTCGCGCCGCCGCCGAGGATCGAATGCGTGATCGTCTCGCCCTCGTCCTCGAACGAGACGAGGCCGGCGTCGGCATCGACCACCGTCACCGGCACCTGCAGCACGATCCCCGACTTGGGGCTCACGGGCAGGATCGGCGAATAGGTCGCGGCGCGTTCGGCGCGCAGCGTCGGCAGCATGATGTCGAGAATGTCCTGGTTATGCCGCAGGACGTTCTTCAGCGCCTCGTCGAAGGCGCCCGACCTGTAGCGCTCGGTCGAGCTCACAAACTCGTAATCGAAGCCGAACCGGTCGAGAAACTCGCGCAGCATCGCATTGTTATGATGCGCGAAACTCTCATATTTTCCGAACGGATCGGGGATCGCGGTAAGCGGCTTGCCGAGATGGCTGGCCAGCATGTCCTTGTTGGGAACATTGTCCGGAACCTTGCGCAGCCCGTCCATGTCGTCGCTGAACGCCACGAGGCGCGTCGGCGCGCCGCCGGTCAGCGCCTCATAGGCGCGGCGGACCATCGTCGTGCGCAGCACTTCGTTGAAGGTGCCGATATGCGGCAGGCCCGACGGGCCATAGCCGGTCTCGAACAATACCGCCTCGCCGCCCGGCTTGCCCTGCGGATAGCGTTTGACCAGCTTGCGCGCTTCCTCGAACGGCCAGGCCTTGGACGTTTGCGCGGGCTCGCGCAGCGACGGATGAAGGTGCAAGTCGGTCATGGCGCGCGCCATAGCCGCAAGATGCGCCAATGGGAAGAAGACCGGGCGCGCCGGAATTCGAAAATCCTCCCCGTTCCGGGGAGGATCACTGGTCTTCACCCGCGCGGCTGGATCGCGGGCATGAAGCTGCTCCGGCGTAGCAGCGCCGCCGACACCAGCGACACGATGAGCGCGACCGGCAATATCTCGGTCAGCGTCAGCGCCATGCGGAACAGCGGATTCTTGTACTGCTCGGCCATCGCGCCCATTTCCGACGAGAATTTCGCGATCTCGGCCGCCGATTTGCCTGCCGCGCGCATATCCTCGATGCTGCTCGCAATATATTCGGCCATGAACGTCCCGCCGGTCTGCCACATATAGAGTTCCCAGCCGAGGACGTAGAAAAGCGACGCGAACAGGCCGATGCCGAGCCCGACGCCGAGAGCTTTGCCAAAGCCGATCACCCCGCCCAGATCGACGTCCCGATAGCGCTTCACCCCGACGAACACGAAGATGAGCGCGACCAGCATCGACAGATAGCCGGCGACCATCCCCAACGCCCCATGGTCGGCGAGGAAGCTGATGTTGAGGAACATGCCGATGACGACAATCACGCCCGCGATAGCACCGTAAACCGCGATGATCCTGCCCATGATATATCTCCCCGATGAATGAATGCCATGCGAGGAGAAGCGGGACAACGGCGGAAAATCCATCGCCCAAAAGGGTGATTTGGCGCGCCTCGTCCAATCTTACGGCAGGATGTCGAGCGTCCGCGCCTTCTGCACCGCCTGCGTGCGGCTGGCGACCTCCAGCTTTTCATACACGCGCGCGACGTGCGTCTTCACCGTGTTGGGGGAGATGTCGAGCCGGCGCGCGATGACCTTGTTCGCATGGCCCGCCGCCAGCATCTCCAGCACCTCGCACTCGCGCGCGCTGAGCCCCAGTGCGGCGATCGCCGCGTCGTTGCGCGCGAACGCCACGCGCGGACGCGCGGTCAGCCGGTTGCCGACCCATATGCCGAGCGCGACACAGACGACCGCGATGCAGGCGATATAGAATTCGGCCGACCAGCGATGCACGACATGCTTGTAGTTCAGCCATTCGAGCAGGAAGGCCGAGGCCGCGAGAGCGATGCCATAGAGGATGATCGGGCGCGCCATGAGCCGTGGTAGATCATTCTCGGCGGACGCTTGCAATATGGCGCCATCGCCGGGCCTATCGTTACCGGAAAATTTACCATGTCGGGCTTAGCCTCTGCCCATGACGAACTTCCGTTCCCCCACGGCGCGCAGCCACAACCGGACGCCGGTCACGATCGAGGTCATGATCAATGGCGTGCTCAATTTCGTCGACGGCCGCATCGTCGACCTGTCCGAAGCCGGCGCGCGCATCGACGGCGCGAGCATGCCCGCGCGGTCGCGCTGCGAAATCCATTATGCCGGCGAGGTTACCTACGCGGTCGTGATGTGGTCCGAATTCGACCGCATGGGCGTCCGCTTCCCCTATGAGCTGACGCACGGCGCGCTCTACAACGCGCTGCGGAGCGCCCGCAGGGTCAAGCCGGCCGACATTCCACCGGCCTTCCTCAGCCAGCGCACCACGGTCTTCGGCCGCCGCGGGCTGAGCTGATCCTTCGATCCTCCCTGTGCCGCAGGCATGGGGAGGATCCCATGCCGCCTTGCCGCGTTCGCCTTTTGTCCCTAGCGTGTTCCGATGCTCCCCCGCGTCGATCCCCTTGCCCTGCCCGCACTGCACGCGAGCCATGTCGGCATCTGGATCGCCGATCCCGCAGGGGGTGTGCAGCGCGTCGGGCGCGGCGAAGCCATCGCCGCGGTCGCCGCGACGCCGCACCTGCTGCTGGGTGCGACGCTGACCGGCGACCGGCTCGGCTATCCCGAATTGTCGGGGCTCGACCTGCTCGAACTCTTCGCGTTCCTCTACCCGGCGCGCTTCGCAGTGCCGACGCCCGCGGGGATCGCCGCCGCGATCGACCTTGAAGCACCGAAGGCCGAAGAGGACATCGCGCCCTTCCTGCCCCGCGCCGCCGCGACGATGCTCGCCAGCCTCGACGATCCCGACTGGCCCGAGCGCGAGGGCGCCTGGCACGGGCTGCAGGCGCTCGGCCGCCAGCGCTGGCCGTGGGCGTCGATCATGCAATCACGGCTTGGCCCGCCCGACAAGGCCGATCGCTGGCTTTTCGCGAAACTGCCCGAGTGGGAAGAGGCGCCGCCGCGCCCGCAGCCGCGGCAGGTGACGGTCAATCCCGACGACATCCGCGCGCGGCTCGACCGGTTGGCCGGCGACGGTGCCGAACGGCGTTCGGGGCAGCAGGATTACGCCCGCGCGGCCGCCGCGATCTTCGCCCCGCGCGAGCGCCGCGACATGCCGCAGATGCTCGTCGCCGAGGCGGGCACCGGTATCGGCAAGACATTGGGCTATCTTGCTCCCGCCAAACAGTGGATCGACCAGTCCGCCGGCGCGATCTGCATTTCGACCTATACCAAGGCGCTGCAGCGCCAGCTCGCGCGCGAGACCGAGAAGCTCTATCCCGACGCCGCGACGCACCGCGAGAAGGTCGTCGTGCGCAAGGGCCGGGAAAATTACCTGTGTCTGCTCAATCTCGAGGACGCCTTGCAGGGCGGCTTTTCGGGCCGCGCCGCAATCCTCGCGCAGCTTGTCGCACGCTGGGCGGCGTACACGCGCGACGGCGACATGGTCGGCGGCGACCTGCCCGGCTGGCTCCCCGCGCTGTTCCGCCGCAACGGCACCACCGCGCTCACCGACCGGCGCGGCGAGTGCATCTATGCGGGCTGCCCGCATTTCCGCAAATGCTTCATCGAGCGTTCGGCGCGCGCCGCGACGCAGGCCGACATCGTCATCGCCAACCATGCGCTGACGATGGTGCAGGCCGCGCGCCCGCGTGACGGCGGTGCGCCCGCGACGCGGCTGATCTTCGACGAGGGCCATCATCTGTGGGACGCCGCCGACAGCATGTTCGCGGCGGCGCTGACCGGGCAGGAAGCGGTCGAAATCCGCCGCTGGGTTCTGGGGCCGGAGGGCAAGTCGCGCGGACGGCGGCGCGGGCTCGCGGCGCGCCTCGCCGATGTCGCGAGCTATGACGAGGCGGGCGACAAGGCGATCCAGGGGGCGATCCAGGCGGCGGGCGAGCTGCCCGGCGAGGGCTGGCTCGGCCGCATTTCCGAGAATGAGCCGTGGGGCGCGATCGAGCGGCTGCTCGCCGCGGTGCGCGCGATGACCTATGCACGCAGCGTCGACACGCGCGCGGGGGACAGCGGCTACGGCCTCGAAACCGAACTCGCCGATCCCGATCCCGAACTGGTGGCGGCCGCCGCGAATGCGAGCGATGCGATCGAGGCGCTGCTGCGCCCGCTGATGGCGCTCGGCAAACGGCTCGACGCGCTGGTCGAAGATCCCCCCGACTGGCTCGACGGTCAGGCGCGGGCGCGCGTCGACGGGGCGCGCAACAGTCTCGGAACGCGGATCGACACGCTCGGTGCCTGGCTATCCCTGCTCGGGCGCGTCGGCGGCCCGGCGGATCCCGACTTCGTCGACTGGCTCGCGGTCGACCGGTTCGACGGGCGCGAATTCGACCTTGGCCTGCATCGCCACTGGCTCGACCCCGCACGGCCGGTCGCCGACATCGTCTATCGCCCCGCGCAGGGCGTGCTCGTGACCTCCGCGACATTGCGCAGCGGACCGGGCTGGACCGATGCCGACATCCGCACCGGCGCACGGCATATGGACGGCGGGGTCCAGCATTTCGCGGTGCCGAGTCCGTTCGACTATGCGCGCCAGTCCGAAGTCCTCATCGTCACCGATATCGCGCGCGGCGACCTGCCCGCGCTCGCCGGCGCGTACAGCCGGTTGATCGAGGCGTCGGGCGGCGGCACGCTCGGGCTGTTCAGCGCGATCCGGCGGCTGCGCATCGTCCATGCCCGCATCGCCGATCGCCTCGCACGCGCAGGCCTGCCGCTCTATGCCCAGCACGTCGATCCACTCGACACCGGGACGCTCGTCGACATCTTTCGCGCCGACCCGCACGCTTCGCTGCTCGGCACCGATGCGCTGCGCGACGGCGTCGACGTGCCGGGCGAGTCGTTACGGCTCGTCGTGATGGAGGGCGTGCCATGGCCGCGCCCGACGATCCTCCACGCCGCGCGCCGCGCGGCGCAGGGCGGCAGCGCCTATGACGACAGCGTCATCCGCGCGCGCATCGGCCAGGCATTCGGCCGCCTGATCCGCCGCGCCGACGATTTCGGGCAGTTCGTCATGCTTTCGCCGAGCTTTCCTTCGCGCCTGCTCGGCGCTTTCCCCGAAGGCACGCCGATCCGCCGCCTGCCGCTCGACGAAGCCGTCAATCATGTCGCCGCGGCGAACGTCGCGCAGCGAAAAAGCGCATATCCCGCCTTTTCACCGTCATAAGATTGCGGCACAGAGTTTCCGACCGAGGGGACGCTTAGGCAACGCGGGGAGCGATTTTGAAGACTTTGACCATCCTGCGGCACGCCAAATCGGGCTGGGACGTGCAGGTCGAGCGCGATTTCGACCGGCCGATCAACGCCCGCGGCCGCCGCGGCGCCGAGCTCATCGGCCAATATGTGAAGCGCCAGGCCTTTCCGATCGACCGCATCATCGCCTCGCCCGCGGTGCGCGTGACCGAGACGCTCGACCTGTTCCAGCCGGCCGCGGCGCTCGATGCGCTCGAACCGCATTGGGACCGGCGCATCTATCTCGCATCGGCGGCGACGCTGATCGACGTCATCCGCGACATGGGCAAGGATGCGGCGCACCTGCTGATCTCCGGTCACAATCCGGGGTTGGAGGACCTGGTGCTCGAGCTCGTTCCGTCGGACGGCGGCGGCCCGCTTCGCGAGCAGGTGGAGGAAAAACTGCCGACCTCGGCGCTGGTGCGGCTCGAACTCGACATCGCCGACTGGCACGATCTGGACGTCAACAAGGCGCGGATCACCGCGTTCATCCGCCCGCGCGACCTCGACCCGGCGCTGGGGCCGGCGATGGATCACGACTGACCGGGATTTCGGCTTTGGGGCGGGGATATGTCAGGCCTCGCTCCGTGATCGCGGGCCGGTTTTTCAAAGTTCAGGAAAGTTCAGCCTTATGCATCGCCGGTTTGGGACCGGTGTTTGCCGAACGCGTCTCGCACGCCCGGCCGCGTTGATCCACCAGATGAAAGAGCCGGATGAAGGCTGGCACAGCCGGATAATGTAGGAAAGGCTTATTTGAGGCGGTGTCGGCTTTGGGGTGGGGAGCGGCCCTTCAATTCTCGTCATGCTGGCTGCGGGATGCTGGAAATGTCGTGCTTCGGTCGTTTTCAAACCTTCGTCATTCCGGACTCGATCCGGAATCCATTTTTCCAGCGCTGCGCGAATGGACCCCGGATCAAGTCCGGGGTGACGAGACAAGGAAGGGCAGCTTCCGGTCGCAACCCGCCGTTCGTCACCCCAGCGCCGGGTTCAGCTCTCTGACTTCGATCAGGAAGGTCTTGGGTTTCTTGAAATATTTGCTCTTGCGATTGACCCTGAGCCCGACGACCTCGGCGAGTTCCATGACAAAATGGACGCAGTTCGCCTTGTTCAGGCTGTAGCTCGGCTGCTTGCGGTCCTGCCATTCGCGGACCTTCGCGATCAGCCGCGCATAAGTCGCATCGTCGACGGTGACGCTGAACTGGCGGTCGCTCTTCGCGATATAGTCGGGCTGCGACGTCTGGACATAGCCCTTCACCGAACCGAGCAGGATCGCGGGGCTGACATTTTTCGCGGTGAAGCCGAAATTATTGTCGACCACCTGCCCGCTGCCGTCGAGCCGTCCTTTCACGACGATGAAGGCGTGCGGAAAACGGTCGCCGAAATCGTGGCTGTAGAAGCTGACCGTAACCGCGGCCGATGCGGGAACCGCGGCGCCGAGACAGAAAGCCAGGAGGGCGAGGAGCATCAGGCGCAGGCGGAACATCGGCGCCCTGATAGCCATCCCCCACGCCGCTTGCCAAGCCACCTTTGCGCTTGACCTGTCGGTCAAGCTGGCCTCTTCTTTAACTGACAAGAATGTAAGGAGACGAGGGTGGCACGGAAGGCGATTTTCATCACCGGCGGCGGATCGGGCATCGGCCGCGCGACCGCGCGCCATTTCGCCGCGCGGGGCTGGTTTGTCGGAATCGCCGACGTCAATTCGGCGGGGATCGACGAAACCGCCGCGCTGCTTCCCGAGGGCGCGTCGTCACGCCACGTCATGGACGTCCGCGACCGCGACCAGTGGAAGGCGGCGCTCGATAATTTCGCAAAGGCCGGCGGCGGGCGGCTCGACGTGCTGTTCAACAATGCAGGGATCGGATCGGGCGGCCAGTTCATCGATATGGCGCCGGAAGAGGCCGACCGGTTGATCGCGATCAACTTCGGCGGGGTGGTCAACGGCGTCTATATGGCGCTGCCGCTGCTTCGCGCGACGCCGGGTTCGACGATCCTCAACACCGGATCGGCCTCGGGCTTTTATGGCGTCGGCGGACTCGCGGTCTATTCGGCGACAAAATTCGCGGTGCGCGGCCTGACCGAGGCGCTCGAAATCGAATTCGCCAAGCACGGGATCAAGGTGCGCTCGCTGATGCCGGGCTTCATCGACACGCCGATCCTCGATCAGGTCAGCGCCGACAGCAACGAACCCGCACGCGGCCGCCTGTCGGCCGCCGGTTTCGAAATCTCGCCCGTCGAACGCGTCGCCGAAGCCGCGTGGGAGGCGGTTCACGGCACCAAGGTGCATGTCACCGTCGGCAAGATGGCCAAGCGCCTGTCGCGGCTGTCGCGCTTCTTTCCCGGCCTGATCGCGAAGCAGTCGAAGAAGGTCGACGGGCTGGGAACCGCGGGGCATTGATGCTGCGAGGATGGCGGCAGCTTGGGGGGTGGAGAACTGCCGTTCCGTTTCACTCCTTCGTCATCTCGGCCTCACCATTTTCGTCACCCCGGACTTGATCCGGGGTCCATGACTTCAGCGCTGCCGTGGATCCCGGGTCAAGCCCTGGAGGACGATATTATAGTGTCGCCTTTCGGCCGTCAGCTACCGCTCCCCGAAATCCACAGCGACAGCCCCGGCGGCGGATCGCCGGGCGGCGCATCGGCGCGATGCCGCACCGCATCGGCGCGCGCGCGGTCGAGGACGGCGGCCGGGACGGCAGGCGAATGGAAGATATGGTCGGCCTCACCCAGCAGCCGCGCCGCGCGCAGCGTCAGATCGTCGGGATCATTGCTGGTCAGGCGAATGATCTCGAGGCGCGAGGCCGCCGTCCCGATTTCCTCCGCCAGCCACCGGCCCACCCTGTCCACCGCCCCGGGATCGAGCGGGTCCAGCGCCCCTCCCGCCGCAAGCGCCGCGTCGATCGCGCGGCGGCGGTCGGCAGCCGCCGGCCAGCGCGCCCGCATCGTATCGCGCGCGGCATGGAGCGCCGATGCGAGTGCACCGAGCCGCGACGGCAGCAAGGCTTCGATCCGCTGGCGCACCGCCTTGGCAAGCCCGGCCGACGCGCCGCCCGTCCCGATCGCGATCGTCACCGGCGCGCGGTCGACGATCGCCGGGGTCGTGAAGTCGCAAAGTTCCGGCCGGTCGACGACATTGACGAGCAGGCCGCGCGCGCGCAGCTCTACCGCCGCCGCGCGCGCCGCTTCGTCATCGGCGAGCGCGACGAAAGCGATGGCCGCGCCTTCCTCCCACGCCGGGACGATGCGCCCGCCCGCCCGTGTGACCAGCCGTGCCTTCGCTTCGGCCGCCTCGCCTTCCCCGACCAGCACGACCGTGCGGCCGGCGAGGTTGAGGAAAACGGGAAGCTGCTGCATCGTCAGTCGATCCAGTCGGGAACGCGCTCGGCGGCCATGATCGTGCCCGCGGCGATACGGTCGGCGACGACGATATAGCGGTCGCCGTCGACCAGCACCTCGGGAACGAGGCTGCGGCTGTTGTAGGTCGACGCCATCGTCGCACCATAGGCGCCCGCGGTGCGGAACGCCGCGAGATCGCCCGACCCGACCCTGTCGATCACGCGGTCGCGCGCGAAGGTATCGCCGGTTTCGCACACCGGCCCGACGATCGATGCGGTCATCGTCTCGCCCGTCGGCCTGACCGCAACGAAGTCGTGATAGGCATCGTAGAGCGCCGGGCGCGCGAGGTCGTTCATCGCCGCGTCGACGATCACGAAGGGATTGGTCGCGCCGGGCTTCACCCACAGCACCTCGGTCAGCAGCACGCCGGTGTTGCCCGCGATGACGCGGCCGGGTTCGAACATCAAGGTGACGTCCCAGTCCTTGGTCACCCGCGCGACCATCGCGCCATAGTCGGCCGGGCTCGGCGGATTGTCGTCGGGCTTGTACGGCACGCCGAGCCCGCCGCCGAGATCGACGTGGGTGATGCTGTGCCCCGCGGCGCGGAGGTCGGCGACAAGGCGGCCGACGCGCTCGAACGCGGCCTCCAGCGGCGCGAGGCTGGTGAGCTGGCTGCCGATGTGGAGCGCGACGCCGCGCATCTGGAGCCCCGGCAGCGCCGCCAAACGGCCGAAGATTTCGGGCGCGGCGTCGATGCCGACGCCGAACTTGTTCTCGGCCTTGCCGGTCGAAATCTTGGCGTGGGTGCCCGCATCGACGTCGGGATTGACGCGCAGCACCGCGGGCGCGGTCATGTCCTTGGCAAGCGCGATTTCGGCGAGCGCGACGCCCTCGGGCTCATGCTCGATGTTGAACTGGCCGATGCCGCGGTCGAGCCCCTGCGCCAGCTCGGCGCGCGTCTTGCCGACCCCCGAGAAGACGATGTCCTGCGGCGCCATGCCCGAGGCGAGCGCGCGTTCGAGCTCGCCGCCCGAGACGACGTCGGCGCCATAGCCCTGCCGCGCGAGGACGCGCAGCACGCCGAGATTGGGGTTGCACTTGATCGCGAAGGCGATGTGCTTCCTGGGAATATCCTTGAGCGCGTCGGCGAACACCTGCGCATGGCGTTCGAGCGTCGCGCGCGAATAGACATAAACGGGGGTGCCGATTTCGGCGGCGATGCGCGGCAAGGGAATGTCTTCGGCGTGGAGGACGCCGTCGCGATATTCAAAATGGTCCATGGGTCGAAAGTCCTGAAGCTCAGCCCGGAGGCGGCAAATCGAAATCGTCGGGTTCGCGGCGTTCGGACCGTTTGAGAAGTTCGTCGCTGCGCGCGGGCCGGGCCTGCGCGTCAGGCGTCGTGAGCTCCTCCGTGGTCGGGGCGCTTGTCGCGCCGACGGGAACGACCGGCGCGGGCTGGTTCGCCGCCGGCTTCAGATCTTCCTTCGCGCCGCACGCGCCGAGCAACGCGGCGGCAGCGATCATGGTCGCGATGAGGCGCTTCGTCGCCATCAATCCTGTCCTTCCAGCGCGGCGCGGGCCGCGGCAATGGCCTGCCTTACCCGTTCGGGCGCGGTACCGCCATAGCTGACGCGGCTCGCCACCGAAGCCTCGACGGTCAGCGCCGCGAGCGCATCGGGGGTGACCGCGGGGTGGATCGCGGCGGCCTCGGCGGCGGGCAGCGCCGACAGCTCAACGCCAAGCTCCTCCGATCGTTTCACGCAAGCGCCGACGATATGATGCGCCTCGCGGAACGGCACCCCCGCCGCGCGCACCAGCCAGTCGGCAAGGTCGGTCGCGGTCGAGAAGCCCGAGGCGGCGAGCGCGCGCATCCGGTCGGTGCGGAAGCTCAGCGTTTCGACCATGCCCGTCATCGCCGCAAGCGACAGCGCGAGCGCGTCGAAGGCGCCGAACACCGTTTCCTTGTCGTCCTGCAGATCCTTCGAGTAAGTGAGCGGCAGGCCCTTCACGATCACCGACAGGCGCTGGAAGGCGCCGAGCAGCAGGCCGGCGCGCCCGCGCACCAGCTCGGCGGCGTCGGGGTTGCGCTTTTGCGGCATGATCGAACTGCCCGTCGACCAGGCATCGGGCAGATGCACGAACCCGAAGGGCTGGCTCGCCCAGATCACGATTTCCTCGGCGAGGCGCGAGAGGTGGATCGCCGCGATCGAGGCCGAGGCACAGAATTCGAGCGCGAAGTCGCGGTCCGACACCGCGTCGATGCTGTTCGCCATCGGCCGGTCGAAGCCGAGCGCCGATGCGGTCGCGTGGCGATCGAGCGGAAAGCTGGTCCCGGCAAGTGCGGCGGCGCCAAGCGGCGATTCGTTGAGGCGGCGGCGCGCATCGGCGAAGCGCGAGCGGTCGCGGGCGAACATCTCGACATAGGCGAGCAGGTGATGGCCGAGCGTCACCGGCTGCGCGACCTGCAGGTGCGTGAAACCGGGCATGATGCTGTCCGCATGGTCTTCGGCGCGCGTCAGCAATGCTGCCTGAAGCGCCTTCAATCCGGTGTCGATGCGGGTGCATGCCGTACGGACCCAGAGGCGGAAATCGGTCGCGACCTGGTCGTTGCGCGAGCGCGCGGTATGGAGGCGGCCGGCCGCCTCGCCGACCAGCTCCTTCAGCCGCGATTCGACGGTCATGTGGATGTCTTCGAGGCTGAGGTCGACCGGAACGCCCCGTTCGGCGAACTCGTCGGCGATCAGCGCGAGACCGCGGTCGATCTGCGCCGCATCGTCGGGGCTGATGATCCCGCAGGTGCCCAGCATCGCCGCGTGCGCGCGGCTGGCGGCGATATCTTCTTCCCACAACCGCTTGTCGACGGGGATCGAGGCGTTAATTTCTTGCATGATCGCCGCGGGTCCGCCACCGAAGCGGCCGCCCCACATGCTGTTGCTGTCCGGAGTATCCGCCATTCGCCGCGCCCTGACCAAATTGCCGATGATCCTGCCGTTCGTGCTGGCGGGATCGCTGATCGCGGGCTGCGATAGGGAAAAGCAGGCCGACGGGCAAGCCGCCGCGCCCCAAGCAAATATTTCATCCGGCGAAGCGAGGGACGTCGGCGCCTTCAAGCATATCGTCGACCGCGCCAATGCAGGAAAGGCTGCCCCCGCGGTGAGCTTTACCGGGCCCGACGACGCGCCGGTGACGCTCGCGTCATTCCGCGGCAAGCCATTGCTCGTCAACCTGTGGGCGACCTGGTGCGCGCCGTGCGTCGCCGAAATGCCGACGCTCGACGCGCTGGCGGCGCAGCAGGGCGAGCGCATGGCGGTGATCGCGGTCGCGCAGGACCTGCAGGGCGCCGACGTCGTCGATCCCTGGTTCCGGAAGGCGGGCCTCAAGGCGCTGCAGCCCTATCTCGATCCGGAGAACGGCCTGCTCGACGCCGCGGCCAGCGCGCTGCCGACGAGCATTCTCTATGATGCGCAGGGCAAGGAAGTATGGCGTGTCGTCGGCGCGATCGACTGGCAGGGCGACGAAGCGAAGGCGTTGCTGGCCGAGGCGGGGGCTTAGCTCACCCGGGGTGCGCTTCGTCGCCGACGCTCGATTTCAGGAGGCCGCGAAACACCTCGCGCGCGTCGCGCTTGCCCTGCGTCACGTCGAACACGTCGCGCGCGATCGGCATCGCCAGGTCATATTTGTCGGCGAGCGCCATCACCGTCGGCGCGCTCTTCACACCCTCAGCGACCATGTTCATGCCCGCAATGATCTCGTCGATGTGGCGGCCCTTGCCGAGTTCGACCCCGACATGGCGATTGCGGCTCAGGGGGCTGGTGCAGGTCGCGATCAGATCGCCCATGCCGGTGAGCCCGGCAAAGGTTTCGGGCCGCCCGCCCATCGCGACGCCGAGCCGCGTGATCTCGGCCAGCCCGCGCGTCATCAGCCCGGCGCGCGTATTGTCGCCGGCGCCGAGCCCGTCGCCCATGCCGACCGCGATCGCGATGATATTCTTGAGCACCCCGCCCAGCTCGCAGCCGAGCAGGTCGGTGTTGGTATAGACGCGGAACAGCCCCGAGTGGAACACCGGCTGGAGCGCGCGGACGACGATCTCGTCCTCCATCGACAGCACGCTCGCCGCCGCCTGCCCCGTCATGATCTCGCGGGCGAGGTTCGGACCGGTCAGCACGCCAACCGGGTGGCCGGGCAGGATCTCCTCGATCAGTTCGGTCATCCGCTTGCCCGAGGCGAGTTCGAGGCCTTTGGTCAGGCTGATCACCGGCACCCACGGGCGAAGATGGTTGCGCGCTTCCTCGAGGACGCCGCGAAAGCTGTGCGAGGGGACGCCCATCACGAGCACATCGGCACCGGCGACGACCTCGGCCATGTCGTTCGTCGCGCGAAGCGCCGCGGGCAACTTGATGCCGGGCAGATATTTGCGGTTCTCGCTGGCCCCGTTGATGCTCTCGACCGTTTCGGTATCGCGCGCCCAGAGCGTGATCGGCGCATTGCGCGACACGACCGAGGCGACCGTCGTTCCCCAGCTACCGCCGCCGAGCAGGCCTACTTTCAGGCGCATATGTCTCTCCCCATCTCGGGCGAGAGTGGCGAGATTGCAGAGGATTGACAAGGCGCTAATCCTCCCTGTGCCGCAGGCATGGGGAGGTGGCAGCGCGAAGCGCTGACGGAGGGGCGATGACGCGGCCCCTCCACCACGCGCTACGCGCGCGGTCCGCCTCCCCACGGCTACGCCGCAGGGAGGATCAGTGGCTGGCCAGAAACGCGCGCTGGACCTCGGCCGTCGCTTTCGGATCCTCGATCATCGGGACGTGCGCAATATGCTCGAAGATGTGGCTGCGGCTGTCCGCGATCCCCTTTTCGAGGACCGCGACGCAGCTGACGTCGATCAGCCTGTCGTGGCGGCCCCAGATGATCAGTGTCGGAACCGTCACCTTATGGAGTTCGTCGTTGAGCGGCTTCGCCTCCATCTCGTCGGCAATGGTCCAGAAAATCTTGTCGAGCAGGTCGCGGTGCTTCAGCGCATCGGCGTAGATGACGGGTTTGAGCCGCGCCGGCACAAAGGTCGGCTTGCGGACGACGAAGGCGATCAGCCGGTCGGCGTCCTCCAGATTGGCGATGACCAGCGGGTTATAGTCGCGGTCCGCGGCGAGCTTCTGCAGCTCGCTTTCGTCGGCGCCCAGGATGCCCGCATTGTTCATCAGCGTCAGCGTCCGCAGCGCATTCGGATAGTCGATCGCAAAGCGCAGCGCGATCCAGCCGCCCATGCTGTTGCCGCCGAGATGCGGGCGGTCGATGCCGAGCGCATCCAGAAAACCCTTCAGCCGCGCGGCCTGGCTGCCGACGTCGAAGGGCAATTCGCCGTCGCGGTCGTTCTCGCCGAAGCCCGGCAGGTCGGGCGCGATCAGACGATAATCCTTGGTCAGCCACGGCGCATAGAAGGTCCAGTGATCCTTGTCGGCGCCGAAGCCGTGCACCATCACGAGGGTCGGCTTCGACGGATCGCCGCCCTCCAGATAAGGCCAGGTGCGGCCGTCGACCGTCACCGACTTGCGGACGACCCGCGCGCGCTTGCGCATCAGCCAGCGCGCCAGCAGCACGATCTGCTCCGGAAAGAACAGATAGAGCAGCGTCAGGAAGACGATGGCCGAGATAAGGGCGATGATGAAGAGGCTCATGATCGGGCTCCGCCAGCGACATGCGCGTCGAACCAGCCGATCAGGTCGCCCAGCACCGCATCGCGCTCGGGTTCGTTATAGATTTCGTGGAACAGGCCCGGATAGATTTCGAGCCTTTTGTCCACCGACGACACATGCTCGAACAGATAGCGCGATCCCGCGGGCGCGGTCAGCCGGTCGGCCTCGCCATGCTGGATCAGGATCGGCAGCCGGATCTTCGGCGCGTCGGCCTCGGCGACCGCCATCGCATCCATGAATTCCTTGCCGAGCCGCGCGCCGATCTTGCCGCCATAGACGAGCGGGTCGGCCCGATACGCCGCGACCACCGCCGGATCGCGGCTGACCCCGGTCGCATCGAGCGACAGCACGCCGAGGCGCGGAAAGAAGCGCGAAAGGAAGCGGCTGATCCAGACGGTAAAGCGCGACGGCGGTTCGGCGGGCAGGATCGCGGGGCCGGAAAGCGCGGCCGCGACGAACGCCTGCTGGCGCTCGATCAGGAACAGGGTCGCGATCAGCCCGCCCATGCTGTGACCGAGGAGCAGACGCGGCGTGTCGCCATGATCGACCTCGACCAGGGTGAGCAATTCGCTCATCCCATCGAGGAAGGCCAAGAAGCGCGGCACGAAACCGCCCTCGCCATCGGATTGGCCATGGCCCCAATGATCGACCGCGTAGATCGCATAGCCCGCCCCGGTCAGCCGCTTCGCGACATACTCATAACGCCCGGCATGTTCGGCATAGCCATGCGCGAGCAGGATCACCGCCTTCGGTCGGCCTTCGGGAAGCCAGTGGGTGACGTGCAGCTTCGCGCCGGCGCCGGCCGAATCCGCGGGAAGGACGAGCGCGCCCGTCGCCACGATCAGCGAACTGCCTTCTTCAGCGCCGGGCTGCGGTGGCCGGGGCCGTCGTCGCCCGCCTTGTCGATTTTGGCGAGGATCGCGTCGAGCGCGCGGCTGATCGCGGTCTGGGTGCGCACCATCTCGACCTTCGGCCAGGCGGTGCGCTGGCCGGTATCGATCAGCTCGTCGATGTCGTCCTGCGCGAGATCGCTCAGAATCTTGGTCGGCGACCAGAATTTGGGCGGGCGGATGATGTTGATGTCGCCGGTATATTCCTGGTTGATTACCGAACGCGCCATATTGGCGAGGCTGTTCAATGGCGGCACCAGTTCGAGCGGCTTCTGGAAGATCACCATGTTCGCGTTGAGCCACGCCTTGAAGGTCGCGATCGACGCGTGCTGGATGGCCTCGATCGGCGCCATCTGCTTGCGCGTGTCGGTCGCGAAGGGCAGCGCCAGCGGGTTCGCCTGGCTGACGATATGGTGGTTGACGCCATAGAGGCGCTCGAGCCGCTTGGTCGGAATATCGTGCGTCACCGATCCGTCGACCCAGCGCCGGTCGGGCTGGTAGGGGACGCGGTTGCCGTCCTCGTCGCGCGCCATCAGCATCACCGGCGGAAAGACGCCGGGCACCGCGCACGACGCCAGCACCGCCTCGCGGATCAGCACGTTCGGCGCGGTGATCGCGTTGAGCAGCCGGCCGTTCTGATGCTTCTCGGCGGGTGCGACCGAGACGTTCAGATGGCGGCCGCTGATTTCATAGGCTTGCTGAAAAGTCAGGTCGGGAATCAGTTCGGCCAGCCGTTCGCGCACTTCGTCGGGCGCCAGCCGCTTCATCTCGGGATCGCGCGCGGGGTTCGCGAGGCGCTTGCTGTCGAGGAAGGGGCCGATGTCGGCATCCTTGCGCGTGCAGACGATCGCCGCGACGATCGACCCGCCGCTCGATCCGGCGAGGATATTCGGGAGCACGCCCTGTTCCCACAGCGCCTTCACGACGCCGACGTGGAAGAAGAGGAAGCTGCCCGAGCCCGACAGCAGCAGCGCCGAGCGACCGTAGCAATGCTGGGCGCGGCGGAAGAAATCGCGCTTTTCCTCGCGCGGAATGCTGCGCGATGCGGCGATCTTGTCGAGCGCGGCGACGACCTCGGCGACATAGGCCTCGATCAGCTTCTTCGTGCCGAAGCGCGCCTTCTGGTAAAGGCGTTCGGCGCCCATGCCGTCGATATTGCCGTGAATGCCCTCGTTGAGGACGAACAGCAGCCCCTTGACGTCCCCCGCCGCCGACAGCTTGCGCAGTTTTTCGAGCCTTGCCCGAATGGCCTTATAATCGAAATGTCGGCTCTCGTCGGCGTCGCGCCACGCCTGCATCCCCGATTTTACGTCCGCGGCGACCGCCGCTTTCGACCAGGCGGCGTAGTCGGACGCGCGTACAAGCTCGGCGTCAGCGCTGAGCGTCGGGGCAAAAATCATTCGTTGGTCCTGCATGGTTTCTATTTTCAGCGATTCTTGCTGGTTACGTTGTCTTTGGCAACTGTTTTGACATCGCTGTCCCGCTCCCGTCGACCCGGATACCCGCTGTCGTCATCCCGGACTTGATCCGGGATCCAATCCAGCACCGGCGTCATGGATTCCGGATCAAGTCCGGGATGACGAAGCCGGGGGCTTTTTCTTTCCCTTTGCCGCAGATTTTGGCTTCGCCTTCGGTTTGCCAGCCGGTTTCGGGGCGGGCTTCGCTTTTGCCTTCGGTTTGGCGACCGGCTTCGGCGCTTCTTTCGTCTTTGCCGTAGCGGCTTTGGCCTTCGCCGCCTTCGGCGTCGCGGCCATCAGGTCGGCGAAACTTTCGTCGATGCACTCGCGGAAAAAAGCGATGTCGGGCATGATCGCGCGCTCGCTGATGATCGAAAAGGCGATGCGGCCGTTATAGCTGGGGGTCGCGACGAACAGCCCCATATTGTTCGCGAGCGGCGCCATTCCATGCTGCTGCACCAGCTGCGCGCCCGCAAGATAGAGCGGCACCTGCGCGCCCGGAACGTTCGAGATGAACAGGTTCGTTCCGCGCACCGCGAAGCGTTCGCTGGTGATAATGCGCGCCACCGCGGCCATCGTCGCGCCCGGAATATGCTGCGACAGGTCGGTCATGATCCGCGCGCTGACGCCTGCTTTGGCTTCCTTCGCCTCGACCGTATAGTCGCGGATCGCCGCCAGCCGCGCGAGCGGGTCGGCGATGTCGGTGCGCACCGGCACGCTCATGGCAGAGACCTGATTGCCGGGCGTGCTGGCTTTCCCCGCGCCCTTTTCCTTGCCGCGCAGGTTGATCGGCGCGACCGCGACAAGGCTCTCCTTCGGCAGTTCCTTGTGCTTCGCGAGATATTTGCGCAGCGCACCGCCGACGGTGGTCAGGACAACGTCGTTGACCGTGGCGCCCGGCACCTTCTTGCGGATTTCGGCGACGTCAGAGAGTGCCACCGTCGTTCCGTCGAACATCTTGTGCGGGCCGACGGGGGCGTTGAAGCGCGTTTCGGGAACGCCGGCGGTCATCCCGCCCTCGGCCATCGACTTGCGCGCCGACGCGACGATCGCGGGCGAGACCTTAAGCAATGCGTTCATGAACTTGACCGGCGACTGCATCGACGCCGACCAGGCGCGCGTCACCGTTTCGGCGCTCGACGGCGGACGGCCGAGCTCTTCGGCCGGCGGCGGCTCGGCGATTGCAGGCGTGCCCTTCGCGTCGATGTCGCTCATCGCGATGAAGGCGTGCGCGCCCGACGCGCCGTCGACCGCCGCGTGGTGGACGCGGTGGAGCATCGCGAAGCTGCCCTTCGGGATGCCGGGAATCCTGTCGAGCCCCTCGATGATGTAGATGTCCCAGAGCGGCCGGTTCATATCCATCGGCTTCGAGAACCAGCGCGCGACCGCGATGCAGAATTGCCTCCAGTCGCCGGGCTCGGGCAGGCGCGCGTGGCTCATATGCGCCTCGATATCGAAATGCTCGTCCTCGACCCAATAGGGGTGGTCGAGGTCGAAGGGCAGCCGGTGGAGGCGGCGCTTGAACAGCGGCGAGGTGTGGACGCGGCTCTCGACGTGGCGGATGATGTCCTTGAAGCGCACGAAGCCGCCCGGCGCGGTGGAAGGATCGTAGATATAGACGCCCATGATATGCGTCAGATTGTTCGCGGTCTGCGTATAGAGGAACTGGGCGTCCTGCGCGCTGAGCTGTTTAAGCATAATCGTTCCCTTTCGCCGCCCCCGACACCTCGTCATTGCGAGCGAAGCGAAGCAATCCACGGCGGTTTACGCAACTCTGGATTGCCACGTCGCCTCCGGCTCCTCGCAATGACGATGTGAAAAAGCGCATCGTCACTCTCCCGCTCCCGGCAACCGATCCGCCAGCGCCGTCGTCGAAAGCCGCATCGATTCCATGGCGCCCGCGAGCCCGCGAAGTTCGCCCAGCAACGCGCGCCGCGCGGCGAGGCTGTCGGGGGTCGCGGTCCCGGCGAGGCCCATATGCCGCATCAGCGACAGGCCGTTTTCGAACAGCAACTTGCCGATCGCCGCCTCGCTGCTGATGCGGCGGAGCAGATAGGCCTGCCGCCCCTCGACCAGCGCGGCGTCGAGCAGCGCCTTCGCATCGACCTCGTCGCCCGGCTTCGCGCGCGTCAGCAGTTCGGCGACGACCGAATAGGCCTCGGCGAAGGGCAGCAGGATCGCGTGGCCGACGACAGGCTGGCAGCGCTGGATCAGCTGCGCGACGCCGCGGTCGCCGCTCGCGAGGCGGCGGTCCCAGACGGGATCGATGCGCGCAAGCTCGGCCTCGAGCGCGGCGCGATGCTCGTCGCGGGGCGGATAGAAGAATTCGAATTTGAACAGGTCGCGCAGGCGATCGATCTTCGTCCAGAAGGCCGCGGTCGCATCGCCCTCGCCGCTTTCGCGAAGCTGGAACAACGCCAGCTCGATCATCGCGCGGTCTAGGAAATGATGCGCGATGATGTTGCGGTAATAGCTCGCCATCGGATGCTTGGCCGGGTCGATCGAATAGACATTCTCGCTGCCAGCCTCGTAGCGCGTCAGCAGCCCGCTTTCGACGAGCGTATCGACGGTGGCGGAGAGCGCGCTGTCGTCGCGGCTTTCGAGTTCGCTGCTGAGGCGGATGCCGCGCTCGCGCGCCCAGTCGGTGACCGCCGCGATGGCCGCGAGCAGTTCGGGCGCGGTTGCACCGCGCGGGGCGAGGCCGAGCAGGATCAGGCACATCACCGAGGTGACGGTCAGCGGGGTGACGCGGTTCGCCTCGACCGCGACCGCGAAGGCGATTTTTTCAAGCGCGCGCTTGTCGTCGGGGCCGGGGGCTTCGTCGATGACAACCGGGTTGCCGATGTCGAGGCGGATGCGGCCCGACGGTTCCTTGAGGCTCTTCATATAGCCAAGGAACCACGACAGGCTTTCGGGCTTCTTGGTCCGGCCGGTCTGTTCGGCGGCATATTCCTCGACGTCGCGGATCAGGTCGAAGCTGGTGACGAAGGGGACGAAATGGACATCGCGGGTGCCGGTCGCGTGCGCCGCGTCGAGGACATATTTCATCAGGCCATATTTGGGCGGCATCAGCTTGCCGAGGCGCGAGCGCGTCCCCTCGAACGCCCAGGAGAGCGGGAAGCGCTTGGCGAGCAGCCAGGCGATATAGTGGCGCAGCACCAGCTTGTAGACCGGCTGGTCCTGAAAGCTCCGCCGGATGAAGATCATCCCCGAGCGGCGGAAGAATTCGCCCATGACCGCGAAGTCGAGGTTCGCGCCGCCGAAGCTGTGCAGCATCGGCATGTCGTTTTCATAGGTCAGGCGGCTGGGCGTCGCGCCGTCGATATAGGTCTTGTGGGTGAACAGGATCGCGGTCGGATGTTCGCGCAATATATTGCGTAACCTTGCGACTTCGGCGGCATCGACCTCCATCTCGGGCGCATATCCCCCGAACATCATCCGGTCGAGACGTGCGCGAAGATCGAGAAAAAGCGCCGACGGCCGCGCAATGACCTCCTTCATCAGCGGCCGCGCCTCGCGATAGAGATCGCCGACCGGGCGCCCCGTCTTTTCGGCCAGATCGGCGAGCGCGGCGCGGAATTTGGGACTGGTGCGCAGGCTATCGGCGACGAAGCGCGGCACCTTGTAACGCGTGCCGCGAATACCGCGTTCGGCGACGTCGAGCGCGAGCGCCGCCTGCCGCGCGACAAAGCCTGCGAATTCCGGGCTATCGGTTCCCTCGCCATCGCCGCCACCGGTCTGCGCGCAGAAGCGGTCGCGGAGCGTGTCGAGTGTCGCCGCCTCGCCGACGAGGATCTGCGCGCGGCGCCGGTCGCGGAGCAGAATGAGTCGCGCGCGGAGCGACCCCGGGTGGCGCGGATCGCCGAAGATCAGATGGCGGAGCTTGAGCGCGCGGTCCTTGTCGAACCCCGGAATACGCCAGGCGACGCGCAGCGGCACGACCTGCCGCGACGCCGCCCCGCCGAGCCGCGCGCGCAGTACATCGACGGGCAGCGCATGGTCGCCGTCCTCGATATCGAGACTCGCCCATTGCGGCTCGTCATCGCCCGACGTCGCATGGATCCAGTCGAGCAAGATGCGCCGCTCGACCCCGTTGCGCGCGTCGATGATATAGAGCCGCTCGGCCGCCTCCTCCGCCACGATAGGGGTGCGGGGCGTTCCGTCGGCCACCGGCTTATACCCCCCCTGTCTTTGCGAGCGTAGCGAAGCAATCCAGGGTTGAGCGGGCCGCTCTGGATTGCTTCGCTACGCTCGCAATGACGATGTGGGACATGCGCTAGGCTTTCCTTCCCTTTCGGGGAGTAGCCTTCTTTTTGGGCGCCGCTTTCTTCGCCGGAGCCTTTTGGGCTGGCGCCTGCTTCGCCGCCGCCTTCTTCACCGGTTTGGGCGCCGGCGCTTCAGCCACCTCGTCCTCTTCTTCCGGCTGCCCGAGCGTGCGCAGGAACATGTTCCGCACGTCGCGGACATGGTCGTTCAGCGTCTTGACGCTCCACTTCGAGGTATCGACCGGCGGCAGCACGGTGACGCGCACCGTCGCGGGGCGCATCACGAACTCGTTCTTCGGCGCAACATCGGTGGCGTTATGAATGACGATCGGGACGATCGGGACGCCCGCCTGCATCGCCAGATGGAAGGCGCCCTTCTTGAACGGCGCCAGCTTCGGGGTCAGCGTCCGCGTGCCCTCGGGCGAGATGCAGATCGACTTGCCTTCATGTTTGATCGCATCGACCAGCGGCTCCATCGCCTTGATCGCGCTCTTGCCGTCGGCGCGGTCGACAAAGACGGTGCCGCCCCATTCCATCAGCTTGCCGAGGATGGGGATGTCCCTGATCTCCTTCTTGCCCACCCCGCCCATGTCGCGGCGGATGAGCTTGGCGAGGATCATCACGTCCGCCTTGCTCTGGTGATTGAAGATGAAGATGCACGGGCGCGACGACCAGAGGTGGCGTTCGTCCTCGACCTCGAGCTCGACGCCGGTGATCGCGGTCGCAAAATCGCCGAACAGCCCGATCGAGAAATTCGCCGCCTCGCGCTGCGAGCGCGTGAGCGCCCAGATCGGCAGGCCCGCCGCGAACGCCCCGACGAGCGAGCCGGTGGCATAGATGGTGCGCGTATAGTCGATCCACGACGGGGTGCCGCGGCTCGCGAAGCGCTGGACCGGCCAGCCCCGCTCGTCGGCGATCGCTTTCAGCTTCATGTTCGGGTTGAGCGGGCGCGGCTTGCCGACGCGTTCGAGCAGTTCGATATCGTCGTCGCTGTCCGAATAGAAAAAGCTCTGATCGAGATCGAGGCCATATTCCTCGGCCAGTTCTTCGGCGGCGATCACCTTCCCTTCGCCGAAGCACAAGGGCCGGATGATCTCGCCGGTGAAGACGCCGTCTTCGATCTCGTAGGCCGAGCATTTGATGTCGGTGATGCCAAGGTCGCGCGCGGTGGGTTCGATCTGGTAGATCGTCGCCGACGAGATGATCGCGACGCGGTGGCCCTTCGCCTGATGCGCTTCGATGATCGCGCGCGTCTCGGGATAGATCTTCCGCGCGATATGCTTCTTGTAAAGCTCCTCGCCGAACTCGACGAAACTTTCCTCGTCGACGCCCTTCATGAATTTGGCGGCGGCGGACATCAGCCCGGAAAAGCCGATCTGGCCAAGGCTGTGCTGCGCGACCACCTGCGCGGTCTCGGCAATCTCTTCCATCGACATTTCGCGGCGCTGGAATTTCTCGCGCAGCATCGCGGTCGCGGAGTAGCCGGAGATGATCGTTCCGTCGAAATCGAAGAGCGCGGCGATATGCGATCCGGGTTCGGACGCGAGAACTTCTTCCAAATGCGGCTGCGGCCTCGGCACGCGCATCTCCCCACCAAACGGCTATGTTGCCGTTTTCCCCTGCACGATGGCAGTAAAGATGGCGTTTATCAATGGCGCGCAAGCGGCTCTTGCGTCTCAAAAATGGTCTGCGTGTCCCCGCGAAGGCGGGGATCCATCTCCGGGTGATTCAAAACAGCGCCGACCGGTGATGGGCCCCCGCCTTCGCGGGGGAACACCGCCTTCTTAACCGAACTTGAGCGCCGCTGCCTCTCTCGCAAGCGCTTCAACCTTCGCCGGGTCGAGCGGGCCCGACGGGACGACCCAGCTGCCGCCCACGCACAGCACCGCGTCGAGCGCGAGCCATTCGGGCGCGGTCGCGGGCGTGATCCCGCCGGTCGGGCAGAAGCGCGCGCTTCCGAACGGCCCGACAAGCGCCTTCAGCGCCGGGATGCCGCCGCTCGTCGCCGCCGGGAAGAATTTGAAGCGCGACAGGCCAAGGTCCATCCCGCGCATGATGTCGCCGGCATTCGCGGTGCCGGGCAAGAAGGGAATGCCGCTGGCGACCGCCGCCTTGCCGAGCGTGTCGGTCAGACCCGGCGAGACGATGAATTCGGCGCCCGCGTGGATCGCGCTGTTCAGCATCGCGGGATCGAGGACGGTGCCCGCGCCGACGACCGCGCCCTTCACCGCCTTCATCGCGGTCAACGCGTCGAGCGCGGCGGGGGTACGCAAGGTCACCTCCAGCACCGGCAGGCCGCCCGCGACGAGCGCCTCCGCCATCGGCACCGCATCCTCGACCCGGTCGATCACGATCACCGGGATGACGGGTGCGAGGCGCATGATCTGGTCGATGCTCTTGTCGGTCATGAACCCATTTCTCTTTCTTCGTCATCCCAGCGAAAGCTGGGATCGGATTGATCGTTGCGTTTTGCCTGCCAGCGATCCCAGCTTTCGTTGGGATGACGGAAAAATCAGATGACCGTTTCCATCGCCGCCAATACCGCCGATCCGCCCTTTTCCGCTTCGTCAGCGTGGATACGGAACAACGCAAACAACTCGCGGCCGACGCCGAGCGCGGGCGGCGGGGCGATGGCGGGTGCGCGCGACGCCCATTCGGCTTCGTCCACCAGCGCCACGACTTCGCCCTTCACCGCGCAGACGCGAACGATGTCGCCGTTGCGCAGAAAGGCGAGCGGGCCGCTCACCCCATCGACACCGGGCAGAGCTTCGGGCGAGAGGTGGATGACCGCGGGCACCTTGCCGCTCGCGCCCGACATGCGACCGTCGGTGAGCAGCGCGACGCGATAGCCCTTGTCCTGCAACACACCGAGCGCCGGGGTCAGCTTGTGCAGTTCGGGCATGCCGTTGGCGCGCGGCCCCTGGAAGCGGACGACGACGACGACATCGCGGTCGAGTTCACCTGCCTTGAACGCGGTCAGCACCTGGTTCTGGTCGTCGAAGATCCGGCACGGCGCCTCGATCGTCCAGCGATCCTCGGCGACGGCGCTCGTCTTGATGATCGCGCGGCCGAGATTGCCCGCGAGCAGCCGCATCCCGCCGTCGGGCGAAAAGGGCTGCAAGACGGGCCGCAGCATCGTCTCGTCGCGACTTGTCGCAGGCGCGGCCTGCCAGTGAAGCTTGTCGTCCACCAGCACGGGCTCGGCGGCATAATCGGCCATCCTCCCGCCGACGGTCAGCACGTCGCCGTGGAGCAACCCCGCGCCGAGCAGTTCCCTGACGACAAAACCGATCCCGCCCGCCGCGTGGAAATTGTTCACGTCGCCCGCGCCGTTCGGATAGACGCGCGCGAGCAGCGGGACCGCGTGGCTCAGCTCGTCGAAATCCTGCCAGTCGATGATGATCCCCGCGGCGCGCGCAATTGCGGGCAGGTGGATCGTATGGTTGGTCGAGCCACCCGTTGCGAGCAGGCCGATCGCGGCATTGACGATCGCCTTTTCGTCGATGCAGCGCGCCAGCGGACGGTAATCGTCGCCGTCCCAGCCGATCTCGGCAATCCGGTGCGTCGCGGCGCGTGTCAGTTCCTGACGGAGCTTGGTGCCTGGATTGGTGAAGGCGCTGCCGGGGATATGCAGCCCCATCAGCTCCATCATCATCTGGTTGCTGTTTGCGGTGCCATAGAAGGTGCAGGTGCCCGCGCCATGATAGCTCGCCGCTTCGGCGTCGAGCAGCTCGTCGCGGGTCGCCCTGCCCTCGGCATAAAGCTGGCGGACGCGTTGCTTTTCCTTGTTCGCGAGCCCCGAGGGCATCGGACCCGCGGGGACGAGAATCTGCGGCAGATGGCCGAAGCGCAGCGCGCCGATCAGCAGGCCGGGGACGATCTTGTCGCAGATGCCGAGGAGCAGCGCGCCCTCGAACATCGCATGGCTCAATGCGATTGCGGTGCCTTGCGCGATATTGTCGCGGCTGAACAGCGACAGGTCCATACCCGCCTGCCCCTGTGTCACCCCGTCGCACATCGCCGGAACGCCGCCCGCGACCTGCGCGGTGACGCCGACTTCGCGCGCGAAGAGTTTGATCTGTTCGGGGTAGCGGCCATAGGGCTGATGCGCCGAAAGCATGTCGTTGTAGCTGGTGACGATGCCGATGTTCATCGCGCCGCCGGTGCGGATGACGGGCTTGTCATCGCCCGCCGCGGCGAAGCCGTGCGCGAGGTTGCCGCAGGAGAGGTTGCCGCGGTTGGTCCCGGCTTCGCGCTGGCGCTCCATCAGCCCGAGGTAGGCGGCGCGGCGGGGGGCGCTGCGGGCGATGATGCGGTCGGTGACGGCAGCGATGGTGGGGTGGAGGGTGGTCATCTCAGTCCTTCTACCCTCTCCCCTTGCGGGAGAGGGTTGCGCAGACTTGCCAGCTTGCTGGCTAGTCGAAGCTGGGTGAGGGGTTGCGGTCGCAAAGCGACCGCGCGAGCCAAAGGCTCGCGACCCCTCATCCAACTGCGCCTAGCGCCTGCGGCGCAAGGCTTCGTATCCTTCTCCCCCAAGGGGAGAAGGTTTTCGGTAAGCTCAATCATGCCAGCTCGCTCCGTCGCGCTCGATCAGCGCGATTGCACTTGACGGCCCCCAGCTTCCCGCCGTGTAAGTCTGCGGCGCCATGTCGATCGCCGCCCAGGCGTCGCGGATCGAATCGATCCACTGCCACTGCGCCTCGACCTCGTCGCGGCGCACGAAGAGCGTCTGGTCGCCCTCGATAAAGTCGAGCAGCAGGCGCTCGTAGGCGATCCGCCGTCGCTCGCCCTCGAAGCTGTGCGAGAGCGACACGTCGAGCGTGACCTCTTTCAGTTTCACGCCCCCGCGGTCGAGCCCGGGCTGCTTCGCCATCACCTTGACCCGGATATTCTCCTCGGGCTGGAGGTTGATGATCATGCTGTTCGCATCGAGCTTGGCCGCGCCGACGCGCGCGAAGATGTTGTGCGGCACCGGCTTGAACTGGATCAGCACCTCCGACTTGCGCTGCGGCATCCGCTTGCCGGTGCGCAGATAGAAGGGCACGCCCTTCCAGCGCCAATTATCGATGAACGCCTTGATCGCGACGAAGGTTTCGGTGTTCGACGGATGCCCGAGTTCGTCGGCATAGCCCGCGACAGCGGCGCCGTTCACCGCCCCGCTCGTGTACTGGCCCTTGACGCTGTGCGCCTTGACGTCCTCGGCCTTCAGCTTGCGCAAGGAGCGGAGCAGCTTGACCTTCTCGTCGCGCACCGCGGTCGACGACACGCTCGCGGGCGGCTCCATCGCGATGATCGCGAGCAGCTGGAGCATATGGTTCTGCACCATGTCCTTGAGCGCGCCGACGCCGTCATAATAGGAGACGCGGCCTTCGAGGCCCACGGTCTCGGCAACGGTGATCTGGACATGGTCGATCGCCTGCGCATTCCACAGCGGTTCGAACAGCATGTTCGCGAAGCGCAGCGCGAGGAGGTTCTGGACCGTTTCCTTGCCGAGATAATGGTCGATGCGGAAAATATGGTCTTCGGCGAAAGCGCTGCCGACCTGCTCGTTGACCTCGCGTGACGAGGCGAGGTCCTGGCCGATCGGCTTTTCCATCGCGATCCGGCATTCGGCGCACGCGATCCCCGCTCCATTCAGCCCCTGCGCGATCGGGCCGAACATCGAGGGCGGGGTCGAGAGGTAGGCGCCGATCGGGCGCCCCAGCCGATCGCCAAGCATCGCGGCGAGATCGTCATATCCTGTGCCCGCGCCCGCATCGACGGGGCAATAATCGATCCGCTCGAGGAAGCTGGCGATCTGCGCCTCGTCGAGGCGATCGGCGGGAAGATGCTCGCCGAGCGCTTCGCGCACCAGCCTGTGCGATGCAGCGCGATCCATCCTGGAGCGCCCCGAAGCAATAATGGTCAGTTCGTCGGCAAGCAGCCCGTCGACGTGAAGGTTATAGAGCGAGGGAAAGAGCATCCGCTGCGCAAGGTCGCCCGTTGCGCCGAACAGGATCAGGGTCTCGACTTTCACGCTCACTTGGGTCCCCTTGGATAGCTTTTCAGAATTGGCGGATGCCCCCAGCGAATGCAACGCGCATACGTAAGCCGCATACGATGTCTGCGCTTGGCAAAATCGCCACACTTGCCTTAGGGAGCGGCCATGCCCGACAGCGCCCTCCCCTATGATGTCATCGTCGTCGGCGGCGGTGTCAATGGCGCCGGGGTCGCGCGCGACGCCGCGGGGCGCGGCGCACGCGTCCTTTTGCTCGAGGCGGGCGATCTTGCAGGGGGCACGTCGTCGAAATCGACCAAGCTGATCCACGGCGGCCTGCGCTATCTCGAACATTATGAGTTCGGCCTGGTGCGCGAGGCGCTGAAGGAGCGCGAAGTGCTGTGGAGCATCGCGCCGCACATCATCTGGCCGCTGCGTTTCGTCCTGCCCTATCGCGACGGGCTCCGCCCGCGCTGGCTGCTGCGGCTCGGCCTGTTCCTCTACGACCATATCGGCGGGCGCAGGAAGCTGCCTGCGACACGTTCGGTCGATCTCCAGCATCATGCCGCGGGCGGGCCGCTGCAACCGCAATATGTGAAGGCCTTCGAATATTCGGACGCCTGGGTCGACGACGCGCGGCTCGTGCTGCTCAACGCGCGCGACGCCGCCCATCGCGGCGCGCGCGTCAAGACGCACACCCGCGCCGACCTGATGCGCGTCGAGGACGGGCTGTGGGTGGTCGAGGCGAGCGACGATCGCGGGCACAGCTATCGCTTCATGGGCAAGAGTCTTGTCAATGCAGCAGGCCCGGCGGTTCTCGATGTGCTCGGCCGCGCCTCGGCGCCGCCCGATTACAAGATGCGGCTGGTGCGCGGGTCGCACATCGTCGTGCGCCGGAAGTTCGAGCACGACTATGCCTATTTCTTCCAGCTTCCGGACGGGCGCATCTTCTTCGCGATTCCCTACGAACGCGATTTCACACTGATCGGCACCACCGACCAGGACCATGACGGCGCGCTCGCCGATATTCATGCGAGCGCCGACGAGATCGCATATCTCTGCGAAGGTGCGAGCCAATATTTCAAGACGCCCGTCGTCCCCGCCGATGTCGTCTGGACCTATTCGGGGGTGCGGCCGCTGATCGAGGACGGCTCGGGGAAACCCGAGGCGGCGACACGCGGCTACCGGATCGACCTCGACACCGACGAGGGCGCGCCTTTGCTCACCATCTATGGCGGCAAGATCACCAGCTACCGCCATGTCGCCGAACATGCGGTCGACAAGCTGGCGGAGCATCTGGACGCGCTGTCGGGCAAGCACTGGACCGCGAGCGCGCCGCTGCCGGGCGGGGATTTTCCGACCGGCGGCGCTGCGGCACTCCGCGCCCGGTACAAGCTCGCGCATCCGTTCCTGTCTTCGGCGACCGTCGACAGGATCGTCAAGGCCTATGGCACCGAAGCTACCCAATGGCTCGGCAAGGCCGAGGATTGGGATGCGCTCGGCGGCGAGATCGCCCACGGCCTCAGCGCCGCCGAGGTCGAGTGGATGATGACCCACGAGTGGGCGCGCGACGTCGACGACATCCTCTGGCGGCGCAGCAAGCTGGGGCTGCTGTTCAGAGAGGCGGATGTGGCAAAGCTGGCCGGGTGGCTGGAAGCGAAGCCTGCGGCGGCCCTGCCGGCCTAAGCCGGCTCACCCACCCGCTTCTTCGGTCTCTATGCCGCCTTGCGCCGCAAATGGATGCCGGATCAGGTCCGGCATGACGAAAGGGAACATCCTCCCTGTGGCGCAGCCATAGGGAGGGGGACCGCCGAAGGCGGTGGAGGGGCCGCCACGTTGCGCTATGGCCCCTCCGTCTGCGCTTCGCGCTCCCCACGGCTTTGCCGCAGAGAGGATCTTTGACTACGCCGCCTCGGCCTCCACATCCGCCGGCAGGCGGATCATATAGTCGAACGCCGACAGCGCCGCCTTCGAGCCTTCGCCCATCGCGATCACGATCTGTTTGTAGGGCACCGTCGTGCAGTCGCCCGCAGCGAAGATGCCGGGTTGGCTCGTCTCGCCGCGATGGTCGACCTCGATCTCGCCGTGGCGCGACAGGGCGACGCTGTCCTTCAGCCATTCGGTGTTGGGCACCAGGCCGATCTGGACGAAAACGCCTTCGAGTTCGATCTGGTGCAGTTCGTCCTTGTTGCGGTCCTTGTACGACAGGCCCATGACCTTCTCGCCATCGCCGAGGACTTCGGTGGTCAGCGCCGAGGTGATGATCTTGACGTTCGGCAGGCTCGCAAGCTTGCGCTGGAGCACCGCGTCGGCGCGCAGTTCGCTGTCGAACTCGATCAGTGTGACATGCGCGACGAGCCCCGCGAGGTCGATCGCCGCCTCGACGCCGCTGTTGCCGCCGCCGATCACCGCGACGCGCTTGCCCTTGTAGAGCGGGCCATCGCAGTGCGGGCAATAGGCGACGCCCTTGTTGCGATATTCGTCCTCGCCCGGCACGCCGAGCTGGCGCCAGCGCGCGCCGGTCGAGAGGACCACGGTGCGCGCCTTCAGCGATGCGCCGCTCGCGAGCTTCACTTCGTGGAGACCGCCCTCTACCTTCGCGGGAATCAATTTCTCGGCGCGCTGCAGGTTCATGATGTCGACGTCATAATCTTTGACGTGGCTCTCGAGCTGCGCGACGAGCTTCGGCCCTTCGGTGTGCTGGACCGAGATAAAATTCTCGATTCCCATCGTATCGAGGACCTGACCGCCGAACCGTTCGGCGGCCAGCCCCACGCGAATGCCCTTGCGCGCCGCGTAGATCGCGGCCGCTGCGCCCGCCGGGCCGCCACCGACGACGAGCACGTCGAACGCGTCCTTGGCGGCGATCTTCTCGGCCGCCTTGGCTTCGGCGCCGCTGTCGAGCTTCGCGAGAATCTGTTCGAGCTCCATCCGGCCCTGACCGAAATTCTCGCCATTGAGGAAGATCGTCGGCACCGCCATGATCTTGCGATCCTCGACCTCGGCCTGGAACAGCCCGCCGTCGATCGCGGTGTGGGTGATGCGCGGATTGACGACGCTCATCAGGTTGAGCGCCTGCACGATGTCGGGGCAATTCTGGCACGACAGCGAGAAATAGGTTTCGAAGTGATAGTCGCCGTCGAGCGCCGCCACCTGTTCGAGCACCTCGGGCGAAACCTTCGGCGGATGGCCGCCGACCTGGAGCAACGCGAGGACGAGCGAGGTGAATTCATGTCCCATCGGGATGCCGGCGAAGCGGACCGCGACCTGCGCGTCGCTGGCGCGGCGGATCAGGAAGCTGGGGCGGCGCGCATCGTCGTCGGCGCGGGTCACGCTGACCTTGTCCGACAGCGCGGCAATGTCATCGAGCAGGCTCGCCAGCTCGGCCGATTTGGCATCGTCGCCGAGCGACGCGATCAGTTCGATCGGTTCACGAAGGTTCGTGAGGAGGCCTTGAAGCTGCTGCTTCAGATTGGCGTCGAGCATGGGGGAGGCTCCTGCTTAGTTTCCAAAAATATCCGTGTGCACCCGCGAAGGCGGGTGCCCATCACCGGATGGTGCAAAGTAGAACCGGGCTGGAGATGGGTCCCCGCCTTCGCGGGGACACACGGCATGTTTATTATTTAGATCTTGCCGACGAGGTCGAGCGAGGGCGCGAGGGTTTCGGCGCCCTCTTCCCACTTCGCGGGGCAGACTTCGCCCGGGTGGCTGACCCAGTACTGCAGCGCCTTGATCTTGCGGAGCAGTTCGGCGGCGTTGCGGCCCACACCCTCGGGGGTGATTTCGAGCAGCTGGATTTCGCCCTGCGGGTCGAGGACGAAAGTGCCGCGATCGGCCAGGCCGACGCCTTCACGCAATACCTCGAAATTCTTCGACAGATTGTGGTTCTGGTCGCCGACCATGTAGTAATTGATCTTGCCGATTGCCGGCGAGGTGTCGTGCCAGGCCTTATGGCTGAAATGCGTGTCGGTCGACACGGCATAAACCTCGACATCCATCTTCTGGAGCGTCGGGTAGATATCGGCGAGATCTTCGAGCTCGGTCGGGCAGACGAAGGTGAAGTCGGCGGGGTAGAAGAAGAAGACCGCCCATTTGCCCTTCACGCTCTCGTCGCTGATGTCGACGAACTTGCCGTCCTTGTAAGCGGTGGCTTTGAAAGGCTTCAGGGTCGTGTTCAAAACGGACATGAGGGAGAGCTCCTTTGTTGTTGGAGGCTTCCCCTAGCCATGTTTGCTGCAGTGCGAAAAGCGAAAATATCGTGAGCTTTGATCGAAAATATCGATCATAAAGCGATGGTCGCGCGGTGGCGGCAACGGCGCGCGTCGATGTAAGGAGAAGTCCCGGCCGACTCCGTCCACCATCGCGCCTGCCCCGAATCGGGATAAAAGCGGCGGAATTGCGTTAGACCCTTTGTGACAGCATCGTGATACCTGTCCCCGAATGGACCAGATTCGCGATTCGATCTATTATGAGCAGCTTGCGCGGGTTGCGCGGCTGAAGGCGAACGCGTCCGACGATCCCTTCCTCGCGCGCCGCCTGCGCGAGGCCGCGGTCAAGCACGAGCAGAAGGCGCGCAAGCTGAAGCGGGCAGAGCAGGCGAGCGAATAGTCGCGGGGAAATGGCGCTGCAACCGGCGAGGATGAGCCATGGTGCTTCGCTACCGCCCCCTGGATCGCGCCTCGCGCTCGAGCGCCACGATTCGGATGTCTGAAATGGGGTGGGGAGCGGACGCCCCAAGCTCGTCATGCTGGCTGCGGCGATGGCCTCGCTGTTTCAGCATCCACGGCCGGGCCTTGCATCCGGCGCCGCGCCGAAGGAAACGGCGGACCATGGACCCTGAAACAAGTTCAGAGTGACGATGAAAAATAGGTCAGCAATCGGCCGATAGCCGCCGGGCGCTTTAGCCCAGCGCGGCGGCGAGCCGCTGGCGCAGCGTGATCAGGGCTTCGACCGGGATGCCGTCGCCAGCCGCTGCCGGCGCGACGGGAATGGCAACGGTCGGCGAAACCGGTTCGGCGCGCACTGCCCCGCCCGTCTCCGACAGCGCCTTGCGCGCGCCCTCGACGGTAAAGCCCTTCTCGTGCAACAGATGATGGATGCGCTCGGCAAGCGCGACGTCCTCTGCGCGGTAATAGCGCCGCCGTCCCGACCGCTGGAGGGGGCGAAGCTGCGGGAAGCGCGTTTCCCAATAGCGGAGCACATGCGTCGGAACGCCAATGCGATCGGCGAGTTCGCCGATGGCAAGCATCGCACCCGATGCCTTGCCAGCGGTTTCGGTCTCGAAATCAGCCATAGGCGACGCCCGGATTATTTGCCGGCAACGCGCGCGCGCATCGTCTGGCTGGCGCGAAAGGTCATCACCCGTCGCGGCAGGATCGGCACCTCGACCCCGGTCTTGGGATTGCGGCCGATCCGCTGCGCCTTGTCGCGCAGAACGAACGTGCCAAAGCCCGAAATTTTCACATTCTGCCCGCCCGCCAGCGCATCCGACATGTGATCGAGAATCGATTCGACGATCGCGGCCGATTCGTTGCGCGACAGGCCGATTTGCTGGTTTATCTTTGCCGCGATGTCCGCGCGCGTAAGTGTCCCGGCTGCCATGGCGTTCCCTTCCCCTCCTGAAGCAGATGCAAACAAAGGTTCCCGGAAGGCCCCCACCATCACGAGTCCCGAGACCTTATGTAACAAAAGCGAATTAATCCGCCAAACTGAAATGGATGGAGCGAGGAGTTGACGCGACGGGCGCGATCCGAAACCGGACTCGCCCGTCCGGTGCCGTCAGACGCGCAGGATCGCCGCGCCCCAGGTAAAGCCGCCGCCCATCGCTTCGAGCACGACGAGGTCGCCGCGCTTGATCCGCCCGTCGCGCACGGCAAGGTCGAGCGCGAGCGGCACCGAGGCCGCAGAGGTGTTCGCATGTTGATCGACGGTCAGCACCACGCGCTCGGCCGGAAGGCCGAGCTTCTTCGCGGTCGCGTCGATGATCCGCCGGTTCGCCTGGTGCGGGACCACCCAGTCGATGTCGTCGGCCGACAGGCCGACATCCTCCAGCACCTCGCCCAGCACGGCGGCGAGGTTGGTGACGGCATGGCGGAATACCTCGCGGCCCTGCATCCGGACGTGGCCGACGGTGCCCGTGGTCGACGGACCGCCATCGACATAGAGCATGTCGGTATATTTGCCCTCGGCGTGGAGGCGCGTCGCCAATATGCCGCGATCGTCCTCGACCTCCTCCGCCGAGAGCACGACCGCGCCCGCGCCGTCGCCGAACAGCACGCAGGTCGTGCGATCCTCCCAGTCGAGGATGCGGCTGAAGGTTTCGCTGCCGATGACGAGCGCATGTTTCGCGGCGCCGGTGCGCAGCATCGAGTCGGCGACCGAGACGGCGTAGAGGAAGCCCGAACAGACCGCCGCGACGTCGAAGGCGATGCAGTCGGGCGCGCCGAGCAGCGCCTGCACCTTGGTCGCGCTGGCGGGAAAGGTGTTATCGGGTGTCGCGGTCGCGACGATGATCAACCCGATGTCCGCGGGCTGGAGCCCCGCGGCCGCCAGCGCTTCCTTCGCCGCATCGGCGCCGAGCGTCGCGGTCGTCTCGTCGGGTTCAGCGATGTGGCGGAAGCGGATGCCGGTGCGTTCGACGATCCAATCGTCGCTGGTGTCGACGCGCTCTGCAAGTTCGGCGTTCGAAACGCGGGTGCGCGGCAGGGCGGAGCCGGTACCGGCCAGAATTGCGCGAAGCGTCATGCCGCGTCGCCGCTGCGGAAATTCGCGAGATCGTCGGTCACCTGACGCGTAATGTCCTTTTCGATCAGCTCGGCGCAGAGGTGGACGCAGTTCGCGACGCCCTTTGCGTCGGCGCTGCCATGGCTTTTCAGCACCACGCCGTTGAGACCGAGGAACACCGCGCCATTGTGGTTGTTCGGATCGAGGTGATGACGCAGCAACTCGGTCGCCGGGCGCGAGATCAGGAAGCCGATCTTCGAGCGCGTCGACGAGGTGAAGGCGCGGCGCAGGAGGTCGGTGACGAAGCGCGCCGTCCCCTCGATCGTCTTCAGCGCGATATTGCCCGAGAAACCATCGTGGACGATGACGTCGACGTCGCCGCGCGACAGCTTGTCGCCCTCGATGAAGCCGGTGAACTGCATCGGCAGCCCGTGGGCCTCGCGCAGCAGCGCCGCGGCATCGCGGATCTCGTCGGTGCCCTTGAGCTCCTCGGTGCCGATGTTGAGCAGCGCGACACGTGGGCGTTCGAGCCCCATCGCGGTACGCGCGTAGGCGGCGCCCATCACCGCGAACTGCACGAGATTGTTGGCGTCGCATTCGGTGTTGGCGCCAAGGTCGAGCATGACGACGTCGTTGTCGCCCAGCGTCGGGAGCAGCGCCGCGAGCGCGGGGCGGTCGATCCCCGGCATGGTGCGCAGCGCGAGCTTTGCCATCGCCATCAGCGCGCCGGTATTGCCCGCCGACACCGCGCCGCCGGCGTCGCCGCGCTTCACCGCGTCGATCGCGAGCCCCATCGAGGTGCTCTTCGCCTTGCGGATCGCCTGGCTGGGCTTGTCCTCGCCGGTCACCACGCCATCGGTGTGGATGATGTCCGACGCGGCGCGCAGGTTCGGGTGGTTTTCCAGCGCGGCCTTGATCTGCCCCTCGTCGCCGACGAGGAGGAAACGCAGGCCGTCGTGCTTGTGGCGCGCCATCGCGGCGCCGGCGAGCATCATGCGCACACCGACGTCACCGCCCATCGCATCGATCGCGATTCGCGGTGTGAGGCTCATCCGAACGCTCTCCGGCTAGGTCTTAGGCGCCAGCCACCACTTCGCGGCCATTGTAATGACCGCAGGCGTTGCAAAGATTGTGCGGGCGCTTCAGCTCGCCGCAGTTCGGGCATTCCTGAAAGGCTTCGACCTTCAGGCTGTCGTGGCTACGACGCATGCCGCGCTTCGAGGGCGAGGTTTTTCGCTTGGGAACGGCCATTTTATATCCTGCATTCTGAACTGTTTATACGAATCGGCGAACCCGGACATGTCGCCCCCGTTGCCGGGAATGACTGGCCCGCCCGCCGTGCGAGGGTCGTTTCCGCCTGATAAGAGACAGAAAAACGTCCGCCGGAGGGTGCCTCAACGCCTGTTGGTGTCGGGTGCCGGATCGGGCGCGGCTATAGCGTTTTTGCCCGCAAAGGCAACCCCCGAGGCGATGCCGGATCAAGACCCTTTCTTCGTTACCCTCGAACGCGACGCGCAGCTCGGGCGACTTGATCCGGGGCTCATGCCCTCAGCGCCGCCGTGGATCCCGGATCAAGTCCGGGATGACGAAGCGATACAGGCGCCTCTTGCCCTCCCCTCCCCGCAATGCCACACCCGCGGCATCGCCGGAATAGCGGCCAACGACAAGGGGGAAGCCATCATGATTATCTTGCCGATCAGCCTGACGATCGCCGCGGGGGCGGCCTTGCTCAACCTGTGGCTCAGCGTGCGCGTGGGACGCGTGCGGACCAAGGAAAAGGTCTTTATCGGCGACGGGGGGAACGACGCGCTCACGCGGCGGATGCGGGCGCACAGCAATTTCGTCGAAAACACCGCCTTCGTGCTGATCCTGCTCGCGCTCGTCGAACTCGGCGTCGGCTCGTCGATGTGGCTTTGGGGTGTCGGCGCGCTCTATCTGGTGGGCCGGATTCTCCACGCGCTCGGCATGGACGGGATGATGTGGGGCCGCATGGTCGGGACGATCATAACGATGCTGACGCAGCTCGGGCTCGCCGTCTTTGCGCTGTACATCGTCTATGCGACGCCCGTCAGCTTCAGCTCGAGGATCGTCGAGACCGAAGTCGTCGCCCCGAAATAGGGCCGGTCACGCCAGGGCGGCGTCGCTCACATAAGGATTGGTGCGGCGCTCCTGCGCGAAGCTGCTGTGCGCGCCATGCCCGGGCAGGAAGATGGTGTCGCCGCCGAGCGGCCACAGCTTTTTGGTGATCGAATCGAGCAGCTGCTGGTGGTTGCCGCGCGGGAAGTCGGTGCGGCCGATCGAGCCCTGGAACAACACGTCGCCGACGATCGCGAGCTTCGACGGGCGGTGATGGAAGACGACATGGCCCGGCGTGTGGCCGGGGCAATGGATAACATCGATCTCGAGATTGCCGACGGTCACCTTGTCGCCGTCGACCAGCCAGCGGTCGGGCTCGAACGGCTCGCCCTCCATGCCGAAACGCTCGCCCGCGGTCGCCAGGCCCTCGATCCAGAATCGGTCGTCCTCATGCGGCCCCTCGACCGGCACGCCGAGCTCCTTCGCGAACACGCCGGCCTGCCCGCAATGGTCCATATGGCCGTGGGTGACGAGGATCTTCTCGATCTCGACCCCCGTCTGGCGGATCGCCTCGCGCAGCTTGGGCAGATCGCCGCCGGGATCGACGAGCGCGCCCTTGTTGGTTTCGGTGCACCAGAGGAGGGTGCAATTCTGCTGGAAGGCGGTAACCGGGACGATGGCGGCCTTGAGCGGAGGCGTGGGAGCATTCATGCCCCCGATGTGGGGAAATCGCGCCGCTTTGGCAAGGCCAACACCTCGGAGGTGCTGGCTGGAGCGCTCAAAGACCGTTTGCGACCGGTTGTTGTCCTTCCTTGTCTCGTCACCCCGGACTTGGTCGGGGGTTCATTCGCGCAGCGCTGGAAAAATGGATTCCGGATCGAGTCCGGAATGACGAAGGTCTGAAAACGGCCGATTGCTGACCCATCTTTCATCGTCACCCTGAACTTGTTTCAGGGTCCATCGTCTGCCGTTTCCTTCGGTGCGGCGCCGGATGCAAGGCCCGGCCATGGATGCTGAAACAGCGAGGCCATCGCCGTAGCCAGCATGACGAGATTTGAAGGGCTGGAATCCACCCCAAAGCAGACGCCCGTCACCGCAGCGTCATCGTGTCACCCTCGACGTTCACCGTGCCCAGCTTCGCGAGGAAGCTCTGGCCGAGCAGCGAGACCCCCATGTCGGCGTCGATCACCGCGGCCTGCACGCCGCGAACCTCGATGCCGTCGACCTCGACGCTGCCGAGCGTCGTCATGCGCATCGGCACCTGCCCGCCCGCGGTCTGCGCCATGCCGCCCACCGGCAGGCGGTCGACGTCGATCCCGACCGCTTCGGCGTCGCGGCGGGTCAGCGCGATCATCGACGCGCCGCTGTCGACCATCATGCGGACCGGCCGCCCTTCGACCTCGACATCGGCATAGAAATGCGAGTCGGGCGCGCGCGTCAGTCGCGCCTCGCCCGAATGCGACCCGCCGGCCGGCGCCGATGAGGACCAACTGCTCTGCCCGCGCTTTTGCGTCGTGAAATTGCCCTGATTGGCAGGTTTGGCGGCGGGCGCCCCGACAGACGGCCGGTCGGCAAAGCCCACCAGACCCACCGAGCCCGCCACGACGATGACGGCAAAGGTAATGAAGCGCCCCAACATGCCGGCGCTTATCGCAGATCGGGGTTGGAGAATGGTTAAGTCAGCCGCGCTCGACGAAGGCGCGCCAGCGCGGCACGCCGCCGCGCACCGAATAGGCGATGCGCACGCAAGCGTAGGGACGCGCCGCGCGATTATCCGCCTCCGCGGCGGTCGCGGGCCACACCCCTCCGCTCGCCGCCGACCAGCAGACGAGCGCCTCCGCCTCGGGCCGCGCGGCGATCTCGGCGCGATCGTCCGGCGAATAGCTGGCAGGAATCGCCCAGCCGAGGATGCGGCGTTCGAGCGGCTTGCCCGAACCGAGCAGCGGAGCGAAGGCGGCGCACCGGTCGGCGAGCAGCGCGGCGACCGCTTGCCGGTCGGCCTCTCCCAGCCAGCGGCCGCCGAGCTTCGACTGCCAGTCGCCCGAACGAAGCGCGGGCAGCAGCTCGTCGGCCGCTGCCTCGAAACGCGCGCGCCATGGCGAATCCGCCGCCAGCGGCGCCAGCGGCGCGGGCTCGGCGGCGGCTTCGGGCTCGATCGGGACCAGCGGGGCGATGTCGGCGGCGGATGGGGCCGCGCAGCCGCTTTGCGCAGCGGCCGGCGTTGCGATGAAGGCGGCGGCAAGCGCCGACGGGATCAGCAGGGCGCGCATGGCGGGGAGATTAGCACGCATGCCTGCGCCTGTCATGATCCGGCATCCGCCAGCCCTTCGCGCATCCAATAGGGCGCGGCCGCCGGATCGATGGCCTCGACGCGGCGATGCTCGACCGACCAGCCGAGGTCGGGCCAGGCCACGACCTGTCGCCTTTCGTCGGCTTCGGCGATCGCCACGACGACGAGGCGGCGATTGACCTTCTGCCGCCAGTTCATCCGCGCGGTATTTTCCTGGCCGACATAGCAGCCCTTGGTGAAGCTGACACCGTTCAATTCGGCGGCATTGCATTCGAGCCAGAGCGTCGTCCCGTCGCCGAGTTCGGCGCGCCCTTCGGTGACGCCGAGCGACAAGCGGTGCGCCTTCCAGGCGGCGTCGGCGCCCGTATCGCCGTCGGCGGGGGCGAGCCAGCGCTGACCGAGATCCGAAAGGCGCGGGTCGACGACGCCGAGGTCGCCCCCCCTGGCCCAATTGACGCAAAGATCGGGCTCGCGCTCGATCGTGATCGCGCGGCGCAGGCGATAGAGGGTGAGCCGCTTGGCGAGATCGCCCGCTGCATCACGCTCGCAGTCGATCAGGACGTCGTCCTCGTCGCCCCAGATCAGGAAGTCGAACAACACCTTGCCCTGCGGCGTCAGCAACGCGGCCCACACCGGCAGATTGCCCGAGACATCGTTGGTGACGAGACCTTGCAGGAAGCCCCGAACATCTTCGCCGGAGAGACGGATGAGAGCGCGCTCGACCAAAGTCGTCGGGAGGGTGGTATTGGCCATGGCGATAATCTAGGGACGCGGCAGCCAAAACCAACCCGCAAGTTGACGAGTCTCCCGATGACCGACCGCCTGACGATCCGCCGCCCCGACGACTGGCATGTGCACCTTCGCGACGGCGCGATGCTCGATCATGTCGCGCCTTATACCGCGCGCCAGTTCGCGCGCGCGATCGTCATGCCGAACCTGTCGCCGCCGGTGACGACGACGAGCGAGGGCGCTGCCTACCGCGACCGCATCCGCGCCGCGATTCCGGCCGACCATGACTTCACGCCGCTGATCGTCGCCTATCTGACCGACAGCAGCGACGCCGACGAGATGGCGCGCGGCCATGCTGCGGGGGTGTTCACCGCGGCGAAGCTCTACCCCGCCCACGCGACAACCGGCAGCGCGCACGGCGTTACCGACGTTGCGAACATCATGGGCGTCCTCGAACGCATGGCAGAGATTGGCATGCCGCTGCTGATCCACGGCGAAGTGACCGACCATGACGTCGACATCTTCGACCGCGAGGCGGTGTTCATCGAACGCACGCTCGCGCCGTTGGTGACGCGGATGCCCGAGCTCAAGATCGTGTTCGAGCATATCACCACGTCGGAAGCGGTCGATTTCGTTATGGACGCCCCTGCGAACGTCGGCGCGACGATCACGCCGCAGCATCTCCATATCAACCGCAACGCGATGCTCGTCGGCGGGATCCGCCCGCACGCCTATTGCCTGCCCGTCGCCAAGCGCGAGCACCACCGGCTCGCGGTGCGCGCCGCGGCGGTGTCGGGCTCGCCCAAATTCTTCCTCGGCACCGACAGCGCGCCGCACGCGGTGCACACCAAGGAAGCCGCCTGCGGCTGCGCCGGCATTTTCAACGCGCCCTATGCGCTCGAAAGCTACATCACGGTGTTCGACGAGGAAGGCGCGCTCGACAAGTTCGAGGGTTTCGCCAGCGAGCATGGCCCGAACTTCTATGGCCTGCCATTGAATGACGGCACGATCACGCTCGAACGTGGCGAGACCAGCGTTCCGGACAAGATCGGCGAAGTCGTGCCCTTCCACGCGGGCGAAACTCTAGGCTGGCGGTTGGTTTGACGATCCTCCCTGTCGCGCAGCGATGGGGAGGTGGCAGCCCGCAGGGCTGACGGAGGGGCTTGAACGCCGCCCTTCCACCACTCGCCCCGCGAGCGGTCCCCCTCCCCACGGCTACGCCGCAGGGAGGAATTTCCTCAGGCGATTTCGATCATCCGGTCGGCACGCATCTTGCGCCACATGTCGAAACTGAACACCGCGATGCTGACCCAAATCAGCAGGAAACAGGCGAGCTGCACCGGCTTCAGCGGTTCGTCGAAGACGAAGAGGCTGAGCAGGAACTGGATCGTCGGCGCCAGATACTGGACGAAACCGAGCGCCGCATAACTCATCTTGCGCGCGGCGGTGGCGAACAGCAGCAACGGAACGGCCGTCACCACGCCGCCCGCCATCAACAGCAGGCTGATCGAGCTTTCCGACCCAAAGCCGCGCCCGTCGGCGGCCGCGAGATAATAGCCCGCCACAGCAAGCGAGGGCAGCAACAGCACCGTGGTCTCCACCGACAGGCCGGGCAGCGACCCCACCGGCGCTATCTTGCGCAGCAGTCCATAGATGCCGAAACTGAACGCGAGCGTCAGGCTGATCCACAGGGTATCGAGTGCGCCCGCGAGCAGGATCGCGACGCCGACCCCGGCGATGACGACCGCCAGCATCTGCATCCGCGACAGTCGCTCACCCAGAAAAACCGTCCCCAGCATCACATTGACCAGCGGATTGAGATAATAGCCGAGGCTCGCCGCGAGCACATGGTCGGTGAAGATCGAATAGATATAGACGAGCCAGTTGACCGCGATCAGCACCGAACTCGCGAGCAGCAGGCGCAGCACCTTCCAGTCGCGCAGCACCGCCAGATACTCGCCGATCTGTCGCCGGAATGCCATGATCAGGAAGCAAAGCGGCAGCGACCAGACGATGCGCTGCGCGAGCACCTCGACCGGCGGGACGCTGGTCAGCAGCTTGAAGAAGAGCGGGACGAAGCCCCAGATACCATAGGCCGCGAGCGCATAGGGCAGCCCGCCTTCGTGGCTCCCCGCGGGGGCTGGTGCCTTGTTCATGACGCGCCGCCGCTCTGGATCAGATGAGGCCGCCGCCGAGCATCAGCCGGACGATGCCGATGACGATGACGACGATATTGAGGTTCCGCCCCGCGGTCCGGTCCGACATCGCCCCGAGTGCGAGGCCGACCACCGCAAACGGTACGATCACCCAATTCGCCCAGCCGAGCAGCGGGATGAAAGCAAAAACAGCCAAAATCAATGCGATGACACCGATAACGAGCGAGGCGATATTGAGCATGTCGTCATTGTCGCACGCCCCGCGCCGCCCTTCAAGCCGGTTTCGGTTCATCGACGGAAAGGCTCGCTTCGTCTTGTTGCCTCCCGTTCATGCAACGCCCGATGAACCCGGCTCGTTCTTCCCCTCGAAGCGCCCGGTCCCCGGCGGGAAGGAGGCGTCGAAACCAGGAAAGGAAAAAAGATGCGTATTCTGACCAAGAGCCTGATGGGTGTGTTCGTTGCCGCGAGCGTCGTCGGCACCGCCCCGGCTTATGCCGGTCTGTCGCACGCAGTCCCGGCACAGGGCTATAGCAAGGTCGACGAAGGCGCGAATTTCTATCGCAAGAAGGATCGCCGTTATTACGCCTCGCGCGACCAGCGGATCAATCCGAACACCCGCATCTGGCGCGGCAGCGACGGTCGTTATCGCTGCAAGAAGGACAATGGCACGACCGGCCTGCTGATCGGCGGCGCCGTCGGCGGCCTCGCCGGCCACGAGATCGCGGGCAATGGCGACAAGCTGCTCGGCACGGTGCTCGGCGCCGCGGGCGGCGCGCTGCTCGGCCGCGAGATCGACCGCGACAAATATCGCTGCCGCTAAACGAAATCGCTGACCCGTCGCGGGTGTGGGTCCGAGACCCCTCCACCTGCACCCCGTGATGGAGAGGGCGCCGGTCAATCGCCGGCGCCCTCAAGCGCGTCCTCTTGCCGTTCCCCTCGTCTTCCCGCAAAAGCGTCTCCGACTGCTGCGGGAGAGACTAGATGCTGAATGGCCCCCTGCTCGTGACCGAGCGGCTGATCCTCCGCCCGCCCGCGCCCGAGGATTTCGACGGCTTCGCCGAAATGTGCACCGAGGAAGACACGATGCGCTTCATCGGCGGCACCTGCCCGCGCTCGACCGCGTGGCGGCAATGGTGCACGCTCGCGGGCGCTTGGCACATCAGGGGCTTTTCGATGTTTTCGGTCATCGAGCGCGACAGCGGCGAATGGGTCGGACGGCTCGGACCGTGGGAGCCCGACGGCTGGCCCGCGCCCGAGATCGCTTACGGCGTCCGCGCCAAATTCGCCGGCAAGGGCTATGCCTTCGAGGGCGCGGTGGCGGCGTGCGACTTCGCGGTCGAATTCCTGAAATGGCCCGAACTGATGCACAGCATCGACCCCGCCAACGCGCGCTCGCAGGCGCTGGCGAAGCGGCTCGGCGCGACGAACGGCGGGCCGACGCGCCTGCCCGCCCCCTTTCAGGATTCGCCGGTCGACGCCTGGACGCAGAGCGCCGACGCCTGGCGCGTCAAACGCAAGGAGTTCCAGCCATGAGCGACAAGCATGTCGACCCCGAACGCGCGCAGTTCGACGCCTTCAAGGCGCTGCCGCGCGACACGAAAATCCACATGCTGAACCTCGTCCGCTTCAAGGACGAGGCGACCTATCCTGCGGATCACCCCCTTGCCGACAGGGGCCTGAGCGGCGCCGAGGCTTATGCCAACTATGGTCGGGACAGCGGCCCGGTGTTTCAGCGCGTCGGCGGCAGCATCGTCTGGCGGGGGTCGATGGAGGCGATGCTGATCGGTCCCGACGGCGAGAAATGGGACGCGATGTTCGTCGCCGAATATCCGAACAGCGGCGCCTTCATGGAAATGGTCACCGATCCCGTCTATCGTCAGGCGGTGGTCCACCGGCAGGCGGCGGTCGAAACGTCGCGGCTGATCCGCACCGCGCCGGGATTGCTTCCGTCTCGCTCCGGCACAGTTTTCGGATAACAAAGCGTTACGCATTAACGCATTTTATTTGAGCCTTTTTAACCAGGATCGGGCATTCCCGACGGGATATTAAGGGAGTGTTAGCTATGATGGTGCGCGGAAAATGGCTGGTCGCCGGCCTGCTGATCGCGGCGGCACCGCTCGCGGGGTGCCGCGACAATCCTGATGCCAAGGCCGACCTCAAGCCGCTCGACGACGGGCTGACCGACGCCGACCCGGCGGTGAAGGGCGCGCTCGAAGACAAGATCATGGTCGACCCGAAGCTGACGGGTCAGGCGAACCGCAACGCCGCGGGTCCGGGCAACCGGCCGGTCGACGGCGGCGCGCCCGGCGTCGCCGCAGGCAAGGCGGCCACCGCCGCCGAGGCCGCCGCCGCGCTGAAAGCCGGCAAGCTGCTGCAGGCGCCCAAGGCGCTGGCGTTCGAGGAGAATTGCGACGGCGACTGCGACGCCAAGCGTCCGGTCACGATCGGCGCGCTCGCGCGCGACCAGCAAAAGGGCGCCTGCGACGCCAAGCTGACCTATGGCAACCAGTGGGCCGACCGCCTGCCCGCCGCGTTCAAGCTCTATCCGCGCGCGACGCTGCGCGAAGCGGCGGGCGTCGCCGGCGGCAAGTGCAACATCCGCGTCGTCAATTTCCAGACCGCCGCGTCTATCCAGGGCGTGCTCGACTATTACCACACGATGGCGATCCGAGCGGGCTACACCAGCGACCACCGCGTGCGCGGCAACGAGCATATGCTCGGCGGCACGAAGGGCGACCTCGCCTATGTCGTGATGCTGCGCCGCGACGGCGGGATGACCGATGTCGATCTGGTCGCGTCTGGCGGCACCTGATTATCCTACCTTTGTCCGCTCCGCCTGGCGGCAGGGAGGAACAAGAGACAAAATGAAAAGGCCCCGGGGGAGGGAATCCCGGGGCCATTTTCATCCGCGACGAAAATCGTCAGATCTTGTCGCCGAGCGCGCCTTTGACCTTGCCCTTCAGATTCTGGGCTTCGCCCTTGCGCTCCTGCATTTCGCCTTCGGCGCGCAGGCGTTCGTTGCCGGTCGCCTTGCCGATGGCTTGCTTGGTGTTGCCGATCGCTTCGTTGCCAAGACCTTTTGCCTTTTCCGTCAGTTCACCCACGGGGGTTCTCCTTTCTCGAAGAGGCGGGGAGCAGCCTCTCGCAGGTAGAACCAGCGGGTGGGCCGCCATGTTCCCGCGGCGTCGGACAAAGCGTTCTCCACAAAGGATAAATGGTCAGCCGCCGGCTTCGGCGATCGCGTCGAGCGCCGCCGGGTCGCGGATCGTGATGCGGTTATAGTCAATCGCGATCAGCCCAGCCTCCTCGAACCCGCGAAGCAGCTTGTTCACGCTCTGCCGCGTCACGCCCAGCATCGCACCGAGTTGTTCCTGCGGCAGGCGGAGGCCGAGTTCGATCCCCTGCCCGCCCGCACTCCCGTGGATGCGCGCCAGGTCGACGAGCGTCGCCGCCATCCGCTGATCGAGCGATCCCAGATTGTGATCGCCGAGCAGACGCAGACTGTCGCCATGCCGCGCGCACATCAGCAAGGCGACGTCGCGCCACAATATCGGCTCGGCATCGAGGATCGCGGCGAGGCCGTCGGCGGGCAGGTGCAGCAGCACGCTGTCCTCATAGGCGCGATAGTCATAGCGGATCGGCGGATCGGCGAGCAGCCGGACGATCGCGAGAATCTGCGGCGCGCCGTTGATGCCAAGCACGAATTTCTTGCCCGCCGCCGACCCGCGGCTGACCTCGACCTCGCCCGAGGCGATGACGAATGCCTCGCGCCTTTCGGGATCGTGGGCAAAGATTTCCGCGCCGCGCGGATAATATTCGGCGCGCGCGATCGCGGCGAGTTCGGCGATCCGCGCCTCGGGCCAGCACGCGAAAAGCGGACAGCGGCAAAGTGCGGCTGCCCGCTCCTGCTGCGACCATATATGCGCTTTCGTCGCCATCGGCCTCCTCCCCCGGCGACCTTAGGCGCGCGCGATAAAATTCCCAGCAGATTGTCGGCAGGATGACAGACCGGCCCCCGCTTCGCGGGTAAAGCGCGACCATATTTGTTCGGGAGTCGCCTGCGATGAAGAGCCTGCTTGCCCTGTTGACGATGCTGTTCGCTTTCCCGCCCGCCTTCGGCTCGGCCGCTGCTGCCGAGGCCGCACCGGTCAGCGAGGACGAAGCCTATACGATCGGTATCGAAGCCTATACTTATGCCTATCCGCTCGTGCTGATGGAAACGACGCGGCGCGTGGCGACCAACACGGGCGCACCCGGCCGGATGCGCGCGCCGGTCAACCGGTTCGGGCATATGAAGAGCTACCCCGACGCGACATTCAAGGATGTTGTGCGCCCCAACGCCGACACGCTCTATTCGACCCTGTGGTTCGACGTCGGCAAGGAGCCGCTGGTGCTGACGCTGCCGAACACGGGAGGCCGCTATCATGTCATCCCGCTGATGGACATGTGGACCGACGTCTTCGCCACGCTCGGCACGCGCACCACCGGCAACGATGGCGGCACGGCGGCAATCGTCGGTCCGAACTGGAAAGGCTCGCTGCCGAAGGATATGCGGATGATACGCAGCCCCACCGAGATGGGCTGGATCATCGGCCGTATCCAGACCAACGGCACCGCCGATTACGACCATGTCCACTCGCTGCAGGCAGGCATCAAGGCCGCGCCGCTGTCGCAATGGGGCAAGCCCGGGGCCGCCACGGCAGCGCCGACACCCGATCCCTCGGTCGACATGAAGACCCCGCCGGTGCAACAGGTCGCCGCGATGGCCCCGCAAGCCTTCTTCGCCTCCTTCGCCGAGCTCATGAAGCGCAATCCGCCGCACGCCAGCGACTATTCGGTCGTCCTTCGCATGGAACGCCTCGGGATCGTCCCCGGCCAAAGCTTCGATCTGGCGCAAGCCGATCCCGCCATCCAGCGCGGCTTGACCCGGGCCGCCGCAGACGCCCTTCAGAGGATCGTCGCGCGGCGAAAGGCTCTGCCGATCACCCGCAACGGCTGGGGTGCGATCGGCAGCACCGTCGGCGTCTATGGCAACGACTATCTGGCGCGCGCGTTCATCGGCTTCGCGGGACTCGGGGCGCTGCCGCCGGAGGAAGCCGTGTATCCGATGGCGGTGCTGGGCGACGACGGCAAGCCGCTGACCGGCGCGGCCAATTATGTGCTGCATTTCGAAAAGGACCAGATCCCGCCCGCCGACGCCTTCTGGTCGCTGACCATGTATGGCGAGGACCAGTTCTTCGTCGCCAACCCGATCGATCGCTTCGCGATCGGCGACCGCGACAAGCTCAAGTTCAACGCCGACGGATCGCTCGACCTCTACATCCAGCGCGCTTCGCCCGGCGCCGACAAGGAAGCCAACTGGCTTCCCGCCCCGGCCGGGCCGTTCACGATGAACCTGCGCCTCTACCTGCCGCAGCGCCGCGCGACCGACGGAAGCTGGATGGTCCCGCCGGTGAAGCGGGTGCCTTAAACCAGCTTGCGCCGCTGCGAAGGCAGGGGCCCATCTCCGGAAGGCGCTATCTTGCACGGACAGGAGATGGGTCCCCGCCTTCGCGGGGACAAACCGCTAAATTTGCGCTATCAGATCAACCCCGCCAACGGACTCGACGGGTCGGCGTAGCGCCGCAAACCCATGCGCCCCGCCAGATAGGCATCGCGCCCTGCCTCGACCGCTTGGCGCATCGCACGCGCCATGCGGATCGGATCTTTCGCTTCGGCGATCGCGGTGTTCATCAGCACGCCATCGCAGCCGAGCTCCATCGCCACCGCCGCGTCGCTCGCGGTGCCGACGCCGGCATCGACGAGCACGGGCACCGACGCGCCCTCGACGATCAGGCGGATGGTGACGCGGTTCTGGATGCCGAGGCCCGACCCGATCGGCGCGCCCAAGGGCATGATCGCGACCGCGCCCGCATCCTCGAGTTGCTTCGCGGCGATCGGATCGTCGACGCAATAGACCATCGGCAGGAAGCCCTCTTTCGCGAGCACCTCGGTCGCCTCGAGCGTCTCGCGCATGTTCGGATAGAGCGTCTTCGCCTCGCCCAGCACTTCCAGCTTGACCAGATCCCAGCCGCCCGCCTCGCGCGCCAGCCGCAAGGTGCGGATCGCGTCGTCGGCGTTGAAGCAGCCCGCGGTGTTGGGCAGGTAAGTGACCTTCTTCGGGTCGATATAATCGGTCAGCATCGGCGCAGTGGGATCGGACACATTCACGCGGCGCACCGCGACGGTGACGATCTCGGCCCCCGACGCCTCGACCGCCGCAGCATTCTGCTCGAAATCCTTGTATTTGCCGGTGCCGACGATCAGCCGCGACGTGAACGTCCGTCCGGCAACGCTCCAACTGTCGGTCAACACCCGCCCCCTACGAAATGAACGATTTCCAGCGCATCGCCCTCGGCGAGCGCGACATCGGCCAGCGTCGAGCGCGGCACAATCGCGCGATTGCGCTCGACCGCGACCTTTTTCGCATCAAGCCCCAGCGAAGCGACGAGGTCGGCGATGCTGCCCTCGCGCACCTGCCGGGGTTCGCCGTTGAGAATGACCGATATCACCGGGGAATCCGCCTTGCTTTGCCTTTTGCTTGGCAGCCCATATAGGGGGAGCGCATCGCGTCGCAACCGAAAGACCGTCTCTTGCCCGAACTTCCGACCGTCTATGTCCTCTCCGGCCCCAACCTCAACCTGCTCGGCACGCGCGAGCCGGAGATTTACGGGCACGACACGCTGAACGACATCCACGCGCGGCTGGAAACGCAGGCGGCCGGACTGGGGCTACGGCTCGAATGCCGCCAGACGAACCATGAAGGCGTGCTGATCGACTGGCTGCACGAGGCCTATGTCGCAGGCGCAAAGGCGGTGCTGCTCAACGCCGGCGGCTATACCCACACGTCGATCGCGATCCACGACGCGATCAAGTCGATCAGGGTGCCGGTAATCGAGGTCCATCTGTCGGACCCGATGAAGCGCGAGGAATTCCGCCACATCAGCTACGTCGGCATGGCGGCCGTAGCGCATTTTGCAGGCCATGGCGCGAACAGCTATACGCTGGCGCTGGACGCCGCCGCCCGACTCTGACAAGAGGGCGCCGGAAAAACAGGGGTCAGGGCGTCGGGGCATCAGGGCCACGATGCCGCAGAACAGGAACTACATCATGGGTGACCATAAAGAGCACGGCATCAACATCGATCCGGCTTTCGTCCGCGCACTCGCGGAGCTGCTCGACGACACGCAGCTGTCGGAAATCGAGGTCGAGGACGGCGACCGCAAGGTGCGCGTCGCGCGCACGCTGACCGCCACTGCCGCGCCCGTCGCTTATGCGCCCGCGCCGGTCGCGGCGCCCGCTGCTGCCGCTCCGGCCGCGCCGGCCGCCGCTGCCGCAGGCGCCGCACCCGCCGCGGACACTTTCGCCGATGCCGTGAAGTCGCCGATGGTCGGCACCGTCTATCTGGCTCCCGAGCCCGGTGCCGCGAATTTCGCGGCGGTAGGCTCGGCGGTCAAGGCCGGCGACACGATCCTGATCATCGAGGCGATGAAGGTCATGAACCCGATCGTCGCGCCCGCCGACGGTACGCTGAAGGCCGTGCATGTCGAGAATAGCCAGCCGGTCGAGTTCGACCAGCCGCTGTTCACCATCGGCTGAGCCTTACCCGATGGCTATCGAGAAACTGCTGATCGCCAACCGCGGCGAGATCGCGCTGCGCATCCACCGCGCGTGCCACGAAATGGGCATCAAGACCGTCGCGGTCCATTCGACCGCCGACACCGACGCAATGCACGTTCGCCTTGCCGACCAGGCGGTATGCATCGGCCCCCCGGCGGCGAAGGACAGCTACCTCAATATCCCGGCAATCATCTCGGCAGCGGAGATCACGGGCGCCGACGCGATCCATCCGGGTTACGGCTTCCTTTCCGAGAACGAGCGGTTCGCGGAGATCATCGAAGCGCATAACATGATCTTCGTCGGCCCGAAGCCCGAGCATATCCGCACGATGGGCGACAAGGTCGAGGCGAAGCGCACCGCGGTCGCGCTCGGCCTTCCTGTCGTTCCGGGTTCGCCGGGCGCGGTGACCTTCAGCGAGGAGACCAAGAAGCTCGCCAAGGAAATCGGCTATCCCGTCCTCATCAAGGCCGCCTCGGGCGGCGGCGGACGCGGCATGAAGGTCGTTCCCGACGAAGACAGCCTGGAAAGCCTGATGGGTCAGGCGTCGAGCGAAGCGGCGGCCGCCTTTGGCGACCCGACCGTCTATATGGAAAAATATCTCGGCAACCCGCGCCACATCGAATTCCAGGTATTCGGTGACGGTCAGGGCAATGCCATTCATCTGGGCGAACGCGATTGCTCGCTCCAGCGCCGCCACCAGAAGGTGCTCGAGGAAGCCCCCTCGCCGATCATCTCGGCCGAGGAACGCGCGCGCATGGGCGGCATCTGCGCCGACGCGATGGCGAAGATGGGCTATCGCGGCGCGGGAACGATCGAGTTCCTTTGGGAGAATGGCGAATTCTTCTTCATCGAGATGAACACGCGCATCCAGGTCGAGCATCCCGTGACCGAGATGATCACCGGCTTCGACCTCGTCCGCGAACAGATCCGCATCGCGGACGGCGCCGGGCTTTCGGTCAAACAGGAAGACCTGGAATTCCGCGGTCATGCGATGGAATGCCGCATCAATGCCGAGGATCCGCGCACGTTCCTGCCCTCACCGGGCAAGGTGACCGCTTATCATCCCGCGGGCGGAATGCACGTCCGCGTCGATAGCGGGCTCTATGCCGGCTATTCGATCCCGCCCTATTACGACAGCATGATCGGCAAGCTGATCGTCTATGGCCGCAGCCGCGAAAGCTGCATGATGCGGATGCGCCGCGCGCTCGAGGAAATGGTGATCGGCGGGGTCAGGACCAACATTCCGCTGCATCAGGCGTTGCTCGCCGACCCCGACGTGATCCACGGCGACTATACGATCAAGTGGCTGGAGGAATGGCTGGCAAAACAGGATGAAGGCGCGGCCTGAACCATATGGCTTCGTCATGCCGGACCCTTCGACAGGCTCAGGACAGGCTTGATCCGGCATCCCTTCATGCGGCGCTGCATGGACCCCGGATCAAGTCCGGGGTGACGAAGTTTTTGGATGCGCCGACCTGTGCCGCCGCTCACTTTCACTAGGGATGGTTTTTGGCTATGGACTTTGGCCATGGCTGAAAATTCCCCCTTGTCGCTGCGCCGGTCGGCCGCGCTGATCCTTCCCCTGACCCTTCTCGCCGCGCCGGTTTTCGCGCAGACCGGCGTCAAGGAGGATTCGGTCGTCCTGCAGCCCGACAAGGTCACCGATGACGCGCCGGTCGTCGAAACCGTGTCCGAAGCCAATCTGCCGAGCTGGTCCGAAGCCAATGCGACCGAGCTTTTAAGCTTCATCGAAAAGGTCGGCAGCGAGGGACTGTTCCCGCAGGACTATAATCCGGACGGCCTCGCGCAGGCGATCCTCGCGAAGAACCAGATCCAGCTCGACAAGGTCGCGACCGACAGCTTCCTGCTGCTCGCGACGCACCTGCGCGACGGCCGCACGCCCAATGCCGCGCGCAAACAGTGGTTCATGACCGACAGCGACGCGCAAACCACGCCGCTGATCCCGCTGCTGACCTCGGCGCTCACTTCGAACTCGGTGTCGCGCTCGCTTGCGGGCCTCGACCCGGCGCATCCCAATTTCGCGGTCCTGAAGGCGGCGCTCAAGAGTGCGAAATCGCCTGCGGACGCCAATGCGATCCGCGTCAACATGGAACGCTGGCGCTGGATGCCGCGCGACCTCGGCGACCGTTACGTCGTCAGCAACGTCCCGGAATATCTGACCCGCGTTGTCCATGGCGGCACGATCATCGCGACGCACAAGGCCGTCGTCGGCAAACCGGCGACGCCGACGCCGCAGCTCAACCCGATGGCGACGGGGATCATCGTCAACCCGACGTGGACGCTGCCGAAGAGCATCATCGCCGAGGGCATCGGCGCGACGATTGCGCGGAGCCCCGCAACGGCGCGCGCGCAGGGTTATACCTGGACAGGGAGCGGCAAGAACTTGTCGGTCGTGCAACAGCCCGGCGCCAACAATGCGCTGGGCGTGATGAAGATGGAAATGCTCAATCCGCACGCCATCTATCTGCACGACACGCCGTCGAAGGGCGCCTTCGCTTCCGCCGCGCGCGCGTTTAGCCACGGGTGCATCCGCACCGAACGCGCGCTGCATTTCTCGGGATTGATGGCGGTCTATTTCGCCGGCAAGAGCCCCGAGGAGTTCGGCGAGGCGATCGCGAGCGGCAAGACGACGAAGTTCAGCTTCGACAATCCCTTTCCCGTCTATGTCGCCTATTGGACCGTGGTCCCGAACGCGGCGGGAAACGGCATCGCCAAGCTGGCCGACATCTATGGCCGCGACGCGCCGGTGGTGACAAGTTTCGCCAAGCCGGGCCGCGCCGCCGCGGTGCTGATCTCACCCAACCCGCCCGAAGTGGTCCCGACCGCGCCGATGACGACCACGCAGGTGAACAAGCCCGGCAACGGCGGGATTTACTGACGGTACTGTTCCCGTCGCTGCAAAGGCAGGGACGGAATTGGTCAATCGGCGGTTTTGGGAATCGTCCCGCTGCTCGCGCCGGTGCGAATGAGCTTGTCCTCGCCCGGCAGCGGCTCGCGCGGCATTTCGAACGCCGGCGCCGGCGGCGGCACGCTCAGCTTGTCGGCGAACAGCAGGCGGCCGGGGCCGAGTTTGTATAGCACCTCGGGCAACAGATCCTCGCCGAACACGAAACAGCCCTCGCTGCGCCCCAGTTTGCCTTGCGTCGCGATGAGCGACGGGTCGGCATACCAGGCGCCATGAATGACGATCGCGCGCATGTCGGCGTTGCTGTTGTCGGGCTCCAGCCCGGCGAGCCGCATCGACGATCCGTTGGCGCCCCAATAATAGTCGCTGGTGCGATAGGCGCCGCGCGACGAGGCCAGGCTGCCCGGCGCGTTCGAGAAGCGCTTGAGCCAGCCGTCGTGCTGCGGGTCCGAACCGCGGCCGTGGGTGACCGGGAACATCTCGACCCTGCCCTTCACCATGTCGACGAGCGCGAAGCGCGGCCGCGACGACGGTAGGCCGAAATCGACGATGCCGACACGGTCGGTCTGCGGAATGGCGCGCGATTGCAGCGCGAGCTGCTTCTTCGCTACGGCGAGATAGTCGACCGGCGCCTGAACCGGCACCGGCGGAGGCGGCTGGGTGAGCCAGTCGGGCAACTGCGCGGCGCGCGCCGACGTCGCGGCGAGCGCGCCTGCACCCGCCATTGCCAGCATTGCCCTGCGATCGATCAACTCATTCACTTGAACCACAACCCCGCATTGGCCGCCTATTGGCGGTCCCTCGATCCTGCATAGATCGGGTTCCCGGCGGCAAAGGCAAGACGGTCGAGCCTCTTCATGCGGGAAAATGTGCCATAATCGCCATGAATAGCCGGTTTACGCTCCGTTACACTCTCGTTAGGAAGCGCCGCATGAAAGCGACCATCTGGCACAACCCCGCCTGCGGCACCTCGCGCAAGACGCTGGCGATACTCGAAGAGACCCCCGGGATCGAGGTCGAGATCGTCCAATATCTGAAGACACCCTACACCGCCGACAAGCTGCGCCAGCTGTTCAGGGACGCGGGCATGACGGCACGCGAGGCGCTGCGCCTGCGCGGCACCGACGCCGAGGAACGCGGGCTAGGCGACGCGGGCGAGGAGGCGATCATCGCCGCGATGGTCGAAAATCCCGCCTATGTGAACCGCCCGTTCGTCGAGACCGACAAGGGCGTTCGCTTTTGCCGCCCGCAAGATCTGGTCCGCGAGATTCTCTGACGATTCCCCCGGCGACCGGCATCGCCCCGAAACGGCAACGTCCATGAGAAAAGGGCCGGGGTTTCCCCCGGCCCTTCGCCGTATCCTGAGCGCTTCGATCAGGCGCCGGTCACGTCGGCCGTATCGACCTTGATGCCGGGGCCCATCGACGACGACAGCGCGATCTTGCGGACATATTTGCCCTTCGCGCCGGCCGGCTTGGCCTTGACGATCGCATCGACGAAGGCGTCGAAGTTCTGGCGAAGCTTTTCCTCGCCGAACGACAGCTTGCCGATGCCGGCGTGGATGATGCCGACCTTTTCGACGCGGAATTCGATCTGGCCGCCCTTGGCCGCCTTGACCGCTTCGGCGACGTTCGGGGTGACGGTGCCGAGCTTGGGATTCGGCATCAGGCCCTTCGGCCCCAGCGTCTTGCCGAGACGGCCGACGATGCCCATCATGTCCGGCGTCGCGATGACGCGGCCATAGTCGAGGTTGCCCGCGAGCATGTCTTCCATCAGGTCTTCGGCACCGACCTTGTCGGCGCCGGCGGCCAGCGCCTTTTCGGCGTTGTCGCCGCGTGCGAACACGGCAACCTTGACGTCCTTGCCGGTGCCGGCGGGCAGCGTGACGACGCCGCGGACCATCTGGTCGGCGTGACGCGGATCGACGCCCAGGTTCATCGCGATTTCCAGCGTTTCGTCGAACTTGGCCGAGGCCAGCTCGCGCACCGTCTTGATCGCTTCGTCGACGCCGTGCAGCTTCAGCGCATCGACCTTGCCCTCAAGGGCCTTCTGCTTCTTGGTCAGCTTAGCCATGGGTTCAGCCCTCCGTCACTTCGAGGCCCATCGAGCGGGCGCTGCCTTCGATGATCTTCGTCGCCTGTTCGAGGTCGTTCGCGTTGAGATCCTTCATCTTGATCTCGGCGATTTCGGTCAGCTTCGAACGGGCGATCTTGCCGCCGCTGATCTTGCCGGGTTCCTTCGAGCCCGACTTCAGGTTCGCGGCCTTCTTGATCAGGTAAGTCGCCGGCGGCGTCTTGGTGACGAACGAGAAGCTCTTGTCGGCATAGACGGTGATGATCGTCGGGGTCGGCTGACCCTTTTCGAGGCCGTCGGTCGCGGCGTTGAACGCCTTGCAGAATTCCATGATGTTCACGCCGCGCTGACCGAGCGCCGGCCCGAGCGGCGGCGAGGGGTTGGCGGTGCCGGCGGGCACCTGCAGCTTGATGTAGCCGCTAATCTTCTTGGCCATGACGGCCTCCTTTCTTTCTGTCGCCCCCGACCGGAATCCGGGGCTCAAAATAAGCGGTCAAGCAGAAGGGCATCACCCCTTCCTCCCGCGCGGAATCACGCCCTTATCTGACGCGAAGCAGCGCCCATAAGCGCAAACGCCGCCAAAAACAAGCGTTATGCGGGCGGAACGAGACGGATCAGTCCTTCCTGAACCGCCGAGGCGATCAGGGTGCCGTCCTGACGATAGATGAGCCCCCGGTTGATCCCGCGGCCGCCGCCACCCCAGTCGCTGTCCATGACATAGACAAACCATTCGTCGACGCGGATGTCGTCGTGGAACCACATCGCATGATCGAGGCTGGTCGAAAACAGCCCCGGCTGCGTCCAGGTCAGCCCGTGCGGCACCATGGCCGACGAGAGCAGACCCATGTCCGATGCGTAAGCGAGCAGTGCGCGATGCGTCAGCGGGTCGTCGCCGACCGGCGCCGCGATGCGAAACCATTCATAATGCATCGTCGAGGGCGCACCCGCGGGCGGGCGATAACTGCGCACCTCGAACGGGTGGTTGGTCGCCATCTGTTCGAGCCGGGCGTCGTCGATCAGCGGATCCGCGGCGATCACATCGCCGAAATCGCGACAGGCCTCCGGCGGTAGCAGATCGGGCATCGGCGCCTGGTGCGACAGCCCCTGCTCGGGCGCCTGGAAGGATGCCGTGAGGTTGAAGATCACCTTGCCGTCCTGGCGCACAACGACGCGGCGGTTCGCGAAACTGCGTCCGTCGAAATCGCGGTGGACGCGAAAATGGAGCGGCTTCGCCTCGTCGCCCCCACGCAGGAAATAGGCATGGAGCGAATGCACGCCCTTCCCCGCGTCGACCGTTCGCGCCGCGGCGACCATCGCCTGCGCGATCACCTGTCCGCCAAAGATCCGCTGGCGCATAGGCTTGGTGAAGGCGGGGAAGGTAAATTCGTCTGGCTCTTCAGCGACGTCGAGGTCGAAGAGCTTGGTTACGCGGCGGACGACGCGCTCCCGGTCGACCGCGGCGTGGATAGCGCGCGCGCGATCGGCGCGAGCCTGAATCTCTGAGGGAGTCAGACTCATGCGATCGTCCAATCTTTTCGGAGAGCGAAGGCCGGAGCCATCACTTCATGCGTTCGACCTGCTCGAAATCGAGCTCGACGGGGGTGGCGCGGCCGAAGATCGACACGCTGACCTTGACGCGCGCCTTGTCGAAATCGAGTTCCTCGACGACGCCGTTGAAGCTCGCGAACGGACCTTCGAGCACCTTGACCTGATCGCCGATCTCGTAATCGACGCGGATTTCGGTCTTCGGACGCGCCGCGGCCTCTTCCTTGCTGTTGAGGATGCGCGCGGCCTCGGCCTCGCTGATTGCCTGCGGCTTGCCCATCGAACCCAAGAAGCCGGTCACCTTCGGCGTGTTCTTGACAAGGTGATAGACGTCGTCGGTCATCGTCAGCTTGGCGAGAACATAGCCGGGGAAGAATTTCCGCTCGGCCTGAACCTTCTTGCCGCGCTTGACCTCGGTGACCGTTTCGACGGGCACTTCGACCGCCTCGACGAGCTGGGTCAGCCCCATGCGTTCGGCTTCGGCGATCACCGAATCGCGAACCTTGTTCTCGAAGCCCGAATAGGCGTGAATGATGTACCAGCGCGCCATTATGGTTGTTCCTTAATCCCTGGATTCGCGCTTAGCGCGCGAGCGACGTCAGCCAGCCGACGATCAGCTTGAATACCGAATCGACGCCGAAGAAGAAGAGCGACAGGATCGTCGTCATGATCAGCACCATGATCGTCGTCTGCACCGTCTCGCGGCTCGTCGGCCACACGATCTTCGTGGCTTCGGTTTTCACCTGGTTGACGAATTCGCCAATCTTGGGCCTCGCCATATCGATCGTCCTGTCCTTCATGCGTCAATGTTCCGGGCCAGATGGGTTGCCGCTCCCCGCACGTCAACCGTGCTTCGGGCAATAGTCCGCCCACCCTCCCCGAGCATGTCGGCGAAAGGCGGAAGGAAAACGGCGCATCTGTCCGAATGAAGCGCCTTTAGCCGCGCGTCCGGACGATGGCAAGCGATAGCGGCAGATCGCCGCGTCACGCTGGCGTGGCAATTTTCATCAACACCAGTCCGGCGACGATCAGCAGCGCCGCGACGATGCGCATCGCACTCGCGGCCTCGCCCAGCATCGCGATTCCGACCAAAAACGCCCCGACCGCACCGATCCCGGTCCAGATGGTGTAGGCGGTACCCAGCGGAAGCGATTTCATCGACAGCGAAAGCAGCGCGAAACTCGCGATCATCGCTGTGATGGTGACGATCGTCGGACCGGGACGCGTGAAGCCGTCCGACTGCTTCATGGCAAAGGCCCACACGACCTCGAACAGCCCGGCGATGACAAGATAAACCCACGGCATGGGCAGCCTCCTTCGAAAAGACTGCCGGGCCGTCCCGGACCTGACACCCGCCGTGGGCGGGCGGGGACGTGGCCCCTTTGGCGAACCGGCGGGAGCCCGTCGGCGCCCCCCATATAGCGACCGGCGACCGGATTGCCACGATGTCCGCACGATCGCCGAACCAACGGCGCCTCCGCTTCGTCTCCCAAACACCGCGGCAGGGTGATGAATTGTCGCCGCATCTTTTGCTACGCGCGTCGCCGTCGGGCATTTTTCTGCACGCGAACGAGCCTCTATCCCGTGGCCGTATCCGCCTCCGCCACATCCGACAGACGCTTCGCCGCCGCGACCTGTTGTCTGCAGGCGATCGACCGCTTTCAGCAGATTGTCGACGGGTCGGCCGACCGCGTCCTCACGGGATCCGCGCTGCCGGCGGCGAGACATGCAGGCGGAGCCCCGGATGATCGATGACGAAGCGCCGGTCGGCGAACATGTCGATGCCCAGGATCACCGCGGGCTGCTCGGCCTCGAAGCCGAGCACCTTGAACACCGGCAGGTCGGCGATGCGGATGTCGCGATCGCGCATTTCGGCGGTATCGATCGACAGGCGAGCGAGTTTCGCCTTGACGCTCGGCGTCGCGTGGCTGGTCGCCCCCCGGACGTCGGTTCCCTTGACCAGTCCCGGCGCATCGGGCGTCAGGCCGATCGCCTTCGCGGCCGCCCAGTTGATGATGGTCGCGCGCGCGCCGGTATCGAGCACCGCCGGAACCTCGACGCCGTTCAGACGGATCGTCAGCCGCGGCGCACGTTCGTCGTCGAGCGTGAAGGGAACCGATGCGGTTAGTCCGCGCAGCATCGCCGCGTCGGCGGATCGCGCCATGCGCCAGCGACGCTCCGGGATGTCCAGTTCGACCGCGAAGTCGGCGATGATGTCGGCGCCCAAAATGCCGTCGACGCCAAGGCCGTCGACCGGCCCCGGCGGCAGCACGAGCGCTTCGAGCGAGCGAAAGCCGAAACCGGCTACCTCCAGCAGACCCACCGTCGCGGTTTCGACCTCCGACCGCCCCGCCGCGCCCTCCAGCGGCTCGTCGGACGGCTTGACCACGAGCCCCGCCATCGCCGCGCGAAGTTTCGGCAGGATCGTGGTCTCGCTTGCCGCGGTGTCGATGACGAAACGCCTCGACGCCGATCCGTCGACTGCGACCCGAACCACCGGATGGCCCGACGGCAGCATCTCGAGCGGCTGGAAAGCAGCGGCTGCGGGCGGCGCAGCGGCAGGTTCGGACGCGCTGGTGCGCGCCTCGGCGACGATCAGCGTGCCGAGCAGGCCGAGAGCGATCAGCCCGGTGCGGTAACGATTAGCCACAATCTGTCTCCTGGCGGCGGAATGCCGCGAATGGAGGCGGGCTATCGGCCGCGGCCTATCGGCTCCATCCTTATGCGACGAAGCCGGGGCGCGGGTCGCCGGACCCGATCCGCTGCGACGAAGACCGACGCCGACGCGACGGGGAAGGACGCCCGCGGCGCACGCTTCCCTTATGCTCGGCGCGCATTACACAAAGGAATCGCAATGCCGCTGAGACCCGAACATCGCCAGACCATCGCATTGGTCATTGCGACCTGGACGCTGTCCGGGGTGCTGTACCTGATCCCCTATCATGTTTTCAGCGGCGCCAGCCTGTATGTCACCGTGTCGGTGATCAACATCTGCGTGATGGGCGTCCTGCTTTCGGGCGGCGTCTATTGGGCGGTCCGCAGGACGCGCCGCGGCAATATGGTCGTCAGGCTGGCCGCGATGGGCACCGCGGTCATCCTGGCGTCGGCGACCCTCGCGCTGATTGACGCCGCGACCGGCGAATGGATCGGACGGCTCGTCGTATCCAGCCAGAAGATCGCCCCCTTTGCCTTGCGCGCGACGAACAACTTCATCGCCCTCGTCTGGCAATTCGCGCTGCTCGGCGCGGCGTTCACCGTGATCGAGGCGAACAAGCTTGCGCGCGAGCGCGAACTCGAACTCGCCGCCGCGCGCGAGGCGGCCAGCCGCGCCGAAGCGGCGGCAAGCGCCGCCAGCCTCGCCGCGCTGCGCTATCAGCTCAACCCCCATTTCCTGTTCAACACGCTCAACGCCATCTCGTCGCTGATCGTCACGCGCGATTATCGTGCGGCCGACGCAATGCTCGCCAAGCTGTCCGAATTCCTGCGCGCGACCCTGTCGTCAGAGCCCGACGCGCGGCTGCCGCTTGAGGACGAGCTGGCGACCCTGCAGCATTATCTGGAGATCGAAAGCGTCCGCTTCGGCGATCGGCTCGCGGTCGAATTCACTTGCCCTCCCGCGCTCAACAGCGCGCTGGTGCCGGGCTTCCTGCTCCAGCCGCTGGTCGAGAATGCCATCAAATATGCGCTGGCGCCTTCGGCCGAGCCCGTGACGATCAAGGTCGAAGCCTCGCGCGACGGCGACGCGCTGGTCATCGCGGTCGAGGACGACGGCGCGGGCCTCGCTCAGGACGCCCGCCCCGGCACCGGGCTCGGGATCGCGAACGTCAGGCAGCGACTCGCCACGCTCTATGGCGCCGCGGGCACGCTCGAGACGCTGAAACGCGACCGCGGCTTCCTTGCGATCGCGCGCCTGCCGCTCGAACGGGGCAACGAGGGAACGGCGGCGTGAGCGTGCTCCGCGTCCTGCTCGTCGACGACGAACCCCTCGCGCTCCGTCGGCTCGAAACGCTGTTCGGCGACATCGACGGCGTCGAGGTCGTCGGCACCGCCGCGACGGGCGAAGAAGCCGAGGCGCGGATCGCCGACCTGCGTCCCGACCTTGTCATGCTCGATATCTCGATGCCGAAAAAAAGCGGCATTCGTGTCGCCGCCGATCTGGTCGTCGACCCCCGCCCCGAGATCGTCTTCGTCACCGCTTTCGAACAATATGCCCCCGACGCCTTCGAGGTCGAGGCGGCCGACTATCTGCTCAAGCCCGTCCGCTTCGATCGGCTGCGCCAGGCGGTCGAGCGCGCACGTCGGCGCCGCGCGATGCGCGATGCCGCCGAGCGGCTGGCGACTGCACCGCCGCGCGAGACGCACGACGAGGCGATCTGGGTCCAGACCGCCAGCGGTAATCTGCGCCTGCCCGTCGCGCAGATCGACTGGGTCGAAGCCGCGCGCGACTATGTGCTGTTTCACACCGCGACGCGCAGCCATATCCACCGCATCTCGATGACCGCGCTCGAACAGCTCTTCGATCCGGAGCAATTGATGCGCGTCCACCGCTCGACCTTCATCCGCCCCGTGCTGGTGAAGGCGGTCCAGCGGCTCGGCAAGGGGCTGATCGCGCTCGAGATGGAGGACGGCGCGGTGGTGCAGGTCGGCCCGACCTATGTCAAAGCGGTGCTCGAACGGCTGGGCTTGCCTTGACCCATCTTCGGATTTCATGCGTCCTTGCTCGCCCGGTCATCCGGCAAAGGGTCAAGCAGGATCGACGGCGCCGGCAATCAAGGCCTCCGGGAAGGTCAGCGTAAACGCGGCGCCCCCGTCGGGATGATTGGCAGCCGCGATGTCGAGGTCCAGCGCGTCGGCGAACCCCTTTGCGATGGCGAGGCCAAGACCGCTGCCGCCGTGGCGGTCGCCGCCCTTTCCCTGAGCAAAGGTCTCGAAAATCGTCCGCTCGGTGCCGGGTTCGAGCCCGTCGCCATGATCGCGGACGGTCAGCGTGACGCTGTCGTGCGTCCGCCGCCCGATGATTGCGATCGGCCCCGCGTTGCCACCATGCTGGATCGCATTGGCGAGCAGGTTCAGGATTATGTGGTGGAGCAATCGGGGATCGGCGCGAACGAGCGGCAGGCCCGCGGGTACCTGAAAGTCTATGTGATGGCCGCGAAGCATGGCCTTGAGGTCGTGGACTGCGCCCGCGACGATATCGGTCAGGTCCACCAGCTCGAGGTTGAGTCTGACCCCGCCGGCATCCAGCCGGACCAGCTCGACGAGATTGTCGAGGAAGCGCCGGAGGCGCGAAACCTCGGCGCGGGCGACCGGCAGCGCTGCTGCATCGGGATGTTCGCCCGCCAGCGCCTCGATCGCGGCGGTGACGCCGGTAAGCGGCGTGCGGAGGTCGTGCCCGATCGACGAGAGCAGCGCGGCGCGCAGCCGGTCGCGCTCTTCGAGCACCGACAGCCCACGCATCTCGTCCTCGAGCCGCAGCCGCTCGTGCGCGAGCGCCGCCTGCCCCACAAGCGTCGCGAGCAGCGCCGCCTTGTCGGCCGAAATCGGGTCGCGATCGTCGTCGCGCGCGATGCCCAGAATGGCGAGGACCCCGAGGCCCGTCTTCAGGGGATGGAATTGCCAGTCCGATGCGAGCAGCGTGTTCGTGCCGCGTCCTGCGGGCTCTCCGCTCGTCCACGACCATTCGGCGGCCGCCTGATCGATCGGCGAGATTTGCGCCCCGGCCGGCCGGGCGACGACCGGCCGCAGGAGACCATCCTGTTCGGTCATCACGACCGCGCGGACGCCGAGCAGGCGTGTCACTTCCTCGCACGTCGCGGTCGCGGTCGTTTCGAGGTCGGAGGCGCGCGCGAGCGTCTGCGCAAAAGATGCGAGCGCGGCATTTTCCAGCGCACTGCGCACCCCGATCTGCGCCCGGGTGCGGAGGCGCCCGGCCAGGTTGGCGGTGACCGCGGCGACGCCGGTGAGAACCAACATCGTCAGCACGCTTTGCGGTTCGGCGATCGTGAAGGTGTGGACGGGGTCGAGGAAGAAGAAGTTGAATGCCAACGCCGCCGCGACGCTCGCGAAAAGGCCCGGACGAAGGCCGTAAAGCGTCGCGGTGAAGATAACGGGAACGAGATAGATGAGGTCGATCGCGCCGCGCCCGATCACCGGCTCGGCAAATTTGGCGAGGAGCGTCGTGACGGCGACCAGCAACGCCGCGGCGCCATAGGATTCGGGCTTGCCCCAGCCGCGGGTCCACGCCGACCAGCCGCTGTCGATCGCCGCGATTTCGGGCGAGGGAATGACATGAATTGCGAGATCCTGCGATCCGCGGATCAGGCTTTCGACCACCGAGCCGTGACGGATCTCGAACCACCAGCTCCGCTGCGAACGGCCGATGATGAGTTGCGTCGCGCGCTGCGCCTCGATTTGTCCCTTCAGCCCCGCGATCACATTTTCGGCGGGGATCGTCGCGATCGTCGCGCCGAGGGTCGCCGCGAGCGCCAGCGCGGCGGCGACGCGGCGCTGCGCCTCCTCGTCGAAGCTGCGACTGCGCGGCGTTTCGATATGCACCGCCGTCCACGGCGCGTTGAGCCCGTCGGCGAGCCGCTTCGCCGTACGCACGAGCGCGTCGGCGCCCGGCTGTTCGCTGATCGCGACGAGTATCCGCTCGCCCGCGGCGTAGGTCCCCGCGACCCCACCCGCGTCGAGGTCGTGCAGCATCTGCCGGTCGACGCTGAGCGCCGCGCGGCGGAGCGCCATTTCGCGGAGCGCCGACAGGTTCGGCTTCGAGAAGAAATGGCCGAGCGCCCTACTCGCCTCCTGCGGCACATAGACCTTGCCGTCCTTCAGCCGGTCGATCAACTCGTCGGGCGGCAGGTCGACGAGTTTGATCTCGGCTGCCTCGAACACGCTGTCGGGCACGGTTTCGCGCACGCGGACGCGTGTGAAGCTTGCGACGATGTCGTTGAGGCTCTCGACATGCTGGATGTTAAGCGTCGTATAGACGTCGATGCCCGCATTCAGCAGTTCCTCGACATCCTGCCAGCGTTTCGGGTGGCGGCCGCCTTCGACATTAGTGTGGGCATATTCGTCGACGAGCGCGAGCGCCGGGCGGCGGCGGAGCACCGCATCGATGTCCATTTCGGTCAGCCGGTGGCCGCGATATTCGACTTCGCGGCGCGGCACGATCTCCATACCGTCGAGCAGCGCTCCGGTTTCGGCCCGCCCGTGCGTCTCGACGACCGCGACGACGACGTCCTCGCCCTCGCGCTTCAGCATCGCGCCTTCGCTCAGCATCGCATAGGTCTTGCCCACCCCTGGCGCAGCGCCGAGGAAAATCTTCAGCTGTCCGCGTTCCTCGCGCTTCGCCTGGCGGAGCAGCGCCTCGGGCGACGGGCGTTTTTCGGGCGGCGGCGATGACATGGCCGGGATGTACGCAGCCCCCGCGCCGCGGCCAAGGCGCAACGCGCAATCTTTATGAAAACTTTATGCGTTTCGCCGAAATCGCCCGCGAAACTTTACGGCGAAGGGGCGTAGCGGCGCCCACATCCTGACCGGCTCCCTTGCGGAGTCCCTTTCGCCGGAGAAATCCCATGTCCGATTTATTGTGGCTCGGCCTCACGACGCTGCTGTTCGCGGCAACGCTCGCCTATGCGCATATCTGCGACGGAGCCTGATGCATGAGCACGTCGCTGATCCTCGCCGGCGCCACGGCCGCCGCGCTTCTCGTCTATCTTGTGGTCGCCCTGTTGCGGCCCGAACGTTTCTGATCGGAGAGTCCCGATGACTGCATCCGGCTGGGCCCTGATCCTCGTCTTTATCGCCGTCCTCGCCGCGCTGACCAAGCCGATGGGGATGTGGCTGTTCGCGCTCTACGAAGGGCGCTCGACACCGCTTCACCGCCTTCTCGGTCCCGTCGAGCGCAGCTTCTACAAATTGTCGGGGATCGACCCGAACGAAGAGCAGAGCTGGCGTCGCTACGCGCTCCATATGCTGCTCTTCAACCTCGCGCTGTTGCTCTTCACTTATGCGATCCTGCGGCTGCAAGGCGTGCTGCCCGTCAATCCGCGGGGCTTCGGCGCGGTCGGCGCCGACGGAGCGTTCAACACCGCCGTCAGCTTCACGACCAACACCAATTGGCAATGGTATTCCGGCGAGGCCACGCTGTCGAACCTGTCGCAGATGCTGGGCCTGACGATCCACAATTTCCTGTCGGCCGCGACCGGCATCGCGATCGCCTTCGCGCTGTTTCGCGGCTTCGCGCGGCGCGAGATGAAGACGATCGGCAATTTCTGGGCCGATACGACGCGCGTCACCTTGTACCTGCTTCTCCCGATCTGCGTCGTGTATGCGATCTACCTGATCGCAAGCGGCGTGCCGCAGACGCTCGCGGGGTCGGTCGACGCGACCACGCTCGAAGGCATCAAGCAGACGATCGCGCTCGGTCCGGTCGCGAGCCAGGAAGCGATCAAGATGATCGGCACCAACGGCGGCGGCTTCTTCAACGCGAACAGCGCGCACCCGTTCGAAAATCCGACCGCGCTTACCAACATGGTGCAGATGCTGTCGATCTTCGTGATCGGCTGCGGCCTGACCTGGTGCTTTGGCAAGGCGGTCGGCGACACGCGTCAGGGCTGGGTGATCCTCGCCGCGATGGCGCTGATCTTCATCGCCGGCGTCTCGGTCACCTATTGGCAGGAGGCGGCGGGCAACCCCGCGCTGCACCAGCTCGGCGTCGCCGGCGGCAATATGGAGGGCAAGGAGATGCGCTTCGGCATCGCACCCTCCTCTCTCTTCGCCGTCATCACCACCGCGGCCTCGTGCGGCGCGGTCAACGCGATGCACGACAGCTTCACCGCCCTCGGCGGCCTGATCCCGCTGCTCAACATGCAGCTCGGCGAAGTCGTTGTCGGCGGCGTCGGCGCCGGCATCTATGGCTTCCTGCTGTTTGCGATCCTCGCGGTGTTCGTCGCAGGGCTGATGGTCGGGCGCACGCCCGAATATGTCGGCAAGAAGATCGAGGCGCGCGAGGTCAAGCTGGCGGTGCTCGCGATCGCGATCCTGCCGCTTGCGATCCTCGGGATGACCGCGCTCGCCAGCGTGCTGCCCGCCGGCCTCGCGGGTCCGCTCAACAAAGGGCCGCACGGCTTTTCGGAGATTCTCTACGCCTTCACCTCCGGCGCCGGGAACAACGGTTCGGCCTTTGCGGGCCTCTCCGCCGGCACGCCCTTTTACAACGGGCTTCTCGGCATCGCGATGTGGCTCGGCCGTTTCTTCGTGATCGTGCCGGTGCTCGCCATCGCGGGCAGCCTCGCCGCCAAGCGCTACACGCCGGCGACGAGCGGCTCCTTTCCCACCACCGGGGGCCTGTGGGTCGGTTTGCTCGTCGGGATCATCCTGATCATGGGCGGCCTCACCTTCCTCCCCAGCCTCGCGCTCGGCCCTATCGCCGATCATCTGTCGATGATCGCCGGCCAGCGCTTCTGACGGATCACCATGATGACCGCACCAACCTCTATGTTCAGCGCCGCCCTCGTCGTCCCGGCGATGCGCGACGCCTTCAGGAAACTCAATCCGCGCGAACTCGCGCGCAACCCGGTGATGTTCGTTACCGCCTGCGTCGCGCTGTTGCTGACCGTGCTTCTCGCGCTCGGCGAGCCCGGCCTGTCGCTCGGCTTCGAAATCCAGCTCGTCGTCTGGCTCTGGCTCACCGTGCTCTTCGGCACCTTCGCCGAAGCCCTCGCCGAAGGGCGCGGGCGGGCACAGGCCGCCTCGCTTCGCGCTACCAAGGCCGAACTGAGGGCCAAGCTGATGCTGGGCGTCGGCGACACCTTTGAGATCGTGCCCGCGAGCCAGCTCGAAAAGGGCGAGATCGTCCTTGTCGAGACCGGCGACCTGATCCCCGCCGACGGCGAGGTGATCGAAGGCGTGGCTTCGGTCAACGAGGCGGCGATCACCGGCGAGAGCGCGCCGGTGATCCGCGAGGCGGGCGGCGACCGCAGCGCGGTGACTGCCGGCACGCGCGTCATCTCCGACCGGATCAAGGTCCGCGTCACCGCCGAGCCCGGTCAGGGCTTCCTCGACCGCATGATCGCGCTCGTCGAGGGCGCCGAGCGCCGCAAGACGCCGAACGAGATCGCCCTGACGATCCTGCTCGTCGGGCTCACGATCATCTTCCTGATCGCGGTCGCGACGATCCCGGGCTTTACTGCCTATGCAGGCGGCGCCGTCCCGGTCGCGTTGCTCGCTGCGCTGCTGATCACGCTGATCCCGACGACGATCGCCGCCCTGCTCTCGGCGATCGGCATCGCGGGCATGGATCGTCTCGTCCGCTTCAACGTGCTGGCCAAATCGGGCCGCGCAGTCGAGGCGGCGGGCGACGTCGACGTGCTGCTGCTCGACAAGACCGGCACGATCACGATCGGCGACCGCCAGGCGAGCGAGTTCCGCCCGCTCGCCGGGGTCGACATCGACGCGCTCGCCGACGCCGCTTTGCTGTCGAGCCTCGCCGACGAGACGCCCGAGGGGCGCTCGATCGTCGCACTCGCCCGCGAACGCTATGCGGTGCGCGTCGCATCGCTGCCGTCGGGGTCGGAGGTCATCCCCTTCACCGCGCAGACGCGCCTGTCGGGCGTTACCGTCGCGGGCGTCACCATCCAGAAGGGCGCGGTCGACTCGGTTCTCCGCGCGCACCCCGAGGCGGGCAGCGGCGCCGCGGCCGAGGAACTGCGCAGGATCACCGAGGAGATCGCGCGCTCGGGCGGCACGCCGCTCGCGGTGGTCAAGGATGGCCGTCTGCTCGGCGCAGTCCACCTCAAGGACGTCGTCAAGGCGGGCATCCGCGAACGCTTCGGCGAACTGCGCAAGATGGGCATCCGCACCGTGATGATCACCGGCGACAACCCGCTCACCGCAGCGGCGATCGCCGCCGAGGCCGGGGTCGACGACTTCCTCGCGCAGGCGACGCCCGAGGACAAGCTGGCGCTCATCCGCCGCGAACAGGCCGAGGGCCGCCTCGTCGCGATGTGCGGCGACGGCACCAACGACGCCCCCGCGCTGGCGCAGGCCGACGTCGGCGTCGCGATGAACACGGGGACGCAGGCGGCACGCGAGGCGGGCAATATGGTCGACCTCGACAGCGACCCTACCAAGCTGATTGAAGTGGTCGGGCTCGGGAAACAGCTCCTGATGACGCGCGGCGCGCTCACCACCTTTTCGGTCGCGAACGACGTCGCCAAATATTTCGCGATCATTCCCGCGATTTTCGTCGCCGTCTATCCGCAGCTCGGCGTGCTCAACGTGATGGGCCTTGCGACGCCGCAAAGCGCGGTGCTGTCGGCGATCATGTTCAACGCGCTGATCATTCCGGCCCTCGTGCCGCTCGCGCTGAAGGGCGTCCGCTACCGTCCGATGGCGGCGGGTCCGCTGCTCGCGCGCAACCTGTCCGTCTTCGGCCTCGGCGGCCTCGCCGCGCCCTTCATCGGGATCAAGCTGATCGACCTCGCCGTCTCCGGCCTCCACCTAGCCTGAGGAACCCATCATGTATTCCGACCTCAAATCCGCCGTCCGCCCGGCCCTGGTGCTAACCCTGCTCTTCGCGCTGCTGCTCGGCATCGCCTATCCGCTCGCGCTTACCGGCATCGGCCAGGCACTGTTCCCCGCGCAGGCCAACGGCAGCCTGATCCGAGATCAAGGCAAGATCGTCGGCTCGGCGCTGATCGGCCAGAAGTTCACGGGCAACGCCTATTTTCACGGACGCCCCTCGGCCGCGGGCGCCGACGGCTATGATGCGAAAGCGTCGGGCGGATCGAACCTCGGCCCGGCCGCCAAGGCGCTCGCCGACCGGGTCAGCGCCGACGTCAAAAGCCTCTCCGAAACGGCACCGGGCCGCAGTGTCCCGTCCGACCTGGCGACGGCTTCCGCCTCGGGGCTGGACCCGCATATCAGCCCCGAGGCGGCCTTTTTCCAGGTCGCGCGCGTCGCCAAGGCACGGGGCGCAGGCGAGGCGCAGGTCCGCGCGCTGGTCGAGGCAGCGATCGAACGGCCGGCGATCGGCTTCCTCGGCGACCCCGGCGTCAATGTCCTGCTCCTCAATCGTTCGCTCGACCAGAGGTTTCCGGCACGGTAAAGCGGCGCGATGTCGCAAACCGCCAAGATCCTTGTTGTCGAGGACGATGCCCATATCCGGCGCCTGCTGACCGCGACGATGCAGCGCGCCGGACATGCGGTGGTCGAGGCGGCCGACGCGCGGCAGGCGCTCGCGCTGCTCGATATCGAAAAGCCCGACGTCGTGCTGCTCGATCTCGGCCTGCCCGACCGCGACGGGCTCGAACTGATCGAGCCGTTCCGGCTGCGGTCGACGGCGACGCTGATCATCGTATCGGCACGCGACGACAGCAGCGAAAAGGTCGCCGCGCTCGACCTCGGCGCGGACGACTATCTGACCAAGCCCTTCGACACCGACGAGCTGCTTGCCCGCATCCGCGCCGCGCTTCGCCATCAGCGCGCCGCCGCCGCGGGCGAGGAGGTCAGTGTGGTCGAGGCCGGCGCGGTGCGGATCGACCTCGACCACCGGCGTGTCTATCGCGACGGCGTCGAGGTTCATCTGACGCCCAAGGAATATGCGGTCCTTGCCGAACTCGCCCGCCGGGCGGACCGCGTCCTCAGCCATGCGCAATTGCTGAAATCGGTGTGGGGTTCCGCGCATGTCGACCGGGTCGAATATCTAAGGATCGCGGTGCGGGGACTGCGCCAGAAACTCGAAGCCGATCCGTCGCAGCCGAAGCTGATCATCAACGAACTGGCGGTCGGATACCGGTTGCGCATCTGACCGCCGACCGGCAAGTTTGCCGACGCGGCGCTCGCGACAAATGCACCGGAGGTTCCGAGCCCCCAACTGCTCGGCTGGCCGCTCGCCTGTCCCTGCAATCAGGCCTCGGCGGCCCGGATTCTGCGCCGCAGCACAAAGAGCCCGACTGTCAGCGCTGCCGTGGGGACGAGCATCAGCGTGAAGGCGGTGCGCCCGTCGAGGTGCGCGAACAACTGACCGGTGATGATCGACCCGGTCGTGCCGCCCAGCGCCGAAAAGACGACGACAAGACCCATCAGCGACGGATGCTGGCGGTTCGGCATCGCGCTCAGCATCACCGAGATGATCGTCGGATAGACAGGGGCGAGCGCAATCCCGATCAGCGGGAAGAGAAAGCCCGCGACTGGCGCGTCGCCCCAGCCGTGGATCGCCCCCGGTGTCAGTCCGTCGGCGAGCGGCAGGACGAGAATGATCAGCGCGGCAAGCGCCGCGAGGCAGATGTTGAGCACCGGATACCAGTCGAAGCGCGCCATCACCGCGCCCGCGCCGAAGCGCCCGATCGCAAGGCATGCCGCGAAGAGGCTCGCCGCCTGCACGCTCATCTGCGCGGGCAGGTGAAGCACTTCGTTGTTGAACGTCGGAAGCCAGCTCTGGATTCCCTGCTCGATCAGTACGAACAGGAAGGCGCAGGCGACGAAGACGAGAACGAGCGGCAGCGCCGCAAGCCTCAGCATCGCAACGAGCGGCAGCGCCGCAAGCCTCAGCATCGCAACGAGCGGCGCGCCTTCGCTCGCCGCGACGTCCTCGCCCTCGTGCGTGCGATGCTCGTCCGCCCGGGCGGTCAGGAGCAACGCAAGCGCGAGTGCAGTGATCGCCCCCAGAACCCAATAGGCGTCGAGCCAGCGCAGCCCCGCGGGATCGATGAAGGCGCTGAAAACCCAATAGGACGACAAGGCGCCGACCATGAACATGCCCTCGATCAGGCTCGTCAGGCTGGCATGTTTGCGGGCGTCGTCGGTCACGAGCCCGATCATCGAATAGACGACAACCTTGGCGACCGCGAAAGCCGCGCCGACGAGCGCGAAGTGCAGCCGTGCGACGTTGAAACTGCCGAACAACGGCATGATGAAACACGCCGCCACCGCGAGCGCGAGCGCGCCGATCAGCGCCTTGCGCAGCCCGATCCGCGGCAAATAGCTCGCCGTGACGAACGACACGACCGCGATGGTGATGTCCTTGAAGCCTTCGAGCGTACTCGCCTGCGGCTTGGTGACATCGAAACTCGAAATCGACTGGAGGATGACCGTGCCGACGCTGTTGAGGAGCATCGCAAAGGCGACATAGGTCAATATCAGTGCGGCGATCAGCCGAGTACGCGCCATGTCCGTCCCCCGTGAGACCTAAAAGAAGGGGTGGCCGCGAAGAGGCCGCGACCACCCAGTAGGAGAGTTACGAAAAGAGGTCGATCCCCCTCCCCCCTCTTAGAATTTATAGGCCGCGCTGAAGCGGAACGAACGGCCGAGGATCGGACGCGCGTTGACGACTTCGCCGCCGGTCTGGCCGATCGTGCGCGGATCGCCCTCGGTCAGCCCGACCTTGTCGGTCAGATTGTCGGCGGTAACCGCGAAGGTCAGCGCGCGATTGACGTCGAAGGTGACGCCCGCATCGATCTTGAAATAATGCGGGAGATCCTGCGTATTGCCGGTGTCGGAGAAGCGGTCGCCGACATAGGCGAAGGTCGAATAGAGCGAGACCTTGCTGTCGCTGCCGAATTCGATGTCGTACGACGGCGTCACGCGCCACTGCCACTTCGGCTGCCGCTGGACGCGGTTGCCGCTGAGGTCGGTTGCGCCGTTGTTGGCGAAGAAGTTGCGATATTTCGCGTCGAGCCAGGTGCCCGAGAAGGCGATCGCGAAATTGTCGATCGGACGGATCTGTCCTTCAAGCTCGACGCCGGTGCTGCGTGCGCCGCCGATCGACGCCTGCGGTCCGCCATTGCCGATGACGGTCGTCACCAGCCCCTTGAAATTGGTGTGGAACAGCGTGGCATAGAGCGACACGAGGTCGGTCCGCAGCTTGATCCCGCCTTCATAATTGTCGACGCGCGGCGAGACGCGGATGCCGTCGCGCAGATTGTCGAAGAAGGGGTTGGTGTTGCCGCGATTGTAGCGGACATAGGCGCCGAGCGACGAGGTGAAGTCGTAGTTCAGGCCGGCCGTCCACGACCAGGCGCCCTTCTTGTACGAAATCGTGTTGAAGGTGCCGTTCAGGACGGCCGTGTTGCTGTCATAAAGCGTGTTCGCATTGCCATCGACATCGACGCCGAAATTGTTGTTCTCCAGCGTGCCCGTCGCCTTGTAATTCTGATACCGGATGCCCGCGTCGAACCGCAGTTCGGGCGTGATCTGATATTCGTCGACGGCATAAAAGGCATATTCGCGGCCGTCATAGGCGGCGTTGACGTTGAAGAACGAACCCTGCGTGAAACCGCGATTGGTGACGACGCGGCCGTCGGCGAGGACGAGGTCGAGGACGCGGGCGTTATTCTCTGCCGTCAGCAGGCGGATGTTGCCGAGGTTCCACTGGTCGTTCGACGAGAAGTCCGAGAAATAGGCGCCGACCGTGAACTTGTTGTTCCCGCTCTTCCATTCGAGGTTGAGGTCGTTGGTAAAATCCTCGATCTGCTTGCGCACGATCCAGGTGCCGGCGCGGATGACCTGCTGTGTGCCCGCGACCGCACCGCCGCCATTGACATAGGTCAGGCTGCCGATCGTCCCGCCAAGGCTGGCCGCATAGTCGCTCGCCGACTGCGCGGTGCTCGCGGGGACGAGGCCGGTCGTATCGGCATCGCCGTTGAGATAGCTGGCACGATAGCGGACCTGCAGGCCATCACCGATTTCGTAATCGAAATTCGTGCCGAGGTTGATCAGCTTCGCACCGCGGCCGTCGGCCAGATCGGCGCGGCTGCCGTCGGGCAGCAGGCTGAGCCGCGTTTCACGGCCCGCCAGCGCTCCCGTGCCGGGGTCGATATTGCCGAACTGGCGCACCTTGTCGCCGTCGCGGATGACAGGGATCGGCAGCAGCCACTGGCCATGGTCGTTGAGGTAGCGCGCGAAGACGAGGATCGAGCCCTTGTCGAGGTCATGCCGCACGTTCGCGGTGATCTGGCCGCCCTTCTCGGGCGAGAAGCCCGGATTGCGGATGCCATGGCCGGTCGAATAATAGCCGCCGACTAGGAAGGTCGTGTTGTCGCCGAGCGGCCCCGAAAGCACCAGGTCGCCGCGCACGTCGCCATAGTCGGCGATGCTCGCCTTCACCAGACCTTCGAATTCGCTGCCGCCTTCCTTCTGGACGAAGTTGACGGTCAGGCCGGGCTGGCCGTTGCCGAACAGCGCGCCGGTGCCGCCGCGAACCGCCTCGACGCGGGCGATCGTCTCGTCGACACGGATGAGCTGCGTGTTCTCGAGGAAGGACAGGGTCGGCGGCGAGAAGAAGGGCACGCCCTGCGTCGTCAGCGTCACGAATTCCGCGTCACCGCCCGAGGGGTAGCCGCGCACGAAGATGTTCGCGCCATTCTGGCCGCCCGAGCTTTCGGCCGAGACGCCCGGAATGACCTTGAACAGGTCGGCCGTGCTGTTCGGCGCCGCCTTGGCGATCGCATCGGCAGTGATGTTGGTGATCGCGAAGGCGGCGGACTGGCGGTTGATGCCGCCGCCGGCGGTGCCGGTCACGATGATCTCGTCCTCGGCGGGCGCGGTATAATCGGTCTGAGGCGCTTCCTGGGCATAGACGGCGGTCGGCAGCGCAAAGAGCGCGGCGGACGCCAGCAGACGGGTCCGGTTCAACATGAGATTTCCTCCACAGTATCTGGTCTGGTTGAAAGGCCCCCGCGCGCCGCCGCACCCCGTTCGAACGACAGGATATTGGCGACCGTGAGCTGGCCCGTGGCGGGGACGTGCATGTCGGCGTCGGGCAGCGCCTCTTCCGACCCGATGCCAATGGCCACCATGCCCGCCGCATGGATGGCCGAAACCCCGGCCTCTGCATCTTCGATACCGATGCATTGGTCCGGGCGAAGGCCCATGCCGTGGGCACAGGCCAGGAAGATATCGGGCGCGGGCTTGGCGTTCGCGACCGCCCCCGCATCCGCAATGAAATCGAACTGGTCGGCGATGCCGAGCAGGCGGACGACGTCGAGCGCGTTGCGGCTGGCCGACGCGAGACCGATCTTCAGCCCCGCGGCGCGCAGGCCGTCGAGCAGCGCCCCGACCCCCGCGAACAGGTTCGCGGGCGAATAGGCGGCAAGCCGTTCGCGATAGATGTCATTCTTTTCCGCCAGCATGGCGTCGAACCTCTCCGCTTCGACCTCCGCCCCCGCATGTTCGAGGATCAGCCGCAGGGAGTTACGCCGGTCGACACCTTTCAGCCGGTGATTGGCCTGCCGGTCGAACGCAAAGCCATGAGAGTCGGCGAGCGCCTGCCACGCCTGATAATGCTCCTCGGCCGTGTCGGTCAGCACGCCGTCGAGGTCGAAAATCACGCCCTTCAGGCGCGGCCGGTCCATGACGACGTGATCGCCGCCCACGCGCAGCGGGCGCCCATGGTCGAGAATGTCGACAGGATCGCCCGACACCAGCCGATAAGTGCAACCCGCGTCGCCGACCGCGAGCTCGATCACGCTACCCCGCCATTGCAGGCGAAGGCGATAGCCCGTCCATGCGGCCGGGAGCTGCGGCCGGAACGACGGTACCGCGCCATCGAGGCGCAGCCCGCCCCAGCCCTGCGCCAGCACCAGCCAACTCCCCGCCAGTGCCGCCATGTGCAGGCCGTGCGAGGTGTTGCCGTGGCGGTTCTCGAGGTCGACGAACGCGCATTCGCGGTGGAAGTCGAGCGCCGCCGCTTCATCGCCCAGCCGCGCCGCCGCGATCCCGAACGACACCGAAGACAGCGTCGAATCATGCGTGGTGACGCGCGCATAATAATCGAAATTCCGCCGCTGCCGCGACACGGGCATTTCGACCAGATCCATCGCCATCGCCTGGACAACATTGCCCTGCTTCGCGACCTGGTGCCGGAACAGGATCATCGGGTGATAGCGCATCAGCAGCGGCCCATGGCCGTCGCGCGCCGAGGTCAGACCGGGGAGTTCGGGACGGCCCAGAAACGCATCGTCCTGCGGATTGACGCCAAGCGCCGGATCGACCGGCAGCCACATCGCGTCGGCCGCGCGGCGCCACTCGGCGACCTCCCCGTCACTCAGCCCGATCGCCGCGGCCACCGCGGCAAGCTCGCCGCGCGCGCGCAGCCATTCGGCCGTTTCGGCAGCATAGGCCAGATGCCGGCGCGCGATCGCGTTGGTGTAGAAATCATTATCGACCAGTGCCGAATATTCGTCGGGCCCGGTCACGCCGTGAAGGCAGAAAGCCCCGCCGCGCCGCGCGTCGAAGGCGCCGATCTCCAGCCACATCCGCGCCGTCTCGAACAGCATTTCGGCTGCTTCGGCGCGAAACGCCTCATCGCCTGACGCCGCAACATAGAGGGCGAGCGCATAGGCGATGTCGCCATTGATATGATATTGTGCCGACCCCGTCGGATAATGCGACGAACATTCGTCGCCGGCGATAGTCCGCCAGGGATAGAGCGCGCCGCGCGCATGGCCGATCGCCCGCGCATGAACCCGCGCACGGTCCAGCTTGCCGATGCGATAGGCAAGCAGCGTCCGGGCCCTTTCCGGCGCCTGCAGCGCAAGCACCGGCAGCATGAAGGTTTCGGCGTCCCAGAAATAATGGCCCTCATAGCCCTCGCCCGACAGCCCTTTCGCGCCGATGCTGTGGTTCGCATCGCGGCTGGCCGACTGATGGAGCTGGAACAGGTCGAAGCGCAGCGCGCGCGCCAGTTCGTCGTCGCCGTCGATGTCGAGCGCCGCGCACTCCCACAGCGCCTGCACCGCCGCGCGCTGTCCCGCAGCGATCACGTCGAAATCCGCCGCCACGCCATCCAGCGCGACAAGGTCGACCGGGCGGCCGCGGGCGCAAGCCAGCGCGACCACCCGGTCGATCGTCAGGATGCCGCCGGCGACCAACGCGCCGCGCACGACATGCCCCGCATGGACCGCCGCGACCTGAGCGGCCGGGCTTGCGACATGTTGGCGGTAGGCGAGTTCGACGGCATCCTGCGCGAACCGGGTGACGGAAGGGTTGTCACCCGGCAGGGGGGGAATGATGCTCCAGACCGGACGCAACCGGCCCGAAATGCGGGGATCGTCGGCCTCGGCGCCGCCCGCGCCCTCGGCTTCGGCGCCATAGGTCAGCCAGACCTGAAAGCTGCCCGCAAAGTCGAGCGGGCGGATGCGGATGCGCGAGGCGACACATGCGCCGCCGGCGAGCGGCACGATGCGCTCGACCGCGATTTCGAGCGTGCGACCATCCTCGATCCGCCAGCACGAGACGCGGCGAAGCGCGCCGGTCGTCAAATCGAGTACGCTTTCGGTATCGAGCAGCTCGGCCGTCGCAAAATCGACCGGCTGGCCGTCGATATGGAGACGGAGCAGCAGCGGGCTGGGACACGGCACCCGCGTGTCGGTGGCGGTCGCATAGCCCGGGAAACTCTCATGATAGGTGATCGGGCGGCTGACATAGGCGTCGGGCAGATAGGCGCAGGGACGCGACGCGCGCTCATCGATCAAGCCCTCGACGCCGCACAGGCCGTTCGCCAGCGCGAACAGCGCCGCCGCCTGCTCGCCGACTGCATCGGGGCCGCGCCGGACGAGCCGCATCGCATCGGAAGACTTGTCGGAAATCGCCACTTGCATCCTCACCAGGGCACCGGCTGCTCCGGCCAATGCTTCTCGTCGCTGTGTCCGGCAAAATGGTATCGATGTCAAGATATCGATACCATTTTGCCCCGCCGGTCGGTTTTGCGGGAGTCTCGCACGATCGGAGATCAGCTTTCGCGGGCGACCAGTTCGACGGGCATGGCGCGCGATTCGACGCGTTTTCCCGCCACGAGGTCCAGCACCTTCTGCGCCAGCAAGGCCCCGCCGGTGGCCCAGTCCTGACGCACGCTGGTGAGCCGCGGCGAGAAGAGCGACGCCCCCGGCGAATCGTCGAAGCCGACGACCGAGACGTCGGCCGGCACCGAAAGCCCTTGCGCCTCGACTGCCTCGATCGCACCCATCGCAATCGCGTCGCTCGCGGCAAAAATGCCGTCGAAGCCCTTGCCGCGTTCGAGCAGTTTCGACACTGCCTCGCGCCCTGCGGCGACGGTAAAAGCGCAGGCGACCCGGTCGACAATCGCGGCTCCCGTACCCGTCAGCGCCGCCTCGAAGCCACCCAAGCGGTCGTCGACCTCACCATGCTGGGCTTCTCCGAGGAAGAGCAATTTCGTGCGTTGCTTCCCAAGCAGATAATCGGCGGCGAGGCGGCCGCCGTCGCGATTGTCGCTGCCGACGACGATCCGCTCGGGCGGGCCATGCGCAGCGCCCCAAACCACATAGGGAAGCCCCGTCGCCTCGATCATCGCGGCGGCGTCGTCATGCACGCCCTGCCCCAACAGGATCACCCCGTCGGTCGACGGCGGGTGCGCGGCGAAGAGGTCGATGGTGGTCAGCACCATATTCTGCCCCGCCGCAGTCAGTTCCTGCATGATTCCGCCGAGCAGCGACAGCGGATAGGGCTCGCTCATCAACCGGTCGTGCGATGGCGCCATTTCGATGACCACCGCAATCGTCCGCGTCCGCTGTTGCCGCAGGTTGCGCGCCGAGACGTTGAGGCGATAGCCCATCCGCTCGGCAGTCTCGCGGATCAGCGCGCGCGTGCTTTCCTTGACCGTCGACTGTTCCGATAATGCGCGCGATACGGTGATCTTCGCGACGCCAAGCTCGCGGGCAACATCGGCCATGGTCGGCCGCGCGCGCTCGTTGGGCTTGTGCTTGCTCATCCGCGATCCGACCTGGCGATCGCCGACGATGGATTGATATGCTGAGCCATGCCCCACCCCTAACGCCCGATGGAGGATTTTCACAAGCGGCTTCGCCGTCCGACCTCAAGCGCGCGCAGAGCACGTCGTGATCTTCACAAGTCATCCCGGAGCGCTGGCGCTCGACTTCCGGCGTCGAGAACCTCTCGCGATGGGGGTACGCGACACTGCACCGCATGAGTAGCGGAGCGGCAGGCAGTGTCGCCGACCGTCGTTTGGCAAAGCTATCAGACGCTGACTGAGCCGATGGCAAACGCCGGTTCGACGAAGAGGGGCGCATGCTGCCCTCAAGCTATTACGACCGTATCGTCGATGTCGCCGAAGAGCTGGTCCGCTTCACCGTCCTGACGCGTGGCCATACCGACCAGCTTGTCGGTCGCTACTCGGAGCGAAAGGATCGCAACGAGCCGGTGGTCACGCCCGCTGAACTCGCACGAATTCCGGGAGTGTAGAACCGAAGCTGGCCGTTGGCACACCTTCTCCTTTCGGGAGTCACATCAAGGAAGCGGATGTTCAGGATGCTGCAAATCTCACCGCGCGAGAGGAACGACGCCGAATAGAAGCGCAGCAGCGATGAGAATGAAACATAGAGCCAGGCAGTATTTCCAGGCATAGCGCTGAAGGTCGCCCAATTCGATGCCCAGCAAGGCGCATTTCAGATAGACGGCAGCGACCAAAGGGCTGAGCGAATGCATCGGTTGGCCGAGCAGCGACGCTCTCCCGATCTCTTCGGCAGAAATTCCGTAATGGCTCGCGGTTTCGGCGAGCACCGGCACAACGCCGAAATAAAAGGCGTCGCTTGAGAGAAAGAAGTTCATCAAGATCGACAGAAGCGCCGTGATCACGCCCAGATAGGGCCCGAACGCAGGCGGCAGAATATCGAGAATGGCTTCTGCCATCGCATCGATCATTCCGGTGCCGGACATCACGCCGGTAAAGGCGCCCGCTGCCAGCACCATGACCCCGACACTGAGTGCGTTTCCGGCATGTGCCGTGAGGCGGGAGCGCTGATCCGCGAGCTTGGGATAATTGACCACGAGCGCGGCCGCGAGTCCGCCCATGAAAAGGACGGGAAGCGGCGCGAAGCGGATGATCACCATCGTCATCAACGCCAGCGTCAGCGCCAGGTTGAACCAGATCAGCCTTGGCCGGAGCGCTGAGGGATCCGCCTGGAAAATCCCGGCGATGCGGTCGGCGTCGAGCGTCTCGGTGGAGGAACCCGCCGAGGCCACGGCAGCGCCCAACCGCTTGCGCTCGCGCCGTCCCATCCACCAGGCCAGCAGGAACACCGACGCAAGCCCCGTCGCCGCAACCGGTAACATCGGGATGAAAAGCGATGACGGATCGACATGCAGCGACGCCGCAACGCGCGCGGCAGGGCCACCCCATGGGCTCATGTTCATGATGATGAAGGAAAGGCTGCCGATGACCGCGAAGATCATCACGTCGATGCCGAGACGGCGATAGACGGGCAGCATCGACGACACCCCAACGAGCGCGGTCGTCGTGCCGTCACCGTCGAGACCGACCGCGCTGGCGAGCGTCGCATGCCCGACGGTGGCCCGCGCCGGATCGTTGCCGACCCATGCGATGATCCGGCTGACGAGTGGCTGGAACAAGCCGGCGTCGATCATGATCCCGAAATAGAGGATCGCGAAGATGAGCATGACGGCGGTGGCTGCCACCTTGGTGACGCCCACCATCATCATCGTACCGGTCTCGGCGCCCGACCCTGCGAGAAACGAAAATAGAAGCGGCACAAAGACCAGCGCCGGCACCGCCGTCATGCGCCGCGACATGACAAGCAGCATGAACAAAATAACCATAGAGAAGCCAAGAAGGGCCGGTGACATGCGCTATCCCCTCATTCGATGTCGACGGATAGTAGCGGCACGAAATATTGGCCGGCGTGCGAGTCCGCATCATGCGGCGCGCCTTGAACGGCCAGGCGCGGAAAGCTCATCTTTAAAACGTTGATCCCGGGGAGGGGGAACTGCCGGACCATATTCTCCGAAACCCCGAAAAGCGATGCGATGGCACGCGGCGCCAAGGCGGGGGAGCGGACGATGCGATCGAACGACGCCGCATCGTCGCAGAAGATGTCGATCGTAACCCAGAAGGGGCCGGCGCTTTTCGAGCGGATATATTTCGCGACATCGCCAAGCTTAGCCATGAAGCGCCTCCTCCCCGATCGTCTCGAAATGCGTCCGGGCTAGCGCGTCCGGACGATCGACACGGACGACGTGATTGAGCTTGAATTCATAATGCCGACCAAGCTCGATTTCCGCCGGCGAAAAAGGGAATGCAAAGCTTGGCAATGGATCGTCCGGATTGAGCGGAAAATGCAGGAGCACCGGATTGCAGTATTTGGCGATCTCGGTCGCGCGCTCCTGCGTTCTCGCCCAGACGATGGTCATCAGCCCGACTTCGTGCGGGACATGGTCGGCGGGCACCGGGTTGAGCGCATCCTTGCCATAGGCGCGGAACTCGATTCCATAGTCACCGTCGGCGACGCGAAGGACGTTGGCGATCCCGTAACGCAGATGGGCTTCGAGATTGGCGCGCCACTTATCGAACCTTGCAAGGATCTTGGGGTCAGCAATGGCGCTGAACACCATCGTCCGGTACCCCGTACCTCCCGCCCCTTCGAGCTTGATTGTGTAAGGCACGGCCTCGGCCCGCGAGTTGGTTACGCGCACGCGGCGACTGTCGAGCGCTTCGTAATGCGCGTCGGACGCGTCGAGAACGACGCCGGGCTCCTTCAGCCGGAACGGGTCGCTATTCTCGTACAGAAGATGGGCAGAGACCGTATAGGGAGTGCAACGATTGTCCGCATCGAGAGGTTCGATCTCGAACCCTTGCGGGTCGACGGTGACGATCACCCCGCCCCGTCGCGTCTCGACCGTGCAAAGGCCGCCGCACTCGGCTGTCTTGGCGGCATGCCAAGATGCACCGGCCGGGAGTCCCTGCATCAGCGGCACCGCCGAGAGCACCGCCGTGTCGGTCGTTCGCCCCGAAAATACGATGTCGGCGCCGCTCTTGATCGCATCGGCCAAAGGCTCATAGCCGAGCAGCCCCACGATATGGTCGCATTCGAAGATGCGCCCTGCCGTCAGCGGCAAGGCGGGGTCAAGCGGCGCGATCTTCCCAGCCTCCAGATAAGGAAGCAAGGTAGCGGGTTCGATCTCAGAATAGACGAGCCCCAGCCGAGCCGACAGTCCCTCTTCGCGCGCGATCTCGCGCGCGATGTCGGCCATCCAGTCCACCCCGGCATCCGTCCCTGACGTGCCGCAAGACCCGACGAGTAGCGGCACGCCCAGTTTGTCGCGGGCCAGCATGAGCTGCCGGAGGTCGTGCTTCGTCGCGGCGCGCGTCATCTTCGACGTCGCGGTCCCGAGATAATGGGGGCCGCTGTCCGTCGATCCGCCATCGACGGCTAGGCAGTCGGGACAAAGAGCAACCCCGCGATCGAAAGCATTGGCTGGGCAGCCGGCGCCAAGGACCCCCGACGGGACAAGAATCCTGCAAGCTGCTGACCCTTCGCCACCACTCACCGGAACTTCGCCCGCAGGGTCGCACCAAGCTGACGAGGCGCGCCATATTGGACATATTGATAGAAGCCGCCGTTGGTCTGCCAGATACGATAGACCTTGTCGGTCAGATTGTGCCCCCACAGCTGGACGGAATAGCGGTCGTCGAAATTATAGGTGATACTCGCGTCCCAAAGCGTCCGGGGCTTGCGATACTCCTTATAGTCGTTGATGTTGTTCTCGAACGCGTCGCTCTGGTAGTCCATGACTACCTCGGCCCGCAGCCACCCCCATGACGCGTCATGCGAACTCTGCAGGCCGAGCGTTGCGTTCACCGCATGTTTCGGCGTCCTGCTCATCCGGTTACCGGCGCCGTTGACGAAAGTCGGGTTGCCGCTCGCGTCAAAACCCGCAGTCTGGATGAACCGCGAGAAATAGGGGTGGAGATAGGTGTAGCGCACCGTCGCGTCGAACCAGGAGACAGGCGCGATAATGAACTCGCTCTCGACGCCCTTGATCGTCGCGTCGGCGGAATCGACAGTCACGCGCGTGCCCGTCGGACCTTGCGTGAGGTCGGGGACCACCTTGATCGTCTGGAAATCGCGATAATCCATCCAAAAGGCTGAGATATTGGCGCGAAGCGAGCGGTCGAACCAGTCGGTCTTCACGCCAACTTCATAATTGGTAAGGCGCTCGGGATCGGTCGGCGTGCGGGCGAGCGTCGCCGAGCCGGGCTGCTCCTGGAACGCGCCCGACTTGAACCCCGTCGACACGGTGGCAAAGGCGAAGACATTGTTGCTCAGGCGATAATCCGCACCGACCCGATAGGTGAAGACGCCCTTGTCGAAGACGCCAGGTGTCGTCTCTGTGTCGTAGGTCGTCGTCGGTGCTGCCAGCGCGCCTTGCAGGCGCCTCGCGCGATATTCCTTGTGCTCCTTCGTGTAGCGACCGCCAGCGAAGAAGCGCAGGCCGAAGTCGAACTTGTACTGCGCCTCGCCGAAAATGGCGTAGCTGTCGTTCGTCGAATGACCGAAGAAGCGGTTGATCGTCGTCGGCGTCGCCGATTGCTGAGTCTCGCGTTCGCGGTAAATCTGATCGCGATTGTAGAACAGACCGGCAACCCAGCTGAGCGGGCCGTCACTCAGCGACGAAAGGCGGGTTTCAGCCGAATAGCTGTCCGCTCTCTCCTTGGCGAGCGTCTGGAGGCCGCTCACGGGCAGGCCGATCGCCGCATTGGTCGCCGCATCGGTGCCGTCGAGATCGCTCGAAAAATCATAGTCGAGCGTGCGCCAGGACGCGACTGTCGTCCAGTTGGCGAACCCGAGTGCGTCGGTCGAAAGCTCGGCGCGCACGCCGCCCGTCCTCGATTTGGTGAAACCGAGCCGGTCGGGATTGGCGCGCCGCGGGTTTGCATAGTCGGCATAGCCTTTCCCCGGCGTGAAAGGATTGAGCAGGACGTTGAAGCGGGAGCTGTCCGAGAGATCCTGATTGGCAACATCGCCCGTCAAGAGAAGCCAGGTGTCGGGGCCAATGTCGGCCCGAAGATGGAGCCGGGCGCTCAGCTTGTTCTCGTCGTCAAGCGCGCGGCCGTCGAAGGTCTTGCGAAAGCCGTCATTGGTGACGGCACCAAGCGTGAGGCGTGCGGCGATCCCCTCGGTCACCGGCGCGTTGAGCATCAGATTACCGTTCATCTGGCCATATTCGCCAAAGGTCAGCTGCGCATTGGCCTCGGCATAGTCGACAGGCTTGGCGGTTACGAAATTGACCGAGCCCGCGACAACGTTCTTGCCCCAGAGCGTCCCCTGCGGTCCCTTCAGGACCTCGACACGTTCCATGTCGTAGAAGTCGATGCCGAGCATGGCAGCGCGGCCGAGATAAACCCCGTCAAGGAAGGCTACCGAGGACGGATCACCGCCCGCGCCCTGGTTGCTGCTCCCGACCCCCCGGAAGAATGGCCGCGGCGCCGCCTTTGGAAAGGCGTCGAAGTTAATGCCCGGCGTCGCCTGCGCCAGCCGAGTGAAATCCGTAATCCCTCTCTCTTCAAGCTGATCACCCGAAAAGGCGGTAACTGTGATCGGCGCGCTCTGGAGCGATTCCTCGCGCCGGCGCGCGGTAACGATGATATCCTCGATCCCCGGCGATGCGTCCGCATTTTCGTCGGCAACGGGCTCGTACCCCGCCGCCTCCTGCGCCGCGGCAGGAACAGCCGCGGTCATGAGATAAGCGCTCGATGCGAGCAGAATGTTTCGTGCGGTCGGTTTCATATGCCCTCTCCCATAGTCGGTCGGCTTGAGCCGATCGCGATTCGGGGGCTGTGTGCACTGGTTAGCCCGCGCTGCCATGACACCTATGTTACATGGCGCGCGAACGGGCTCATGCTAGTGAGGGTCCAACGGGAGAGAAGAAGTGCACGATCGATGCAGCGGATCATAACCCATGAGAACTGGATAGGCGGCCTGCCCGATCCGGTACGCGACGCTGTGCTGGCGCGAATGGTCGAGCGCATTGTCGAGCCTGGCGAGATCATCGCTGAGGCCGGGCGTGACGCCACGCGCATCTTTCAGGTGGTCGAAGGGTATGTTCGGCTCACCGGGCTCCACGAGGATGGGAGCGAGGCGCTGATCACCATCTATGTCGCCGGCAACTGCTATGCGGAGACGGCGATGGTGTCGCGCCGGCCCTATAACCACAGCTCCGTCGCGATGGTGCGCAGCCGCATTCGTGTGCTGCACGAACGGGACTTCTGGGAGCTCTATCACGGCCACAGCGCCATTCCGGAGGCGCTGTGCCGCAAATTCTCGGACGCGATCAGCCGCCAGCTTGCGGCTAGAGAAACGCGCGCGACAACGCGGCTTCGCTTCCAAATTGCCAACATGTTCGCCGATTTCGCAGAGCGCTGCGCGGGCGGCCCGGTGCCCGGCACCATCGCTCTCGACTTTCCCTTTACGCAAAGCGATATCGCGAGCATTTTCGATGTCACGCGCCAAAGTGTCCAGCGCGAGATCACCTACTTGAAGGCGCAGAGATTGGTCGAGAAGCGCGACGGGGCATGGGTCGTGCTTGACCTCAAGCGGTTGAGACATACGGCCTAGCATCGCCCAAAGACATCCGGTCGATTGGCGTCGGTCGGCTTTGAGGGCCGCTATCCAAGAAAGCGAACATGCTCCCAAAAGCATAATTTGGAGCTCAATAAGGTCGCAATTTTGGAACAGTCGCCGCAAGGCGTGAACGGCGCTCGCTGTGACAACGGCGTAGCAACCCTCTGTCAACACCAGCAGAGGAGTTACAAACATGAAAACCTGGTTCATCACCGGCGCATCGCGCGGCTTCGGGCTTCGCATCGCCAAACTGGCGCTCGAGCAGGGCGACAATGTCGTTGCGACCGCGCGCCGCGCCGACGCCGTGACCGAGGCGCTTGGCAACCGCGAACGGTTGCTGGCGTTGCCGCTTGACGTTACCGACGAGGCGCAAGCGAACGCGGCGGTCACCGCGGCTGTCGAAGCCTTCGGGTCGATCGACGTGTTGCTCAACAATGCGGGCTTCGGGTTGCTCGGCGCGGTCGAGGAAGCAAGCGCGGAGGATGTAGAGCGCGTCTTTCGCACCAATGTTTTCGGCCTGCTCAATGTCACGCGAGCGGCACTGCCAACAATGCGCGCGCAGCGGTCGGGACGCATCCTCAACATCTCGTCGATCGGCGGCTATCGCGGCGCGGCGGGCTTCGGCGTCTATTCGTCGACCAAGTTCGCAGTCGAAGGATTGTCCGAGGCGCTCCACGCCGAACTCGCGCCGCTTGGCATCCAAGTAACGGTGGTCGAGCCCGGCTATTTCCGTACCGATTTCCTCGACGCCACCTCGCTGACCGTCAGCGGCAGGGAGATTGCCGATTATGCCGAAACCGCCGGGCGCGTGCGCCGCGTCGCCGCCGATCTAAACCATGGCCAGCCGGGCGATCCCGACAAGCTCGCCCAGGTGATCGTCGATTTCGCCGATGCCGCGAATCCGCCGGTGCGCCTGCCGCTTGGCAGCGACACGGTCGCAGCGATCGAGGCCAAACATGCGGCGGACGCGGAGATCGTCGCGAAGTGGCGCGCAATTTCGGTGTCGACCGATTTCGCGGCGGCCGACCAGGCCTGATTGAAGCGTTCTTCCCGGCCCCAAAGCGTTGCGCCGCTCTCTCCCATCGAGAGCGGCGCAACTCCGTTTTCTACAACCGCCGCCGGAACTCGCTGGGACTCATGCCGACCGTCTTGCGGAAGCTCGCCGCGAAGGAAGAGGGCGTCTGGTAGCCGACGCAGAGGCCGATTTCGGTCACCGGCATATCAGGGTCGGCAAGCATTTCCTTGGCGCGCGCGATGCGCATCATCGTCAGCGTTTCATGCGGATTGCGGCCCGTCGCCTTCTTGAACGCCGTGCAGAAATGAAAGCGGCTCAAATGGACGAGCGCGGCGAGCTCGTCGAGGCCGATCTCTTCCTCCATCCGGCTGCGCATATAGGTGACGACGCGCTTCACCTGCCAGTCGGCCAGCCCGCCGCGCCGCGCGGCGGGATCGGCCAGCGCGCCGAAGGTCGAGTGGCCGCGCACCAGCTGGGTGCAGAGAAGGTCGATGGCCTGTTCAACGAAGAGGCGCGAGCTTCTCTCGCCGGATGCCGCCTCGTTGCTGAGCATCGTGACGAGATTGACGACCGTCGGATCCTCGAAAGCAACGCGGTGAAGCAGGTCGAAATCGCGTCCGTTCGTGAGCTCCTCAACTGTCGACGCCAGCCGGTTATGGGTGAGATAGACATGGCTGACGTCCGACTGGCCTGCGATGTCCCAGCGCCCGTCCTGCCCTCGCGGAATGATCACCATTGTACCGACGCGCGACCGGGCGCGGATATTGATTCCCCCCGAAGCGCGCAGCGCCATGTCGCCGTCGCCGCCATGATGCGCGACGATGACATGCGTCGGGAGAGCGGCAAGCGTGTCATGGACCGGCCCATGCTGCCAGCGACCGGTCAGCAGAGTGTCGCCGCGCAGACCGTCAGACATCGTGACCGGCGGCCGGTCGAGGATGCGCGCCATCCCCGCCAGCGCACCCTCGGATTCCTTCAATACAGGATTGGCAAGCGCCGCGTTCATCCTGCCCGAACCCCTCCGACAGCAGCCTGACGAATCGATAAGCAGCCAAATCCTGCCACGAAGACATCGTGACCGCAATTTCGGAACAATCGCCGCAAACCGCGAACGGCGCAGCGCCCGTCGCCGATCTATCTCCAGTCCATCGGACGCATTCCCGCGCCGACGAGTGAAAGCCAAAGGAGATTAGATATGAGCAAGACCATCCTCATCACCGGCGCCGCTGGCGGCTTCGGCAAGGGCGCTGCGATCGGCATGGCGCGCAACGGCCACAATATCATCGCGACGGTGCAGGTCTCGTCGCAGGTCACTCCGCTGCGCGAAGAGGTCGCGGCGCTGGGCCTCGGCGACAAGATCCGCGTCGAACGCCTCGATCTGACCGACCCCTACGATATTCGTCAGGCCCAGACGTGGGACTTTGATATTCTGTGGAACAATGCCGGCATGGGCGAAGCCGGCCCCGTCTGGGAAATTCCGCTCGACCTCGTCCGCAAGAATTTCGAGGTCAATGTTTTCCTGCCGCTCGAACTGACGCAGGGCGTCGTCCAGCGCTGGGTCCGCGAAGGAACCGCCGAAGGCAAGAAGGTCGTGTTTACCTCGTCGATGGGCGGGCTGTTCACCCCGGCGAACTGGGGCACCTATGTATCGACCAAACATGCGCTGGAATCGGTCGCCGAGGCGCTTCAGCAGGAACTCGCCGCCTACGGCGTCAAGGTCCAGACGATCAACCCCGGCGCCTATTACACCGGCTATAACGAAACGATGGCGGACAATCCGTTCCGCTGGCTCGACGACCGCGTGAACTTCACCAAGCGCGCCGATCTGCGCAAGGGCTTCGACGATTTCTTCGCCACCCCCGAAGGCAAGATGGACGCGCAGGAAATGATCGATCGCATGATCGAGGTCGTTCCCGCCGACGAAGGCAAGTTCCGCAACGTGATGCCCAAGGCGATCGAGGACATGCTGAAACAGCACCAGCTCGACGCCTGGGAGAACCGGATCTGACCCCGACCTGCCGGCCGTGGCCTTCCCCCGCCGCGGTCGGCTCATTCCCGAAAGGATTTTCGAGATGAGCATTACCCAGGAACAGGCCGACACCGCCATCGCCGCCGCCCGCAAGGCGGCCGACGCGATCGGGGTGCCGATGAACATCGCCGTCTATGACGACGGCGCGAACCTTAAAGCCTTCATCCGTATGGACGGCGCGTTTTTGGGCTCGGCCGACATCGCGCTGAACAAGGCGCGCACCGCTGCGCTCTTCGGCTTCAACACCGAGGCGCTTTACGACTTCGTCAAGCCCGGCGGCACCTCGCCCGGCTTCGACCGCACCAACGGCGGGCTGATTGTCTTTGCCGGCGGCGTGCCGGTAAAAGACGCGAATGGCAAGCTGATCGGCGCTGTCGGCGTGTCGGGCGGCATGGTCGACCAGGATTTTGAAGTGGCAACCGCTGCCGTTGCGGCGCTCGATTGAGGAGAGAGACGATGACCAACTGGATCAGCCATGTCGGCCGCTTCGCCATCGCGCTGGCAGCCGTGGCGATGACGGCGAAAGCGGCAGCGCAGACGAGCGACGTCGATGCCAACCGCGTAACGATAGCCCGTGCGATGGATGCCTGGGCGGCGGGGACCGGCGGTCCTTATGACCTGCTCGCCGACGACGCGGTCTGGACGATTTCGGGCAACTCGCTTGCGAGCAAGACCTATCCCTCGAAGGAAGCGTTTATGAGCGAGGTCATCCGGCCGTTCAACGCGCGGATGAAGGAGCCGCTGATCCCCAGCGTCCATTCGCTCTATGTCGATGGTGACACGGTGGTCGCACATTTCGACGCTGCCGGAACCGCGCGCGACGGACGACCCTACGTCAACAGCTATGCGTGGATTTTGACGCTGAAAGATGGGCGGATCGTGCGGGCCTTCGCATTTTTCGACGCCCATGCGTTCGACGATCTCTGGACGCGGGTCACGCCTGCTTCAAAAATGGTCCAACGCAAGGCAAGCTGACTAGGCCGCGCACCGCCGTCGCCGTGAAATTTCGCAAATAATGCGGCCAAATCCCTCACAGCAATTTTGTGCGATGTTTGACCGGTGCCGCCTCCATCATGGCGGGACCGGGATCGCGGCACGGATCGCTGTCACAGCGTCCATCGGGAATAGCGTAGCGGAATATCTCGCTGCAATGGCTCTTGATCCGCCGAGCCATTTCGATCGACCCGCGCGCTCGATCTTCCGAAGCGCTTCCAACATCAGCCGCGGCGTGATCTCGGCGACATCGAATTTTCCGACGGCCGGAAATCTGCGTACCGACAATCGAGCATTGGATGCCAGCAATCTGACAACAACCGGTCTGGGTTGCAAGAGGAGCAAGTGGGATGCGATGGGACAACCCACTCACCATGCCACTGTTTTATTGAATTTTCCGGAAACTCTTGGTCCCTGCTGGATCCCTCCGGGACCCCGGCCTGGCAGGGGCAGCAGGATTCGAACCCGCGACCCTCGGTTTTGGAGACCGATGCTCTACCAGCTGAGCTATACCCCTAGGCCGGAGTGCGCCCCTAGCCCGATTGAACCCCGGGGGCAAGCAAGATCGGCGGGGATGACGGCTTGCCTATCAGGGCACGGCTGATATGCGCGGAACCGGCATGACCGCTGCACCCTCTTCCGGCCCGCCGCAACATTATCTGGGCGGCATCGCCTTGCGCCTGCTCGCGATGGCGAGCCTGTCGCTGATGTTCGTGCTCGTCAAATATATCGACCGGGCGGGCATCCACCTCGCCGAGAGCCTGTTCTGGCGGCAGGCGCTCGTCCTGCCCTTCCTGCTCGTCTGGATTCGCGCGACGACCGGCGGTTTCGCGTCGCTGAAGACGCAGCGCATCGGCGCGCACGCGCGGCGCGCGATGATGGGGCTGACCGGCATGGCGTGCAATTTCGGCGGCATGATCTTTCTGCCGATGGCCGAGGCGACGACGATCAACCTCTCGGTACCGATCTTCGCGGTGATCTTTGCCGCGATCCTGCTCGGCGAGCAAACCGGCTGGCAACGCTGGGGCGCGGTGATCGTCGGCTTCGTCGGCGTGCTCGTCGTCCTCAACCCCGGCGCGAGCTTTGCCGCGGGCTTCGGCGGCGCGCACGGGATGGGAACCTTGATCGCGCTGGCGGGCGCGGTGATGACCGCGCTGATCACCATCGCGGTGCGCGACCTCGGCCGCACCGAGCCTGCGGCGACGATCGTCTTCTGGTTCAGCCTGCTGTCGACGATCCCGCTCGGGATCGCCCTGCCCTTCGTCTATACGCCGCACAGCGCGCACGAATGGCTGCTCCTCGTCGGGCTCGGCTTTTCGGGGGCGGTGGTGCAGATGTCGCTGACCGGCGCGCTGCGACTGGCGCCGGTCGCGGTCGTCATCCCGATGGATTATTCGGCGCTGCTCTGGTCGATCGCGTGCGGCTGGTGGTTTTTCGGCACCCTGCCCGCCGACACGACCTGGATCGGGGCGCCGCTGATCGTCGCGAGCGGCCTGTTCATCGCCTGGCGCGAGCATCGCCGCCATATCGACCGACCGAAGGAAGTCGCCGCATGACCACTCTGCCAATCCTCTACCACTGCGCCGATGCGCGCTCGCTGCGCTGCCTGTGGGCGGTCGAGGAGGCGGGGATCGAGGTCGACCTCCGCCTGCTCAAATTCCCGCCGCGCGCGTTCGAACCCGACTATCGGGCTGTAAACCCGCTGATGACCGTGCCCGGCTGGGTGGAGGACGGCCGGCTGATGACCGAATCGGCCGCAATCTGCGAGCGCATCGCCGAGGGCACGCCGATCGAGGTGCGCCGCGACGAGCCGGACTATTGGGATGCGCGCAACTGGCTCCATCGCAGCGACGCGACGCTGACCTTCCCGCTCGCGATCATGATCCGCTACACGCGCGTCGAGCCCGAGGAACGCCGGCTGCGCCAAGCCGTCGAGGATTACAAGGCCTTCTTCGGCGGCCGCGCGAAGAGCATCGAGGCAGCGCTTGCCGACGGCCGCGAATGGCTCGTCGCGGGGCGCTTCACGATCGCCGATATCGCGATCGGCTATGCTGCGTTTCTGGCGACGACGCTGGGTGCCAGCGATGTGCTGGGCGATGCGACCAAGGCGTGGCTGGACCGGTGCATGGCGCGCGACGGGTTCAAGCGAGCGCGGGAACGGCAGAAGGGCTAGACGCGATGGCCGCTTTGCGGTGGGGGGCGACAGTTGTCCCATTTCAAAGTTCAGGAAAGTTCAGCCTTGTGGCGCACTCCGATCGGGGTGCCTCGGGTCCGCACCAAGTCGGTCTGCCCGCGCGCAGCCCGATGGCGACCGCCTTTATCCATTGAGAGAAGGAGCCGGGATCGACGCTGGCATAGCCGGATATTGTAGGAAAGACCTATTTTCCGGCGTCGGCTTTGGGGTGGGGAGCGGACGTAAAATCCTCCCTGTCGCGAAGCGATGGGGAGGGGGACCGCCGCCGTAGGCGGTGGTGGAGG